>FWPV01001966.1_pt1 | contig 52687 bp, 52 predicted proteins | sample 2228371 | NCBI WGS metagenome assembly FWPV01 (sample SAMEA103939776, study PRJEB20133) | metagenome
GATCTCACCCTGTTCCAGATAGCGGGCCATGAGCTCCTCGTCCACCTCCACCACCTGGTCCACGAGGGCACGATGGGCCTCGGCCACGGATAGGAAGTCCGCCCCCCCGCTGGGGTTGAAGAAACAGTCCACCACCCGCCGACCGCCATCCGCGGGCAGGTTGATGGGCAGACATTCCCGCCCGAAGGCGGTCTGGAGCTCGCGGAGTAGACCGGGCAGGTCCAGGTTGTCGGCGTCGATCTTGTTGACGATGACCATGCGGCAGAGCTTGCGGGTCTGGGCCCAGTGCATCATGCGGCTGGCGGTCAGCTCGATGCCGCGGGTGGCATCGATGACCACCGCCACGGTCTCCACCGCATCCAGGGCGCACATGGCCTGTCCCATGAAATCCGGATAGCCCGGGGTGTCCACCAGGTGGATGCGGGTGTCCCGGTGCGTGAGATGGGCGATGGCCAGCTGGATGGAATGCCCGTGCTCCTTCTCCAGGGGATCGTAATCACAGACCGTGTTGCCCTTTTCCACCGAGCCGGGGCTCGCGATCGCACCGCTGGCGGCGAGCAGGGCCTCGGCCAGGGTGGTCTTGCCGACGCCACCGTGGCCCACCAGGGCGAGGGTACGGATGTTCTGGGTGGTGAACTGGGTCATGATCGCATCCGAAGGTCGAGTATCAGGTCTGGCACGGCCATGGGAGCATGCACCCCATGCTGGGAGGTGTTGCCCCGGACTGCACGTCCGTCAGCCTATTATTCCCCCATCCCCGGGTCGCGTCCACGAGCCAGAGGGCATCTATCACTGCATGCCGCAGGTATATCTGCCGCCGTCGGTCATCAGGTCCCAGACGGGATAGGCGACGCGTTTGATGTTGGGCAGGAATTCGTGCACGTCACCCAGGCAGGGGATGCGCTGGCCATGGTAATCCACCTGCGGGCCGATCTGGCGGAAGATGAGGCCGAAGCGGCCGATGAGCCTGTGCAGGGCTGGTTCCATGGCGGCATAGCAAAGCTTCAGGCCATGCAGGTGCATGCTGCGCAATTCCACTGCCAACAGGCCTAGGGACAGGTGTGGCAGCAATCGCCGCTCGTCCTCTTCGAAGGAGACGGGCGTGGCGTCGGACACCCCGGTGATGCCGCCCGCCTCGCCCAAGCGCCGCTTGAAATGCTTGGAGACGGCAAAGCGGGAGACCTCTCCCAGCTGCAGGCGAAGCTGCGGATCCTGGATGCCCGCCCCCTCATAGAGGGGGCAGTTGAGCTCCATGGGGAAGGGGGTCAGCGGATCTTCCGCCACCGGCAGGATCATGCGCGCGGTGGCGGCAGCTAGCCCCGTCTGCCGGTGCCTGAGGAGATAGTGGTCGGCCCGCGCGTCATAGGCATCCCGCTCCAGGCCCTGGGGGTGATCCTCGGCACGCTCGAAGCCCGTCTCCAGCACGTAGACCTGATAGCGCAACCTGAACACCTCTTCCCGCAAGGCGTCAGTGTCTGCCCGCAGCAGTTCGAAATATTTGTTGAACGTCGCCCTGAGATCGATGGTCATGGCCGGCCTTCTCCCCCCTTCCACTGTAGATCAAATGATTTTCCCGGTTACGTAGAGCACAAGCCTTCGGGAACCCGGCCTGGATCAACCCTGAGGCTGCAGCAGGGAGAGCTTGAGCAGGGCGGCGATCTCCTCGATGGAGCGGTGGGTGGCATCCAGGCAGGGGATGCCCTCCGAGCGCATGAGGGCCACGGCCGCGGCGATCTCCCGGCGGCAGTTCTCAAGGCTGGCATAGGTGCTGCCGGGCCTGCGTTGGGTGCGTATCTCGCTCAATCGCTCGGCGCTCAGGGTGAGTCCTCTGAGCTTGGGGCGATGGGCGGCGAGCAGCGCGGGCAGGCCGGGGCGCTCAAAGGACTCCGGTGTCAGGGGATAGTTGGCCACGTGCAGACCATACTGCATGGCCATATAGAGAGAGGTGGGGGTCTTGCCGCTGCGGGAGACCCCCAACAGGATCAGGTCCGCCCGTTCGTATCTGTCCAGACCCAGGCCGTCATCGGTGGCCAGGGTGTAGTTCACCGCCTCCATGCGGGCGTGGTAGGCGGCGAGATCCTCCATGCCATGCACCCGCCCCCGCGCCGGGATGGGGACGCGGCCCAGCTCGATGGCCAGACGCTCCATGAACTGGCCATAGACGTCCAGCACTAGGGCATCGCTCGCCTCAAGGCCGGCGCGTACCAGCCCATCGGTCAGGGTGGAGAAGACCAGCGGCCGGTGCCCGGTCTCCTGCCAGGCGGCCCGGATGCGCGCGGCGGCGGTCTGCGCTTTGTCCGGGGTGTCCACGAAGGGTAAACTCACGCAGGTGAAGGCCTCGTCCGGGAACTGGGACAGGAGGCTCTTGCCGACGATCTCGGCGGTGATGCCGGTGTGGTCGGAGACGAAGAAGACCGGGCGCGCCGGGGTCATGGCCGACAAGCGCTTTGCCTTTGAGGGTTGACCATGGACTATATCGTCCGCTTTCGGGATCTGTCCATGCAGGACGTGGCTCGGGTGGGGGGCAAGAATGCCTCCCTGGGAGAGATGATCCGCCATCTCGCGGCGAGCGGTGTGCGGGTACCGGACGGGTTTGCCACCACGGCGGAGGCCTTCCGGGAGTTCCTCTCCCAGGAGGGACTCGCCGGGCGCATCGAAGCGCGGCTCAGGGGCCTGGACTGCACCGACGTGCATGCCCTGGCCGCCGCAGGCAGCGAGATCCGTGGCTGGATCCTCGCCACCCCCCTGCCGTCAGGACTGGAAGCGGCCATCCGCGCAGCCCATGACGCCCTGTGCCGCGAGGCAGGACAAGAGATCGCCTTGGCCGTGCGTTCCTCGGCTACCGCCGAAGACCTACCGGAGGCCTCCTTCGCCGGGCAGCAGGAGACCTACCTCAACATCCGCGGCATAGAAAGCCTTCTGGACGCGGTCCGGCGCTGTTTCGCCTCCCTCTACAACGACCGGGCCATCGCCTACCGGGCCCACCACGGTTTCCCCCACATGGGGGTGGCCCTGTCGGCGGGCATCCAGCGCATGGTGCGCTCGGATCTGGGGGTCGCCGGCGTCATGTTCACCCTGGACACGGAGAGCGGCTTCAGGGACGTGGTGTTCATCAACGCCGCCTATGGCCTGGGCGAGACGGTGGTGCAGGGGGCGGTCAATCCGGACGAATACTACGTGCACAAGCCCACGGCAGAGCGCGGCCATCGGTCGGTGATCCGCAGGAAACTGGGGGACAAGTCCCAGCGCATGGTCTTCGCCGAAGAGGCGGTGGCCGGGAGCTCCACGCGACTCGAGGAGGTGCCGGCGCAGGCGCGCCAGCGGTTTTGCCTCACCGACGCGGAGGTGCTGGAACTCGCCCGCCATGCCATGGCCATCGAGGCCCATTACGGCCGGCCCATGGACATCGAATGGGCGCGTGACGGCCTGGATGGGCAGCTCTACATCCTGCAGGCCCGTCCCGAGACGGTGGAATCCCGCGCCGGTCAGGTCCAAATCCGGTATCATCTCCTGGAACGGGGCAGACCCCTCGCCCAGGGCCGCGCCATTGGCAGCCGCATCGGTCAGGGCCAGGCGCGGGTCATCCGCTCCGCTGCCGAGATGGGGCGGCTCGCGGCGGGTGAGGTGCTCATCACCGAGATGACCGATCCTGACTGGGAACCGGTCATGAAGAAGGCCGCCGCCATCGTCACCGACCGGGGGGGGCGCACCTGTCATGCAGCCATCGTGGCACGCGAGCTGGGGGTGCCGGCGGTGGTGGGAACGGGCGATGCCACCCGCAGCGTGCCGGACGGCACGCCTGTGACCGTATCCTGCGCCGAGGGGGAGGATGGCTATGTGTACGAGGGGCTGCTGCGCTTCGAGAGGCGCGAGGTGAGCCTGAAGGCCATGCCGGAGGTCCCGGTCAGAATCATGATGAACGTGGGTAACCCGGAGCAGGCCTTCCGTTTCGCCATGCTGCCCCATCATGGGGTGGGGCTGGCGCGCCTGGAGTTCATCATCGGCAACAGCATCGGCATCCATCCCATTGCAGCCTTGGACTATGCCGCCCTACCGGGGGATCTCAGGCGGGAGATCGACGCCCGCATCCGGGGATATGCCGATCCCGTCGATTTCTATGTGAGCAAGCTAGCCGAGGGTATCGCCACCATCGCCGCCGCCTTTTGGCCCGAGCGGGTGATCGTACGCCTGTCCGACTTCAAGTCCAACGAATATGCCAATCTGCTCGGCGGCCGTCTGTACGAGCCGCAGGAGGAAAACCCCATGCTGGGCTTCCGCGGCGCCGGCCGCTATGCCCACCCCCGCTTCCGGCGCGCCTTCGAGCTGGAATGCAGGGCGATCAGGAGGGTGCGGGAGGACATGGGGCTCGTCAACGTGGAGGTAATGCTGCCCTTCGTGCGCACCCTGGCGGAGGCCGACGCCGCCCTGGCCGTCCTGGGGGAGAACGGGCTAAGACGCGGCGAGAATGGCCTCAGGGTGATCATGATGTGCGAGATCCCCGCCAACGTCCTGCTGGCCGAGGATTTCCTGAAGCGCTTCGATGGCTTTTCCATAGGCTCCAACGATCTGACCCAGCTCACCCTGGGGGTGGACCGGGACTCCGGCCTGGTGGCAGGCAGTTTCGACGAGCGCAATCCCGCAGTGCGGCTCATGATCGCCCTGGCCATCCGGGCCTGCAAACGGGCAGGCAAGTATGTGGGCATCTGCGGCCAGGGTCCCTCGGACCACCCGGACCTGGCGCAGTGGCTGGTCGCCGAGGGCATCGACAGCTTGTCGCTCAACCCCGACACGGTGGTGGACACCTGGCTGCGCCTGGCGGGCAGGCCGTCCTGATCAGAGCCTCTTGGGAAATCCCTGGGGAGCGGGAATTTTTCTGGCGCGGAGGGTATTCAGGTTACAGGGTACAGGTTACAGCCTATTACAGGCGCGCCGGGCTGCGGCGCGCACAATGAAACCTGTATCCTGTACCCTGTAACCTGTACCTGAGTGCTACGGTTGCAGAGTGTTTTGCGAGAGGCTCAAACATCAGGCCTTTTTCAGCTTCGCCAAGCCGCGCACGGCCAGTAGGCAGAGCCTTTTGAAATCCTCATAGGTGGCCGCGTCCAGGCAGCAGCCCGTGCGTCCCCGGTCTGCATAGATGAGGCCGAAGGGTTTATCCCCCACGAACAGGGACATGGCCAGGAACTCCCCATCGCCGATCATGGCCCTGAGTTCGGGGCGGATCAGGGGCAAAAGCCGTGCCTGATTCTCGGGACGTAGCCATACGCCCTGCATGCGGGTCATGAGCTGCCCGAAAAGGTCCTTGGAATGGAGAGGGAATTCCAGGTGCCGCAGCGGCTCCTGGGCACTCACCCCTAGGGTGAAACGGCTCTTCACCCGCTGACCGTCGGGGGTGAGCATGGCGAAGATCACTCGGGTGAGGCCCAGGCCATGGTGCAGGCCTTTCAGGACCAGGGCCAACATCTGGTTGAGGTCCAGGCTGCCGTCCAGATGCCGTCCGATCTCCTGCATGCAGGCATCGAGCTGCTGGCGATCCGGCATGGGGCAGACGGCTGCCTCGGGCTGCGCCGGGGGGGACTTGGCAGCCGCCTCGGCCGGCGCCCCCTCTGCAGCCGGCATCTGGGGCGCGGCAGCGGCCGGGGCCGTCTGCTGGGGCCATTCCCCCGGCAGCATGGGCAGCCAGGCGGCGGCCGGTGGCGCCGGGATCCAGGCACCGTGGTGGGCGGCACGCACAGCGTTGCGGTGTACGGTCTGGACGATCACCTCCAGAGGGGTGTTCTCGATATCCGCCAGGGCCTGGTAATCGGCCAGGAGATGCTCGTCCCACCAGCCATGACGGCTGCGATGGGCGATGTCCAGGCAGGCCTTGAGGATGATGTTGCGCGAGCGGCCGGCTTGGCGCACATCTAGCATGTCGCGGATGACCTGGGGGATCCTCCAAGCCTCTAGCAACGCCAGGCGCAAAGGCTCCAGGGCGAAGCCGAGGGCCTGCCTCTCCGCCTCCTCAGTCTCCATGATGCGGCGTAGCCTGGCCAGTTCGCGGGCGGTTTCCGGGGCGTCCAGCCAGAACAGGAACTCCGGCGCGTAGTAGAGCAGGGCGGCCACCTCCACCTCCTCAGCCCGCACGTCGGAGTGCAGCACGGCGAAATCCCTGGCCTGCCAGGCCGCGTGTTGGGCGAGCCGCAGCAGCCGGTAGAGGGAGGCGAGGCTGTCCTTGTCCTGGCCCAGAGGGGTGTCTTCCAGGACCGGGAATTCGGCCACCTTGTCCAGATAAACCCCCAGACCCTGCATCAGGATGGCGTGCTCCACGGTCGCCACCTCGTTGCCGAAGTGGCGGCTCGTCCGGTTGTTGGCGAGATAGATGAGGCGCAGCGTGGCCAGGGGATCGGACAGGACCAGGGCGGCCACCTCCCGCGCCCCGATCTGCTCGATGCGCGCCTCGAGGCTCAGCAGGCTGGCCTTGGTGTGGTGGAAGACGGGGGTCTGGCCGGGCCTCAGGCGCTCCAGCCAGCCCTCCACGGTCATGGGATGCGCCATAGGTAGAGCCTCGATCGGGTCAGGTCATCGAGCTCCATGACCTCGTCGGGAGGCACACCCGGGATGGGGAAGCTGTTGCTGATCAGTAGGCTGCCCGGGCGCATCTCGCGGCTGGCCTTCTTCCACAGCCGGGCCATGGGGGCGGGGGAAAGGTAGGCATAGACCACGTCGTAACGGGAAAGGTCTTCGTCCCAGAGGCTGCCCAGGCGGATACGTGCACGCCCGTCCAGACGCAGGCGGCTGGCGAGCCAGTTCAGGGGGGCGGCCTCCACCCCGTGCAGGATCAGGTCCGGCCGGCGGCGCGCCAGCCCTGCCAGGGGACCACCCACACCACAGCCCAGATCGATGAAACGCAGGCCCTGGGGCAGTCTTTGCGCCAGGGCCTCCACCGCCTGGCGGCTGGACAGGAACAGGGGTACCCGCGTACCAACGCTCCCCAGGGAGGTCAAGGCCAGGACCACAAAGGCCGCGAGATACCAGAGCGGGTCGATGCCGCTCTTGCCGGCCAGCCATAGCATGGGGAGGAACAGAAGGTTGATCCCCTGCCACCAGCCGGGCAGCCCCAGCCAGCGGCTCAACAGACCGGCCGCCAGGCCCTCGGTCAGGGCAAACCAGGGCTGCTCCGTAGCACAGCCATGGGCAAAGACGCCACAGGCCGCCCACAACCCGCCCAGGATGGGCAGATGCAGCCCCAGAGCGAGCAGGGCCGTGGGTAGGCGAAGCGCCAGGCTGCGCAGTTCAACGCCGGCCATCATCCAGCCGTTCCCTGATCTCCTGGGCGGTGGCGGCCTCCACCTGCTGCCCCTGTCGGGTGATGGCCTCCTCCGCGCGTTTGTTCATGACGATGATGGAGATGCGGCGGTTGACGGGGGCGTTGGGGTTGTCGCGGTCGAAGGGCACGGCCGAACCCAAGCCTACCACCCGCAGGATCTTGCCCTCCTCCAGGCCGCCTGCCACTAGTTCCCGGCGCGCGGCGTTGGCCCGGTCGGCGGACAGCTCCCAGTTGCTGTAGCCCCGCTCGCCACTGGCGAACTGCTGCGCATCGGTGTGGCCCGACAGGCTGATCTTGTTGGGCAGTTCGTTCAAGGTGTGGCCGATCTCCCGCAGGATCTCGCGGGTATAGTCCTTCATCACGGCGCTGCCGGTGTCGAACATGGGCCGGTTCTGTTCGTCCACGATCTGGATGCGCAACCCCTCGGTGGTGATGTCGATCCTGAGCTGCCGCTTGAACTGCCTGAGCCGGGGGTTGTTCTCGATGAGGCGCTCCAGTTTGGCCTTCATCTGGGCTAGCCGCGCGGCCTCGTCCTTTTCATAGATGCGTCTTGCGCTCTCCGGATCGATGTCGCCGCGCTTGACCTCGCCTGTACGCCGGGTGAGGTCTTCCCCGCCGCCCTGGATGACGGTGGTGGCATCGCCAGCGCCGTGTCCGCCAGCAAGGGCTACCTTGAGGGGGGTCCTGAAATATTCGGCGATCCCCTCCAGCTGGGCCTTGGTGGTGGATCCCAGCAACCACATGAGCAAAAAGAAGGCCATCATGGCGGTGACGAAATCGGCATAGGCGATCTTCCAGGCGCCGCCATGATGGCCACCGCCGCCCTTCTTGATGCGTTTGATGACGATGGGTCTTTGGGAGTCGTCGGCCATATCAGGATTCAGGTTTCAGGGTATAGGATTCAGGACGGTTGCTGATGACCCGATGGGGGGCTTACTTGCCTTTCCTGGACTTGATGTCCTCCTCCAGTTCGCGGAAGCTGGGCCGTTCGGTGGAGTAGAGCACCTTGCGGCCGAATTCCACTGCCACCTGAGGCGAGAAGCCGTTCAGGGATGCGAGCAGCACCACCTTCACCGTCTGATAGACCTTGGTGGCCTCGTTGGCCTTGGTCTCCAGCTGGGCGGCCAAGGGGGCGACGAAGCCGTAGGACATCAGGATCCCCAGGAAGGTACCCACCAGGGCATGGGCGATGAGGATGCCCAGCTCATTCGGGGGCAGATGTAGCGACTCCATGGTGTGCACCACCCCCATCACTGCCGCGACGATACCGAAGGCCGGCAGCCCGTCGGCCAGTTTCGACACCGCGTGCGCGGGGTGCATCTCCTCGTGATGGTGGGTCTCGATCTCGTTGTCCATCAGGTTCTCGATCTCCAGGGCATTGAGGTTTCCCCCCACCATGAGGCGCAGGTAGTCGGTCATGAACTCCACCAGGTGATGATCGGCGAGGATGGTGGGGTATTTGGTGAAGATGGGACTCTTGTCTGGCTCTTCCACGTCCGCCTCTAGGGACATGAGTCCTTCCTTGCGCACCTTGGCCAGCAGCTCGAACAACAGGGCCAGCAGCTCCATGTAGAAGGCACGCGTGTACTTTGGACCTTTGAAGCAGCTGACGAGCCCGGAGATGGTGTGCTTGATGGTGTGCATGCTGTTGGCGGCGACGAAGGCCCCCAGGGCGCCGCCGCCGATCATCACCACCTCCAGGGGTTGGAACAGGGCCGCCAGATGGCCGCCCGCCGCTGCATATCCACCGAAGATGCCTGCTAGGGCGATGACCCAGCCGACGATGACGAACATGTTGCTGTTCTCCTAGTCGTTGAATGCCGTTCGTTGTATGCGTTCGCGTACGGGCCCGAAGCTTTTGCGGTGCACGGGCGAGGGGCCGTGCAGCGCCAGTGCCGCGAGGTGTTCCGGGGTAGGATAGCCCGCATGGCGTTCGAAGCCGTACTGAGGGTAGATATCGGCAAGGCGCCGCATTTCTTTATCCCGCTCCGTCTTGGCCAAGATGGAGGCGGCCGAGATGGCGGGCTCCAGGGCGTCACCGCGCACTACGGCACGGGCGGCAACGGCAAGCCGCGGGCAGTGGCTGCCGTCGATGAGGACGAGTCCTGGCCGCACCGCCAATCCCTCCACCGCGCGCTGCATGGCCAACAGGCTGGCCCGTAGGATGTTGAGCCGGTCGATCTCCTCTACGCTCGCCCAGGCTACGGACCAGGCGAGGGCATAACGCCGGATATCAGCGGCCAGGCGGGCCCGGCTCGCAGGGGTGAGCCTCTTGGAGTCCTTGAGCCCCGGTATGGGACGGGCCGGCTCCAGGATGACCGCCGCGGCGCACACCGGGCCGGCCAGGGGGCCGCGGCCGGCCTCGTCCACGCCGCAGACGAGCTGGGAAGTGGGGGGCGACGAGGGGGAAGAACGGTTCATATACGCCAGGCACCTAAGAATGTGAACCGCAGTGGGATACCGGCTGACGCATGCTACGCATGACCATCGCATCAGGAAAGAAACGGCGCCAGGGCCTCGGCGATGAGGCGGGGGGTATCGCGCCGCAGTATCGCCCGCAGCCGTCCGAACTCTGCCAGCATGGCCGATTGCGCATCCCCATCCACGAGCAGGTCGAGCAGGGCGCGGGCCAGGGTGTCCGGGCGCGCCCGCTCCTGGAGGAGTTCCGGCACGATGAAACGGCCAGCCAGAATGTTGGGCATCCCCACATAAGGGAGATAGGCCTGGCGTTTCATGATCTGATAGGTGAGCCAGGGCACCCGGTAGGTGATGACGTGGGGACAACCCAGCAGCAGGGCCTCCAGGGTGGCCGTGCCGGAGGCCACCAGGGCCACGTCGGCGGCCTGCAGGGCATCGTGGGCATGACCGTAGAGGATACGCAGGGGCAGCCTCTGCGCGCCCGCCTGGTAGAGGCTCTCCTCGAACAGCCGTTTCGTCTCCCGGTTCACCAGGGGGACCAGGAAGCGGACCTCGCCGTGCTCGGCATGGATGCGCTTGGCCGTTTCCACGTACAGGGGGCCCAGCAGGCGCAGTTCGCTTTGCCTGCTGCCCGGCAGCAGGGCCACGTATGGGGCCATGGGGGACAGGGCGAGCCGCTCGCGGGCGGCAAGACGGTCAGGGGCGGGCAGGGCATGGGCCAGGGGGTGGCCCACGTAGGTGGCGGGGATGCCGGCGGCCTGGAAGATCTCCTCCTCGAAGGGAAAGATGAGCAGCAGGTGGGACACGGCCTTGCGCACACGCCGGATGCGGCCGCGGCGCCAACCCCAGACCGTGGGGGCGACGAACTGCACCGTAGGGATGCCGGCGCGTCTGAGGTCGGCCTCCAGGCCGAGGTTGAAGTCCGGTGCGTCCACCCCGATGAACAGCCGCGGCGGCGAGGCGAGGAGCTGGCGCCTCAGCCCCCGACGGATCGCCAGGATGCGTCCCAAGCTCGACAAAGCCTCCACATAGCCGCGCACCGCCAAGGTTTCCATGTCGTACAGGCTGCGAGCCCCGGCGGTCTGCATGCGCGGTCCGGCGATGCCATAGAAACTGGCGGCAAGGCCCGCCTCTCGCAAGGACCGGATGAGCAGGCTGCCGAGCTGGTCGCCCGAGGCCTCGCCGGCCACGATGGCCACCGACTGGGGATGGGAAATGGGGGATAGGGGATGAGAGGCACCCACGGACGTGTCGGGGAAGCTTCTTCTCATTCCCCATTTCCCATTCCCCATCACCGGATGATGCCGCGCCCCGACTGGGCCAGGAAATCGGCCAGGGGCCTCAATTCCGGATGGGTGTCAGCCTTTGCCTCGATGACCTGGCGCGCCTCGGCAAGAGGCAGGCCGGAGCGGTAGAGTGTCTTGTAGGCCCACTTGAGCACACGCAGGGACTCAGGGCTAAAACCGCGCCGGCGCAGGCCCTCGCTGTTGATGCCGTGAGGTTGGGCCGGGTTGCCGGCGGCGGTGATGTAGGGCGGGATGTCCTGGCGCACCACCGAGGCGATGCCGGTGATGACGTGGGCGCCGATGCGGCAAAATTGGTGCACCCCGGTGAACCCCCCCAGGATGGCGTGGTCTCCCACCAGGACATGGCCGGCGAGAGTGGCGTTGTTGGCGAAGATGGTGTGATTGCCCACCACGCAGTCGTGGGCGATGTGCACATAGGCCATGATCCAGTTGTGGTCGCCGATCACCGTCTCCCCCCGGTCCTGCACGGTGCCGGTGTTGAAGGTGCAGAATTCGCGGATGGTGTTGTGGTCGCCGATCACCAGGCGGGTCGCCTCGCCGGCGTATTTCTTGTCCTGGGGCGGCTCACCCAGGCTGACGAAGGGGTAGATGCGGTTGCCCCGCCCGATGCGGGTATGTCCCGTGATCACCGCGTGGGCCCCGATCTCGCAGTCATCGCCGATCTCCACGTGTTCGTCGATGACGCTGTAGGGGCCGATGCGCACGTTACGGCCGAGCCTTGCGCCCGGGTGCACGATGGCAGTGGGGTGGATATCGGCCTTCAGCGCAGCTCCCTCAGGGTGCACATGAGCTCGGCCTCGCAGGCCGTCTGGCCCTCCACCAGGGCCCTGGCCTCGAACTTCCAGATGCCGCGGGTGTTGCGGGTGATGCGGGCGGCAAGCCGCAGCTGGTCTCCCGGCAGCACTGGGCGTTTAAAGCGGGCGTTGTCGATGCCGACGAAATAGATCACCGTGTCGGGGCCGGCCTCCTTGCCCGAGGACCTGAAGGCCAGCAGGCCAGCCGCCTGCGCCAGGGCCTCGATGATGAGCACGCCCGGCATGACGGGATGGTGGGGGAAGTGACCGGGGAAGAAGGGCTCGTTCATGGTCACGTTTTTCAGGGCGAGGACGTGTTCCCCCGGCACGAGCTCCAGCACCCGGTCCACCAGCAGGAAGGGATAGCGGTGCGGCAGATGCCGCATGATCTCGGAGATGTCCATGGCGAGCGGGTCGCAATCAGGTTCGAAGGGTCAGTATGGGGGATTCATGTGAAGGTTTTGTGCGGCCCCGGCTCCGCGAGCCGCGCTATGCGGCGCTCCAGCTCGCGCAGCCGCTCCCGCATCTCGGCCAGGTGCCGCAGCTGGGCGGCGTTACGCAGCCACTCGCCATGGGGCATGTGCGGCTGGGCGGAGGTGTAGACCCCGGGCACCCGGATGGACTTACCGATGAAGGTGGCACCGGAGACGGTGACATGGTCGCAGATCTCGATGTGACCCAGGATCATGGCCGCGCCCCCGATGAGACAGTGGCGGCCGATACGGGTGGAGCCGGCTATGCCGGCGCAGCCCGCGATGGCGGTATGGTCCCCGACGACACAGTTGTGGGCGACCTGCACCAGGTTGTCGATGCGCACACCGTTACCGATCACGGTGTCGTCCAGGGCGCCCCGGTCGATGGTGGTGTTAGCGCCAATCTCGCAATCGTCGCCGATCACCACCCGGCCGATCTGGGGGATCTTCAGCCAGCGTCCCTCTTCCATGACGTTGCCGAAGCCATCCGCGCCGATGACACAGCCGGGATGCAGGATGACCCGGTCGCCGATCCGGGAATCTCGGCAGACCGTGACCCGGGCGTGGAGCAGGCAGTCCGTGCCCAGACGGACCCCCTCCTCCAGGATGCAGTGGGGTCCGAGACGGCTCCCCGCACCGATCTCGACCCGGGCGCCCACCACGCAATAGGGGCCGATGCTCACTCCTTCGCCGATGCGGGCGCTGGGGTCCACCTGGGCGGTGGGGTGGATGCCCGGCTCGGGCCTGGACGGAGGATGAAGCAGCCCCAGGGCGCGGGTGAAGGTGGCATGGGGGTGGTCGCAGACGAGCAAGTTGCGCCCGGGCAGGGCATCGGCCAACTCCCGGCCGACGATGAGGGCCCCTGCCGCCGAGGCCCTGGCGGCTTCCAGCTGTTTGCGCCCGAGGGCGAAGCCGAGCTGGCCGGGACCGGCCCGCTCCAGGGAGGCGGCCCCCTCGAGCGGCACCGAAGGGTCACCCCGGAGGACGCCCCCCAGCCTTGCCTGCAGCTGTGCCAGGGTCCAACCCATGGGTGTCCCGCTAGCGGTCCAGGGCCCGGATCACCCGGTCGGTGATGTCCACGCGGGGGCTGGCAAAGACCACATTCTCCAGGATTAGATCGAATTTCTCCCGCTCGGCCAGCTCCAGGATGGCCTTGCGCGCCCGCTCGTGCACCTGGGCGAACTCTTCGTTACGGCGCTGGTTGAGGTCCTCCCGGAACTCGCGCTGGGCACGCTGGATGTCCCGGTTGAGATTGGCCAACTCCCGCTCGCGCCGAGTGCGTTCGGCCTCGGGCATGGTCAGGCCCTCCTTCTCCAGCAGGGACTGCAGGTCCCGCGCCCGGCTCATCTGCTTCTGGATCTCCTGTTCCCGGCCGGAGAACTCCCGCTCCAGCCGCTTCTGGGCGCGCTGGGCCATTTGGGAATCGCGAAAGATGCGTTCCGTGTTGACGTAGCCGATCTTTAGCTCATTGCCCCATACGGGCTGGGCCAGGAGAAGGGGAAAGAGCAGGACGGACAGCGAGCGTTTCATGGTCGGACCTCAGAACACGTTGCCCAGCTGGAACTGGAAGGCCTGCTTGCGATCGTCCGGCTGGGACTTGAAGGGGCTGGCTACGGACAGCTTGATGGGCCCAAAGGGGGAATACCAGGTGACGGCCACACCGCCTGTATAGCGCAGATCGCTCAGGGACATCCGGCGGTAGCGGCCCTGGTAGTCGTCGGGCCCCCAGACGGCGCCCGCGTCTATGAAGGCGCTCAGGCGCAGGCTCTTGTCCTTGCCGGCGCCCGGCACGGGGAAGAAGATCTCGGCATTGCCCACCAGGCGCTTGTCCCCGCCCAGGGAGAAAGGCTGGTTCGAACTGTCCAGCCCCTTGGGACCCAGGCTGCCGGACTCGAAGCCCCGCACCGAGCCAATGCCGCCGGCGTAATAATTGCGGAAGAAGGGCAGGGGCTTGCCCCCGTAGCCGCCGCCCCAGCCGATCTCGCCGTTGAGCATCAGGCTCATGTCCCCCGGCAGCGGGCGCCACCATTGATACTGGTAGGTGAGTTTGTAGTATTTGAGATCGCCCACCGGGGTGCCCACCTCGCCATAGATCCGCTGCAGGCTGCCCTTGGTGGGGTAGAGCAGGCTGTCGCGGCTGTCCCGCGCCCAACCCACATCAAAACGCAGCGTGTCGGTGGTCACCCCCTGGGCCGTGCCACCGAAGTCCGTGGCGAATTTCACGAAGTTTACCGGGCTGTTGGCGGTGAGTTTGAGTTCGTAACGCTCCAGGGTCGCGCCCAGGTGCAGGTCGTCGTACTCAGTGAGCGGCAGTCCCAGGCGCAGGCCTGCCCCGAGGGTCGAGGTGCTGTATTCGGACACCGCATCCAGGCTGCTGGTGTCCGTGTCCCGGCGGTAAAGGTCGTAGCCCAGGCTCACCCCGTCCTTGGTGAAGTAGGGGTTGGTGAAGGACAGGGCATAGACGGTGTTGACGCTGCCGCTGTTGATCTGGGCGGAGAGCCGATTGCCGGTGCCGAACAGGTTGTTCTGGGAGACGGAGGCCGACAGGACCAGGCCATCGGAGCTGGAGAAGCCGGCCCCCAGCATCAGGTTGCCTGTGGGGCGTTCGGTGACGGAGAGGTTAAGGTCCACCTGGTCCGTGGCCTCCGGCACGATGGGGGTCTCCAGGTTGACATCGCTGAAATAGCCCAGGCGCTCGACGCGTTCCTTGGAGCGTTTGATCTTGTCTGCGGCGTAGAGGCCGCCCTCCAGCTGGCGCAGTTCTCTGCGGATCACCTCGTCGCGGGTGCGGGTGTTGCCGCTGATGTTGATGCGTCGCACATAGACCTTGCGCCCCGGATCCATGAGCAGGGTAAGCCCCACCTGCCGGTTCTCCTTGTCCAGTTCGGGCGAGGCGCTCACGTTGGCGAAGGCATAGCCATCGTTGCCCAGCCGGTCGCTGATGCGCTCGATGGACTCGTTGAGCCGCTCGCGGGAGAAATAGTCGCTCACCTTGAGGCTCACCATCCCCTTGAGCTCCTCCTCGGGCACGACGAGGTTGCCGGCGAAGCGGATGTCCGAGACCTTGTATTTCTCGCCTTCGACGATGTTGATGGTGATGTAGATGTCCTTCTTGTCCGGCGTGATGGACACCTGGGTGGAATCGATGGCGAATTCCAGATAGCCCCGGTTTAGGTAGTGGCTGCGCAGCGCCTCCAGGTCGGCGGCCAGCTTCTGCCGCGAATACTGATCGTTCTTGGTCCACCAGGTGAACCACCCGGGTGTGCTTAGGGTGAAGAGCTTGAGCAGCTCCTTCTCGCTGAAGGCCTTGGCACCCACGATGTTGATGCCCCGGATCTTGGCCACCTCGCCCTCGCTCACCTCGAAGGTGATGGCCGTGCGGTTGCGCTCCAGGGGAGACAGGCGCACGTTGACCTCGGTGGCATACATGCCGCGATTGTAGTACTGGCGCTTCAGTTCCTGGGTGGCGCGGTCCAGCAGGGCCTGGTCCAGGATGCGCCCCTCGGCCAGCCCCAGCTCCTTAAGGCTCTTGAGGATGTCGTCCTTGGAGAACTCCTTCATGCCGGTAAAACTCACCTGGGCGATGGCCGGGCGTTCCTCCACGAAGACGATCAGCACGTCGTTCTGGACCTCCAGACGGACGTCCTTGAAGAAACCCGTGGCATAGAGGGCCTTGAGGGCCGCCGAGGCCCGCTCCGGGGTCAGGGTGTCGCCCACTTTCACCGGCAAATAGCTGAACACGGTGCCGGCCTCGGTGCGCTGGATGCCCTCGACGCGGATGTCACGCACCTCGAAGGGTTCGAAGGCATGGGCATGGGCAAAATACAGGGCGATCAGGAGCGGGAGGGTTCTTATTCTCATTCGGTCAGGGGGAGAGGAGCCTGAACAGGTCGTTGTACAGGGCCAGGAACATCAGGAGGCCGATCAGGACGATGCCTACGCGCTGGCCGATCTCCTGGATGTGCTCGGACAGGGGTCTGCCGATGACGAGTTCAGCGAGATAATACAGCAAATGCCCCCCATCCAGTATGGGCACGGGCAGCAGGTTGAGCACCCCGAGGCTGATGCTGATGAGGGCCAGGAAGGTGATGAAGGGCACCAGTCCCGCGCTGGCCGATTGACCTGCGAAATCGGCAATGGTGATGGGGCCGGACAGGTTTTGCAGGGAGACCTGGCCGATGAGCATGCGCCCCAGCATCTCCAGGGTGAAGACGGACAGCTCCCAGGTCTTCTCCACCGCACGCCAGAGGGCCTCAGGGAGCGGATAGCGCACCTCGGTCTGCAGGGCGCGGAGGACGGATTCATCGACCCTGGGCCCGGCGCCGATGCGGCCGATGCTCTGGCCGCCCTGCCGTGCCGACTGCGGAGTGAGCTCCAGCACATGGAGCCGACCGTCGCGCAGGATCTCCAGACGCATGGGCGTGCCCGGATGGGCGCGGATGGCCTCCACCGCCTCTTCCCAGCGGGTCACCTCCCGCTCGCCGATGCGGGTGATGCGGTCGCCTGGCATAAGGCCCGCACGCTCGGCCACACCGCCCGGCTGCACCTCGCCGATCACCGGCGCCAGAGGCGGGCTGTATCGGGACAGCCCCGCCTGGCCCAGAGGATCCCTCTCGAAGGCCGCTTGGTCCACCCCGCTCAAGTCGAGCCGGCGAATGGCGATGTGGCCCGCCGCATCGCGGGTCTCCACCTCCACGCTCCGAGCCCCGAATCCATGGCGCAGCAGCAGGAGGTGAAGGTCCTGCCAGCTGTCCACCTGTTCACCATTGATGCGCAGCACCTCCTCGCCGTTGCGCAATCCTGCCATGGCGGCAGGCGTACCTGCGACAGGCTCCCCGACCAGGGGCCGCAAGGCCGGCATACCCGTGGCATAGAGCAGCCCATAGAGGGTCACCGCCAGCAGCAGATTGGCTGCCGGGCCGGCGGCAACGATGGCGATGCGGCTCCAGACCCCCTTGCGGTTGAAGGCATGGGGCAGGTCCGCGGGGGCGACGGGTCCCTCTCGCTCGTCCAGCATCTTCACGTAGCCGCCCAGGGGGAAGGCGGACAGGGCCCATTGCGTGCCCCTGCGGTCCGTGCGACACAGTAGGACGCGCCCGAAGCCCACGGAAAAGCGCAGCACCCTGACCCCGCACCAGCGGGCCACCAGGTAGTGGCCGAATTCGTGCACGAGGATCAGCAGGGCCAGGGTGAAGACGAAGGCAAGCAGAGTGGTCATGGATGACGGGCGATGAATTCGGATGCGACACGGCGCGCTTCCTCATCGATCGCCACCAGCTCGTCGAGTTCCTGGGCCTGCCGGTCCCCAAGCCGGCCCAGGCAATGCTGTAGGGTCTCGGCGATGGCAGGGTAGGGCAGCCGCCGGTTCAGGAAGGCCTCCACCGCCACCTCGTTGGCGGCATTGAGCGCCGTGGGGGCGGCACCGCCGGCCTCGAGGGCCTGATAGGCCAGGGCGAGACAAGGGAAGCGGCGGATGTCCGGCGCTTCGAAGGTGAGTTGGCCCGTGCGGGTGAGGTCCAACCGGGGCACGCCCGCCTCGATGCGGTCCGGGTAGGCCAGGGCGTGGGCGATGGGGGTGCGCATGTCCGGGTGGGAGAGCTGGGCCAGCACGGAGCCATCCAGGTACTCCACCAGGGAGTGCACGATGCTCTCAGGGTGGATCACCACCTCGATCTGATCCGGACGCGCATTAAATAGCCAGTGCGCCTCGATGACCTCCAGGCCCTTGTTCATCATGGTGGCCGAGTCCACCGAGATCTTGCGGCCCATCACCCAGTTGGGGTGGGCCACGGCCTCCTCCGGGGTGACCTTGGCCAGGGTTTCTAGGGGACGGGTGCGGAAGGGACCCCCGGAGGCGGTGAGCAGGATGCGGCGCACACCGTGCGCGGCCAGGTCCCCCGCGTAGGGCTCCGGCATGCACTGAAAGACGGCATTGTGTTCGCTGTCGATGGGCAACAGGGTGGCGCCGCCGCGGCGGACGGCCTGCATGAAGAAACGCCCGGCCATGACCAGGGTCTCCTTGTTCGCCAGCAGGATACGCTTGCCGGCGCGAGCCGCCGCCATGGCCGGCTTGAGCCCGGCGGCACCGACGATGGCGGCCATCACCGTGTCCACCTCTGGCAGGCTCGCCACCTCCTCCAGGGCCCGCTCACCGCAGAGTACCTCGGTCTCCGTGTCTCTGAGGAGCTGGCGCAGTTCGTGCGCCCTGCGCTCGTCCAGCACCACGGCATAGCGGGGCCTGAACTGGCGGCACTGGGTGGCTAGGCGCTCCACCTGGTTCTGGCCGCTCAAGGCCACCACGTTGAAGCGCTGGGGATGCATGGCCACCACATCCAGCGTATTCACGCCAATGGTGCCGGTGGCGCCTAGGATGGTGAGGTTGCGTCGGAGCATGGTGGGTGGGAAGTGGGGAGTGGGCAGAGGGGTTATCTTAGCCCCATCCAGAGGAGGACGGCGGCCGGCAGCACGGCAAGCAGGCCGTCGATGCGGTCCAGTACACCGCCGTGCCCCGGCAGGAGACGGCCGCTGTCCTTCACCCCGGCCTGGCGCTTCATCCAGCTCTCGAACAGGTCGCCCAGCACGGAGAGGGTGGTCAGGACCCAGCTGGCGACCACCAGCAGGCCGTGACAAGCGAGGGAGCAGCCCTCCTGCCAGGCCACTCCCAGGAGCAGGGCGTACGACGTCACCGCCACCCAGGCGCCCAGCAGCCCCTCCCAGGTCTTGCCTGGACTGATGCGGGGGGCGAGCCGCCTGCGACCGAAGCGTCGGCCGGCGAAATAGGCGGCGCTGTCGGCCACCACCACCAGCCCGACCACGGCCAGCAGCAGGTCGGGACCTTCTGCCCGCAGATGAATCATGGCCAGAGGCGGGGGCAGGAGCAATAGCCACCCCAGGGCCCCGAGCAGCCAGGCGGGTAGGCGCGCGGGGTCATGGCGCAGCCACAGGGGCGAGACCGCAAGCCAGAAGGCGAGGGCGGGCAGATAGACCCAGGCGCTGGCCTCCAGCCCCGTGGCAGCCAGCAAGCTAAGGCCGAGGAGGGTGACACCAGCGTAGAGGGCGCGCGCGCGCGCCTCGAGACGCATGAGCCCCGCCCACTCCCAGGCGCCGATGCCGGCGATGGCGATCATCAGTACGGCCCAGACCGGGGGGCTGGCGGTGAATAGTGCCATGAGGAGGCCGCCCAACAGTGCCGCCCCGGTCAGGAGCCGGCGCCTGAGCGCGCTAGGCGTGCCGCACTTGTTCGCTGGTGCGTCCAAAGCGCCGCTCGCGCTGTCGATACCAGGCGATGGCCCGATCCAGCTCGTCCGCATCGAAATCGGGCCAGAGGGTGGGAGTGAAATACAGCTCGGTGTAGGCCAGCTGCCAGAGCATGAAATTGCTGATGCGCTGTTCCCCGCCGGTGCGGATGAACAAATCGGGTTCCGGGGCATCGGACATGGCGAGATAGGGGGTGAGGGCCTCCTCGCTGATCTGGCGTGCACCCGGATGGTCCCGCAGCCAGGCATTGAAGGCCTGCAGGATGTCCCAGCGGCCGCCGTAGTTGGCAGCCACCGTCAGGGTCAGGCGGTCGTTGGCGGCGGTGAGCGACTCCGCCTCGCGGATGAGGTGCTGCAGCCGGGCATGGAAACGGCTCGTATCGCCCACGATGCGCAGCCGGATGCCATGCCGGTGCAGGGTCGCCACTTCCCGCTCCAGGGCCTGGACGAAGAGTTCCATGAGCTTTTCCACCTCCTCCGCCGGCCGGCGCCAGTTCTCCGAGCTGAAGGCGAACAGGGTCAGGTGCCCCACCCCCAGCCGGACACAGGCCTCCACGATCTCCTTGACGCGGCCCACGCCGCGGGTGTGGCCCGCGATCCGGGGCAGGTGGTGCTGTCTTGCCCAGCGTCCGTTGCCGTCCATGATCACGGCGATGTGACGCGGGGTGTCGGATACCTCTGGGATACCGGTGGTGCTGCTGTAAAAGCCCTTGAAGGCCATGGCCCCCCCTGGATGACGGCCCGCTACACCGCCATCAGGTCTTTTTCCTTTTCGGCCAGTAGCTTGTCGATGTCGGCGATGTGGCGGTCGGTCATCTTCTGGATCTCCTCCTGGGCGCGGCGCTCCTCGTCCTCGCCGATCTCGTGTTTCTTCAGCAGCTCCTTGAGCTGGGCAATGGCGTCCCGGCGGATGTTGCGCACCGCCACCTTGGCGCCCTCGGCCTCGCCGCGCACCACCTTGACCAGCTCCTTGCGCCGCTCCTCGGTCATGGGCGGGATGGGCACCCGCACTAGGTCCCCCACGGTGGCCGGGTTGAGACCCAGGTCGGAATCCCGGATGGCCTTCTCGATGACCGTGGCCATCTTCTTCTCCCAGGGGGTCACCCCCAGGGTGTGGGGATCGAGCACGGAGACGTTGGCCACCTGGCTCACCGGCAGGAGGCTGCCGTAGTAGTCCACCTTCACGTGGTCCAGGATGCCCGGATGGGCACGCCCCGTGCGGACCTTGGAGAATTCCGTCTTCAAGGCCTCGATGGACTTGCGCATCTTGTCCTCGGCGGATTTTTTGATATCGGCGATCATGCAGTCCTCCAGATCAGGGGGTGACCCGGGTGCCCTCGGGCTGACCGGTCACCACGCGCTTGAGGGCGCCGGGTCTGAAGATGGAGAAGACCTGCAGGGGCAGTTTCAGCCCCCGGCACAGGGCGAAGGCGGCCGTATCCAGCACCCCCAGGTTCCTGGCGATGGCCTCATCAAAGGTGAGATGCTCGTAGCGGCTGGCAGTGGGCTCCTTCATGGGATCGGCGGTGTAGACGCCATCCACCTTGGTGGCCTTGAGCAGGATTTCCGCCCCGATCTCGCCGGCGCGCAGCGCCGCCGCGGTGTCGGTGGTGAAGAAGGGATTGCCGGTACCGCCGCCGAAGATCACCACCCGGCCGGCCTCCAGCAGGCGCACGGCCGCGTCCCGCTCGAAGGGCTCGCCCACGTGCGCGATGGAGACCGCGGTCATCACCTGGGCGGGGATGCCGTTCATCATGAGGGCGTCCTTGAGGGCCAGGGCGTTCATGACCGTGGCCAGCATGCCCATGGCATCGGCATTGGCCCGCTCCATGCCGGCCAACGCCCCGGTGGCGCCCCGGAATAGATTGCCCCCGCCCACCACGATACCGATCTGCACCCCCAAGCCGGCCACCTCGTCGATCTGCCGGACGATGCCGTATAGGGTCTCGGCGTGATAGCCGAAGGGGTCTGGCCCCATGAGGGCCTCGCCGGAGAGCTTGAGCAGGATGCGGTTGAAAATGGGTGCGGTCATGATGGCGGCATTAGACCTTGGCGGCAGCCGCCACTTCGGCGGCGAAATCGGTCACCTTCTTCTCGATGCCCTCGCCCACCACGTACAGGGTGAAGCCGTGCACCTGCCCCCCCTTGGACTTAAGCAGCTCGCCCACGGTCTGCTTGTCGTCCTTGACGAAGGGCTGATTGAGCAGGGTCACCTCTTTGAGGAACTTCTGCACGGCGCCTTCCACCATCTTCTCGACGATGTGAGCCGGCTTGCCCGATTCGGCCGCCTTCTGGGCTGCCACCCGGCGTTCGGACTCGATCAGCTCCTGGGGCACGCCATCCACGTCCAGGGCCTTGGGCTTGGCGGCGGCGATGTGCATGGCGATGTCTCGGCCCAGGGCCTCATCGCCGCTGACATCCACCAGCACGCCGATCTTGGCGCCGCCGTGCACGTAGCTCACGAGCCGGCCCTGCGCCTCCACCCGCTGGAAACGGCGGATGGTCATGTTCTCGCCGATCCTACCCACCAGCTCGGTGCGCACCTCCTCCACCGTTTTGTCGCCGATCTTCATGGCCGACAGGTCAACCACATCGGCGGGATTGCTGGTGACCACCATCTCTGCCAGGCGCTTCACCAGGGCCTGGAAATCGTCGTTCTTGGCTACGAAGTCGGTCTCGCAGTTGACCTCGATGATGGCACCGGTCTTGCCATCCGAGGTGATATGGATGGCCACCATGCCCTCGGCGGCAATGCGGCCTGCGCTCTTGGCCGCCTTGGCCCCGAACTTGACGCGCAGGATCTCCTCCGCCTTCTGCATGTCGCCGCCGGCCTCGGTCAGGGCCTTTTTGCAGTCCATCATGGGGGCATCGGTGCGCTCCCGTAACTCTTTCACCATGGCTGCGGTGATTTCCGCCATTGTCTATCTCCTGCTTCAAACCGGCCCAACCACGGCGGGTTGGGACCGCGATGTCGTAAGAACGCCCCTTAGCGGGGCGTTGCTTGCCAAAGGCCGGCCGGATCCTGGCCGGATGCTGAATCCGGCCGCCGGATCAGCTCTCCTCGGCCACGTCGGCGACTTCTTCCACCTCCACGTATTCGTCGCCGCTTTCGCCGGCGCTGACCGTCTCCTCGATGACCTGGGCCTTGCCCTCTAGAATCGCATCGGCGAGTCCGCGGGCGTAGAGCCGGATGGCACGGCTGGAGTCATCATTGCCGGGGATCACGTAATCCACCCCGTCGGGCGAGTTGTTTGTGTCAACGACACCGATGACAGGGATGCCCAGCTTGTTGGCCTCGGCCACGGCGATCTTCTGATAGCCCACGTCCACAACAAACAGGGCGTCGGGCAGGCTGGCCATGTCCTGGATGCCCCCCAGGCTGCGCACCAACTTGTCGTATTCACGCTGTAGCCTCAGCGCTTCCTTCTTGGACAGGGCCTCGCGCGCCCCCTCGGCCAGCTGGGCCTCCATGTCCTTCATGCGTTTGACCGACTGCTTGACGGTCTTGAAATTGGTGAGCATGCCGCCCAGCCAGCGGTGGGATACGTGGGGCATGCCGCAGCGGGTCGCCTCTTCCGCGATGATGTCCCTTGCCTGGCGCTTGGTGCCCACGAACAGGATGGTCCCCTTGTTGGCCGCGAGCTGGCGGGCAAAACGCAGCGCCTCCTCGAACAGGGGGAGGGTCTTCTCCAGGTTGACGATGTGGATCTTGTTGCGATGGCCGAAGATGTAGGGGGCCATCTTGGGATTCCAGTAGCGGGTCTGGTGGCCGAAATGCACGCCGGCCTCCAGCATCTGGCGCATGGTTACGGTCATTTTGGGCTCCGTGGGTTAAGGTTGATCCTCCACCCGTCGAGAATCCACCGCCTGCCGGGCGGACACCTTAACTGGGACGGGTGTGCGAATTTCCCCCGTTTTCGAGGAAGCGGGCATTCTAGCAGGAGGCGAGGTCGGTCACAAGCCGACCGGCAAGACCCGTGTCGGCGTCAGCCTCTATCCTCCAGTCCGCCCGACGCATCGGCTGCAGGGGTCGCATCCGCGGCGCTGCCCGTCGGTTCTGCCCCGTCCCGCCCTGCACCCCGCCGCGCACGAGCATCCAGTTCCCGCAGATGGACGAGGCGCTCGGCAATGCGCGCCTCCAGCCCGCGCGGGGTAGGGGTGTAGAAGCGCACCTCGGGCATGCCCTCCGGGAAGTAGCTCTCGCCGGCGGCATAGGCCTGCGGCTCGTCGTGGGGATAGCGGTAGGCTCGTCCGTAGCCCAGCTGGCGCATGAGCCTAGTGGGGGCGTTCCTCAGGTGCAGGGGCACCTCCCGGGAGCCATCCCGGGCGATGAAGGCGCGCACTTGGTTCCAGGCGGTATAAACGGCATTGCTCTTGGGGGCGCAGGCGAGATAGACCACGGCCTCGGCCAAGGCTAGCTCGCCCTCGGGGGAACCCAGACGCTCGTAAGCGGCCACGGCATCCAGCGCGATGCCGAGGGCGCGCGGGTCGGCAAGCCCCACGTCCTCGCTCGCCATGCGAATGATGCGCCGCCCCAGGTAGAGGGGGTCGGCGCCACCGTCCAGCATGCGCGCCAGCCAGTAGAGGGCGGCGTCCGGGTTGGAGCCGCGTACGGACTTGTGCAGGGCGGAGATCTGATCGTAGAAAACATCGCCGCCCTTGTCGAAGCGGCGGCGGGCCGGGGCCAGGGCCTCGGCGGCGAAGGCGGCATCCACCTGCTGCCTGCCGGCGCTGCGGGCGGCCACGGTGAGTTGTTCCAGGAGGTTGATTAGCCTGCGGCCGTCGCCGTCGGCATAGGCGATGAGCAGCTGGTTTGCCGCCTCGTCCAGGCGCAGACCGAGCCCGCCCTTTTTCATGGCGCGGGCGAGTAGGGCGGCCAGCTCCCCTTCGTCCAGGGGACGCAGGACATAGACCTGGGCGCGGGAGAGGAGCGCCCCTACCACCTCGAAGGAAGGGTTTTCCGTGGTGGCACCGATGAAGGTAATGAGGCCGGACTCCACGTGGGGCAGGAAGGCGTCTTGCTGGGCCTTGTTGAAGCGGTGCACCTCGTCCACGAACAAGATGGTTGCCCTACCTGCCTGACGGTTGAGGCGGGCGCGCTCCACCGCCTCCCGGATGTCCTTCACGCCGGCGAGCACCGCCGAGATCTGGATGAAGTCGGCGTTGAAGTGGCGGGCGGCGAGCCTGGCCAGGGTGGTCTTGCCCACACCAGGCGGCCCCCAGAGGATCATGGAATGCAGCCGGCCGGCGTCGAAGGCGAGCCGCAGGGGCTTGCCCGGCCCGAGCAGATGGGTCTGTCCGATGACCTCGTCGATCGAGGCCGGCCGCAGACGCTCGGCCAGGGGAGGAGGGGAGGGCGGCTCTTGGCCGAAGAGGTCGTCGGCGGGGTTGGGGGCGTGGTTCAAGAGTAGGTGGTGCTATGAGGCTGCGGGTTATCTGTCGCCCAGGACATCCACCCCCCGGGGCGGGGTGAAGCGAAACAGCTCCGGCGCGAGCCTTGGGTTGCGTCGGATGCTCGTGAAACGCAAGCGGGTCACCTGGCCGAAATGGTCGTGCACCTCCATGGCCTGGAGATTCCCGCCCCTGAAACCCATGCGGATGCGCTCGAAACTGCCCTCCTTGCTGCGGGGCGTGGCCTCCAGCCAGGCAAGCCCCTCTGCCTCGCCGGCTTCCCGAAAGACGAACAACCTTTCCACCTCATTGCTGCCCGCCAGCAGGGCCGCCGGGCTCTCCCCCAGGGCCTGGTCCAAACGGCGCACCGTGACCTGTTCCAGGTCCTGGTCGTAAACCCACAGCCGGGTGCCGTCCCCCACCACCAATTGACCGGCGGGCCTAGTGTATTCCCAGCGGAACCTGCCCGGGCGGGAGAGGAACAGACTACCCTCGGCCTCCTGCACCTGGCGGCCTTTGCGGTCGATCACCACCTGGGTGAATTGGGCGCTCAGAGTGCGGGTGCCGGTGAGGAATTCCTGTAGTCGTGGGTCGGCCGCGGCGATTGAAGAAAAAACATTAAGTAAGAGCAACAGCGCTATGGATTTGAAGGAATTCATCATCGTATGACTTACTCGTGCCTGGGCGCGATGACCTCGCGGTTGCCATTGCTTTGCATGGGGGAGACCAGGCCGGCACGTTCCATGGCCTCGATGAGCCGGGCGGCGCGATTGTAGCCGATGCGCAAATGCCGCTGCACCGCCGAGATGGAGGCCCGGCGCGTGCGCACCACCAAGGCCACGGCCTCGTCGTACAGAGGATCGGACTCGGCGTCGCCGCTGCCGGTTCCCTCTTCCGCGTCCTCCTCCTCGACGGCCAGCACACCCTCGTCGTAGCGCGGCGGTCCCAGTTCCTTGAGCCAGGCGGTGACCCGATGCACCTCGTCATCGGAGACGAAAGCGCCGTGCACGCGAGTGGGATAGCCATGACCGGGTGGCAGGTAGAGCATGTCCCCCTGGCCCAGGAGGGATTCCGCCCCCTGCTGGTCCAGGATGGTGCGGGAATCGATGCGGCTGGCGACCTGGAAGGCGATACGGGAGGGGATGTTGGCCTTGATCAGCCCGGTGATCACGTCCACCGAGGGACGTTGTGTGGCCAGCACCAGGTGGATGCCGGCGGCCCGGGCCTTCTGGGCGAGCCGTGCGATGAGCTCCTCCACCTTCTTGCCTGCCACCATCATGAGATCGGCCAGCTCGTCGATGAGGACCACGATATAGGGCAAGGGCTCCAGGCGCTCCGGGTTTTCGGGGGTGATGGAGAAGGGGTGGGTGAGGGGTTGGCCGGCCTTGCGCGCCTCGCGGACCTTCTGGTTGAGTCCTGCGATGTTGCGCACCCCCAAGGCGGACATCAGCTTGTATCGCCTCTCCATCTCACCCACACACCAGTTCAGGGCCGTGGCCGCGAGCTTCATGTCAGTGACCACCGGCGCGAGCAGGTGGGGGATGCCCTCATAGGCCGAGAGTTCCAGCATCTTGGGGTCCACCATGATCATACGCACGTCCTCGGGGGTGGACTTGTAGAGCAGCGAAAGGATCATGGCGTTGATGGCCACCGACTTGCCCGAGCCGGTGGCGCCCGCCACTAGCAGGTGGGGCATGCGAGCCAGGTCGGCCACCACCGGATTGCCGCTGATGTCCTTGCCCAGGGCCAGGGTGAGGGGCGAGGTCATGTCGTTGTAAGCCTTGGACCCCAGGATCTCGGCAAGCCGCACCACCTGGCGCTGGTTGTTGGGCAGCTCCAGCCCCATGCAGCTCTTGCCCGGGATGGTCTCCACTACCCGGATGCTGACCAGAGAGAGGGAGCGGGCCAAATCCTTGGCCAGGTTGACGATCTGGCTACCCTTGACGCCGGAGGCAGGCTCCACCTCGTAGCGGGTGATGACCGGCCCGGGATAGGCGGCCAGCACCTTCACCTCCACCCCGAACTCTGCCAGCTTGCGCTCGATGAGCCTGGATGTGGCCTCCAGGGAGGCGGCATCCAGCGTCGATGCGGCGGCGGGTGGCTCGTCCAGCAGGCGAAGGGGGGGGATCTGGGCGTCCGGCAGGTCCTTGAACAGGAAAGGCTGCCTTTCTAGCTCGGCGCGCTCGGATTTGGGCACCGTGGATACGGGGGTCTCGATGCGCAGGGGCGGGGCTTGCTGGAAGCGTGCCTTCTCCTTCTCCACGGTCGCCTCTCGCAGTTCCATGGCCCTCCGTCCCGCGAGGCGGTCCTGCCAGGCATGCCAGGAATCCACGATGAGCAGGGCCAGGCGCTCCAGGGCAAGGCCGATGCGCTCGGCCAACCCTAGCCAGGAAAGCCCTGTGAACAGGCTCAGCCCCACCCCCCACGTCAATAGCAGGAACACCGTGCCACCGTCGAAGCCCAGCCCCCTGTGCAACACCTGCGCCAGGGCGTCACCGATCACCCCCCCAGGCGTGAGCGGCAGACGCACGCCGTGATGGTGGAAACGCAACGACTCCAGGGCGCTCGTGGAGACCAGGAACAGGACAAAGCCCAGCAGCGTCAGGACCGCGCCGTGTTGGTGGCCTGCCTCGGGGTTGCCGATGCGTCGGTATCCCCACCAGACCATGAACAAGGCAAGTCCGATCAGGGCATAGGCAGCTAGCCCGAACAGGTACAGCAACAGGTCGGCCAGCCAGGCACCGAAGTAGCCTCCGGCATTGTGCAGGACCTCGGACTCGGCCGACTTGGACCAACCGGGGTCCTCCGGGTGATAGGTGACCAGGATCATGCCCAGATAGACGGCCAGGGCAACCGCCGCCAGCCACCAGATTTCGCGCAGCAGCGCCGCGGCGCGGGGGGCCAGGGGTTTGCGCGCGGGTCTGGCCTGGGATCGTTTCTTGGGCTTGCCGAACATGGCGCGAACTATACGGGAAAGCGCCGCCGAACACGAAACGCTGCCCCCGGCCTCATCCTGCCTAGGTGAAGAAGACGCACAATGTATATTATGTTAAATACTGCCAGCTGCGGCCCCTTCCCGTTGACTCGCCTCCATGCTTGGGATATGCATCACCTACAGCATCAACGAAACGGAGGCGACGATTCGCAAGACGGCGATCCTCGGGCTGTTCGCCTTGCTCCCCCTCTCTGCCCTGGCAGGCCGTGAAGAGGCGGAAAACGCCCTGACCAGCATCCTGTTCGAGGAGAACATGGAAAACGTCTCCTACAGCCTGCGCTCCAACGGCTTCGTGGAGATCCTGTTCGGGGTCTCGGTCAGCGCTACGGACTATGCCCGCGTGGTGGAGCGGCTGCGCAAACACCCGGACATCCCCGGTGTGCTGGCCGGCAAGGGCGGCAGGGATTACTGCCCGACCACCCGCTAGAGCCCCGCGGTTACTTGCGAAACAGCCAGAGGAGCAGGGTCAGGACGGCGGAGAGCAACAAGCCGCTGGTCAAGGGGAAGTAGAACACAAACCCCTTGCGCTCGATACGGATGTCCCCCGGCAGGTTGCCGAGGCCCAGCTTGCTGAGCAGCGGCCAGAGCAGGCCCAGGGCGATAAGGACGATGCCAAGGGTGATGAGCCATTTCACCATGGGTCAGCCTCGTCGTGCGGGTCGGGACGCGGTGCGGCCCGAGACCTGGGGGCGGGCTCCGCGCCGAGGCGATCCGGAGTGTGCTGCGGGCTTGCCCTTGGTGGCGCGGGCCCCGGCCGGCTCGAGCCCGCACCAGGAAAGGAGCGCCTCCACCTCAGCCTCGTCCAGTTCCTGCATCATGCCGCGCTTGAGGCGAGGCGGCATGGCGATGGGGCCGAAGCGCACCCGGATGAGGCGGCTCACCGTCAGGCCCAGGGCCTCCATGAGACGGCGCACCTCCCGGTTGCGCCCTTCCCGCAGCACCAGCCGGTACCACTGGTTCGCCCCCTCCCCGCCAGCAGGGACGATGCGCTCCACCCGCGCGATCCCATCCTCCAAGAGGATGCCCTCGGTCAGCCGACGCATCTGCTCGGGGGCGAGCCCCCCCAACAGGCGCACAGCGTATTCCCGCTCCACCTCGAAACGGGGGTGGGCTAGCCGGTTGGCCAGCTCGCCGTGGGTCGTAAACAGGAGCAGCCCCTCGGTGTTGTAGTCCAGGCGGCCCACCGAGACCCATCGTTGTCCCTTGAGCCGCGGCAGGCGGTCGAAGACCGAGGGGCGGCCCTGGGGGTCGTCGCGCGAGACGATCTCCCCTTCCGGCTTGTGATAGAGCAGCACCCGCGGCCGGATGCGCATCCAGGGCAGGCGCACGATGCGGCCATGCACCCGCACGATGTCCGTCGGCCTCACCCGCTCGCCCACCTGGGCGGTACGACCGTTGAGACTGACCGCACCGGCGGCGATCAACGCCTCCATGTCCCGGCGTGACCCCAGGCCCGCTGCGGCCAGCATCTTGTGCAGTTTTTCGCTCTGGCTGACGAGCTCTTCCGGCAAGGCCTTTAGGGGACGCCCCAAATAGGAAAATCGCGGCATGACGTTTGTCAGGGGGATAGTTAGCTGTCTAGATCGATCGCCGGAATCGGCGCCAGTTCCTCCCGCCCCACCTCGGGCAGGGGCGGCAGTTCACTCAAGGCGCGCAGGTTCAGGTCGCTCAGGAAACGTTCGGTGGTGGCGTAGAGGGCAGGCCGGCCGGGTACGTCCCGGTGGCCCACCGTCTCGATCCAGCCCCGTTCCTCCAGGGTGCGTAGGATCTGACTGCTCACCGCCACGCCGCGGATCTCCTCGATGTCGCCGCGGGTGACCGGCTGCCGGTAGGCGATGACGGCCAGGGTCTCCAGGAGGGCACGGGAATACCTGGGGGGCTTTTCCGGGCGGAGCCGTTCCAGATAGACCTGATACTCAGGGCGGGTCTGAAAACGCCAGCCCTCGGCCACCAGGGTGAGTTCCACCCCCCTGCCCTGCCAGTCCTGGCGCAGCCCCTCCAGGGCCTTGCGCAGCAGGTCGGGGTGCAGCGCGTCCTCGAAGACCCTGCGCAGCTCGCTCATGGGCACGGCCCCCGTTTGGGCGAGCAACACCGTCTCCAGGATGCGCTTGACCTCCTCCAGGTTATTGGGTGGGTTCTGCATGGCTCAAACGCACGTGTATGGGCGCGAACGGGGCGTTTTGCACGACCTCCACCAGGCCCTCCCGCGCCAGTTCCAGCAGGGCCAGGAGGGTGACCACCAGCTCGGCGCGGCCGGTGCCTGCCGGGAATAGGTCGCTGAAGCGGGCGAAGGTGTCGCTCCGCAGGGACTTCAAGATACGGCTCATGTGCTCGCGTACCGAGAGTTCTTGGCGGCCAATGCGGTGGTGCCTGGACAGGCGCGCCCTTTTGAGGATGGCCTCCCAGGCCGCGGCCAGATCTTCCGGGCGAACCTGGGGTAGACGGCTGCGCGCCTGCCGCTCGACCCACACCGACACCGGTAAGAAGTCCCGACCCAGAAGGGGCAAGGCATCGATGTTCCGGGCCGCCAGGCGAATTTGTTCATATTCCAGCAAGCGGCGCACCAGCTCGGCGCGCGGATCGGCCTCCTCCTCCGGCTGCATCTTCTCCGGCCGAGGCAGGAGCATGCGGGACTTGATCTCGATGAGCATGGCCGCCATCACCAGGTATTCGGCCGCTAGCTCCAGCCTGCGCGCCCGCATGGCCTCTACGTATTCCATGTATTGACGGGTGAGTTCTGCCATGGGGATGTCCAGCACGTCGATGTTGTTGCGCCGGATGAGCCATAGCAGCAGGTCCAGGGGCCCCTCGAAGGCCGTGAGGTACACCTCCAGGGCATCAGGCGGGATGTACAAATCCTGGGGAAGCTCGGTCCACGTCTCGCCGAACACCCGGGCATAGGGTCTCGCCGGCGAGGCCCCGCCTGGGGCCATGGCCTTGAGTGCCGGGGATGCCGCAGGCCGCATCTCCACCCTGCCCCTCGGAGGATGACCGTCAGCTGGGGAACACCAGCCGGGCCACCTCCCGGTAGTGCCTGACGAAATGCACCGTCAGCCCTTCCTTGACGTAATCGGGCAGACGCTCGAAATCGGGGCGATTGGCCGCCGGCAGGATCAGCTCCCGGATGTTCACCCGCTTGGCGGCGATCACCTTCTCCCGGATGCCGCCCACCGGCAGGACCTGGCCGGTGAGGGTGAGCTCCCCCGTCATGGCCAGGGGGCGGTCCAGTTTCTCGTTGCGGGCCAGCGACAACAGGGCGGTGGCCATGGTGATGCCGGCACTGGGCCCGTCCTTGGGTGTAGCCCCTTCTGGTACGTGCAGGTGCACGAAGGCCTGGTCGAAGAACCCCGGGTCACCCTTGAAGGGCTTCAGGTGGCTGGCGATGTAGCTGTAGGCGATCTCCGCTGATTCCTTCATCACCTCCCCCAGCTTGCCGGTGAGCTTGAAGCCGCGGTTCAGGGTATGCACCTTGGTGGCCTCGATGGTGAGGGTGGCCCCGCCCAGGGGGGTCCAGGCCAGGCCGGTGACCACCCCTACCCCACTGGCCGGCCGCTCGGGAAGACGCGGCGGCTGGTCCATGTAGGCCTCCACGTCGTCGGCAGTGACGTGGATCTTGTCGGTCTCTGCGCGCACGATCCTGACCACCGCCTTGCGCACCACGCGACCGAGGGCCTGTTCCAGCTGGCGCACCCCGGCCTCGCGGGCGTAGCCTTCGATGATGCGGCGGATGGCCGCCTCGGTGATGCTCACCTGACCGCGCTTCAAACCCGCCTTCTTGAGCTGCTTGGGCCACAGGTGATGCCTGGCGATGTCCAGCTTCTCCTCGGTGAGATAGCCGGCCAGGCGGATCACCTCCATGCGGTCCAGCAGCGGCGCCGGGATGGTGTCCAGCTGGTTGGCGGTGCAGATGAACAGCACGCGCGACAGGTCGAAGCGCACGTCCAGGTAGTGGTCCAGGAATTCGGCGTTTTGCTCCGGATCCAGCACCTCCAATAGCGCCGAGGCTGGGTCGCCGTGGTAGGAGGCGCCGATCTTGTCCACCTCGTCCAGCATGATGACCGGGTTCTGGGATTCCACCTCCTTGATGGCCTGGATGAACTTGCCCGGCATGGCGCCGATGTAAGTGCGGCGGTGGCCCTTGATCTCCGCCTCGTCGCGCATGCCGCCCACGGAGAAGCGGTAGAACTTGCGCCCTAGGGCGCGGGCGATGGAACGCCCGATGGAGGTCTTGCCCACACCGGGCGGGCCCACCAGCAGCAGGATGGAACCCGCCACCTCACCTTTCATGGCCCCCACGGCCAGGAATTCGACGATGCGCTCCTTCACGTCGTCCAGGCCGTCGTGGTCGTGGTCCAGGATCTTGCGGGCACGGGCGAGGTCCAGCTTGTCCCGGGTGTACCTGCCCCAGGGCAGGCTGGTGAGCCATTCCAGGTAGTTGCGGGTGACCGTGTACTCGGGCGAGCCGTGCTCCAGCGCCGAGAGCTTGTCGATCTCCTCGTTGAACTTCTTCTCGGCCTGGGGGGAGAACTTGAGCTTGCGGGCACGCTCCCGGAAACGCTCCACGTCCGCCGTGCGGTCGTCCTTGGCGATGCCCAGCTCCTTCTGGATCACTTTGAGCTGCTCGCGCAGGAAGAACTCGCGCTGCTGGCGCGTCATCTTCTCCTCCACTTGGGCCCGGATCTTGGTCTGCAGCCGGGCGACCTCCAGCTCCTCCTTGATGAGCACCAGCACCTTCTCCATGCGCCGCCTGAGGTTGAAGGCCTCCAGTACCTCCTGCAGCTTGTCCTTGGGCGCGGTGGTGAGGCTGGCGGCGAAATCGGTCAACAGCGATGGCTCGTTGGGCGAGAAGCGGTTGAGGAAGAACTTGAGCTCCTCCGAATACAGCGGATTGAGGGGCAGCAGTTCCTTGATGGCATTGATGATGGCCAGGGCATAGGCCTTGATCTCCTCGCCGCGCGTGTCCTGGCGGTCCTCCGCCGGATATTCCACGCGCGCGAAGAAGGGCGGCTCGCCGGAGATCCACTCGGCGATGCGAAAACGGGTGATGCCCTCGGCGATGAACTGGATCTTGCCGTCGGCGCGCATGGGGTGGTGCATGCGCACCAGGGTGCCCACGCTGTGGAAATCCTCGGGGCGCGCGGTGTCCGACCTGTCCCCCCGCACCAGCACCAGGCCCACCAGGTGATGGGGGGTCTCGCCGATGCGCTTGACGGTCTCCATCCAGGGCCCCTCGTTCATGAGCAGGGGCAGGGTCTGGGCCGGGAAAAAGGGCTTCTCGGTGAGCGGCAGCAGGTGGATGGCGGCCGGCAGGGTCTGGGCCGGCAGTTGCGCCGGGGCCGCCTCACCCTGCCGCTTGTCCGCGGAATCCACCAGCTCGCCCTCGATGGGTTGTTGTGTCTCGGCCATGGTCCGGTCAGTCATGGGACATGACCTTTGGGTAAGGACGGCTGCACGGTTTTCAAGAAGCGGCCCAGCCTCAAAGCTGTACGAGCCCTATGGCCTCACGCACCTCGCGCATGGTCTCGCGCGCCAGGTCCCGCGCCTTTTCGCAGCCGTCGGCGATGATGTTGCGCACCGTATCCGGGTCCTCGTTCAGGGCCTGGGCCCGCTCCTGGATGGGGGCGAGCTCGGCGAGCACCGCATCGATCACCGGCTGCTTGCACTCGATGCAGCCTATGCCCGCCGTGGTGCATCCCTGGCGCACCCATTCCCTGAGCTCGTCGCCGGAATAGACCTGATGCAGCTTCCAGACCGGGCAGCGCTGTGGATCGCCCGGATCGGTGCGCCGTACCCTGGCCGGGTCGGTAGGCATGGTGCGGATCTTCCTGCGCACGCTCTCGGGGTCCTCGCGCAGGGCGATGGTGTTATTGTAGGACTTGGACATCTTCTGTCCATCCAGCCCGGGCATGCGCGCCGACGGGGTAAGCAGGGCCTCGGGTTCGGTGAGGATGCGCTTGCCCCCGCCTTCCAAGTAGCCGTACAGGCGCTCCAGGTCGCCCAAGCTCAGGTTCTGGGTCTCGGCGAGCAGGGCGCGTGCGGCCTCCAGCGCGGATGCATCCCCCTGCTCCTGGAAACGGCTGCGCAGCTCTTCGTAGAGCTTGGCCTTCTTGCTGCCCAGTTTGCGGATGGCCGCCTGGGCCTTCTCCTCGTAGCCGGGTTCGCGCCCATAGAGATGGTTGAAGCGGCGCGCGATCTCGCGGGCGAATTCGATGTGGGGCACCTGGTCCTCCCCCACCGGCACCTTGTTGGCCCGGTAGATGAGGATGTCGGCCGCCTGCAGCAGGGGGTAGCCAAGGAAGCCATAGGTGGACAGATCCCGGTCGGCCAGCTTTTCCTGCTGGTCCTTGTAGGTGGGCACGCGCTCCAGCCAGCCGAGCGGCGTCATCATGGAAAGCAGCAGGTGCAGCTCGGCATGTTCGATCACCTGGGACTGGATGAACAGGGTGGCCTTGTGGGGGTCCACGCCTGCCGCCAGCCAGTCGATGACCATCTGCCAGGTATTCTCCTCGATGGTCAGGGGATCCTCGTAATGGGTGGTGAGGGCGTGCCAGTCGGCGACGAAGAAAAGACACTCGTGCTCGTGCTGCAGCCTGAGCCAGTTTTTCAGCACCCCGTGGTAATGCCCGAGGTGCAGGCTGCCGGTGGGACGCATGCCGGAGAGGACGCGGTCGGAGTACATGAGTAGGAATTAGGGATTAGGGATTAGATGTTAGAGATTGGGAGGGCTTGGATGGTCAGTTGAGGACGATCTGGATCAGGGTCAGCAGTTCGATGGAATGGATGGCGAAGGCCGCGGCACATAAGGCGATGATCGCTTGGAGGAGCGGCCAGATGAGCAGCCCCAGCAGCCCGGTGAAGAGCAGGCCGAGCAGGATGAACAGGCCGTAGGGCTCGACGCGGGCCAGGGCATAGGCGGGCCTGGGCGGCAGCAGGCTCACGGCGATGCGCCCCCCGTCCAGGGGAGGGATGGGCAGCAGGTTCAGGGCCATGAGGATGGCGTTGATGAACACCCCCGCCGCCCCCATGAGGGCCAGGGGCAGCGCCAAGGCACTGCCCTGGATGAGCGTGGACAGCTTAATCATGGCGGTCCAGAACAGGGCCATGGCCAGATTGGCCCCGGGCCCTGCCGCCGCCACCCAGAGCATGTCCTGCTTGGGACGGCGCAGATTGTGGAAATTCACGGGCACCGGCTTGGCCCAGCCGAACAGGATCCCCCCCGCCCCCGCTAGCTTGGACAGGAGCAGGATGCCCAGGGGCACCAGGACGGTCCCCACCAGGTCCACGTGGCGCAGGGGGTTCAGGCTGATGCGCCCTGCCTGCTCTGCCGTGCGGTCGCCAAAGCTGCGGGCGGCGTAGCCATGGGCTGCCTCGTGCAGGGTGATGGCGAACACCACCGGCAGGGCGAACACACTGATCTTCTGGATGAGGGTCAGTTCCAAGGGTCGGAGGCCTTTCGTGACTCTACTGGATGCCGAGGGTCTTGGGATCGCCGCGGCCGGCCCGGACCACCTCCGGTGCTTCACCCGTGAGATCTATGACCGTGGTGGGCTCTAGGCTGCAGGCGCCCCCGTCCAGGATCACATCCACCCGCCTCCCCAAACGGTCGCGGATCGCGGCGGGGTCGTTGAGGGGGTGTTCCTCGTCCGGCAGGCTCAGGGTCATGGACAAGATGGGCTCGCCCAGCTCCTTGAGCAGGGCGGATACCACGGCGTGGTTCGGGATGCGCAACCCGATGGTGTTGCGCTTGGGATGCAGGAGCCGCCGGGGCACCTCCCGCGTCGCCTCCAGGATGAAGGTGAAACCACCGGGGGTGCCGGCCTTGAGCAGGCGGTACTGACGGTTGTCCACCCGGGCATAGCGGGCGATCTCCGACAGGTCCCGACACACCAGGGTGAAGTGGTGGCTATCGTCCACCTGCCGGATGGCGCGGATGCGTTCCATGCCCGCCTTGTTGCCGAGCATGCAGCCCAGGGCATAGCAGGAATCCGTGGGGTAGGCCATGATGCCGCCAGCGCGCAGGATGCGCACCGTCTCGCGGATGAGCCGCGGCTGGGGATTGTCCGGATGGACGCTGAAGTACTGGGCCACGCCTCGCCATTCACCATGTGGACCAGATGGGGCGGCACTGAGACGGCAGAGGCAGAAGCCGACCCAGTTCCCGTCCAGCCTCGCCCGGTGCATGGAAGTCCGAACCGCTGGAGGCATAGAGGCCGTATTCGCAGGCCAGTCTGGCAAAGACGGGCACCTGCTCGGGGGTGTGGCTGCCGGTGACCACCTCGATGGCCTCGCCGCCCAGGTCCCGGAATTCCCCAAGCAGCAGGCGCATCTTTTCCTGCTCGAAGCTGCAGCGGCCCGGATGGGCCAGCACCGCTTGGCCGCCGGCGGCATGGATCCACTCCACCGCATCGCCCAGGCTACACCACTCGTGTGCCACATAGCCCGGTTTGCCCCTGGTGAGGTATTTCCGGAACACGGTCTTCACATCCTTGACGTAGCCCTCCTCCACCAGGAAGCGGGCGAAATGGGTGCGCCCGATGAGTTCCTTGTTGACGGCCAGGGCATAGGCCCCCTCCAGGGCGCCAGGGATACCGAGCCGGGCCAGGGCCTCGGCCATCTGCCGGGCCCTGGCGGCCCTGCCGGCGCGGTTGGCCTCGAGCCCGGCCACGAGGCCGGGGTGCCGTGGGTCCACCCCCAGCCCCACCACGTGCAGGGTGTGCCCATGCCAGGTGACGGAGATCTCCACCCCGGTGACATAACGCACACCCAGCACCCGGGCGGCCGCGGCCGCCTCGTCCTGACCGCGCAGGTCGTCATGATCGGTCAGGGCGAGGACCTCCACGCCTCGTTCCCGAGCACGGGCGACCAGGGCGGCGGGGGTGAGCACACCATCCGAGGCGGTCGAATGGCAGTGGAGATCGAAAATCACCGGAGGCCTTGCTTGAGCTGGGCCTCCAATCATAGCAAAATGGCCGCCGACCGGCCATTTGGCAACATCTTTCCCATGAAACTCCTTTTCGATCTATTCCCGGTGATCCTGTTCTTCGTCGCCTATCAGTTGGGCGGCGCCCACCCCGATGCCGCCCAGGCGTTGCTCGCCGCCCTAGGCGTGCATCTGCATGCCGGGGCGAGGCCTGCGGTGTTCCTCGCCACTCTGGTGGCCATCTTCGCCACCATTCTGCAGGTGAGCTGGGTATGGCTCCGTCACCGCAAGGTGGACACCATGCTCTGGGTGTCCCTGGGGCTCATCGTGGTCTTCGGCGGCGCCACCCTGTTCCTGCAGGACGAGGCCTTCATCAAATGGAAACCCACGGTGCTTTACTGGCTGTTCGCCCTGGCCCTGGGGCTCGCCCCGGTGCTGTTCGAACGCAACCTGATCCGCCTGATGATGGAAAAACAGGTGAGCCTGCCCGAGCCGGTCTGGCAGCGGCTCAATCAGGCCTGGGCCGGGTTTTTTCTGTTTCTCGGGGTGGCGAATCTCTACTTCGCCTACTGGCACTCCACCGACGCCTGGGTGAACTTCAAGCTGTTCGGCACCCTGGGGCTCATGCTTGCCTTCATCATCGCCCAGACCCTTTATCTTTCGCGCCATCTCAAGGAAAGCGAATGAGTTTGTACTACGCCATCTGGGGGGAGGACGTGCCGGACAGCCTGGCGCTGCGCCAGGCCGCACGTCCGGCCCATCTGGCCCGTCTCGAGGCCTTGCAGGCGGAAGGCAGGCTACTCCTGGCCGGCCCCCTCCCGGCCATCGACAGCTCCGATCCGGGACCCGCCGGCTTCCGTGGCAGTCTCATCGTGGCCAGCTTCGACAGCCTAGAGGAGGCACGCGCCTGGGCCGAGGCCGACCCCTACGTGGTAGCCGGGGTCTACGCCCGAGTGCACGTATTCCCCTTCAAGAAGGTCCTGCCATGAATCCCGCCGACACCGAGGCCATGATGCGTGAGCGTCTGGCCGAACTGGAACCCGAGGCCCTGGCGATCACCGACGAAAGCGCCCTGCATGCAGGTCATGCAGGCGCCCGCGCCGGGGGCGGGCACTTCCAGCTCACCATCGTGTCCAGACGCTTCGCCGGTCTGGATCGGATCGCTCGTCACCGCCTGGTGTATCAAACCCTGGGCCCGCTCATGGGCAGCCGTATCCACGCCCTGAGCATAACCGCCCTCGCCCCTGACGAACTCTGACCGAGGAATTCCATGAAGACCCTCCAGGCCCTGCTGACCCTCCCCCTCCTGCTGCTCCTGTCCGGGACATCCGTCGCCCAGGACGCCGCCGCGGCCAATGAAAAACCCATCGCCGTGGTCAACGGGGTGGCCATCCCCGCCATCTACGCCGAGTTCGTGCGCAACAGCCGCGCCGCCCGGGGCCAGCCGCCCGAGACGCTCTCCGATGCCAACCTGCGTGAGGCCCTCGTCGTGGCGGAACTGCTCGCCCAGGAGGCCCAGCGCACCGGCCTGGACAAAAACCCGCGCCTTGCCGCCCTCATCGAGTTCCAGCGCAAGGAGCTATTGGGCCGTGCCGTGCTGGAGGACTACCTGCGCCGCCATCCCATCGCCGAGGAGGCGATCCGTGCCGAATACGACAAGGCCAAGGCGCGGGCGGGCGAGAGAGAATACCGGGTGCGGCACATCTTGGTGGCGAGCGAGAGTCAGGCGCGCGACATCCTCCAGCAGCTACGCACCCGCAAGGCCAGGTTCGAAGACCTGGCCAAGCGCCTATCCCAAGATCCGTCCGGCGCCAACGGCGGTGACCTGGGTTGGGTGACCCCTGCAGGGCTGGTGACCGAGTTCGCCGAGACCATGGTCAAGCTCAAAAAGGGGCAAGTGGCGGATAGCCCCGTTCAGACCCGTTTCGGCTGGCACGTGATCCGGCTGGACGATGTGCGCAGCCTGCAGTTCCCCAGCTACGAGGAGGCGAAGGCTCGTATCGTGCAGCAGCTGCAGCAGGCCATGGTGCGCAACTTCGTGCGGCAGCTCTCCAGTCAGGCCAAGGTGGAATGACGACTCCCGGCTGGTCGAGTCCTCAGTAACCTCTGAACCTCCCCCCGGCATCGGACTCCAAGGATACGGAGGGGTGACAACGGCGTGCCAGTCCCCGGTAGGCCTGTCGATCTCCGGGGTCTTGACCTGTCTGGTCACGCCCGGGATCCGGTGGAACTCTACCATGCGCGGACCGCCGAACCCCCTTCCAACTACTGCATCAGCAAGGCGATATGCTATGATTTCCCAATTGCCACATAAAACCGAAACAAGATCTGGATGAGCGAAAAAGAACGCCATAACCTGCAGGACCTGTTCCTCAACACCCTGCGCAAGGAACACATCCATTGTGCCGTGTTCCTGGTAAACGGGATCAAGCTGGTGGGCAAGATCGAATCCTTCGACCAGTACATGGTCCTGCTGCGCGGCAACGATCAGGCGGTGCAGGCCATCTTCAAGCACGCCATCTCCACCGTCTCGCCCATGCGCCAGGTGCATCTTCAGCCCCGGGCCGCCAGGCAGCAGGCGGAATAGGTCCGATCACCGACCCTGCCACCAAGGGCAGGAGGTACCCTTCCCCTGGCGGGGATGCAGATCTGGACCGTCCGGAACGATCTAGCGCCTCGGGTCAGCGTGCAGGACCGACGGGCGTGCCCTCCGGACCGCGGCAGACCGACGCCTGGCTCAGTCCTCCTGCTCCACTACTTTCTCCAGGCCCGAGAGTTTCTCCCCCTCCCCCAGCTGGATCAGGGTCACCCCCTGGGTGGAGCGCCCCATGGCCCGGATCTCGGCCACGCGGGTGCGGATGAGCACGCCGCCGGTGGTGATGAGCATGATCTCGTCGGTTTCGTCCACCAGGGCGGCACCCACCACCTTGCCGTTACGGGCCGTGGTCTGGATGGCGATCATGCCCTGGCCGCCGCGCCCATGCCGGGTGTACTCGGTGATGGGGGTGCGCTTGCCATAGCCGTTTTCGGTGGCGGTCAGAACGTACTGCCGTTCGTCCTCGGCCACCAATAGAGCGATGACCCGGGCGCCGGCGGGTAGCTTCATGCCGCGCACGCCGCGGGCGGCGCGCCCCATGGGCCGCACCTCGTTCTCGTCGAAGCGGTTGGCCTTGCCCTCGTCGGTGATGAGCATCACGTCGTGGCGGCCGTCGGTGATGGCTGCACCCACCAGGTGATCGCCCTCGTCCAGGTTGACGGCGATGATGCCGTTGGCTCGCGGGCGGGAGAACTCCGACAGGGGGGTCTTCTTCACCGTGCCCTGGGCGGTGGCCATGAAGACATATCGGTCCTCGGCGAATTCCTTCACGGGCAGGATGGTGGTGATCCGCTCCCCCTCCTCCACCTTCAGCAGGTTGACGATGGGTTTGCCACGGCTTGTGCGGCTGCCCTGGGGCACCTCGAAGACCTTGAGCCAGTACATCCGCCCGCGATTGCTGAAACAGAGGATGTAGTCGTGGGTATTGGCGATGAACAGGCGCTCGATGAAGTCTTCCTCCCTAGTGCCGGCCGCCTGCTTGCCGCGTCCGCCGCGTTTCTGGGTGCGGTATTCATCCAGGGGCTGGGCTTTGATGTAGCCGGCATGGGAGAGGGTGACCACCACGTCCTGGGGAGCGATCAAGTCTTCCATGCTGAAGGACTGAGTCTCGGCGACGATCTGGCTGCGCCGCCGGTCGCCGTACTCGCGTTTCACCCCGGCCAGTTCCTCGGCGATGATGCGCGTGACTCGTTCCGGCTTGTCCAGGATGTCCAGCAGATCGCCGATGCGTTCCATGACCTCTTTGTATTCGGTTAGGATCTTGTCTTGTTCCAAGTTGGTCAGCCGCTGCAGCTGCATCTCCAGGATGCGTTGCGCCTGCACCTCGGAGAGGTGGTAGCCGTCTGGCTTGAGGCCATATTCAGGCGCCAGGTCGACCGGCCGGTAGTCCTCCCCATGGGCGCGGGCGAGCATCTCCTCCACCAGGGCCGAACGCCAGGGTCTCGCCATCAGGCCAGCCTTGGCCTCGGCGGGCGTGGCCGAGGCCTTGATGAGGGCGATGATCTCGTCCACGTTGGCCAGGGCCACCGCCAGCCCCTCCAGGATGTGGCCCCGCTCGCGGGCCTTCTTGAGCTCGAACTGGGTGCGGCGGGTGACCACCTCGCGCCGGTGGCGCAGGAAGGCCTCCAGTAGCTGCTTGAGGTTGAGCAGCCGGGGCTGGCCATCCAGCAGGGCCACCATGTTGATGCCGAAGGTGTCCTGCATCTGGGTCTGTCGGTATAGGTTGTTGAGGATCACCTCGGGCATCTCGCCCCGCCTGAGCTCGATCACTACCCGCATGCCGGACTTGTCCGACTCGTCCCGGATCTCGGTGATGCCCTCGATGACCTTCTCCCGCACCAGCTCGCCGATCTTGGCGCACAGGTTGGCCTTGTTGACCTGATAGGGCAGCTCGTCGATGACGATGGCCTGGCGGCCGCCGCCCTTCTCGATGTCCTCGAAGTGGCACTTGGCCCGCATCACCACCCGGCCGCGGCCGGTGCGGTAGCCTTCGCGCACCCCCTCCAGTCCGTAGATGATGCCGGCGGTGGGGAAGTCTGGGGCCGGCAGCCGCTCGATGAGCTCGTCCACCGGGATCTCCGGGTCCATGAGCAGGGCGAGGCAGGCATCCACCACCTCCCCCAGGTTGTGGGGCGGGATGCTGGTGGCCATGCCCACGGCGATGCCGGAGGAACCGTTGATGAGCAGGTTGGGGATCCTGGCCGGCAGGACCAGGGGCTCCAGCTCCTTGCCGTCGTAGTTGGGGCCGAAATCCACCGTCTCCTTGTCGATGTCGGCCAGCAGCTCGCCGGCGAGTTTCTCCAGACGGCACTCGGTGTAGCGGTAGGCGGCAGGGGCGTCCCCATCCACGGAACCGAAGTTGCCCTGACCGTCCACCAGGGGGTAGCGCATGGAAAAGTCCTGGGCCATGCGCACCAGGGCGTCGTAGGTGGCCGTATCGCCATGGGGGTGGTATTTACCCAGCACGTCACCGACCACTCGCGCGCATTTCACGTAGGGCCGGTTCCATACGTAATTGGCTTCGTGCATGGCATAGAGGATGCGGCGGTGCACCGGCTTGAGGCCGTCGCGCGCATCCGGTAGGGCGCGCCCCACGATCACGCTCATGGCGTAATCCAGGTAGGAACGGCGCATCTCCTCTTCCAGACTGACGGGCAGGGTTTCCTTGGCGAAGGGTTCCATCGCGTGGTGGTGGTTGAAGGCGAGCTTTGCATTCTACCATGGGGGGGTAGCCCAGGCCGCGGCCTTGCCGGCATGAGGCCGGGACGGTTAGCATGCTCCCATGCAGCAGCCCAAGCCTGTCGATCTGCGCCTCAACGCCACCTGGATCGTGCCTGTGGTGCCCGCAGGGGTGGTCCACCAGGACCATGCCCTCATCGTGCACGAGGGCGCCATCCTGGACCTCCTGCCCCAGACGGAGGCCGACCTGCGTTACGCCCCGGCCCGCAGCCTCGATCTACCGGGCCACGTCCTCATCCCCGGCCTCGTCAATCTGCATACCCATGCCGCCATGGCCCTGCTCAGGGGCTATGCCGACGACCTGCCCCTCATGCAATGGCTCCATGAGCACATCTGGCCGGCCGAGCGGCACTGGGTCTCGCCGCAGTTCGTGCGGGACGGCACGCGGCTGGCCTCCCTGGAGATGCTCCTGGGCGGCATCACCTGCTTCAACGACATGTATTTCTTCCCGGAGGCCGCGGTGGAGGCGGCCATAGAGGCCGGGCAGCGGGTGGTCGCTGGCATCATCGTCATCGACTTCCCTTCCAATTACGCCGCCGACGTGGATGCCTATCTGCAGAAGGGGCTCGCCCTGCGCGATGCCATGCGCCATCATCCCCTGGTAAGCTTCTGCCTGGCCCCCCATGCCCCCTATTCGGTTAGCGATCGCGGGCTGGAGAAGGTCCTGCTCTACGCCGAGCAGCTCGACCTGCCCATTCACATCCACATACACGAGACGCAGGAGGAGATCCGCACCAGCCTGGAGCGGCACGGGGTACGCCCCCTGGAACGCCTGCACCGCATAGGGCTGCTGGGACCGGAACTCATCGCCGTGCACGCCGTGCATCTAAACCAGACGGACAAGGCCTTGCTCCAGACCCACGGTTGTCACGTCGCCCACTGCCCCACCTCCAATCTCAAGCTCGCCAGCGGCATCGCCCCCCAGGCGGAGCTCCTGGAGCTGGGGATCAACCTGGGCCTGGGGACTGATGGGGCGGCCAGCAACAATCGCCTCGACCTCTGGCAGGAGATGCGCCTGGCGGCCCTGCTCGCCAAGGGCGTGAACGGAAGGCCCGAACTGCTGCCCGCTCATACCGCCCTGCGCTTGGCCACCCTGGGCGGGGCCCGTGCCCTGGGGCTGGAGCAGCGCCTCGGCTCCCTGGAGCCGGGCAAGCAGGCAGACGTGGTGGCGGTGGACCTGCGCGGCCCCGCCACCCAACCCTGCTACGACCCGGTCTCCCATCTGGTGTACTGCGCCGGCCGACACGACGTGACCCATGTCTGGGTCGCCGGGCGGGAGGTGGTGCGGGAGCGCACCTGTCTCACCCTGGACACAGCGGAGATCCTTGAACGGGCCAAACAGTGGCGGCGCAAGCTACAGGCTGCCTGAACCTCAGCCGGCACCTGGCGACACATCCCGCCATTGCCCCGGGGCCAGGCCGGCGAGGGTCCAGGGGCCGATGGCCCAGCGGATGAGCCGCAGCGTGGGATGCCCCACCCTCGCCGTCATGCGCCGGACCTGGCGGTTCTTTCCTTCGGTGATGCGTATCTCCAGCCAGGAGGTGGGGATGTGCAGACGCATACGGATGGGCGGCATGCGCGGCCACAGCCCCGGCGGCTCCGGGATGGGGTGCACCTGCGCCGGGCGGGTGACGTAATCCCCCAGGTCCACGCCGCGGCGCAGCTGCTGCAGCGCTTCCCGTCCCGGCACCCCTTCCACTTGTACCCAATAGACCTTGGGGAGCTTGTGACGGGGGTGGGAGAGGCGGTGCTGCAGCCGTCCGTCGTCAGTTAGAATGAGCAGCCCTTCGCTGTCCCGATCCAGGCGTCCGGCCGCATACACGCCAGGCACGGGGATGTAGTCCCTGAGCCCGGGGTGTCCAGCCTCGGACGTGAACTGGCTCAGCACCCCGTAAGGTTTGTTGAACAGGATGAGACGGCTCAAGCATTCACCCTTTTTCGCTAGCCAGGAGCAAACGTGACCAGCCCGATCCGCATCCCAGAAGGAGACAAGATCCGCATCACGGCGGACATGCGCCTGACTGTACCCGATCAGCCTATCATCCCCTACATCGAGGGGGATGGGATCGGGGTGGACATCACCCCCGTAATGCGCAACGTGCTGGACGCCGCGGTAGAGAAGGCCTATGGCGGCCGCCGCCGCATTGCCTGGATGGAGGTCTATGCCGGCGAGAAGGCCACCCGCGTCTATGGTCCCGACGGCTGGCTTCCCGACGATACGGTGGAGGCGGTGCGGGAATATCTGGTGGCCATCAAGGGGCCCCTCACCACCCCCACCTCGGGCGGCATCCGCTCCCTCAACGTGGCCCTGCGCCAGCTGCTGGACCTCTACGTGTGTCTGCGGCCGGTGCGCTACTTCCAGGGGGTGCCCTCGCCGCTGAAACACCCCGAGAAGGTAGACATGGTGATCTTCCGGGAAAACACCGAGGACATCTACGCCGGCGTGGAGTGGGAGGCCGGCAGCCCCGAGGCGCAGAGGGTCATCCGTTTCCTGCAGGAAGAGATGGGGGTGCGCAAGATCCGCTTCCCGGACACCTCGGCCATTGGCATCAAACCCGTGTCCATCGAGGGCTCCGCGCGTCTCATCCGCAAGGCCATCCGCTACGCCATCGATAACCATCGCCGCTCGGTGACCCTGGTGCACAAGGGCAACATCATGAAGTTCACCGAGGGCGGGTTCAAGAAATGGGGGTACGAGCTGGCGGCGCGGGAATTCGGCGCCCAGCCCATCGATGGCGGCCCCTGGATGCGTCTGCCGGAGGCGCTGGGCGGCATCGTGGTCAAGGACGTCATCGCCGATGCCTTCCTGCAGCAGATCCTACTGCGACCCGAGGAATACGACGTAATCGCCACCCTCAATCTCAATGGGGACTACATCTCCGACGCCCTGGCCGCCGAGGTGGGCGGCATCGGCATCGCGCCGGGGGCGAATCTCTCCGACACGGTGGCCATGTTCGAGGCCACCCACGGCACGGCGCCCAAGTATGCCGGCCAGGACTACGTCAACCCGGGCTCCCTCATCCTCTCCGGGGAGATGATGCTGCGGCACATGGGTTGGACGGAGGCGGCGGATCTGGTGATCCGAGGAATGGAGGGCGCCATCGGTGCCAAGACGGTGACCTACGACTTTGCCCGCCTCATGGAGGGGGCCACCCAGGTGAGCTGCTCGGCCTTCGGACGGGAGGTGATCCGCTGGATGGATCAGGCGGGGTAACGGGCCGGCTTGCCGGATTCGGCGTGTCCAGCATCCCGCAGCAGGTCGATCAGCTCGTCCGCGATGGGCCCCAGATCATCCCGCTGCCGTTCCAGGCCCACCAGCAACTGCGTCACATCCCTGTTTCTGTCCGGAGGTGGATCCGGGTCCCGCCCGGATGTGTCCGACTTGCACATGCCGTCCTCCTGTGCCCACGTCCTGATTGACGTATAGCACAGGGCGCAAAACAGGAAAGCCGACGGCCTCCTGTGGGGGCGAAGCGTTGGCTGGGAGATGTGGCTGGCGGCCGGGTGCGCTGGCCGCCAGCACCCTGCAGGCCGCCGGCAACCACGGCCCGCAGGCGGACCCTCATAGGGTCTGGATGTTGGCGGCCTGCTTGCCCTTGGGACCCTCGGTCACGTCGAAGGACACGCGCTGGCCTTCCTTGAGGGACTTGAAGCCCTTCATGTTGATGGCGGAGAAATGGGCGAAGACGTCCTCGCCGCCGCCGTCGGGGGTGATGAAACCGAAGCCTTTCGAGTCGTTGAACCATTTCACGGTGCCAGTAGCCATGCAAAAAACTCCTTACAGAATCGAACACTTACGTTGCTTGGCCACAAGCCCCCCATGCCGGTGCGACTCGAACCAAACGAGCGCTTTTTACGCGCCTGGCGGCCCAGCGTCAACAGGTCTTGAAAAAAAAAGTCCAATCATCACAATGAAGGGGTGTCAGCAATGATGAGTCGTCTTGGGAGCCATGGCCATCGGGCATCCGGATGAAGAGGTCGTCATCTCCCCCGGCGAGGTCATCCCTGCCGAGCCTCCCTTGTACAAGGTGCTGTTGCTCAACGACGACTACACGCCCATGGACTTCGTCGTCTATGTGCTGCAGCGCTTCTTCGGGATGGATCGTGAACGCGCCACAGTGATCATGCTCAAAGTGCATAATGAGGGGGTGGGTCTGGCTGGGGTCTACCCGCGCGACATCGCCGAGACCAAGGTCCGCCAGGTGGTGGACTTCGCCCGCAGCCATCAACACCCCCTGCAATGCATCATGGAGGAAAACCGATGATTGCCCAGGAGTTGGAAGTCAGTCTGCACATGGCGTTCATGGAGGCGCGCCAGAAACGCCATGAGTTCATCACGGTGGAGCACCTCCTCCTGGCCATGCTGGACAACCCGTCCGCTGCCGACGTACTGCGCGCCTGTGCCGCCAACATCGACGAGCTGCGCCGCAAGCTCACCGATTTCATCGACAAGCACACCCCCAGGGTGCCGGGGGACGGCGAGGTGGACACCCAGCCCACCCTGGGGTTCCAGCGAGTCATCCAGCGCGCCATCCTGCACGTACAGTCTTCCGGCAAGAAGGAGGTCACCGGGGCCAACGTGCTGGTGGCCATCTTCGGCGAGAAGGACTCCCACGCCCTGCACTTCCTGACCCAGCAGGGCATCACGCGTCTGGACGTGGTCAACTACATCTCCCACGGCATCACCAAGACACCCCAGGAGAATACGGCCTCGGGACGCTCTGAGCCAGGCGGACAGGAACAGGAGGCCGAGCCCGGCAATGCCTCCGCCCTAGAGGCCTATGCCGTGAACCTCAACGCCCAGGCCCTATCCGGTCGCATCGATCCCCTGATCGGCCGCGAGCGGGAGCTGGAACGGGTGATCCAGACTCTATGCCGGCGGCGCAAGAACAATCCCCTACTGGTGGGCGAGGCGGGGGTAGGCAAGACCGCCATCGCCGAGGGCTTGGCCCGGTGCATCGTCGAGGGGGAGGTGCCGGAGATCCTGGCGGGGGCCACGGTCTATGCCCTGGACATGGGGGCACTGCTGGCCGGCACCAAATACCGGGGCGATTTTGAGCAACGCCTCAAGGCCGTGCTCAAGCAGTTGTCCAGTAATCCCAAGGCCATCCTGTTTATCGACGAGATCCACACCCTGATCGGGGCCGGTGCGGCCTCGGGCGGGACCCTGGATGCCTCCAACCTGCTCAAGCCGGCCTTGGCCAGCGGTCAGCTGCGCTGCATCGGCGCCACCACCTACAATGAGTTCCGGGGCGTGTTCGAGAAGGACCATGCCCTGTCGCGCCGCTTCCAGAAGATCGACGTGCCGGAGCCCAGCATCGAGGAGACCATCGCCATCCTGCGTGGTCTGAAATCCCGCTTCGAGGCCCACCACGGCGTGCGCTACACCCAATCGGCCCTGTCCACGGCGGCCGAGCTCTCGGCCCGCTTCATCAACGATCGGCATCTGCCGGACAAGGCCATCGACGTCATCGATGAGGCGGGGGCCGCCCAGCGTATTCAGCCCAAGTCCAAGCAGAAGAAGGTCATCAGCAGCAAGGAGATCGAGGACATCGTCGCCAAGATCGCCCGCATCCCGGCCAAGACGGTGGCGGTAGACGAACGCAATGCCCTGAAGAACCTGGAGCGCGACCTGAAGGCCGTGGTCTTCGGGCAGGACAAGGCCATCGAGGCCCTGGCCACCGCCATCAAGATGTCCCGTTCCGGGCTGGGCAACCCGCAGAAGCCTATCGGCAGTTTCCTGTTCTCCGGTCCCACGGGCGTGGGCAAGACCGAGGTGGCGCGCCAACTCGCCTATACCCTGGGGGTGGAGCTCATCCGCTTCGACATGTCCGAGTACATGGAACGCCACGCCGTCTCCCGGCTGATCGGGGCCCCCCCGGGCTACGTGGGCTTCGAGCAGGGAGGGCTCCTCACCGAGGCCATCACCAAACACCCCTATGCGGTGCTCCTGCTGGACGAGATCGAGAAGGCCCACCCGGACATCTTCAACATCCTGCTGCAGGTCATGGACCACGGCACCCTGACGGACAACAACGGCCGCAGGGCGGATTTCCGCAACGTGGTCATCATCATGACCACCAACGCCGGCGCCGAAGCCCTCGGCAGGTCCAGCATCGGCTTCACCCAGGCCCAGCGCAAGGGCGACGAGATGGCCGAGATCAAGCGCCTGTTCAGCCCTGAATTCCGCAACCGCCTGGATGCCATCATCTCTTTCGCACCCCTGGACGAAACGGTCATCCTCAGGGTGGTGGACAAGTTCTTGATGCAATTGGAGGAGCAGCTCCACGCCAAGAAGGTGGAGGCCCATTTCACCGACGCCCTGCGCGCCTTCCTGGCCAAGAATGGCTTCGATCCCGCCATGGGGGCGCGGCCCATGGCGCGGCTCATCCAGGACACCATCCGCAAGGCGCTGGCCGACGAACTGCTGTTCGGCCGTCTGGCCAATGGCGGTCAGGTGACGGTGGACGTGGACGAGAACGGGGAGATCCGCCTGCGCTTCGACGAAAGCCTGCAGCCTGCCTGAGCAGTCACACTGCATCTGCCCTCCCAGGGCACGGGGGCGGAGGCCCCTGCCGACCTCCTCACGCCCGCGCAACCGGCGGCCGCGGCCGATCCCTAGCCGGAATGCCCCTGGGGCCGAACCAATACAGTGGGACGTGCCCGCCCATGGGCGTTCGGTCAGGCCGCTCCGTGCGGTCGCTTCAGGCCGCCTGCCGCGATTCCGACGCGGCCGAGCGGAACAGCCGGAAAAAGTTCTGCCGGCTGGCCAGCGCCACCTCCTCCAGGGCGATGTCCTTGACACGGGCGATCTCCTCGGCCACGTGCACCACATAGGCCGGCTCATTGCGTCTGCCCCGGTGCGGCACGGGCGCCAGATAGGGGGCGTCGGTCTCGAGGAGCAGCCGCTCCAAGGGCACCTCGCGGGCCACCTCCCGCAAGGCGGAGGCGTTCTTGAAGGTGACGATGCCGGAGAAGGAGATGTAAAACCCCAGGGCCATGGCCGCCTCGGCCACCAGCAGACTCTCCGTGAAGCAATGCATCACCCCGCCTGCCGCCTCTGCCCCCTCCTCCCGCAGGATGGCCAGGGTGTCTTCGGCGGCGTTGCGGGTGTGGACGATGAGTGGTTTGCCGACGGCAAGGGCGGCGCGGATGTGGCTGCGGAAACGCTGCCGCTGCCATTCCAGCACCTCCCGCGGCTGGCGGTAATAATCGAGACCGGTCTCGCCGATGGCCACCACTTTAGGGTGACGGGCGAGCATGACGAGCTCCTCCACGGTGGGCTCTCTCGCGTCTGCATGCTCCGGATGGACTCCCACCGAGGCAAAGAGGTTGGCATGACGGTCGGCCAGGGCGAGCACGCGGGGAAATCGCTCCAGGCTCACCGACACGCACAGGGCGTGGCTCACGCCGCTGCGGGCCATGTTGGCGAGCAGGGGTTCCACCCCCTCCGGGAACTCGGGGAAATCGATGTGGCAGTGGGAATCCACCAGCATGGCGCCCGTGCCGGTCTGTACCGGTGACCGCTTAGGAGGGATGGCTCAGATGGTGTGGGTCGGCCGGCTGGACTTCATGGCATTGCCCAGGAGGCTTTCGATCTTGTTGCGGGCGGCATGGCCGCTATCGTTGTCCTCGAACTGGACACCGATGCCCTGCTGCCGGTTGCCTTGGGCGCCGGGCGGAGTGATCCACACCACCCGCCCGGACAGGGACAGCTTGCCGGGTTCGTCCATAAGGGAGAGCAGCATATACACCTGGTCGCCCATCTGGTAGGTACGGTTGGTGGGGATGAACAGCCCCCCGCCCTTGATGAAGGGCATATAGGCCGCGTACAGGGCACTGCGTTCCCGGATGGTGAGGGACAACACCCCCGGCCGCGCCGGGTGCCTGGTCACTTTTGCGTCGTCGTTCATGGCCTTCCAGCCTCCACGCATGCATACCGCAGCAGCCACGATTCTAGCAGCAGCTGGGCATTGAGCGGATGCTGCAGCCGGCGACCCGCGCCGAGCAGCTCCTGATAGAGGTCCCACAGACGCGCCGGGTCGGCGGCGGCAGCCCGTCGCGCGAGGGTTGCGGCATGGCGGGGGAAAAAGCGGGCCGGCACGCCTGCGCGGCAGGCGATGAGGTCGCAGGTCCAGCGCAGTAGCCAACCCCAGGCCTCCTGCAGGCTGCCCTGCAGGTCCTGGGCCAGCCCGCACCAATCGGTGGCGGCGGGGTCGGACAGGGCCTCGAGGAAGAGCTGGCGTCGCATGCGCCGTTCTTCACTGCCATACTCCAGGGCGAGCAGGGGGGAGCCACCTGCCTCCTGGAGCAGTTCCTCTGCGTCGGTGATGCCCTGACCAGCCAGCCAGGCGGTGGCCTCCGCCGGGGCGGGCCTGGGGACGGCGAGCCGCTGGCAGCGCGACAGCACAGTGGGCAGCAGCCGGCGCGGCTGGTGGCTCAGGAGCACCAGGATCACGCCCTCGGGCGGTTCCTCCAGGGTCTTGAGCAAGGCGTTGGCCGCCGCCGCATTCATCGCCTCGGCCGGGTGGATCAGCACGACGCGGCGCCCGCCTTGATGGGCACTCAAGCTCAAGGCCTCGATCACCTGCCGCACGTCCTGCACCGTGATGAGCTGCCGGGCCCGTTTGCTCCGCTCGGTCCCGCTCTCCTCTTCCCCGGGCTCGACGACATACAGGTCGGGGTGCGCACCCTGGGCCAGCCAGCCGCAGGACCGGCAGCGCCCGCAACCGCCCTGGGGGGTGGGGGCCTCGCACAGCAGCCAGGCGGCGAAGGCCAAGGCGAGCTCCCCCTTGCCCACGCCGGCCATGCCGTGCAGCAGCAGGGCATGGGGCAGATGTTCGGGATCGCGAGTGAGACGCCGCCACACGTCCCGGTTCCAGGGATGCACTCTCACAGCAGGGGCTCCAGGATGGCCGTCAGTTGCCGACGCACGGCATCCACGGTCTGGTTGGCGTCGATCACCCGGATGCGCCCCGGATGTTCCTGCGCCCGCCGCAGATAGGCCAGGCGCACCCGTTCATGGAAATCGGTATCTTCTGCCTCGAAGCGGTCCGGATCGCGTACCGCCCCCAGTCTTACCCGGGCGGTGAGGACGTCCACGTCGAACAGCAGGGTCAAATCCGGCTGCAGGCCCCCATGCACCCATTGTTCCAGGACCTCAAGCCGGGCCTCCGGCAGACCGCGGCCGCCACACTGGTAGGCGAAACTGGCGTCCGTGAAACGGTCGCAGACCACCACCTCGCCGGCCTCCAGGGCTGGCAGGATGACCTGCTCCAGGTGTTCGCGCCGGGCGGCGAACATGAGCAGGGCCTCGGTGTCCGGGTGCATGGGGGTGGCCAGCAGAATCTGGCGCAGCCGCTCCCCCAGGGGGGTGCCGCCGGGCTCGCGGGTGGCGCGCACCTGGCGGCCGCGCTCCCGGATGCGCTCGCATAGCCATTCGAGATGGGCGCTCTTGCCGGCACCGTCCACCCCCTCCAGGGTGATGAACAAGCCCCTGCTCATGATCCCCTCCTCTGGTAGCGGGACACTGCCCGGTTGTGTTCCTCCAGGGTGTCGGAAAACTGATGCGTGCCGTCCCCTCTGGCCACGAAATACAGCGCACGGCTCCTGGCAGGCTGCAGTGCGGCGCGGATGGAGGCCGCACCCGGCAGGGCAATGGGGGTGGGCGGAAGACCCGCGCGGGTGTAGGTATTGTAGGGGGAATCCGTGGACAGATCGATGCGGCGCAGATTGCCGTCGAAGCCCTCGCCCAGGCCGTAGATCACCGTGGGATCGGTCTGCAGCCGCATCCCCCGGCGCAGCCGGTTGACAAACACGGCGGCCACCAGGGGTCGCTCGGCGTCCACCCCCGTCTCCTTCTCGATGATGGAGGCCATGATCAGGGCCTCATAGGGGGATTTGTAGGGCAGATCCGGGGCGCGCCCCTCCCAGGCCTGTGTCAGGACGCGCTGCATCTGGTGATAGGCCCGCAGCAGCAGGGCCTTGTCCGTACTGCCGGCATCGAAGTAGTAGGTGTCCGGGAAGAAGAGCCCCTCCGGGTGCGGGGCCTCGATCCCCAGCGCCGCCAGCAGCTGCGCATCGCTCAGGTCCCCGGTCTCGTTGCGCAGTCTGGGGTTTTGCGCCATGGCCTGGCGCACCTGGCGGAAGGTCCAGCCCTCGATGAAGGTGATCCTGCCCATCAGGGTCTCGCCCAAGGTCAGCTTGCGCATGAGCTCCATAGGGGAGGCCGGCGCCTGGAAGAGATAACTGCCCGCCTTCACCTGGCCGGCCTGGCCGGTGACCCGCCCTAGCAGGCTGAAGGCGGCGGGGTAGCGTATGACCCCCGCCTCGGCGAGCTGGCTCACCACCTGCCGGAAGGAGCTACCCCGCTCGATGTGCAGCTCGACGGGAAACGGCCCCTCCCCCGTCGGTGACCGGGCATACCAGAGGAACCAGCCGCCAGGGGCGAGCAGGAGGATCAGTAGTACCAGCAGGACACGCCCGGCAC
>FWPV01001967.1_pt1 | contig 52644 bp, 56 predicted proteins | sample 2228371 | NCBI WGS metagenome assembly FWPV01 (sample SAMEA103939776, study PRJEB20133) | metagenome
ATCTCTTCGAGTGTTTTATAATTGGCTTCGTTATCTTTTTGCAATCCACTTACTTCATTACTAATTGGACCAACAATTCCAACTTTATCATTTGCTTCGGCTACTTCTAAAAGTCTTTCAATTGAATACCTGGGAACGATGGTATCGTTGTTTAGAATTAAAACATAATCTCCCAAAGCATAGCTTATTCCCTGATTTACTGCAGCAGGGAATCCAATGTTTATATCATTCCTGTAATATCTGACATACTGAATCTCTTTAGTAAAAATCTTTTTTGTTTCATCTGAAGATGCATTATCAATTAAAATAATTTCATAATTGACCGAAAGATTATTCCTTATACTTTCAACACATTTTTTTGTGTATTCGCATTGATTATATGCAATCATTACAATGCTGATTTCAGGCGGCGAGGAAAACTTTAAGGCGTGATGTGTCTTTAAACTGTTTTTTGTATGATTAAAAATGAATGAAAGTCTTTTTCTCATTAACTCACTTGAGTATTGAGAAGAAATTAATTTTTTACCTTCATCAGCAAATCTGTTCCATATATCCTGATTGGAATATAATTCGATTATATAATCAGCAAATTTTTTAGATTCATCAGTTACAAAAGCTTGAACACCGTTTTCAATGCCCATTCCTTCTGCGCCTATTGAAGTTGTAACAATTGGAATTCCACTTGATAACGCTTCACCAACTTTGCCTTTGTTACCAGCTCCGTATCTCAAAGGAACAACTTCTAATCTGCATTTATCAATGTATTCTTTTACATCAGGAACCCAACCGGTTACTATTACATCTTTTGAAGCTAAAGATTTTATTTTCTCAGTTGGGTTATTACCAACAATATAAAATTTAATTCCTGGTAATTTTGATTTGACAGAAGGAAAAATTTCTTTGATGAAATAAAGAACAGCGTCTTCATTTGGTTTGTGATTGAAATTACCCACAAATACCAAATCTTTTCTTTCCTCAAAACCGGGAGTGTTGGTTCGTGGATCGTGAACATCAGTTAAAATAAATATTGGTTTATCTTTTATATGTTTTTGTAATTCGATACGATCATTTTCGGTAACTGTAGTAATAACATCTGCTCTCGAATAAACTGATAATTCTCTTCTCTTATTTTCCTGAACTTTATTCTTTAATGCAGAGCTATCAGAAATTTCTGCTTCACGTTCTTCACGCAGGTAATGGATATCCATTGTGTCAATTAAGATAGGAACTTGTGGAATCTGTTCTTTTATCAAATCAATGAAATATTCTGCAATGTGCCAGAATGCAATGTAAACAAAATCAAAATAGCGGGATTTTAAGTCGAGTGAATTTATAAGTGTCCTGATATACTCTTTGCCTTCCTGTGTGTATCTTATGTTGTACCAATATTCATAATTAAACCAGATAAACTCGACACCTTTCATTTTAAAGTCGGTCAGATATTTAATTCCAGCTTCGTCTGTGTATTGTTTTCCCATTAAATGAACATAAGTCACTTTATAACCAAGGTTCAACATTTGAGTTAATGTATGATAATGTCTTAATGCACCGGCGGCTCTATCAGGAAGCGGAGGAATATCATCAATAATTAGTATTCTCTTTCCTTTATTCCGATCAGAAAACTTATAATGAAAATTTGGATCATTCGGATATTGATGAACTAACTCAACTTTCCATTTTTCAATAAATTTAGGTCCATTGATTATCTGATATTTTTTAAATCCTGAATTTAAGTTTGTGCCTGCAGTAGCACCTTCGTGATGAATTACTTTAGAAAATGGATTATAGTAAACTTTATAGCCATATTTTCTGACACTAAAGCATAAATCTGTATCTTCATAATAAGCCGGAGAATATCTTTCATCAAACCTTCCGATTTTTTCGAATAGATCTTTTCTTATCATTAAAGCTGCACCTGAACAGTAATCAACTTCTCTGCAATAAGTAAATTTAGAATCGTTTGGATTGGCACCTCTACCATAATTCCATCCACTTGCATCATTAAAAATTACACCGCCAGCTTCCTGCAGTTTACCATCCGGATAAATTAACATTGAACCAGCGGCACCACAATCATTATGATATAAGAATGTTTTATATAAGTTTATCAACCAATTTTCCTGAGGTTCGGTATCATTATTAAGGAAAACCAAGTATTCGCCATTTGCAAATTGACTTGCAAAGTTATTACCTCCAACAAATCCAAGATTTTTTTCTGATCTTATAAATTTGATTGTTTCTCCGTAGCTCAATAAGTAATCAGGAGTTTCATCAACAGAGCCATTATCAACAACAATTACTTCAAAATTTTTGTATTTGGTGTTTTTAAATAATGCGTTAAGACATTTTTTGGTATATTCAATTTTGTTATAACATAAAATAATAATTGATATAAGAGGTAAATTATCTGCAGATAAATCTTTTATTAATGACTTTATTAATATCTCTGGCCTTAATTGATTGTTAAGCAACTCTAACTTTTTTGAGATATTCTTAAGAATATGGTTATAATCTTCATTATTTCTATAAATGTTGTTCAGAAGGAGAACAGAATCAAGTAGCCGATCTGTTTTTGCGTAAATCTCAGATAAGTAAGTTAAGATATTAGTTGAGAAAATTTTAAACCCAGAAATTTCATTAAACAGGTCCTCTGCCAGGTTATATTGATTATTAAAGAAGTATTCGCGTGCTAAATAGAATTTAAGAAATTTTTCATCCTCTTCAGTTAAATTATCTGAAGATAAATTTTCTTTTATGAATTCAATTGCTCTAACTGAATCTCCAACGTCGTAGATATCTTGCAAATTTTTTAAATAAATGTTTTTATCAAACATTTAATTATCTCCTTTTTCTGCAATAAAAAATATTTGATCTCCTCCGAGGTAACCATATTCTTTTGAATATGTAAGCAACGCATAAGAATTTTTGTATCCGGCTTCCTTTAAATCATTAAGTAATTCCCATCCAAAATGATAATAGCATAAACAATTATTTGAACCACTTACAGGATCGCCGTGATATTCAGGTGGCAACAGGTGAGTAACTGAACCATCAGAATTTACTTTCGCTCGTATTATATTTTCTTTAGAATTTCTGTTAAAAGGAACAGTAAATAAAATTTTCCCGTTTGGTTTTAATACTCTGAAACTCTCTTTTAATGCCTGTTTGTAATTTGGTATGTGTTCAAGAACTTCAAGAGAAATAATTAAATCAAATTGATTATTGTCAAAGGTAAGTTTTGTAAAATCCTCATTTCTTATTCCCGAATTATTCACTCCACCCAATGAAACTTGTTCACCAAGAAATTCGCTTCCAACAACTTTATTATTTATTTTTTTTAAGATTTGAAAGAATGATGTTGTTTGCTCTGTTATATAAACTGACAGCTGTTGAAAATCGGGAACGATTTCATTTACTATGTGATAAGTTAAGCGCATCCTGTTATTAAGTCCGCAAGATGGACAAACAAGTCTTTCGCGCCAATTTGGAATTTTTATTCCGTTGACATCGTATGCATTCCATAGATCTACTTCCAACGGTTGAAGGGATTCACAGACAACGCAATATGCAAGGTACTGGAAAGTATATTTTCCTTTCGGGATTAGACTTAATTCAAACTCTTTTCTGTCAATTAAATCTTTTCTTTGTTGATTTTCATACTCTAAAAAATCATCAAAAGAAAAAGCTTTATACATTTGAAGTTTACCAAATAGAGCTTCGATGATATTTTTATTACCATCTGATAAATCAATAAGATTGTTTTCAATAAGGTAATTAAGATTATTCAGGGCGATTTCATCATTTGGATTATATCTCAATACATCAAGAATATAAGAGAAAGCTTCATTATAATTATTTTCCAATATCTCAATATAAGCGAGGTCATTAAGTGCACTTAATTTAGTTTTATTTTTATGCTTTGCTCTGGAGAGAATTTCTTTCGCCTCAGTGAGTGAATTATTCTTAATATGATTTTCTGCAATAAAGATCAAATTCTGCGATAAGTTAGAATTAAAGATTTTTATAATTTCATTCGCAATTCTTTCTGAAGATTTGCCATCCTGAAATTCACCGAATAACTCTCTTTTATATTGCTGTTGCTTTTTAATGAAATATTCCTGATGAAGAGAAAATAACTTATTCAGGTTTTCTTTAAACTCAGTACAATTTTTATAGTGAGCACCGACATCTAATTTATAATCAATGCTAAAGTCGGTAATCTGATTACTCCAAAATTCCGGGACATTCTCTGTTTTGTATAAAAGAACTGGAAGTTCAAGAATAATAAACTCCCAGATAAGAGAAGATTTATCAGAAATTAAAATGTCTGCCTCATTAAAGAATTTATTTGCCGTAAGTTGTGAATCAGTTATTAATCTTACATTGTCATACGATTTTGAAATTAAATGCCAATAGTTCATCCAATCCAGAAAAATTTCTTTCTGTTTTATCAAATGCTCCATTGTGCATTGCACAATTGCAGGATGTGGCTTAATAATTAATCTAAAGTTTGTGAATATCTCTGATATTAGTTCATACAATTTATTACCCGGAACAGAAGCTGCACTGATTTCAGGGTTATAAGTTGGCGCAAACAAAATAGTCGGGGAATTAAAGTTTATTTCTTTTTTGTTTATCTGAAATGATTCATCTATCCAAGCGTTACCTGTTATTATGAATTCCTGTTTGGGCTTTATTCCTCCGCTTTCAAGATATTTTTTTTCATATTCGGTACCAAAGACATAATCGGCAAAAGCAAAGTCATCTTCGGGTTGTGAGTATTTATTTACTGCTCCGTGTCTTATTGCTAAAATTTCGACATCGGTGTTCCTGAAATATTCGGATAAAAATCTGCAACTATAGTCTGCAGTAAAGATAAAGTCAGGGTTCCAGTCCCTTATTTTTTCAACATCATTGGAAATAAATGTATGTTTCAGATAAGCAGCAATTCTGACTAAAACATTTTTCTGAAAGTCAAGTGTATAATAAAATGCTACTTTGGGTTCTCTTCTTTTCAAATCATCTCCTATGATAACTGATTCTTTATTTGTTGTAGTACTTCTAATGCGGAGTTAATAGAACTTATATTAAGATTTTTTATTTCAGACAAAGAATTTTTTATCAATGAACTTGATATTCCATCTGTTCGAGGTAAATAAATTACTTCGCAGTATTCATTTAATTCATCAAATTTACCTTTCCAGTCTTCTCCCATAACCAGAAAATCAACCTTATAATTTTTTATATCAAATATTTTCTGATTCCAGCTCTCTTCAGCAATTACCTTATCGACATATCTGATATTTTTAACTATTTCAATTCTGTTTTCAAACGGGATGATTGTTTTCTTTCCTTTCAACTGATTAAATTCATCTGTCGAAACAGCGACTATCAGATAATCGGAAAATTCTTTTATTCTTTGGAACAATCTCAGGTGACCATAATGAAACAAATCAAATGTTCCGTATGTGATGGCAGTCTTTTTCATCGGAATGTTTATTATAAAAACTGTTCCAAGATGGATTTAACTGAATTTCAAACAATTTTTATGGGTACAATCACTTAATCTGACTGATAATGCATAGTTGGCTAATATTAAACCATTAGACTGAGCTATTACTAAAAATTTTTATGATTTATCCGATTATAAGAGGGATTAAAATATCCGGAAAACTATGGCAGAAGAGAAAACCACATATGATATTGCTCAACAGGATGAACGGAAGGTTGATCTTCTGATTGACTTTAACCGGATGAAAAAAAGTTATTTCGATTTTTATCTTAACAGGAAAAAATCATTTACTGAAAAAATTAATGACTTAAAGAAGTTTTTTGCACTGCAACTACCAGTTAATCTGGGCGAAAATTTTATAAGAGAAAATGATACATACCTTCTTTGGTTCTTTGATAATCCTGTTGTCCTCTCATACGAAAATGAGTTAAAAGAAAAACTTTCACTTTTTAAGATTAAACATTTGAATCTTAAAAAGTATTTTCAGAAAGTATTTACCAGTGAAGACAATAATAAACGCGAAGTAAATGTAAACCTGTTTATAGGAACCGTTAAGTCGTTCTATGGAATAAACCACTTTTTTGTTCCGTTCTATAAAGCAATAGTTTTTTTATATGGAGTTAAGAATCCGGACCCGATGCTTGCACTTGAGGAATTTAGAAAAGCTGAATCAATGCTGGTAAATCTTGAATTGTCGCAAAAATTAAAACAGGAACTTTCTTACTATCTAAACCTATACTCAGCATTTGCTCATCAGAATATTTTTCAATATGACTCGGCAATAGAATATCTGAATGCTGCAATAGAAATAAATCCTTTTGCTGTAACGGCAAGGTATTATCTGCTTCAAAATTTACTGCAGGTTAATGATTATGAACAAGCAAACCAGCTTGCTGAAAAAATATTTAAAATTGATTTGGAGAGATTAAAATACGCACTTGAGGAATGTAATTCATTAGTATTTGATTATTGTATAAATAATCCTGTCACACCTAATCTTTTCGCAAACAATTTATTTGCCTCGATTTGTCCGGTCCTTGAAAAATCAATAACAAATTCCGTTTCTCATCAAATATCCGGCGAAGAGCTCGAAAAAAAACTCAACGCTCTGATGAACCTCAGACTCGATGATCATTTCGATTCGGAGGTTAAAAATAATCTGGCATTTCTCAAATATATATTCCTTGAACAAAAGAATATTTCTTCTCCGTTTTTCAAAATGATTTTGCCCGATGTTGATAAGAAATTTCGTTTGGCTGTTGATAAACTTAAAAATTTAATAAGAGAAGAATCCTTATCAATCTGTTACAAAGAACTAAAAGCTTATGACGAGATTATTGAAAATAATAAGCAATCAAAAGAACAATTAGAAAAAGAGATAGTAGAATTCAAACAGGATATTCAGAAAAAATTAAATGATTCTATAAAAGCGGTTGAAGAATATACATCTGCAGCAATCCAGGAAACAGAATTTAATCTTACACATGCACATGAGTTAGATAAATTTAATCCAACTGTTGCCTTCAATAATGCCATGATCTACAATCTTGTTGTATCTGTTATAGTCTTTTTAATTGGTGCAATCGCGGGTTATTTGAATAATTCACACAGTTCAGCAGAGTTTTATGAAATGTTCAGTATAGTATTAATTACCGGGGCTAAATGGACCGCGTTGACTTTCATTTTTGGTGTTTTTGTAGCTTCGGGAATATCAGTTTTTGTAATTGCAGAGAAAGCAACATATAAGCAAAATCTGAAAAGAAAAATAAATGAATTAAAAAAAGAGAAAGAGCTCAGCATTGAACTATTAAAGAAAGAAGCTGCACGAAAAGAAAAATCAATCAGTGATAATCTCAATGAGAGAATTGAATATTATAAGAGAAGAATTGAAGAACTCAGGAAAGAAAAAGAGGAAACAGAAAAACATCTTAAAGCAAAAGCTGAGGAAAGTATTAAACCTTTGCTCGAGAAGATCGATAATGCGATTGAACTTCATAAATAAAGTTCATTAAAAGTTTCTGATACTATAAACTAAAAGACAGCAAATCCGATAATCAAATTGAAAATAAAGTTCTTAATTAACTAAATAAAAACAAGCAAGGATGCTTGTAATTCAATAAACAAAATACATGGAGGTTCACAATGGCATTCCAAATCAACACCAACCTTGATGCGTTAAAAGCTTACAATGCTCTTGTAAAGGTTAACGCACAAACAACCAAAGCTCAGCTTCGCCTGGCTACAATGAAGAAAATAAACAGCGTAGCTGATGACACATCCGGCTTCAGAGTTAGTAAAGAACTCGAAGCTGAAAACTTCAAGTATAATGCTCAGTTAAACAACATTTCATCTGCAAAGAATTTGCTATCAACCGGTGAATCAGCTTTAATGCAGGTTCTTGATAAATTGAACCAGATTGAAGCTAAACAGGAAGATGCAAAAGATCCATTGAAAAATTCTGCTGCTCTGTCCGAGGATGTAAAAGTTCTTGCTGATGAAATAAACAACATTCTCAGCAATACCACAATCAATGGTTCAGACATTCTCGCTAGCGCAGACTTTGATTTTGGTGCCGGAACAACCTTAACGGTTAACATTGGTGCTCAGATTGGTGATAATTCTGCAACAATCACAGGATTGCAAAATACAACCGGTCAAGCAAACCTGACTCAGAGCATTACAACTTTCAGAAACAATATTAAAACTGCTTTGGGATACATTGGTAACAGAATGCAGACATTCGAATCACGCGAAGAATTCATTACTGCATCAATTACCAACAACTCAGCTACAATATCGCGTCTGGTTGATGCTGATATGGCTATGGAGCAATTAAATGCTACCAAAGGTCAGATCGGAACGCAAATAGCAACAGCAATGTTAGCTCAGGTAAATGTTGGTCCTCAGAGCTTACTCGGCTTATTTCGATAATTTCTTTGACTCAGGGGAGACCCCCGCTGAATGATGCGGGGGTTATTTTTATAAAGGGATGAAAAATGCAAAACACAGCAACTTACAGGACAAATAAACTAAATACTTACTTGGCGAATGAAATTCTGAACTCCAGTCCGGAAAAATTGTTAATTAAAGTTTTTGACTTTGCAATTGTTAATTGTCAGAAAAAAGATATTGTAAAAACTAATGATGCTATTCAACAACTTATTAACGCATTGAGATTTGATACCGAAGAAGTAAAAAATATTTCTACTGGTTTACTCAGACTTTATCAGTTCTGTCAGGATCAAATGAGAAAACACAATTATGATCTGGTTAAAGAAATTTTAACTCAACTCAGGGAAACCTGGTTAAATGTTTTTAATAAAGTGAAATCAAATGGCAATTGACCTGCTGACAACATCGGGAATAAACTCCTTTATCAGCTCTTATATCCAAACTGAAAAGAGTAAACGCATAAGTCCGTTAAAAACCAGACAGACGAAATATAACAATCTTTCAACAGCATATTCCTCTTTATTAAGTAATATTGATAAACTAAAAGGCACGCTTTCTACATTAAAGCTGAGAGATTCTTCTTCAATATTTAAGGCAAAGAAAGCCGATTCATCAAACTCAAATCTGGTCTCTGCTACTGCTGCTTCCGGCGCTGATGAAGGATCATTTTCAATAAGAATAAATCAGCTTGCCAAAAATGATACTTTGCTTTCAATCGATAGAAATTCAACTGATTATTCTTCTATTACAACCGCAGGAACTTATTCGTTTACTATTAAAACCGGCGATGGCTCAGGTTCATTCTATTTAAGCAATGTAAGTGTAACTCTGCAGGAAACAGATTTTACTAACGGAAATATTTCTTATTCTGATTTAGCCAATAAAATTAAAAATGCGATTAAAGATGATAAAGCTGAAATCACAAGTAATTCAGTCAACGGATATTTTGCCTCAGCTGGTTCATTCAAATTGAATCTTGGCGGAACGGAAACCGAAATAACTTACTCTGAGGGAAATTACGAAGATGTGATCGACAACATTGTTGCTCAGCTTAATGAAATTAGTGGAGTCTCTGCAGAGAAGATTGTAGATAATGGTAATGTTCAATTGAAAATAACATCTGTTAGCTCATCAAAATATATTCAGCTTAAAGATGATACCGGTACACTTTTAACTCAATTGGGGGTGTCATCGAACAAGGAAATTGCGGCTTCCACAGTGGTTTCTGCATCTGTTTTTTCTCCCATTGTCGGGAGCACGCAATTTTCTATTTCCTCAAAAAACACCGGCTATAATTTCAGAATAATGGAAATTTCGGATGATAATCCGAATGGTTTATTGAATGAATTCGGAATAAATCTCGGGACAAACAGACAAACATTTGTTCAGAATGAAAATGGTGAAGATACAGCCGGCTTTGTACATGGTTTATCGGATTTAAGTGCAAAATTTCTTTTTAACGGAATTGAAATTCAGCGAGATTCAAACACGGTTTCTGATCTTGTTAATGGAGTAACTTTAACTCTTAAATCAGTTTTTACTTCAAATGATCCGGATGTAGTTATTTCTGTTGGCACTGATGTTTCGAGTATTAAATCTAAGATTGAAAGCTTTATTAATTCCTTTAATGAACTTTATTCTTACCTTAGAAAAAACTCAGCTTCTTCATCCGGACAAAGAGGTATTCTTTTTGGTGATTCAACTACATCTTCACTAACAACCATTTTAAGTTCAAGTGCATATCTGTCATTAAACGGATTTTCCGGTAATGTGATTAATTCTCTTTCCAGATTAGGAATTACATTCGATGTTAATAATGGCTTAAGCATTTCAGATAGTTCTCAGCTAGAATCAATAATCCTAAGCCGGGTTGATGAAGTAGAGATTTTTTTCAATGATGCGAATGGTTTTGCAGAGACTTTATATGCTAAAATAAACCCTTATTCCGGTGCGGACGGATATATCCAAAGTGCAATCTCAAGAATTAATACAAACCTGACTCAATTGAATGACTCAGTTTCCAGGATAGAAAGCCAAATTAACAAACGCGCAGAAGTGCTGAGGGCTCAGTATCAGAAGCTACAGACACAATTAGCTGAATTATTATCTTCCCAAAGTTTATTTACTAATTATCTGGTTTAATAATGACAACTTTCGACCGTACCCGATTGGTTTCTGAAATTGAAAATGTCGTAACAGAACTAAACAATCTGGATGAGAATAGTTTTGAGGAAAAATTCCCGGCTATAAAACAAAAAATGTGTGAATTGCACGAAATTATAGAAAGAACATTTTATCTTTATTCTGATTCTGATCAAAAAAAAATCTCTGAGGCATCTAAACTAATTAAAACGGCTTTCGATAATGTATTGAGAAAGTGGATGGATAGTGTAAAAGATGTTAAAAATGAATTAGATTTATGTGCTAAACAAAAAAAAATTTTAAGCTATAAGAGGTTTTAATATGGAAATCAAAGGAATAACTCCCAAAACATTTATTGTTGATGAGAATAAAAACAATAAGTCTGTTAAAAAAGAGATTCAGAAAAAAGACTCACTCGAAATTTCAAAAGAAGCAAAAGAACTTCAGCAGAAAAGTGAGCAGGTAAAAGATTTATCCGAAGTAAAAGAGAAAATAAAATCCGGCTTCTATAATTCAGATGAAGTACTGAATAAGGTAGCCGATAAGATTCTCAAAGAACTAAATAGCAAATAATTGTAAAAACTTTTTACAATCTCTCCTAAATTTTAAAATATTTTGTAAAAAAATATTTACTCTTTTAATGCAACCACTTATATTTGTCATTGTATGAACAATGACGAAATATTTTCGCATAAACTTTACCTATTGGGGAAATTCACTGCTAGTTTAATACACGAAATAAGAAATCCGTTATCCGTTATAAGGATGAACCTGGAATTTCTTAATATGCTTAAAAGTGAATTACCTTCAGAGGCGATTGATAGTATTCAATCGTGCGTTGAAGCTACAAACCGAATGATTTTTCTGGTTGAAAACTTTTCAGACTTTTCAAAGAAACATCCTTCTGAACTTAGCATTTGCAATGTTAATGAAATTACACAGATAGCAGTAAACATTTCTCAGGTTAATGCAAGTCGTCTGAATCTTTATATTGAAACCGAATTATCCCCAAACCTCCCTTCAATTTATTTTCATAAGGACAAAATGCTGCATGTGTTTTTGAATTTATTAAATAATGCAATCGAAGCAGACAATAAATCCGACAAGATTTATGTCAGAACTTACACACGAACAATTGAAGATAAGAAAAAAATAGTGTGGGAAATTGAAGACAGTGGTACTGGTATCGATTATGACTTGGGCGATAAAATCTTTAGTGACTTTTTTACCAGTAAAAAAAGGGGAACCGGCTTAGGCTTGGGTGTTTGTAAAATGCTCCTCGAACAATATAATGCAGAAATACACTTCGAAAGTGAACCGGGCAAAGGAACAAAATTTTTTGTATTTTTCGACACCAGTTCACTAAGGAATGAAAATGCAAAATAAAATTCTTATTATTGATGATGACGAACTTGTCTGTCAATCACTAAAGAAAATTTTAGTTAAGCTTGGCTACCTCACTGAATACACTACTCAGGCAGAATTTGCACTTGAGAAAATTGAGCAGTTTGACCCAGACTTAATTCTACTTGATATTTATCTTACTTCAATGAATGGTCTTGATCTGCTTAAAGAGATACATTCAAGATTTTTTAACATCCCAGTTATAATGATTACTGCTTTCGCTGATGTAAATATTGCTGTTAAAGCAATGAAACTTGGTGCTACAGAATTTTTATTGAAGCCAATTGATATTGACCAGCTTAAGATCACAATAGATAAAGCTATCACAACAAAAAATCTTAAAGCCGAAGTAGAAAGACTTAGTGAAATTGTTAAGGAAGACATTCTTACAAAAGACTATTTCGGAAAAAGTACCAAAATTCAGAAAGTTATAAACGCAGTTGAGAAACTTGCTAAAAGTCCTGATACAACAATCTTGATTGAAGGTGAAAGCGGCACTGGTAAGGAAATGATTGCAAAATTTATTCATCAGAACAGTCCAAGAAAAAACGGTCCATTCATAAGAATTAATTGTTCAGCAATTCCTCGGGAATTAGCAGAAAGCGAATTATTCGGACACGAGAAGGGTGCTTTTACAGGTGCACTTCAGAAAACTAAGATGGGTAAATTTGAACTTGCTTCAGGTGGAACAATCCTTTTGGATGAAATAGCCGAACTTTCACCAGAGATGCAGGCAAAATTGCTAAGAGTTTTACAAGAGAAAAAATATTTCAGACTTGGGGGTGAAAAAGAAATTGAGGTTGATGTTCGTGTTCTTGCAGCAACCAATAAAAAACTTGAAGACGAAGTTAAAAAGGGAAATTTCAGGGAAGATTTGTTTTACAGATTAAATGTAGGGCAGGTAACAGTTCCGCCTTTGCGTGAAAGAAAAGAAGATATACCGTTTCTTGCTTATTCTTTTATGCAGGAGTTTGCGAAAAAATTTGATAAACAAATAAAAGGTTTTGATCCGGAAGCTTTGGAAATATTAACTGAATACCCCTGGAAGGGAAATATCAGAGAACTTCGAAATGTTATTGAAAGAATAATTTTACTTCTTGAAGAGGATGAAGTAAAAGAAAAGCATCTTCATTTTCTTAAATCCGGAGTTGCTGAAAGTGCTGTTAGTGAAGATAAATTTGTTTTAAAAATTCCTGCTAAAGGAATTGCAATTGATATAGTTCTGAAAAAACTCATTGAAGACACTCTCAGAATTACAAACGGAAATCAGGTAAAAGCTGCCAAAATTCTGGGTTTATCCCGTTCAAAACTCAGATACAGGATGGAACAGCTTGGAATTGAAGTTACGAAAAACATTCAGCATAATTAAAATTTAAATCTGCCCACTAAACTTTTATCCATTTTTGCCGATAATCAGTTGCAGAGTATTATGTCTTTGCATCACTTAAAAGGTTATTGGTGAAATAATGGAAATTCTCGAAAGTACCAAATCATCATCCGACATTCTGCAACTGGTCAGTTTTATCATCGGCAATGAACAATATGCTGTTGATATTTTTTATGTAAAAGAAATTAACCGACTCAGCCAAATCACAAAAGTTCCCAACGCGCCGGATTTTATTGAAGGTGTTATCAATCTTAGGGGAAGAATTATCCCCGTAATTGATCTCAGAATAAAAATTGGTTTACCGAAAAAAGAGTATGATAAGGATTCAAGAATAGTGGTTATTGAGAATGAAAATTCACTTGTTGGATTCCTGGTTGATTCTGTGAAAGAGGTAATCAGAATACCAAAACAAATTTTAGAAGAACCTCCGGAAATTGTTACATCCAGCAAAACAGAGTTTATTGGGTCTGTAGGTAAACTGGAAGACCGTTTACTTATTCTGATTGATTTAAAGAAAATACTTTCTAAAAGTGAGCATAACAGTCTTAAAGAAGTTATATAAAAATGATTTAATAAATCTCTTTACTTTACGATAATTAAGTGATTAAATGAGGTATTAAAATGAAACTTTCTGCTTTAATAATTTTTTGTTTAATTGTCTTTACTTGTATCAGCTTTGCTCAGGCAGAAGTTAGTGCCGATGATGGTTATCTGGCTTTTGCCCAGGTAATGCCTGAGCCGGTTGAAGGTTTACCTGCTGTGATAAAGAAAATTCAGTATCCGCCAATTGCCCGACAAGCAGGACTTGAAGGTAAAGTATTCGTTATGGCTTATGTTGATGAAAAAGGAAATGTTGAAGATGTTAAAGTAATCAAAGGGGTTGGTGGTGGCTGTGAAGAAGAAGTAATAAAAGTTCTGAAAACTACTAAGTTTAAACCCGGTATGAACAACGGTCAACCGGTTAAAGTTAAAACATCTTTGTCATTTGCATTTAAGTTAAAATAATTTTAATAAAGCCATGAAAAAAACATTATTAAAACTACTGAATACACGGGAGTGGAGCTTTCGAAAAAAAATTCAGGCATCATTCTTTGCACTTGCTGCTGTTGCCACTCTGTCAATTTGCTTTGCATTATTTGAATTGATAGAACTATCTGAGATAAACAAAGAAACAGAGCGAAGCTATGTTCAACCTTTCGAAAAATTAAATAAAATATATGAGGTTTTTCAGCATCAGCAATTTAATTTAATCAAATTCTCAATACCGGAATATAAATCTGAATTTCAGCGGAATATTGCTGAGGTAAATGAAACACGAAAAATAATTGATTCCCTTCTTATAGAATTTAGTAAATCAATAACTGATGATGAAGTAAAATTATATTATGATGAGATTCTAAAAACATTTAAGGAATATAATAATGTAGTTGTAGATGCCACATTGAGTGCCGCAGCAATGCAGGATTTTGAAATGGCTTCTATGGTTGCAACAACCAGCGGTGAAGAAATAGGTAGTAAATTAAAAAATTCAATGCAGGTTATTTTTGATCATCTCAATGCAAAAAAAGAACAGCTCAGCGCCTCTACAAACAGTGTATTGACTACATCAATATACATTATAGTCTTTATGATGGTTGTTGGAACAATTCACTTTGTAATCACCTATCTGAAAGTAATACCCTCACTTATGAAACCAATAAATATCCTGCTTAAATCAATAGAGAAATTTTCCAATGGTGATTTTGAGGACACGATAAGTTACAATCAAAAAGATGAGTTTGGTGAAATTGCAAACGGACTTAATAAATTAAGGGAAGCAAACCTTGAAAAAATTGAAGCAGCAAATCAAATAGCTGAGGGTAATCTTGATGTTGAAATAAAAGAGTTATCTGAAAAGGATTGCTTGTCTCAAAGTTTCAACAAAATGAAGAATAACATAGCTTATTTAATTCAGGAGAGTAAAAAACTTGTAGCGGAACTGGGTGATGGTCATATCAGAGAGCGGGCTAAAACTGAAAACCTCTTGGGAGCATACAAGGAAATACTTACAGGATTTAACAGTGCTCTTGATGAAATGTATACTCCACTTGTTGATGCGATGGAAGTGCTCAGAAAGATTGCGGCAGGTGATCTTACTGTGAGATTAACAAAAGAGTATAAAGGCGATCATCAGTTGATTAAACTAAGTATTAACCAGGTTACCGACTCATTAAGTACTGCGATTGCACAAGTTACCGAGGCTGTTCAGTCAACTGCCAGTGCTGCAAATCAGATACTTTCAAGTACTGAAGAAATGGCTTCCGGTGCACAAGAGCAATCACAACAAACTTCAGAAGTTGCTAATGCTGTGGAAGAGATGGCTAAAACAATTATCGAAACGACCAGAAATACAGTTTCTGCAGCAGAAGCTGCCAAAGGCGCCGGTGAGGTAGCTCGTGATGGTGGTATTGTTGTACTTGAAACAATTGAAGGAATGAAAAGGATTGCTGATGTAGTTGAAAAAAGTGCAGAAACAGTTACTCAATTAGGAAAGAACAGCGATCAGATTGGTGAAATAATTCAGGTGATTGAGGACATTGCAGATCAGACGAACCTTCTTGCACTTAATGCTGCTATTGAAGCCGCAAGGGCGGGTGAACAGGGAAGAGGTTTTGCGGTTGTTGCCGATGAGGTCAGAAAATTAGCAGAAAGAACTACCAAAGCAACAAAAGAAATTGCTTCAATGATTAAACAAATTCAGAAGGATACAAAATGGGCAGTTGATGCTATGAATGAAGGCAGATCGGAAGTTGACAAAGGTAAAGAAAAAGCTGAACAGGCGGGAAGATCTCTTGAAAAGATAATTGTTGAATCTGAAAGAGTTGTTGATATTATTTCCCAGGTTGCTGCTGCAAGTGAACAACAATCAAGTGCATCCGAACAAATAAGTAAAAATCTTGAAACAATCTCTAATGTAACCCATCAGAATGCAGCAGGTATTCAACAAATAGCCCGGGCTGCAGAAGAATTGAACAATCTTACTCTGAATTTACAAAATCTTATTTCAGCATTTAAGATTGAAAAAGTTGAACAGTTGAATAAATGGCAGGGGAGAGCCAGGGGGAGAGAAGAAAAAGGTGAAATGTTTGTAAAAAACAACGGAACATTTCACTTTAAATAATACATTCTCTTCTTTCGAGGGGTGATTTCTCACCCCTTTTTTATTATGACTAAATATTCCCACTTGGCTAATAGTAAACATTCAGAGATTAACAATCAATCGAATCAAAGATAATTTTTTATTGTTCAAACGGTATGATAATTGTCCTTTTGGAACCAATAATAGTAAGCTGCAAGCAGTTTTATGTTAAAAGAGAAAATATCAATTGAAGATATAGATACTATATTTCAATCTGATGATATCAATTCACAGATTGAATTTTTAGATAGACTGGAATGCGAAGAATATGATCCGGTTGTTGCCCGTCATTTATGTTCCTATCTCCAAAAAAAAGATAAAGGATTAAGGAACGCTTTAAGTCATTTCTTTATGAACAAAAGGTGTTATCTCATTGCAGATAAACTAACGGATTTTATTTCATCAGATGACATAAGCTTAAGGAATATTGCCGGAGAAATTCTTATTTCTTATGGCGAATTTGCGGTTGATGCACTTGTTAAATTTCTAAAAAAAACTAAAAATGTTATTGACTTGAAATTCGCTGCAGATATTCTTTCTGAAATTCACGATAAAAAAGTTGAATTGGTTACTTTAGAATTAATTCAGGAAACCGAAAATGAAAATGTATTAATTTCCTATATCGAAGCATTGGGTAATAACAGAAGTATTCAGTCAGTTGACCTGTTAATCTCGCTTTATAATAAAAACGAGATATTAAAACCTTATATTATTGACTCACTCGGTAAGATAGGAACCGCAAAAGCTTTCAATTTTATTTTACAGAAATATAATGAAGAAGATGATCTGGTTAAGTTTATGATTATCGAGAGTTTGGGAAACATTGGTAACGAGGAATCATTCTACTTTCTGCTCGGTGAATTACAATCAGCAAAAATTCCTTTTATACCTCCGATATTAGAAGCAGTATATAAACTTCAGATCCGGTATGGATTAGACCTTCCATTCGATGAAAAAATCAAAAGGGCATTACTTGTAATGCTTGAGCAAAAGGAAAGTGAATATCGGAAAATAGGTGCTAAACTTTTAAGTCAATTCGATGATGTTGAAATAATTTCTGTTGCCTTGAAACATTATGGAGATGATGCAGAATATGATGGTATTATATATCACAAACTGCTTCTGAATAAAGAATTAGTTCTAAGACAAATTACTCAATTAATTAAAAATGAAGCTCCGAATGTTCTGGAATTACTTAAACTCATAGATGAATTCATTCAACACGAAGCTGATTTTATTAAAGAAATCAATGAAATTGATTTACATAAACTACTTGATTCGGTTTCAAGATGTTTGAAACATTCAGATGAAATTGTAAGATTAAACGCAGTTGAACTTCTGTTCAAGATTGATTCAAACACCGCACTTCTTCTGCTTAATGAAGAATTTCTAAATGAAAATTTCTGGATTAAAATACGACTTACAGAGCTTGTTGCGGAAATAAATAATCCTAATTCACTTTCATTTCTTGAAAAATTAGCAGAAGATGAAAATGAAATGGTAAGTCAGCGTGCAAAAGAAGTTTTGTTTATTAAAAAGAATATTAACTGAATAAGAAAATTTGAACATTGATATTAAACATAATATCCTTAAAGAAAGTGAATTCCTCGCAGCAAGAACCGGTGAGAAATTATTTCAGGAAATGCCTTACGAACTATTCGTTCAATGGAGACAATTTATTTACGAGAAAACCGGTATTTACTTTCAGGATAACAAAAAATACTTACTCGAAAGCCGTTTGATGCGTCGCTTACTTCATTTAAAGATGAATGATTACTACGAGTACCTTCAGTTCATTCAAAATTCACAACAGGGGAAGTATGAGCTTAAATATCTGTATGATACGATTACAATAAACGAAACTTTCTTTTTCAGAAATCAGGCACAACTCGAAGCTTTGGTGCTGACAGTACTTCCGGAGATAATTAATCAGAAAAGAAATACTAATCATAATAAAATTAAAATCTGGAGTGCTGCAGTTTCCTCAGGCGAAGAAGCCTATTCTATTGCGATGATGATCAATGATTTTGTAGCTCACAAATTTCCCGATATTGAATTCGATATAATCGGAACAGATTTGAGTAATACTGCACTCGAAGCTGCAGTAAAGGGAATTTATAGTGAATATTCTGTAAGAAATGTTCCAATACAGTTTTTAAAAAGATATTTCAAAAAAATTGATAACTACTACGAGATTTCACCGGCAATAAAAGCAATGGTGGATTTTAAGCATCTGAATCTTTATGATGATATCTCAATTCTGGCTATTGGCTGTATTGATGTAATTTTTTGTGCAAATGTATTAATCTATTTTGATCAAAATTCGAAAATAAAAGTAGTAAATAATTTATATCGTTCTCTTAATAAGAACGGATATCTTTTTATCGGATATTCTGAATCTTTACACGGAATCAGCAAAGCATTTAAACTAGTCAGCTTTCCAAAAACAGTTGGATATAAAAAGGAGTAACCGGTGAAGAAAACAATAATGGTGGCAGACGATTCGCCAATAATCAGAAAACTCATTTCTTTTGCACTAACTATTACAGGATATGAAATTATTTCAGTTAGTGATGGAATGGAAGCTCTTGAAAAACTTCCAAAAGAAAACATTGATCTTCTTATTACCGATTTAAATATGCCTAATGTAGATGGATTCGAGTTAATAAAAGCAATCAGAGAAAACACTGACCTTAAATCTACTCCTATAATTGTGCTGTCTAACTTATCGGAAGCTGATGATATTGAAAAGGCACTCCAATATGGAGCTGATTCCTATTTAATTAAACCATTTGATCAGAAAACAATAATTAACGAGGTTTCAAAATATTTAAACTAAACGGAGAAGTTATGAACCTAAAATTCTTAGTTGTTGACGATTCAGTTACAATGCGTCGTATTGTAATCAACTCGCTTGCAAACCTGAATTATCTTGATTATGTGGAAGCAAGTGATGGAAAGGATGCATTGGCTAAGCTTGAGGCAGATCCTGAAATTAATTTTGTTATCACAGATTGGAACATGCCGGAAATGTCAGGATTGGAATTAGTTAAAGCTATCCGGTCCAACGAAAAGTTTAGTGAATTACCTGTACTAATGGTAACTACCAGAGGACTTAAAAACGATATTATTGAAGCTTTGAAAGCGAGAGTAAATAATTATATTCTCAAACCATTCACACCGCAGGTACTTCGGGAAAAAATCGAACAGATTCTTTCAACAACAATCACGGAGAAATAAATGAACTCGGAAACAGTAATGACCAGATTATTCGAAAAGCTGAATGATCTTAAAGCAATATTTATGTATTCGGAAAAATTAATTCCGGTTATTCAAAGTTTGATTGACTTTATGCGGGATACAATTCCTTTGCTTGAGAACATTAATCATTCGATAACGGACAGTGCTTCAAAAATTCCGAAAGTCACTCACCAGATAAATAATGTAACCAATGCAACAGAGCTGGCAACGAATGAAATCCTTGATTTAATTGACAAAGTTCTCAGCGAAACAAATAATTCCGAATCTATGCTTGAGCGCCTGCTCGAGCTTGAAAAAGAAAAAGCAGATCTGATAAGAGAAGTTGCAATGGAGTCTAATTCCCCCAGAGCCGTTGAACTTTTACAGAAGTATGATGAGAAATATGATAACTCTGCCAGAATTGAAGTTCTGCTTGGTGTAGTTAAAAATATTAAAGAATATGCGAATAGCATCACAATATCGTTGCAGGTTCAGGATATTACTGCACAGCAGCTTGCAGCAGTTAATCACCTGATTGATTCAGTACAAAAGAAGCTTGGATCGCTGATAAACGATCTTGAAAAGAACCAGCTTAAGTCAGCTGATGAACTTCATATTCCGTTCGAAGAAAGTATGACATTCGATCCGAACGCCAGATATCAGAACAATAATGCATCCCTGAAATCGGTTGATGATGTGTTGCCCAAAAAAATTAATTCATCAACCCAGGAAGAAATAGATAAACTCTTTCAAAAGTAATGAGCGGTAAAGAAATAAATCCTATGCTCAGCGATCCCGAAATGAAGGAGATCGTTGATAGTTTTCTAGTTGAGTCAAAAGAAATAATCGATTCGCTTGATCTTGATTTAATTGAATTAGAAAAAAATCCGACTGATGATCTTCTGCTGAATAAGGTTTTCCGTTCTTTCCACACTATTAAAGGTTCTGCAGGTTTTCTGAATCTGAATAAACTTACGAAACTCACTCATCGTTGTGAAGATATCTTAAACAAACTCAGAAGGAAAGAAGCTATACTTAATGCTGAAACAATGGATTCGATCTTGTCAGGTTATGACAAAATGAAAGAGTTATTAATTTCAATTGAAACAAATCAGTCTGAAGATGTTGATATTGATAAAGTTATTGAAAATTTACAATCCACCATAAACAAACTAGAAAACAAAATTCCTGAGACTCAGACCACTTCTGATGAACCCAAAGTGAAAAGAGAAAGAAAACAAAAAAGTAAAAAAGAAACAACTGATAGTGAAAATAAAACAGAAGAGAATAAACTCACAGAAGTAATAAACAATCCTGATAAGGAAAACGAACATAAAACTGAAAATGAAAATAACAATCAGGAAAATAAAAAAGCTGATAATTCAATCCGTGTTGATGTAGAAAAACTTGATGAATTATTGAATATGGTTTCAGAACTTGTGCTCGGAAGTATCAAGAGAATTCGAAGGAACGAGTCTTGCCCGTGAACTTGAAGATACAACAAAGCTGATTGATATGATGACGAATGAATTACAACAACTCGTTATGAAAACCAGAATGGTTAAGATTGGCAAAGTGTTTAACAAATATCCCAGACTTGTAAGAGATTTATCCAAAACAGCAAATAAAAAAATTAATCTGATAATAGAAGGTGAAGAAACTGAACTTGATAAAACTCTTATTGAAGAAATAAATGATCCGCTTGTACATATTATCAGAAATAGTATAGATCACGGAATTGAAAATGAAAATGATAGAGTAAAAACAGGTAAAAATCCATTTGGAACAATAAAATTAAGCGCAAATCATGTGGGAAATAATATTATCATCACTATAGAAGATGATGGAAAAGGAATTGATCCGGAAGTGATAAAAGCAAAAGCAATCAGTAAAGGATTAATTTCTAAAGAGAAAGCCGATGAACTATCCAAACAGGATTTATTAAATCTGATTTTTCTTCCGGGCTTTTCAACTGCAGAGGTAGTGACCAATATATCAGGTCGGGGTGTTGGAATGGATGTGGTAAAAACCAATGTTACCAAATTGAGAGGAATGATAAACCTGGAATCAACAGTCGGCGTAGGGACAAAAATTCAGATAAAATTACCACTCACATTAGCTATCATCAGTGGTATGATAGTTCGCGTTGATAATGAACAGTTTGTAATTCCTCTGAATTCTGTGATTGAAGTTATAAGAATTCATTCGGAAAATTTTTATTCAATTAACAATAAACCTGTTATAAAACTTCGTGACAGAATAATTCCTTTGGTATCACTGAGAGAAGTTGTACTAAATCAGAAAGAATTGAATAAAGAAAAAATATGGCAATATGTTGTAATTGTTGGGCTAGCTGAAAGACAAATCGGGGTTGAGGTTGATGAATTGCTTGGTCAAAAAGAAATTGTGATAAAATCTTTGGGAACATATATAGGAAGAATATCAGGGATAGCCGGTTCAACAATTATGGGAGATGGTAGCGTAATTTTAATTCTTGACATCAACGAACTTATTAACAGAACCCAGTATGAAAAGCGGTAGAAAAATAAAAGTTATCGTAATTGATGATTCAGCGTTTATGAGAAAAACTCTCACTTTTATGTTGGAAAGCGCTGAAGATATAGAAGTTGTAGCCACTGCAAAAGACGGACTTGAGGGATATGAAATGATAAGACAATATCAACCTGATGTTGTTACTCTCGATTTTGAAATGCCGGGACTGAATGGACTTGAAACTCTTGAGAAAATAATGAAAGATTTTGCTGTGCCGGTGTTGATGGTAAGCTCATTTACAACTGAAGGAGCAGACATAACAATTAAAGCACTCTCGATCGGTGCAGTTGATTTTCTTCCTAAAGAACCTAGCAGCATTGTAAGTGGTGTAATGAAGATCAAAGATGATCTTTTAAATAAAGTCAGAAATATTTATAAACAAACTTCCATTGCTACCCGGTTAAAAAGAATTTCAAACATTGCTGTATCAGCATCTAAATCTGTTAAACATAAATCTGATGTTGAAAATTGGAATCCTGATTTTGAAATTAATGCAATACTTATTGGCGTATCAACCGGAGGTCCGTTATCACTTCAGAAAGTAATACCTCATTTACACGCTCAGCTGCCTGTTCCGGTTGTTGTTGTTCAACATATGCCTCCGATGTTTACTTACTCATTGGCCGAAAGATTAAATAAAATGAGTGAACTAACTGTAATAGAAGCTTCGGATTCAGATTTACTTGAGTCATCAAAAGTTTATTTTGCACCCGGAGGTAAGCATTTAACAATTGAAAAATTATCAGGCAAAATATCTTTAAAAATTTCCGATAAACCCGATAATACATTGTACAAACCTTGTGTTGATGTCACTTTAAATTCGTTGATCGATGTATTTGGAAAAACTGTACTCCCGATAATTATGACAGGAATGGGTAAAGACGGACTCGAAGCCGTTAAAAGAATTAAGCAGATCGGTGGATATGCTATAGCACAGGACGAAGAAAGTAGTGTTGTTTATGGTATGCCGAGAGCAATAGCTGAAAATAATCTTGCTGATTTGATTTTACCTTTGGATAAAATCGCATATCAGATAAATAAAATATTTAAATATGAGTATTCAAATGCAGGAAATGTTGTTTGAAGTAATAAAATCAAACGGATTGAAAAACGGAAAGAATGTGATCAAATCCGAAGAACTTCAGCTCGAAGGTAAAACTAAAATATCCTTTGAGGAAGACGAAATTGATGGTGTGAAAATAGTCCTTAATAAAGATGAAAATAATAATGTCCGCGAAATAAAATTTATCTGCAGCTGCGGACAAACAAAATCAATAATTCTGGATTACGGCGAATAAGTTTTACGCATAGCATAGCTCCCTCCGATGAACCGCCTTGCTTCGGTAAGGCGGTTCCTCTCTTTTTTTATGTGCTGTTTGAACAATTTTAATTCAAAATGAATTGTTGGATAGTTTGTGCAAAATTATTGAGCAATAACTAACAGTTGTTTATAATTAGCCAACTCATCAGATAATCAAACTTAAAATCATTAAAACTTAATACCATTTTGCATGGTATCATATTTGTCAATTCATCAGCAAAACTGATAATGATAATGAATACACCGACAATAAAATTACTTGAAAAATTTATTGATTACTGTTCAGTTAAAAACAAAGTAATCAGTAAAAACATTGCAAACATTGGAACAGAGAATTACAAACGCGAGGATGTTTCTTTTCAGGAAATGCTGAATTCAAATTTAAATCAGATGAGAACCACTAATCCGAAACACATAAGTTTTCTTCCTATGAATGAAAGTCAATTCCAGGTTTATCAGGATAAAGCAATGGAAAATGTTTCGGGAATAAATAATGTTGATATTGATAAGGAGATGTCTGAATTGGCTTCAAATGCTCTTCTTTTCAGATTCTCTTCAAAAAAAATCGGTGATTACTATCGTGGTCTTCAGAATGTAATTAAAGGTGGAGGTAAATTATGAAAATAGGTGACAATATTCTTGGCTTTGGAATAAGTGCCAAAGGTTTAAGTATACAGAGAAAGAAAATGAATCTGATTGCAGAAAATCTCGCAAACGGAAATTCAGTAAGAACAGCCGATGGTCAACCGGTTAAAAGAAAAATTCTGAATGTTACTCAAAAGAAAAATGTTCTCAATCAACAGGTTGTTGACTTTTCGAAGACGATGAAATTAGCCACCACAAATCCCAATCATATATCTAATCCGACTTTGGTTACTAATAAAACAACTTCAACCTCAGATCTGGAGTTTAAAGTATCAGAAGACAATACTCCCGGTGATATAGTTTATATGCCGGAACATCCGAATGCAGATGAGAATGGTTATGTCCAAATGTCAAACATCAACACTATTACTGAGATGATTGATATGATTGCCGCTTCAAGAAGTTATGAAGCAAATCTTACTGCATTCAATGCATCAAAGCAAATGGCAAAAGATTCTCTGGAGATTTAAAAAATGAAAGTCGGTCAGAATTCAAATCAGAATTTCATTAATAATGTTTCGGTTAACAGCCGGATAAATAAAGCTTATTCAAAAAGCGTCAATTTACCGGAAGTATTAAATGAAAGCGAAAAAAAATTCTTCGCTCAAATGTATCCGGACAAATCTTCTGAAATAATGGAATACACTTTTTATGGTAAATCCGGAAAACTAAATAATCTAAAACTTGGTTCTCATTTCGATAGGAGAGGTTAAAAATGGCGATTGAATCAATTGGCGGAAATTTACCATCGCTTATAAGAGAAACACAGAAACAGACTAAAGATATTTCCGGTTTCGGAAATGTTCTTGGTGAATTCATCGGCTCCGTTAATGATGATCAATTAAAATCATCACAGTTAACAAATGATTTTATCAACGGTGATGGTATTGAAATCCATGAAGTGATGATAGCCGGTGAGAAAGCCAAAACCAGTCTTGAACTTCTGATGGAAATCAGAAACAAAACAATAGATATGTACCGAGAATTAACAAGAATGTCAATTTAAGAATATGAGTAAAAATCCAACCGAAGCATTAACAAAAGCACTAAACTCACTTTCGCTTCAACAGAAAGTCCTTATTGGCGGAACTGCTGTTATAACGCTGGTACTTATCATCATTCTTGTTACAATGATGAATGAGCCGGCTTATTCTGTTTTGTATGCCAATCTCACTCAGCAGGATGCATCAAAAGTGGTTGAGCACCTTAATGCTCAGAAAATACCGTATAAGATTGAAGAAAATGGTACGGTAATCAAAGTACCAAAAGATAAACTGTATGAAACACGACTCGATTTAGCCGGCAAAGGTATCCCGACTTCAGGAACTATTGGTTATGAATTGTTTGATAAGTCAACTATGGGTATGTCGGATTTCATGCAAAAACTGAATTACAAAAGAGCACTCGAAGGCGAATTAGCAAGAACAATACTTGGACAGGATGGAGTTGAAGGAGCCAGAGTTCATATAGTTTTTCCTGAAAGAACTATTTTCCGTGATGAGCAAAAGCAACCAACTGCATCAATTGTTCTGAAATTAAGAGACAATTACAAATTACAACGAACAAGTGCAATGGCAATTGTCAACCTTGTGGCAAGTGCTGTTGAAGGTCTTTCAACGAATAATATTACACTTATTGATACTTATGGCAGACTTCTATGGAAAGAGGAAAGCGATGGTACCTTAACGGTTTCATCTTCAAAACAATATGAAATAAAAAATTCTGTTGAGAGCTATCTTGCTCAAAAAGCTCAAACAATTCTTGATAATGTGCTTGGATACGGCAACGCACTTGTACAGGTTAATGCAGAGTTGAATTTTGATCAGGTTGAAAAAACAATGGAACTTTATGACCCTGAATCACAGGTTGTTGTAAGCGAACAAACTTTAAAATCGTCAAATGTAGGTAAAGCAATTGGAGATACATCAGCGCAATCAACTGAGAATGTTACTACCAATTACGAGATAAGTAAAACAGTTCAGAGAGTTGTGGAAGGAACCGGAAATATTTTAAGACTAAGTGTTGCAGCAGTTATAAATGATGTTCCCAAACAGGTTGAAAAAGATGGTAAAACAGTTATTGAATATCAGCCGCGTTCACAGGAGCAAATCCGTAAGCTCGAAGAATTGATTAAAAGTGCTGTTGGAGTTAATCCGGAAAGAAATGATCAGGTTTCGATTGTGAACATTCCTTTCGAAACAAAACCAACTGATGAACTGATGGAAGAATCTTCGCCATGGTTTGAAGATGTAAATGGAATATCAAATCTTGTATTGGTCCTTCTGGCAATTGCAGCATCAATATTTCTATTGAAAGGATTGATGTCGAAACTTAAAAGTGAAAAAATATTTCTGGGAACAATCCCAAGTGAACTAAGCCCTGCAGGAGCAGGAGGAGGATCACCGATGTTATCAGCAAGAAACTTACCTGGTGCACTTAATGAAATAAAAAAGAAAAAGGACCTGTTGCCAATCGGAGATATTGAAGATGAAATAACTGATGAAGCAATTCGCAAGAAAACCAGACAGGAAAAAATTCAGAATTATGTTTCTAAAAACCCGACTGAAGCGGCAAAACTAATAAATACATGGTTACACGAAAATGAATGATCAACAAGACATACTTAGCAAAGAGCAGATTAACGGTATTCAGAAAGCTGCTTTATTAATGATTGCTCTTGACATTGAAACCGCAGCAGCAGTATTAAAATATCTTGATGCTGAGCAGGTTGAAAAAATTTCTGCAGAGATTACAAAGGTCAAAAACATTCCTTCCAAAGTTGTCGATTCGATAATGCAGGACTTCTATGATATGGTTACAGCACGCGAATATGTTCTTGAAGGCGGACTGGAATATGCTCAGGCAATACTGGAAAAATCATTTGGTATGAACAAAGCAATTGAAATTGTTGATAAAGTTAAATCACTTACTACTCTGAAAGGTTTTGATGTGCTCAAAAAAGCTGATTCCGTACAGTTGGTTTCTTTTCTGAACAAAGAACATCCGCAGACAATTGCTCTTATATTGTCACATCTGAATCCGGAACAAACTGCTGAGGCATTGAAAGAATTATCACCTGAATTAAGAGCTGATGTTGCTTATCGTATTGCAACATTAGGAAAAGTTTCACCCCAAACATTAAAACAAATCGAAAAAGTTGTTGATGAAATGGCTGGTACCACACTTAGTCAATCTGTAAGTAAAATCGGTGGTTCGAAGAGTCTCGCCAATATACTTAACCGGCTTAATGTAAATCTTACCAAAGAAATTCTTGAACAAATTGAAATAAACGACCCTGATGTTGCAGCAGAAGTTAAACGACTGATGTTCATGTTTGAAGATATAATCAACATTCAGGACAGAGATATTCAGAAAATTCTTAAGGAAGTTGACAGGAAAGATCTTGCTTTAGCTCTTAAAGTTGCAGATGAAAATCTTCGTAACAAGATATTTTCAAATATGTCTGAAAGAGCTGCTGATCTTTTGAAAGAAGAATTGCAGTATATGGGAATGGTTAAACTTAAAGAAGTTGAAGCTGCTCAGTCTAAGATTATTGACATAATTAAAAGTTTAGAAGAAAGCGGTGAAATATCACTTAATATGCGCGGAAGTAAAGAGGATGTTTATGTCTAATGTTATCAAGTTAAATAGTAAAACATCAAAAATTAATGTAAAGATAAGTGAGGAATCCTTCGAACAGATTGAAATTCAGCGAAAAGATAACACATTGGAGATAGAACTACATAACAGATATATAGCAGGTTTTAATGATGGTCAGAAAGATGTACTGAACAGATTACAGAACGAATACCTTGAAAAACTGGCAGCAAAATATAACCAGCTTGATGTTGTGATAAACAATTTAATTGAGAATATAAATAAGCAAAATGAACTATTCAGCTTTCTTGTGATAGAAACTTCAATTGCAATTGCTGAGAAAATTATTCAGAGGGAAATTAATAGAGAGTCAAATATTCTTAATGTGATTGAAAACTGCCTGAAAAAAGTTCTTACCGCAAACAATATTCTTATAAAACTTCATCCCGAAGATTTCGAATTTGTAAATAATGATCTGAAAGAACTGAACAGAAATTTAGATGCCTCTAAAATAAAACTGGAAAAAGATGAGATGATTGAAAAAGGAGGATGTCTTGTTGAAACTGAAATTGGTAATGCTGATGCACGGATATCTTCTCAATTAAATGAAATCAAAAGAAAACTTGAAGAGCTTAACGAGCAGGATTGTAATGATTGAACTTTGTGATAAATATAAAAGTATTATTAGGAATACTGAAACTATTAAACTTAGCGGAAAAATAAGTGATGTTATAGGATTGGTTATCGTTTCAGTTGGACCGAATGTGTCGCTTGGTGAAATCTGTTCAATTATTGATAGAAATGGAAATGAAGTTTGTAAATCGGAAGTTGTTGGTTTTAAAGATGGAAAAGTTCTATCAGTTGCACTGGGAGAAGTTCAAAATATTTCTCCGAAATCAGAAATTATAGCCGAAGGAAAATCATTTGCTGTTGGTGTTGGTAAAGAATTATTAGGAAGGGTTATTGATGGTCTTGGAAATCCGATTGATGGAAAAGGTGAATTAAAAGTTTCTTCATACCGATCAATTTATAGGGAAGCACCAAATCCATTGCACAGGAAGAGAATTGATACACCCTTACAAACCGGTGTTCGGGCAATTGATGGATTACTGACAATTGGTAAGGGACAACGAATTGGAATATTTGCTGGCAGTGGTGTTGGTAAAAGTGTTACTTTGGGAATGATTGCACGAAACACAAATGCTGATGTTAATATAATTACGCTTATCGGAGAGCGCGGAAGAGAAGTAAGAGAATTTATTGAAAGAGATCTGGGCGAAGAAGGATTAAAACGTTCTGTTGTTGTAGTTGCTACCAGCGATAAATCAGCTTTAATCAGAATGAAGGGAGCTTACATCGGTACTACCATTGCCGAATACTTCCGTGATCTTGGAATGGATGTTCTTCTGATGATGGATTCTGTAACAAGATTTGCGATGGCACAAAGAGAAATTGGACTAGCGATTGGTGAGCCACCAACAACTAAAGGATATACTCCTAGTGTTTTTGCCACTTTACCAAAACTTCTTGAAAGAGCCGGCACATCTGATAAAGGCTCAATTACCGGTCTGTACAATGTGCTTGTTGATGGTGATGATATGACCGAACCTATAGCAGATGCAGTTCGCTCAATACTCGATGGGCATATTGTTCTTTCACGAAAACTTGCTAACAGCGGACAATTTCCTGCTGTAGATCCTTTGCAAAGTATCAGCAGAGTAATGCCTGATATTACAACTGTTGAACACAGAGAAAGAATTAAAATATTTAATGAAATTCTTGCGACTTATAAGGAAGCTGAAGACCTGATAAACATAGGAGCTTATGTTAAAGGAAGTAATCCGGCAATTGATCATGCCTTATCAAAAGTTACTCAGCTTAAATCTTTTTTGAGGCAGGACATGTTTGAAAAAACGGACTTTAATTCAACGATAAAAAGATTAAATGAAATTATTCAGTTATAGATAAAACATGGCAAAATTTATTTTCAAACTGGATTCCGTTAAACGGGTAAAAGAGAATTATGAAAAGAAAGCTAAAAGGGAATTAGCAGTAATAAACAATTACATAAACGACCATCAGAAGATAAGACAAAAACTTATTGAGGAAGTTAATTCCTTAAGAAATAGTGTGAAGCCAAGAATGACAGCTTCGGAATTAAAGTTTCTTGGTGGCTATAAAAACTCATTAAAGAATAGAATTAAAAATGAAGAGTCTGAACTTAACAGACTTGAACAGGAAAAGAAACGAAAGATTTCCGAAGTAATGCAAAGATCTAAAGAGAAAAAAATACTGAATCAACTGGAAGAACATCAACTAGATGAATTTATAAAAGCAGAAAATAAAAGTGAACTTAAAAATTTTGATGAAATAGCAATTCAGAATTTTAGCAGGGATAAGAAATGAAAAATTATTTATTAAATACTTTGCCTTTTGTCTTTGCTTTTATTGTTGTAACGGGTGTCTTAATATATCTCAATGGGCAATTCAATAACATATTTCAGTTTGACTTTACTCCGAAAAATCAGATCTCTCAGCGGTTAAACGACTCATTAAATGTTAAGAAAACAACTGAACAAAATTCCACTTCCAACGATTTAAAAAAATTTACTGATACACTAACCGTTTCAGACTTAAACGCTGATACAGTAGTTAACACAGGTTTTCCTGTGGGAATCAGGGAAGAGGAAAACCATATAAAACCTGATTTAAAGGAATTATCTAAAAAAGAACTGGAAAATCAATTAAACAAAAAACCTGAGCCCGAATCCGATAAAATTGAACCTAAGTTTGCATCAGATAATTTAATTCAATCCAGTACCAGCAAGCAGCAAAAGCAGGATTCAACCTATACGAACTGGCTGAAAAAAGTTTCAAAACTTTTGGAGCAGATGGAACCATCAAAGGCATCTAAAATTATTCAAAACTATTCCGATAATGTAGCGAGAGATATTATCTATACTATGAATAAAAAGAGTGCTGCAAAAATAGTTTCGGAATTAAGTCCCGAGATTGCTCAAAGAATCATCAGGTATGACTAATGTTTATTAATTTCTTATTTCTTTCCCGGCTTCTGAATCCTAATACCGGCAAGCAGTCTGTAAATAATACAGGAGATGGCTTTTCATACTTATTCTCAGAGATTATAAAAATAAAAACTGAAGAAACATCTCCAAATGTTGTAACTGATAATATTGACGGAACATTGCTTGATCATAAAATGGTTCTTATTTCAAAGTCATCGCCGATGGAAAGTATGTCTGCTGATAATGCGAACCAACCTTTCTGGGTGTTTGAAGAGCTCAACAAATTTTTCCCAAATCAAAATCACCAGGTTTATACAAAGACAAATCTAACACATCAAACTACCGACAAACTAACTGCTGATAAGAATCAGTTTATTTCAGGCATTGTATCCCTTATCCGGAATATTCTTAACAATAATGGAAGTTCTGAAGGAGAAGTTGAAATAAGATATGTAATTCACAACATGATTGAAGCTAAAAAAGTCAATAAAAATAATCTGAATCAATTTTCGGAATTTCTTTCTTCTATTATTGATAACAGCCAATCATTTTCATTTGTCATTGGCTTTAATTCGAAACAAATTCTGTTTGATGTAGAAAATCTGAGTGTTGATGTCAAAGATAAAAACAATCCTCTGATAAATCAGAATACAGAAATATCTTCAATTGATAGTGCTATTGTTTCTGAATCTGAAACAAATACTTTAGGTGATAATCATGAATCAGTAAGCAGTGATTCACCAAAAGATTTTGACAGAGAAAGTAATAAGCTCTCATCGCTTGCAAATACGAAAACTGATTTAACAATCAATCAGTCAGACGATACGATAAACAATAATCAGAAATTAATTTTTAATCAGAATAAAAAATTCAATGATGATGTTACAAATCAGGGAAAAGAAAACTATCGGTTTGTTAAAGAAATAAAATCCGAAAATGAAAAATTATCTTCAGCACAGAGTGTTGCAGAGGATAAATCAACTTCAGCTAACATAAGTTCAAATTCATCTGAAGGAACAATTGAGTTTATAAGCGAAAGTAATTTCAAAAGTTATGATTCTTATAAAATGTTGAAGACAGATAAACCCGAATTAAATCTAAAAGGTTTAGGAGAAGTTAAAGTTCTAATTAAAGAAAATTTAAATTATCAGGAAGTAAGAGTTGAAGCACCGGTTAAGATAGAGCATTCATTTAAAGAATCTTTTGTTACGAATAATCAACTCGCGAGAATATATCAAGGTTCTGATTTACAAAGTGTAAAATTTGAGAAACAAGTTATACCCACCGATAAAAATTATCAGATGCTTTTAGAAAGAGATTTACCCGGAATTATTCAAACACAGAGCAATGAACCCAAAATTAGTAAAGTCGCAATGCCTTTAATTGTCGACTATCAGGATTGGGATTTGGTTTTTGAAAAGAGCGCGACACAAATTCATCAACCTATACAGGCAGAGAAAACTTTTTTAAAAAGTAATTCTAAAGTTGAAATTGAAAATCAAATCCAAAATCAGAAATTGTTTGTTACCAAAACACAAAACGAGATTAAAAGTAATTCAGAAATTTCAACGAATAAAATTGAACCGGAATCTCCAAGGGAAACAAAATCATTGAATCCTCAGGAAAAAAATAAAGAAATTCCTGAACAAGCTGATTCAACTGATAAGTGGCTACATTTAAAGCTTACAAATGAAAAGAAAATTATTGCGGTTAGTGATGTAGCCCGGGGTAAAACAATATTATCATCCGAAGAAGTTAATATAAAGAGCAGTATTCAGAATATTCCTAATGTAAATGAAAATAAAATAAGTAGTATTAGTTCAACTAAATCTCTGTCCGAAGGCGAATTATCAGACACTCCGGCTATTGAGGCGAAGGAAATCAATTCTCACAGTACAGAGAAAAACATAGATAATAATTTTAAGAATCCAAATCAGAACAGTAGTGATAAAAAAGAAAATCCAGTTGAGTTCAAAAAAGTTGATGATAATACTAGCCAGATAGAAGAAAATCATATCAAGCCCGAATTAAATAATTCAACAAAACAATTTATTCAGAGTGAGGCAAAGCCACACATAATTAATAACAAAACAATTGTTGAACAGTTTATAAAAAATCCTGCTGAGTCAGTAACTGTAAAACAATTTTTACAAGTACTTGATAATCAGGAAGTTATTCAGAAGAGTGAAATAATCAATTACTCGAAGCAAAATCATTCTGTAGAAATAAAATTGGCACCGGAAGATCTGGGAAAGATTAAAATTCTGATTGATACCAACGATAATGATGTTACTGCGAGGATTGAAGTAGGAAATGATCAGACAAAGGCAATAATTGCAAATAATATTCCTCTGCTTAAGGAAAGTTTAACTCAACAGGGAATTAATCTGAACAGTGTTAATGTAACCGTTTCATCTGAAGAGCAAAGGAATCCGGAACAAACAAGACAAAAGAGTAAAAAGAAATCACAGAATGAAAATTCAAAGGTTGAACTAAGCAGTGAAAAGAAAACAGTGAGAAATTTAGGTTATAACACTTACGAGTACTTAGCATAGGAGAAATTTTATGCAAACAGGAATTACAAACAGTCTGGGATATCTGAACAATACAGTTGCAGGAAAATCGGTTTTAGGGAAAGACGATTTTCTAAAGCTGATGCTGACGCAAATGAAAAGTCAGGATCCTTTGAATCCGATGGAATCAACGGAATTTGCAGCTCAGCTCGCACAATTCAGTTCACTTGAGCAGTTGCTTAATCTGAATGATCAGATGAAAACCAGTATTGATGCGAATTTTTATCTGACACAATCAATTAATAATACTTTAGCGGCTACTTTCATTGGAAAGGAGGCAAAACTTTCAACCAGCACTTTTCAATTTAACGGTCAGCAATCTCAAACAATTGGCTATAGCCTTGCTTCGCGTGCAACTAATGTTACCATAAAGATATATAATGAAGAAGGTGCATTAGTTAAGACAATAGAAAATGCTCCTGCAAATGCCGGAGACAATAAACTTTCGTGGGATTTCACCGATAATAATGGTAACAATGTTCCTTATGGTAAATACAGATTTGAGGTTGAAGCAATTGATGCAAATAATAATTCTATAAGTGCTTCAAAATATGTTCTTGGAAAAATTGGTGGAGTTAGGTTTACAGAATTCGGAACCAAACTATTGATAAACGGAGCCGAGTTTAATCTTTCTGATATTCTTGAAATATTCGAACCGTCAAACGGAGGAAACTAAATGTATGAGATAAATGGAATAAAAGTACCGTTTCTGCCAATCAACAATTATGATGGAGAACAGGTACGAAATAAAAGTTCAGCGGAAAGTTTTGAATCAATCTTTCAGCAGGAACTTGAGAAACTAAAATTCTCTCATCACGCGCTGAAGCGTCTTGAAGAAAGAAATATCAGCTTAAGTGATGATGATATGTTGAAGATAAATACTGCTGTTGAAAAAGCAGAACAAAAAGGTGCAAAAGATTCTCTTGTTATGATGAACTCAACAGCGTTTATCGTAAACATCCCGAACAGAACAATTATTACTGCTTTGCCGGTTGAAAGTGGTAATGAGAATGTTTTTACAAATATTGATTCGGTAGTGTTTGCATAAAAAAATTAATTAACTGTTACGGGCGGGACCTCAAAAGGACGCCTGGTCCGATGGACTGACTGAAGTCGGACACCTTTTAAACAAAAACTTAAAATATCAGGAGGTCATTATGTCACTTCTAAATTCTCTTTTCTCGGGCGTATCCGGTTTAAGAAACCATCAGGCAATGATGGATGTTATCAGTAACAACATCGCTAATGTTAACACAATCGGTTACAAGGGATCGCGTGTTACATTCAGTGATACATTCAACAAAATTATCAGATATGGTTCAAATCCAACTGATACAGCAGGCGGAACTAATACTTTTCAGATTGGCTTAGGAATGAAATTAAATTCTGTTGACAGAAACTGGACTCAGGGAACATTTGAAGGAACCGGAATTGTAACTGATCTGGCTCTTCAGGGCAAAGGTTTGTTCATTCTGGAAAATAATGGTGAAAGGTTCTATTCAAGAGCAGGTGCTTTTGTATTTGATGCACAGGGAAGATTGGTTAATTCCCAGAATGGTGCAATTGTCCAGGGTAAAGTTGCCAATGAAGAAGGTATAATTCCACCGGGAAATTATCTTGAAGATATTATCATCGACACTAACCTAAGACTACCTGCTGTTGCAACAACAGATATTACCTGGGGTGGAAACCTGGATAGCTCATCATCTCTTACCAGATCTGAAATTTATCTGCAAACAGGAAATATCAACGCTAATATTAATATCGGAGATTCAGTAACTGATTCAAATACAATTTATGATGAAAATGGTAATGCTTATACTTTTAATGTAACTTATACCAAAACTGCAGCTGATACTTACGATATGACTTATGTTCTTCAGGATTCTAATGGTAATAATGTTGTCGGACCAACAACTGCTACAGTTGTTTTTGATTCAGGAACCGGACAGATGTTAACTATCAATGGTGGTGCACCAGCTCCAATCAATATTCAAAATGTCGGATTAGGTATCAATTTTAACTTTGATCCCACAGCTGTAACACAAACCGGAAATTCAACAACTCTTGCCTCAACAGTTGACAGCAACAGAGAACCCACCATAGTAACAGGTTCATTAACTATATTTGATTCTTTGGGTTCTCCGCATGTTCTGACAATTAAATTCACTAAAACTTCCAATAATAACTGGAACTGGAGTTGCTCTGTTCCACCAGCTGATGGAAGCTTAAGCGGTGCATCCGGAACAATAACATTTAATCCTGATGGCTCCATCGCATCAATATCACCTAATCCACCGGTTTTAACATTTACGCCAAATGGTGGTGCAAGTCCTCAGAACATAGTATTAAATCTTGGTTCAGGATTTAGTGGAATTACACAAACTTCATCAAGTTCAGTTGTTTCGGCATTATCACAAAACGGATCGGCTGCTGCATCACTATCAAATATAAATATTGATAAATACGGATACATTATCGGAGTATTTACGAATGGTCAAAGCAGACCACTGGCTCAGATACTTCTGGCAACTTTCCCGAATCTTAATGGATTGATCAGTGTTGGTGAAAATATGTTTACAGTTTCTGCAAACACAGGCGATCCACTTATTGGTGATCCCGGTGAAACAACCGGAACAACAATACAATCCGGTGCTCTTGAACAATCAAATGTTGATTTGTCCGAAGAGTTCACAAGAATGATAGTATCTCAAAGAGGATTTCAGGCAAGTGCAAGAGTAGTAACCGTTTCAGATACATTACTTCAGGAAATTACAAACCTCGTTAGATAATCACACCTAAGCCCTCATTAGGGAGCTCAGAAATGAGCTCCCTTTTTTAACCACCTGTTGAATAGTAACCACTTTATTGAATTATAGCACTCCGATTATTCTAAAATTGAAGAAAATTTCGTGGCATATTGGTTGAAAAAAGTAATATGCAATGAAAGAAGAAAAACAAAATAAAGAACCGAAACCAGTAGAAACCATAAAGAAAACTTCTGCTATGAAACCAAAACTTCTGATTATTGGTCTGCCGCTTTTTATTGTTCAATTAGTGGCAGTTTATTTCATTACCGCAAACATACTTATTCCTAAAGATCATAGCTCCGCGAAGAGTGAAATTTCTGAGCAGCAAAATAAAGTTGAAGAAAGCTCTGGCAAAAAGGAAGAGGACACCAAATCTTCCGAAAAGGAAGAAATTTCCAATGTTGGTGAAAATATTTTTAATCTGGATGATATAATTGTTAATCCTGCTGAAACTAATGGCAAAACTTTAGTTCTTACAAGTCTGGGGTTCGATCTGAAAACTCCGGAAGCAAAAAAGACTATGGAAGAAAAAGTAATTATAGTAAAGGATGCAGTTATTACTTTGCTTTCGAGCAAAACTGTTCCGCAGTTGAGTAATACTGCCTATAGGGATTCTTTGAAGTCAGAAATGATTTCTGATTTATCGAAGAAAATTCCCGGAGTAAAAATTAACAATATTTATTTCAGCAAATTCATAATTCAATAATATGCCTGAAGTAGTATCGCAACAAGATATTGATGCTTTATTAAAAAGCGGAGGACAAGAACCTCAAAAAGCGAAGGAGGAAAACGAAATTCAACCCTATGACTTTCGTCTTCCGAACAGAATTTCAAAAACTCAGCTCAGAACCATAAGAACAATCCACGAAAACTTTGCTGAAAGTTTCAGTTCTTTTCTGGTAACGAAACTTCAGACCATTGTTAACATGTCTGTTAATACAGTTGACCAGATTTATTATTCAGAATATGTTATGTCTGTACCGGATCCTGCTTGCCTGTTTACTTTCAGTATTAAACATACAGATATTAAGGGAATTCTCGAGCTGAATGTTGATCTTGCACTTGCTCTGGTAGACAGATTGCTTGGCGGGAATGGTACAAGTACAAAGCAGCAGAAGATTATTACTCCAATCGAACAGAAAGTACTTCAAACAGTGGTTGAGAAAGTGATGTTTGATATGAAAAAAGCATGGCAGATTATTGATAATTTTGATTTTGTTGCTGAAAGGTTTGAACCCGATGTGGACTTTGTTCAGTTAACTTCGCCTAATGAATCAGTATTGCTTGTAACCTTTGAAGTTTTGCTCGGCGAAAAATCTTACTTTATGAATATCTGTTTTGCAACCTTTGCATTTGATCCGATTATTGCGAAACTATCTTCAAAAAAACTTTCTTCAATAAGACCAACAAAGTACAATGGAATGAGTGCACAGGAGCTAATCCGCAAACAATTAAATGCTGTGTTATTGCCCGTTACAGTTGAATTGGGTAAGTCCACAATAACATTGCAGGAAATGCTTGAACTTAAAGCAGGAGATTTAATTATTCTGGATAAAAAAATTCACGATGAACTCATTGTGAAAGTAAACGGAAAAACATTCTACTATGGTTATCCCGGAATAGTAAATAATCATAAAGCAGTAAAAGTAACCAAGAATTTATTAACAGATAATTCTTTTTAAGGAAATAACTATGGCTGATGAATTAAACAATCAAAATGAAAATCTGAAGTCAAAAAACCCTACAACAAAAACAGCTGCAGCGGCTGAATTTCCCCAGTTTGAAGAATCACAGTTTCAGGGTTTTGAAGCTGGTGAAAAAATTAATTTTATTAAAGATCTTCAGTTGAATGTTTACATTGAACTGGGCAGAACTCAGATGCAAATAAAGGATATCCTTGAACTGGAGCGGGGTTATGTAATTGAACTTGACAAACTGGCAAGCGAGCCCGTAGATATTTATGTGAACAATAAAAAAATTGCAGAAGGTGAAGTTGTTGTTATAGATAAACACTTCGGAATCAGAATAGTTAATCTCACTGATGCAGCTTCTCAGTTTAAGGGAATTTCATAATGTCTTTCTTAGAAATTATTAAGCTTATTTTTCCTCTATTTCTGATTGTTGGATTACTTTATGCTTTGCTTTTATTTGTTAGGAAATATCAGTTTAAGGGCAGTAAACTTAATTCCTCAAATCTGCGTATTCTGACAACAATGATGCTGATGCCAAAAAAATATTTATCAGTTGTTAAAGTAAATCAGAAAATATTGATACTTGGAGTAAGTGAACAAAGTATCACTCTCCTGAAAGAAATGAACGCTGAAGAATTTAATCTCACAGATGAAAATCAGATTCAGGATTATCCAAATTTTCTAGATGTATTCAAAAAACTGATACGACAATGAGAGCAAAAGTAATCCTGATAACCGTTATGGCAATGCTGATAATTTCTTCATCAACTGAAGCCCAGCAAACACAAAATTTAAGTTTTCCGATTCCGAAAATAAATGTTGATGTTGGTACTTCGCAGAATGGAAAAGATGTAGCAGTAACTTTGCAGATTCTCCTGTTGATGACAATTCTTGCTCTCGCTCCCTCAATAATTATAATGACTACATCATATCTGAGAATTATTATAGTTTTTCATTTTCTTAAAAGTGCTTTGGGAACCCAGCAGATGCCGCCGGGACAGTTACTTGCAGGTGTAGCTTTGTTCATAACTTTTTTTGTGATGGCTCCAACCTGGAATAAAGTTAATCAGGATGCTCTTAAACCATTACTTGATGAAAAAATCGGAGTTGAAGAAGCTTATAACAGAGGAATTGAGCCAATAAGAGATTTTATGTTCAAGCATGTACGCGATGAAGATCTTGAACTTTTTGTTTCAATGTCGAATATGAGCAGACCAAATAACAGGAACGAGCTTCCGACTTATATTGTGGTTCCTGCATTTGTTTTAAGTGAATTAAGAACAGGTTTTATAATAGGATTTTTTCTTTTCATTCCATTCATAATGGTTGATCTGATTATCTCATCAATACTTATGTCGATGGGTATGATGATGCTTCCGCCAATGCTGATATCTCTTCCTTTCAAAATTTTGTTATTCATACTTGTCGATGGCTGGAATTTAATTGTCGGCTCGGTAGTAAGGAGTTTTGCACAATGACAGAAGAAGTAGTTGTTGAAATATTAAAGGAAGCTTTCTTCACTTCATTTTACATTCTGCTTCCGATTCTTGGAGTTGCGCTGATCGTTGGAATAATTGTTTCAATCTTTCAGGCAGCCACATCAATTCAGGAAATGACTTTAACATTTATTCCGAAAATTCTTATTACAGCTCTTGCAATAATACTTCTTCTTCCGTGGATGATGGATCGGATGATTGCAATAACAATAAAATTTTTTACAATGTTTAATACATTTATCCGTTAGCCATGTTCAGCGTAAAAGAATTCATCATATTGTTTTTAATATTTCTCAGAATATCTTCAGCTTTCGTATCCGCTCCTTTCTTTGGTAACAGAATTATTCCGGTTGTTACAAAATTGTTCATTTCGATGGTAATAAGTTATATCATTTTCCTGTCAACAGATTTTTCTGCAATAAAGGATGTTCCAACTGGTTGGTTGCTTTTAATTTATTCGTTAAAAGAAGTTGTTACAGGACTGATAATTGGCTTTGCATTACAGTTTGTTTTTTTCGGAGTAAGTTATGCCGGAACACTGATTGGGTTTGACATCGGATTGAATATTGCTGAAGTATTTAATCCAACGGAAGAAGTCAATTCCAATGTAATAGGTGAGCTGCTTTATTATAGTGCTCTACTGATTTTTCTGTTGATTAACGGACACCATTATTTAATCAGAGCTTTACAACAATCATTCAGCATTGTAAACATTGGCATATTTTCTTTTCCTGAATCACTTTATCAGACGATGATAAAACTTGCCGGAAGTGTTTTTGTCATTGCAGTGAAAATTGCAACCCCGATAATTGTTTCTTTCTTTCTGATAAACATTGCCGAAGGTATTATTTCAAGAATGATTCCCAATATGCAGGTATTTTTTGTTACACAACCTTTAAAGATCGGGCTTGGCTTGTTTATGCTTGGATTAATATCGCCTGTGTTTGTTTATATGATTAAAAATCTTTTGCGTGATTATGAAAACCAATTATATGCATTATTAACTTCAATGAGTTCTTAATATGGCGGAATTTGAAGGACAGGAAAAAACCGAACAACCATCGTCGAAGAAACTTGATGATGCACGAAAGAAAGGAATGGTTGCTAAAAGTATTGAAGTTAATTCACTACTGATTGTTGTAACCGGACTTATAACCATTTTTTTATTACAATCCTACATCGGGCAGAGAATGAGCAGTTTTACAATAAATATTTTTAATTCACTTGATACATTGCCAAAAAAAATATCTCTGCTTCCGAATATGGCTTTTGATTGGTATATGTTTTTCATTTCGGTATTGGCACCTGTTATGACAGCAGTAGTTATAGCCGGTCTGGGTTCGAACATAGCACAGGTTGGTTTCAAGCTTAGTCCCGAAGCTCTTACACCAAAATTCTCAAAATTAAATCCTGCAAATGGTATCAAAAAGATTTTTTCATCGAAATCATTTGTAGAAATATTAAAAACATTGTTAAAGTTTTTCGTTATTGCATTGTTCACATATCTGATTCTAAGTGATTTGATTGTTGCTTCTGCTTATCTGAATAATCTGAATCCTTCTGAGTTGATAATATTTATGCTTGATAATTCTTTTACACTTTTGTGGAAAATAACTCTTTTATATGCAGTAATCGCAGCAATTGATTTTGTATATCAGAGATATAAATTCAGGAAAGAAATGATGATGACCAAGCAGGAAGTAAAAGAGGAAATGAAACAGCTCGAAGGAGACCCGAATGTAAAAGGAAGAATCAGGAAAATGCAGATGCAGGCAGCCCAGCAGAGAATGATGGCTAATCTTCCAACCGCCGATGTTGTGATAACTAACCCGACTCACTATGCAGTAGCATTAAAATATGATATGACAAAAGATTCTGCTCCGGAGGTAATTGCAAAAGGTGTTGACCTTCTTGCCCAAAAAATTAAAAAAGTTGCCGCTGAGCATAATATTCCGCTGCACGAAGACAGAGAACTTGCAAGAGCTTTATATAAAATGTGCGATGTAGGTGATAAAATTCCTCCATCGCTGTTCAAAGCAGTGGCACAAGTGCTGGCTTATGTTTACAATCTCAAAAGAAATAAAAAGTATTGAGTTAAATAATGAAACTGTTCGGTAAAAATAGTGATTTAATGCTGGCATTCGGGTTAATCCTGATTCTTGGATTAATGATTATTCCTTTACCAGCTGTTTTACTGGATTTTTTCCTCGCTCTTAGTATAACTCTTTCGATTTTGATATTAGTTGTTTCTTTATTCATAAACTCTCCACTCGATATTTCAGTATTTCCGGGGCTTCTGTTGGTATCAACCTTATTCCGTCTTGCATTGAATATAAGTTCGACCAGATTAATACTTATAGATGGATATGCAGGAAAGGTAATCGAAACTTTCGGATCATTTGTAGTTCGTGGCGATTATGTAGTCGGTTTTATCGTATTTATTATTCTGGTAATTATTCAGTTCATAGTAATCGTAAAAGGTTCCGGAAGAATTTCAGAGGTTGCTGCAAGATTTACTTTGGATGCTATGCCCGGTAAACAAATGGCAATAGATGCAGATTTGAACACAGGTTTAATAAATGAAGATCAGGCAAGGGAAAGAAGAGAAAAAATATCCCGTGAAGCTGAATTTTACGGTGCGATGGATGGTGCAAGCAAGTTCGTAAAAGGAGATGCAATTGCCGGACTGATTATTAATTTCATCAACATTGTTGGTGGTTTTATTATTGGAATTGGCCAAAGAGGATTAACAATTACTGATGCACTGGAACAATATACTATTTTAACTATTGGTGATGGACTTGTCTCTCAGGTTCCTGCGTTACTTATTTCAACTGCTGCAGGTTTTGTTGTTACAAGGAATGCTTCAGGTATTTCTCTTGATTCACAATTTAAAACTCAGCTATTCTCAAATTATCGTGTGCTGGCAATTGTTGCAATAACCATTTTTCTTTTTGCATTTTTACCCGGAATGCCTACGATTCCGTTTTTGATTCTTGGTGTTTCTCTTGCAGTCGGCTCTTATATGAAAAAGAAAACTTCTCAAACAATTGATGAAACTTTAACAGATGAGAAGGTTACTTCAACAATTCCTGAAGAAACAGTTGAACAATATCTTCAGGTTGACCCCATTGAAATTGAAATTGGTTATGGCTTAATCTCACTTGTTGATGAAAATCAGGGTGGTAACCTGTTTCAGAAAATAGCAGCAACAAGAAAATTCATAGCCCTCGAGTTTGGTGTTCTTATTCCTCCGGTTAGGGTGCGGGATAATTTACAGTTAAATCCGAATCAGTACATTATAAAAATTAAGGGAAACATTGTATCATCCGACGAAATCTTCCCTGACAGATATCTTGCGATGAATCCCGGAGGCATTTCTGAACAACTTCAGGGAATTCCTACAAAGGATCCTGCATTCGGTTTGGAAAGTTACTGGATTACTAGAGATGAAAAAGACAGAGCTGAAATGCTTGGTTATACGGTTGTTGATGCCATATCAGTTCTTTCCACTAATCTTCAGGAAACGCTTAAGAAAAATTTCGAGAAAATTTTAACCCGTCAGGCAGTTAAACAATTGCTTGATGCTCTTAAGAAAGATTATCCGGCTGTTGTTGATGAAATTCAGCCGGATACTTTGCCGCTTGGTACAATTCAGAAGGTGTTACAAAATCTGCTGAAGGAATATATCCCGATAAAAGATATGGTTCAGATAATTGAATCACTTATTGATTATTCCAAAGTTACAAAGAACATTGATGTACTTACCGAATATGTCAGGCATTCACTTGGAAATACAATTGCAAATCTCTATAAAGACTCAAATGGCGTTATCCACGCTGCTGCAATCAGCGAAAATCTTGAACATTTTATTACGCACTCACTACAGAATCAGAAAGAAGCTACTCAGACTTTGGGACTAACACCCCAGATGCTTCGGGAGCTTAATGTTGCATTAGAAAATCTTTACGAGAAATTTAATTCACTCGGATACCAGCCAATACTGATTACATCCGCAACAATCAGACCTTATTTCTATCGTCTGATTAATTCGTCTTTCCCTGATTTTGCTGTTCTTTCTTACACAGAACTTCCTTCAAATGTTGAAATAGAATTTATTGACAATCTGGAGATTAACAATGCAGGTTAAAAAATTTACAGCACAATCACTCAGTGAAGCCACAAGGCAGATGAAAAATGAGCTTGGTTATGAAGCGGTTATTTTAAGCACCAGAGTTATAAACGATCGGAAAAATCCCGCTTTAAAACTTTATGAAATTACGGCCGGAATAGATGAACTTCCAAAGGAAGCAAAACAATATAATAACAATAATGTTCATAAAACCTTTTTAGAAGAGCTTGCAAAAATTTCTGATACTGTTTACAGAAAAAATACTGCAAGAATTAAAGAAGCTTATGGAAAAGCCATTGAAGAAAAATCTAAAGAATCTGAAGAAACAATTGATAAAAAACTGAAGTCTGTTTTCCACAAATTAGCTGATAAGGAAGTTCAGAAATCCGTAATCGTTTCAGTAATGGACCAGATGAAACGATATAAGAATTTCCTTTTGCCGGAAAATGTTGAAAATTATGTAAAAACTTGTCTCAGCTCGCTCATTCTTACTAAAAATTTTGATGTAACACCAAAAAAAAATAAAGTGGTTGCACTTATTGGTCCGACCGGAGTTGGTAAAACAACAACTATTGCAAAACTTGCTTTGATTGCAAAAATTATTCATAAGCTTGATGTTGGTCTTATTTCAATAGATACATTTCGTCTTGGTGCTATTGATCAATTACAGAGTTTTGCTGATGTAAGTCAAATAGATTTATTAGTTGCATATAAACCTGAAGAAATGCCCTCGCTTCTTAAAAAATTTTCAAAAAAAGATATTGTATTTATAGATACAGTCGGAAGAAGTCAGAATAAGACCGAACAATTAAAACTTAATCAGGATTTTCTTTCAAAAATAAAAATTGATGAAACCTTGCTTGTTCTCAATTCATCGGCTTCTTACCGCACTTTGATTGATGTTGCAACTAAATTTAAGGCATTTAACTATGGTGGATTTATTTTCAGTAAAGTTGATGAAGCGCCTGTACACGGTAACATAGTGAATCTTATTACCAAGACTGGAATCCCGGTTTCATTTATTACAACAGGTCAGGTAATACCTGATGATATTCTTGCGGCAGATCCTGAAAATATTGCAGAGCTAATAATCAACAGCAGTTTATGATAACAGGTCAGTTAAAAAGGGTAATTGAACTGCAATCTCTTCCGGATAATTCAGCAATTGGAAGAAACAGAATTTGTGCAATAGTTTCAGGCAAAGGTGGCACAGGTAAAACAGTTTTTTCATTAATACTGTCTGACTTATCTGCCAGGAAAGGAAAGAAAGTTCTTCTGATTGATTTGGATATCAATCTTGCTAACATTCATTTTTTACTTAACGAAGTTCCTCAAAAAACACTTAATAATTATTTCCTGCACAATGATGAGTTAAAAGATATTATATCAGAATATTCAGATAATTTTCACATAATATTCGGGCATAATGCCTATTCAATAAAAGAACTTCCATTTATTTCAACGATGAACAAACTTCTTCAGGATATCCGACTGATCAGCGAAAATTATGATTTAGTAATTCTTGACCTCGGAGCTGGCTTGAATGAATTTGTGTTAAATGTTCTGAAAAACTCCGGAATAAAAATAATCGTTTCTTTACCAGAACCAACTTCTGTAATGGACGCTTATGCAGTAATAAAAATGTATGAAAGTTATTATGGTCCATCTGATTTTGATTTGGTATTCAATCGATGTCAGGATAGCAATGAAGGAGTTGATAGCTTCATTAAACTTTCAAAAGCAGTTCAAAGTTTTCTCAAGAGCTCTGTTAGAATTCTTACCTATATCAGTGAAAGCAGGGAATTAAGATATTTGGCTTCGCAACAAAGTCTTTCAGGTGATATTATTTCTGAAGAATCTTTTATCACAGCATTTCAAACAGCTGCAGACAAAATTGATAAATATATTCATCTGACTAATATTAACCAGACGCTTGATAAAGACGATTTTTCATCTGCGAAAAACAACTCAAAAAGCTCAATAAACCTTTAATTATTTTACGATCTACTTGGCATGTCGTTTGTCTTTAAGACAACGGTGTTGATATGAATAAAATAATCTTAAATATAGGTTTACTTGTTTTCTGCTTCTCAATCATTTTTTTCAGTCAGAGAGAGATGCCGATTGCAGAAGTTTTAATCAAGTCATTTATTGTTTTTATATCATCAACGGTTATTCTGAGTGTTACAGCAATAGTGCTTGTGAAATTAATTCAGAAAACCGCAAGTCATACAAATGAAGATCCCGAAAACACAATTTTAGGAAGCAAGGCTCATGAATAACTCTGAATTATGGCAGGAGTATAAATCAGCTCCAACGCCGGCTCTCAAAAAGGAAATCATAATGAAATACTTAAACCTTGTTCATTATGTTATTCGCAAAACCCCTCTGTCAAAAAATCATGTTCTTGATGAGCGCGATTTTTTCCAATATGGCATCGAAGGGCTAAGCGAAGCCGTTGACAGATTTGATCCTGACTACGGGACAAAGTTCGAAACTTATGCAATTCAGAGAATCCGTGGAAAAATCATTGATGAGCTTAGAAAGCTTCAGAGTAAATTCAAAACAGAAGATGGTGATCAGACAGTTGATAATTACTACACAAATCTTTCTCTGAATCACCAGATTGATGATGAAGATGGTTATACACTCGCTGAAGTGATTCCGGGTGAACAGTTAACTCAATCCGAAGAAGTTGAAAAAAATGAAATGAAAGAAATTTTACTTAAAGCATTAAAAGGATTAAGTGAAAGAGACAGATTAATCATATCGCTTTATTATTACGAAAATTTAAATTATCAGGAAATTGCAAAACTGATGAATATAACCATCTCAAGAGTTTCACAAATTCATTCAAGAATTCTGAAAAATCTTAAATCAAAGTTGCTGGTTTATAATGAATAATCTGACTGAAAATTTAGAAGCTAAGAGAGAGTGGAGCAAGAAAATGCTCGCAGGAATCAGGAATCTTCCTCCTGTTCCTTTCATAATGGTTGAGATTTCAAAACTTCTTGATAATCCCAGAACCGGGGCAGCTGATCTTGGTAAAATTATAAGCAAAGATCAGGCGATGGTTGCAAAGATATTGAGTGTTGCTAACTCTCCTTTATATGGACTTCCGCGTCGTGTTTCCACAATTGAATTTGCAATTGTAATACTTGGTTTTGATCAGATAAAAAATATTGTTATTGCCTTTTCAATGATGGAAGCATTCAGAACAAAAGAAGACAGAAGATGGAATCGCAGGGCATATTGGGTTCATTCACTGATGGTTGCAAGTGCTGCAAAAAGAATTGCTGATGATTTGGGAATAAGAAAATCCGGTGAAGCTTTTACAGCTGGTTTGTTACACGACCTTGGTATTTCAGTCATTCAAAAATACTTCAATGATGATTTTCAAAAGATTAATAATCTTGTTGAGCAGCAGCAGATGAGATACATAAATGCTGAAGAAAAAATTCTTGGAATATCTCATCAGGAAATAGGTAAATATTTAATTGAAAAATGGAATCTCCCGATAGGACTTGGCGAAGCAATTCTTTACCATCATCAGCCATCGCTTGCAGAAGAAGAAAAGAAACTTGCTGCGGTTATTCATCTGGCTGATTATATGACTCAGAGATTTCAGATTGGTGATTTTAACTGGGATGAAAGTATTCCTCTTGATCTGGGAGTAATTGAAATTCTTCAGCTTGGTGATGAAAGTTATCTCGAAAGTTTTATTGAAAGTTATCACGAATTATTTAAAGTTAATTTAGATTCACTTAATCTATAAAGGTATAATATGATATTGAATGATTTATCAATCCAGCAGAAACGGGAAAGAACAACAAAAATTATTTCCAACATTCTTAATCTGAATGTTATCCCAAAAGTTGTTTTCGAATTGATGAAAATACTTGATAACCCGAATACAACAGCTCACGAGTTGAATAAGATTATCAGTAAAGACCAGGCGCTTGTTACCAAAATTCTTTCGGTCGCAAATTCTCCTTTATATGGATTGCAAAGGAAAGTTTCAACAATTGACTTTGCAATTCTTGTTCTCGGTTTTAAAGAATTGAAGAGCATCATCTCGGTTATTTCAATTTCAGATGCTTTGAAGAACAAAACAGATAAATATCTCAATCAGAAAGAATTTATGCTTCACTCTTACATGGTAGGATCAGCAAGCAAGAAGATTGCAAAGGATATGGGATTTCAGAATTCAGGTGAAGCTTTTATTGCCGGCTTTTTACACGATATCGGAATTTCAATTGTTCATCGTTACCTGCATTCAAATTTCGCATTGATTTATGATTTGATGGAAACTCAGAAAATGACTTTTCGCGATGCCGAAATTGAAGTCAATGGTATGACCCACGAAGAAATCGGCAGCTTCCTTTTAGAGAAATGGAATTTCCCGGCAGAAATTTGTGATGCTGTTCTTAATCATCACAATCCCGGCAGATCCCAGCTTAGCCCTGCAATGGCTTCTATAGTTAGCGTTGCCGATTATATGACCCAATCATTAAAAGTAGGTGAGCTGAAGTTAGACAAAGACAGTCATCTTGATGATTATACTTTGAGCAAATTTAATTTCGAGAAAGAACTTGATGCAGAAAAATTTGCAGCCAAGTACAAAGATCTTTTCTGGGAACAATTAGAATTTGTAAGGTTTTTAAATTGAGAGTAATTAAAGAAAATAATCAGAGTTTTCATCCTTTCACACTTTCGTTAAGAAAGTTGGAAAGAAATGAAACCGGTAACGGAACTGTGTTTGTTGAAAAAAATGAATATACACTTACCGATTTCGGTTCCGGTAATTCATCATTTAACAAAATTCTGAACTTTACATCCCGGATTAATTCTTACACAAATCTTCAGGATATAATTTCTGATTTTAAGCGGGAGGTAAAAACTCTCACTTTCTTCAATGAACCGGAAATATTCCTGATAAATGAAAAGACTTCAAATTGTTTCCCGTTAAATACAAATTGTAAGGAAAATATTTCTTCATTTGTAAGAAGAAATCTGAGTGCGGGTGTAATTGACTGGATTGCAGAGACAGGCAGTTATAAGATAATTCCTTATGGAAATTATAATTCTATTTCTTTCGGTTTGAATTGTCTGATAATACCCATTTTCAGCGGTGGAAAATTTAAAGGTGTTCTTTCTACTATTACTTCTTTTACTGAGCTAGACCAAAAATCTTACGAGCTTCAGATACTTACTACATTATTGAATATTGTATTTTCAAAAATTCAACTCGAGTTAACCAGAAATGAATTAAATAATGTTTACACTGAGCTTCAAACCGTCCAGTCAAAACTGGAAAATGATTATAAGCTTGTTGCTCTTGGAGAACTTGCCTACAGAAGCATCGAGGAAATTTCCTCCCCGATTCAGGTTATCCTGAGTTATGCAGATTTGTTAAAACGCGAGTATCCAGAAATTGATGAGGAAATGACTGATCTGATTAAGAAAAAAGTATATGATATAAAAGCTATTCTTGAAAGACTGATTAAATTTATAACAACAGACGACAAAGCTAAAAAGATAATACCATGTTCGGTAAATGAAGTAATTGCGGACTTTAAGACGCTTATTGAACCAGCTTTGCATGCAGAAAATTGTGAATGTGTGCTTGACCTTGAAGAAAACATTCCTTCAATCCTCAGTAATAAAAATTATTTAAATCAGATATTCATAAATGGTTTTAGTCTGATAAATCCCTTAACAGAGCCGGGCGGAGGAATAATAATTCAAAGCCGCTACTCGAAGCAGAGGATTGTAGTCAAAATGCTTTTTACAAAGTCGGTTGATCTTGGCAAAATAAATGAACAGGATGTTGGTCTGAATATACTTAAATCACTAATGGATAAACACGAAGGAGAATTCCATATTAATTCTGAAGAAGCAACAGGAAGTACACTAATCTTTTCATTTCCTCTGATCAGAAAGGTGAGAGCATGAGCATAGATTTAATTTTTTTTCTGATGTTGTTTGTTGTTTTCCTGTTATCGGTAACAGGATTCTATTTTATCAACAGAACCAAAAGAGAAAACCAGCTACGATTGAAAAGAAATATTTCGTTATTAAGAGAAGAAAGGATAATAAGTGCTGTTGAACCCAACAGAGCAAAAAAAAGAAGAAAACTTCTCCGGCGGATTAAATCGGATGATGATTTAAACGATCAAATGATTTTGACTGAAGCTAAAAAGGAAAAACTTTCTGCCGGAGAGATTCTTCTTGCAAAAAGAATTAATTCATATAGCAATTAACAGGATAAAAAATGATAAAAGGAATTTATCACGCAGCCCGAAGTCTTGAAACTCAGAATAAAAACATGGAAAGAATAGCTAATAATCTCGCTAATCTGAATACAATCGGTTACAAACGCGAAGGATTGTTCGTTCAGATTCTGAATCAATTGGGTGAACCTCAGATAAAAAGTCCTGTTGACCTCAGACAAGGTGAAGTATATGAAACAAAAAATCCACTCGACCTTGCAATTGTAGGCGTTGGACTTTTCATAGTTAAAACCGATAAAGGTTATGAATATATCAGAAACGGAAATTTTCAGATTTCTCAGGAAGGTTTTCTGGTTGATAAAGATGGAAGAAAGGTTATCGGAAAAAACGGTGAAATAAACCTATCTGAATATCAGCTCGATGAAAATAATCTTCTGACAATTACAAGAAATGGTGAAATAAAAGTCGGAGAAAATTCTGTTGATAATTTATTAATTGCAAAACTTAGTGAAGATAATTACGATTACAGAAAAGAAGGACTTAACTTTGACTCATTGACTGATATAGAAGAACTTGCTGATGAAAATGAATATCAGATTCTCCAGGGTTATCTCGAAGAATCAAATGTTAATCCGATTCTCGAAATGGAAAATATGATTAGGGTTTCGAAAGACTATGAATCATCATACAAGATGGTTATAAGTCTTGATGAATCATTACAAAAATCATCTGAAATAGGAAAAATCTAAGAGGTTAAATATGAGTACAAGAGCACTCAGAACTGCAGCTTCCGGAATGTATGCGCAGCAGATAAACATTGAAGTAATTTCGAACAACATTGCTAATATGAACACCACCGGATTTAAGAAAAACAAACCTGAATTTCAGGATTTAATGTATCAGGAAGTTGCTGTTAATCCTATAAATTCTTCGGCACCAGGAATCAAATCAACTGGTACGGAAGTAATTCAGGTTGGAAACGGTGTTAAGCCATCATCAACGCAAAAAATATTTTTGCAAGGCGATCTTGTTCCCACAAATAACCTTCTCGATCTCGCAATTCAGGGCGATGGATTTTTTCAGATAAGAAAACCTGATGGAACATTTGTTTACACAAGAGATGGTTCATTCAAAGTAAATGCTGAAGGAACTATAGTTACAAGCAGTGGCTATTCACTTGATCCAGAAATCAGAATTGATGAAAACTCAATTGGCTTTTCAGTTTCAAGGGATGGAGTCATTGAACTTCAGCAGAGAGACGGCACAAATATTCCAATCGGAAACATTCAGCTTGTAAGGTTTTTAAATCCTGCAGGATTAATGGCTTTGGGAGATAATCTGTATGCAGAAACAGAAGCCAGCGGAGTACCAATTTTTGGTACGCCAGGCGCTGATGGTTTCGGTGAAATTCACCAGGGTTTCCTTGAATCCTCAAATGTTGATGTTGTCGAAGAAATGATTTCAATGATTACTGCACAAAGAGCTTATGAAATTAATAGTAAGACTGTCAAAACGGTTGAAGAAATGATGACTATGGCTAATAATCTTAAAAGAGGTTAGTAAAAAGGAGAATGATTTGTGGTTCTGATTTTTGTCATATTACTTTCAATCTCAGTCTCGGCTCAGAATTTCAGATCCGAAGTTGAAAGCTATTTAACCAAACATCTGATTGGTTATGACAAAATCGAATTTTCTTTTCTGAGCAATGTTTCAACTAACAACTATAAGATTGATGAAAGTCGTGAGCTGAAAGTAAAAAATGGGACAGCTTATCTTCCGGTTAAATATTCCGTTAAGAACAAATCAATTAACTCAATTATCTCCTTACAACTAAAATTATATAAACTTGTACCTGTTGCAGTAAAGGAAATTAAAAGAAAAGAAAAAATTGATGTAAACAGTTATATACTTCGCAGCATTGATGTTGCTTCTCTGAACTATTATAAAAATGCAATTGCAGATGAACTAAATTCAGTTCGTGCAAAAAGTATGATTAAAGAAGGACAAATAATCACAAAAGATCTGATAGAAGAGATTCCTGCAATTCAATACGGTTCCAGAATCACTGCTGAATGTGTAAAAGGTTCGGTAGTATTAAGCACAGAGGCAATTGCACGGCAGGATGGAAGAGTTAATGATATAATTGATATTCTAACTTCATCAAATGAATTATTAAAAGCAAAAGTTATTAATTCACAGAAAGTTTTAATCGAGTAGAATTATGAAAAAAATAATTTTTATCATTTTGTTATTAACAGCAGCAATCTATTCGCAGGAGATGCGTAAGAATGCAGCTTACTCTCTTTTCTCAGATGAAAAAGCTGCCAGAGTTGGAGATGCAATTACCATAATTGTTGTTGAATCTTCAATTGCAACTAATAATGCTGAAACAAAAAGTGGCAGAGAAACAAATCTCGGATTCGATCTCTCAGGTCAGCTCGATAAAACAAAATTACCATCCGGTAGTCTGGATATAGGAAGTGGAAATGATTTTAAAGGTTCCGGCTCAACAAAAACTTCCGGAGTTATTCAAACCAAAATTAGTGCAACAATTGACTCTGTTTTATCCAACGGAAATCTGATAATAAGAGGCAGCAAAAAAATTACAATAAATGGCGAAGAGCAATTAATCTCAATCAAGGGAATAGTAAGAACATCGGATGTGCGTGCTGATAACTCAGTGCTTTCGTATAATATATCAGATGCGGAAATAACTTTTGAAGGAAGTGGAATTGTAAGCGATGTTCAGTCA
>FWPV01001186.1_pt1 | contig 52642 bp, 50 predicted proteins | sample 2228371 | NCBI WGS metagenome assembly FWPV01 (sample SAMEA103939776, study PRJEB20133) | metagenome
ACGGGCCAGTTGGCTAGTTCGAGTCAGGATGTGGTGCGCAGTGATGGGAGGTATTTGGTTGTGTTTGTGGGCAGGGATTTTGGAAGAGCTGGGATGAGGTTGATGGTATACCCGGAGCAGGACGCCCCATGTCCGGATCCCCCCTTTGTGGGCAGATATCCGAATTCAAGGAAATTGTCGTGCCGGGAGGAGGGGGGAAAGGTATTGTTCTTGATGGTGACCAAAGACAGGGCTGAGGACGTCTATGCCTGGTACAGAGATCGCCTTCTCAAGCACTATGAGCAGATGGGGGTGGATTATCCCGAGGGCCGCTGGGAATACGGGGTCTCAGGGTATGGGATAAAAGTCAGAAACTTAGTGCTGGGGTTTCTCAAGGAGGAGTTGCAAATGCCACAGGCTAAGGCCAAAGTTCCCGTGGTAATCACACAACATGGATTTGTGTCCCACATCCATGTCCACCCTCTAACTCCTCAAGACTTATTGAGTCCTTGTGTTGTTGTGGCGGTGTGGTACACCTCAGATCCGGAGTTAGCGGAAAGAGAGAAGGCACAGTTCCGTAAGATGACTGAGTGACGGGTAACCACATGGGAAACTTGTGGCTGAAGCGAGTCGTTTCGCTTCTTGCCTTTTCGTTATTCCTGTTTGCCTCACGGGATGCCCTGTCATGGGGTTTGATCACCCACATGACGATCCTTGACGACATCCTGAGGGATCCACGCGTCGACAGCGAGATAAAACGGATACTTGAGGAGAACATGGAGTCCGCGAGGGGGGGTGTAACCGGGCCAGACATGTTTTACGCCCAATTGACCAGTCGTTTCGGCGACATGGCCCATTACTGCAGCCCCGGGGATCTGGCTCGCAAGTTGTTGGAGCTGGCTGGGGAGGAGGAGGATTTTGGCGAAAGAGGAAGGAAACTTACCCAAATCAGCTCAAAGCTGTTTTGAGTAAATTTTGGAAGGGGGTGCCATTTTTACCCATTTCAGCTCAAAGCTGATTTGGGTAAGATCAAGACCGCGGATCACGTCTCCGGTCTGGTCCATGGCCGTCGGGATCACGATCGGGGCCTCTATCGCCTTCTCTCGCGCCCTACCGAGGACCTCCAAGTCGTGCATGCCCGGAAGCAACAGATCAAGCACAATGGTACCGGTCATCTTCTGCCATTGCCAGGGCATCACGCCCGTCCCCGCAGACGTCTGTTGCCCACCGCTTTTCCCTGAAGCCCTTCACCAGGAAGTGGGCCGCACCCGGGTCATCCTCAATGATCAGGATCTTCATCTTCAACGGATCCACGCCGCAGCCTTCCGGGCTGCTGGCGAAGTCACGTCCTCTCGGTGCGAACTCTCAGCACATTCTAAGATGAGCCTCCTCGTACCAGGATGAATCCTTCTTCATGCCGGGTATATGCCCTCTCTCTCTGCCCCTGGACGCCGCTTCGCCAGCCACCCCACGTCGTGCGGGACCGGCCCGGTGGAGACCTCTCACCTCCCCTTTTCATCCAGCCATGGGGTGTGTTTTCGGAGGAAGCGGGCCACGAGATAAATAAGCAAGCCCGTTCCGAAGAGCCCCGCCCAAAGCGGGTCGAAGTCTATCCTTCCCTCCACAAAGAGGTCCCCCAGCACCTCTAGGGCTGTGAAGGCGGAGACGATGGCAAGAAGGGTGTGGTGCTCGCGCTTCATCACCGTCCGGAAAGAGAAAGGCATGAGAGGCGGTGCCCACCGGCTTAGCCGGGGCACGATGGCAGGTGTCTTCTCGGCCCATCGCACATACTCCTCTCCGAATCTCTCCCTCAAGAACTCCTCCTCTGCGAAGATGATACGCTCGTAGTAGATCCAGAAGAGCAGGATTATTATCAGGGTGAACCACCAGAGCCTTGGGAAAAGTGCAAGGCCCATACAGATGATGAAGTTCCCCAGATAGAGCGGGTGCCGCACCAGGGAGTACATCCCCGTGGTGTTAAGCATTGCCGCCTTCTGCCCCCTGGTGTTCCTCCCCGAAGTCCCCTTGGGCACGGTTCCCACAGTGAGGCAGCGAACAGCCAGCCCGCACATGGAGATGGTCAAGCAGATCATCTCCCAGATCTGATCCAGACGGTGATTGCCCATGGGGTACTCGAAGTTACGAAAGGCCAGCAGCACGATCCCGAGTAACAGCAGTGGCAGATAGCTCCTCCAGCGAAACAGCCGGTTTCCACTCCTCACCAGTTCTTCCCGAATCGGCATTATGGCTCAGTCCTTATGGCGTTCAGCGCGCGCGGCCGCGGCTGCCGGTGGATCCAAATGCGGTCTTCCTCGGTTCCCGTCCAGCACCTCCTCCACCAGCTCCCTGATCTTCTCCTTGGTTTTTGCGAGTGCCTCGCGTCCCTGGGTTGTGGCCAGGTAGTACTTCCTCACCTTGCCATCCACAACTTCGCTACGGCTCTCAAGATATCCGCGCTCCTCCAGTCCGTGGAGGATGGGGTAGAGGGTCCCCGGGCTGAGCCGATACCCGTGACGGGCCAATTCCTCCTGGATGCCCGTGCCGTAGACGGGTTCCTCACAGGCGTGGTGCAGGATATGGATTCGCACAAAGCCCAGGAAGAAGAAATGGAGCATACGACCCCCGCCGCCGCCTTTTCTATCTGTTCCCGCGGCCGTCTCCGGTTCTCTCATATTAGTCCCCCTATTAATCCAAGGGCAACCAGCAGCAACAGACCTCCAACGGTCAGTTGCACAGCCCTCATGGTCACTTTCTTCATGAGCCGGGACCCTGCGAAGGCCCCTGCGAAGGCGGCCAGCGTGGCCAGGGCCACCATGGTCGTCCCCCCGGCCGTCTGAATGGCGCGGAACTGATCCGCTTGGAGGGCGAGACCGTACACGCCCAGCCGAAAGAGGTCCACGACCACGGCGCAAACCACGCCAGTGGCTATGAACGTCTCCTTGCCGAGGCCACAGCGGATGAGAACGGCCGAGCGCAGGGCGCCCTGGTGGCCCGAGAGGCCGCCGAAGAATCCCGAGAGGACGCCGCCCAGGGGGAGGTGTCTTCTCTCCAATCGGATCCCGGCCTCCAGCTTCGGCACTAGCTCCATGATGGCGAACGCAGCGATGAGCACTCCCACCACGAGCTTCACCGGCGAGACCTCGAACGTTCTCCCCGCAAGCATGTATCTTCCCAGCGCAGGCAAGTGGGCCAAAGCGGTGAGGAGCCAGGCGCCGGTTATGGCCGCCACGGCGGCCAGCGGTGCGAAGCGGCCCACTACCCCCCAATGGGCGCGCCGGCCCAAGAGCCCCAGTTTGAAGAGGTTGTTGGCGAGGTGCACCACCCCTGTGGCGGCCACGGCCACCTCGATGGGGAAAAACAGGGCGAAGGCAGGCATGAGGAGGGTCCCCAATCCGAAACCCGAGAAGAGGGTCAATCCCGAGACGGCCAGCGCGGTCGCGCCCACCACCAGATGAGGAAGGTAACCGGAGATCTCCATAAGAGCGCCCTCTGCAACTGATAGACCAGAAAAATCGTCTTTCGATATCGTATTTCGATAATATCTCCCTTCAGCAGGTCCGTCAAGACCTTTCATCCCGCTTGGGTCAGATTGTTTAGTCGTGAGAAGTGAGGCAACTGCGTCGCATCTTCAATGCCATGTAAGAGGTCGTCATCCCGGTGGAAAGCGGGGTCAAGGTATCTGGGAGGTCTTCGTAGCCGCCCTGTCGCGGCAGACCGCTCCTACGGTTTTCATCTTTGGTTGCGGCCAGAGGCCGCCCTGGATGGCAAGTCGCGAGGCCGCTGTGCCCGTTGCGGCAGGCTGAACAAGGCCGAGGTGGACGTTTCTCACAAGAGTGGCTATGGTCCCAGGCTCACTGGCCTTGTGGGGGGGATGGCAGGCATTGAGGGAAACAGTAGGGCCACGGTACAGGAGTTCTCGAGCTCTGTATCGAACTCGCCCGTTTCAGCTCAAGGCTGTTTTGGGTAAATTCTGGCTGAGCTGAGGGCGGCCCTGTGCTCCTTGAAGGGGTTGGTGCTTTTTTAGTAGGAAGCCACCTCCAGCAACGGGGGGAGGGATGATGATGGAGAAGAAGCGGGCAGTAGGGGTTGTGGGGGAACTGAGCTTGAGGCGCAGGGTGGCAAAGTGAAGGGGCCAACTTGGCTGCGCCGGGGACGGAGCTTGTAGGCGGAATGTGGAGGGGTTTGCCCCGGCCGCTTCGGGCCCGTTCGAAAGCAGGGTCGGGGTGGCGTAGACATGTGAGGCTTTCGAGCCATGGCCCCATCTCAGCCACCCCAGAACAACCCGATGGGGCCCGTGACGGGCGACGGCCAAGCCTCTTCCAACTTCCTGAAAGTCCTACAAAAAGCAAACCACCCGAAGCTTTTTTACCCAAATCAGCTCAAAGCGGTTTTGGGTAAATTCTCCAATGAGTGGTCCGGTTCTTACCCAAATCAGCTCAAAGCTGTTTTGGGTGAGGTACTCGTAAAAGGACTCTTTGACTAGCCGGGTTGAAATCATCTGCATTTGGAGTCCGTGGCCTTGTGACGACGGCGGGAGAGATAACGCATGGCGGTACGCGACGGTATCGCGAGGTCGGTTCTGAGTTGCGTTGCCCCCCATCCGAGGGGGTGAGAGGGGTCGTTCCTGCCCGGGCGGGATGGGATGTCCCCTATTGTCCCTCCCCATCTGGGACGGATGGGATCGAGGGGACCGAGGTCTTTCCTAATGAGGCAGGCCAGAAGGACGCCCTAGGCGCGCCGGCCGAGATCCTGCCACCCCTCTCCGGGGGGACAGGGGGCCTTCTCTGGGCAGGGCAGCAGGTCATACCGCCAGCCTGCTGTTAGGAAGGCCGGGCATTGCGGGCCAAGGTGGCTCGCCATACAGAACGCACCACCTCGACAGTTACAGGGCGAGAAATGCTTCATGGTACTATTAAAGGGTGTTGTGGGTGGGGAAGCACTGGGGCTCATATTGACTCGCTTCCTTTTCCTTCGTGTAATACTCAGGATGTTCCAAGAGCTGATGCATGAGAAGCTCGAGATCCCTCAAGGAGGAAACCCAATGTCGGACAGAGTCACCTTGGTGCGGGCAAGATGGATAATAGCAGCTCATGATCTTCCAGCCATAGCGGATGGCGCTGTTGCAGTTAAAGGCGATTCCATCGAGGCTGTCGGGGCATATTCGGAGCTCTCTCATCAATACCCAGGGTCCCCTGTGATCGGCGATACCAGCTCCCTCCTCATCCCCGGCCTCATCAATGGCCACAGCCACGGCCGGGGGCTTACGGATTTCCAGAGGGGGGCACTGGACAATACCCTGGAGTCATGGCTTATCGACACACGAAAGTACATCCCGGTCTCGACGTACGATGATGTGGCACTCTCAGCAATCCGTCTTCTCAAGTCAGGTGTCACCACCACCATGCACAACCACATCCTCAAGGACCCGCTTGCCTATGAAAGCGAGTTCGAAGAGGCCATCCAGGCATATGCAGACGCGGGCATGCGCGTTCAGTTCAACCCCGCAGTGCGAAACGACAACCCCTTTGTCTATGGCGACAACGCCGCATTTCTTCATAGACTTCCCGAAGATGTCCGGCGGGCACTGACCCGTCCACTGCCTCCAGGTGCCCTAAGCGCAGAGAATTTCGTGCGTGCGGTCCAGGACCTGCGAAGGCGATCCGAGGGTCCCATGTGCAAGATCGGCTTTGGCCCGTTGGCCCCCCAATGGTGCACAGACTCACTGCTAAGGGAGGTTCGCCTGGCAGCGGACGAGACAGGGGCTCCAATACATCTTCACGCCGTGCAATCTGTCTTTCAGAAGATCTACGGACTCAAGCGATACGGAAAGACGCTTATAGCCCATCTTGATGAGATCGGCCTTCTGGGGCCCAATGTGGTCATAGGCCACTGCGTGTGGCCTACCGAAGCCGACATACAACTCCTGGCAGCCACGGGCACGGGTGTAACCCATCACCCCTCTTGCAACCTCAGGCAGAGAAACGGCATTGCCCCTGTCTTTGCCATGCTCAGGGCCGGGGTCAAAGTGGGGCTTGGATTGGACGGGAAGTCCATAAATGATGATGACGACTTCATACAGGAGATGAAGGTCTGTTACCGTCTCCACAGGTTGCCCTCTTTAGAGCTTAATTCCCCCCACCTGACAAGCCGAGAGGTGCTCCTCATGGCCACTGAGAACCCAGCCAAGCTCTTGGGCTTTGGACAGGAACTGGGCCGCCTGGAGCCGGGCCGAAAGGCGGATCTGGCGCTCCTGGACTACGAGGCCATGTGTTGGCCTCATGTGGATCCGGTTCATGATCCCGTTGATGTGCTCCTCTATCGTGGCCTTGGCCGGCATGTGCGAACCGTGATGGTGGCAGGAAGGATAGTGGTTCAGGATGGAAGAGTGCTCACCCTGGATGAGGCCTCAATAGGGCGAAGGCTGGCCACTGCAGCTAGCCGGCCCAGGACTGATGCCGAAAAGGAGTTTGTTCGGGTCATGGACGTGCTAAAAGGGCATGTGATTGAATATTACAAGGGCTGGAGCGAGGAGCCCAGGTTTGACCCCTTCTACAAGGTGAACTCCCGTATCGACGGACTATGAGAGATCACCGGGCAGGGCGAAACGATATCTGAGCGCTTGGCATTGAGGGCCTCAATCTTGATGATCTCGTAAGAAGTCGCTATTACGAAGGAGACCCAAGAGATCCCTTGACAAAAAAGTTATAATGTTATAACAAGAAGACACTTAAAAGGCCGCTAAGCCCTTTGGAGGTCGGTCCATGTCCAGATATGATTTGGTAATAAGAGGCGGGCAGATCGTCATGCCCCGGGTTGGGGTATTTCCTGCGGATATAGCCGTAAAATCCGGCAAAATCGCGGCCATAGCATCTCAGATCCCCCCTTCAGATTGTGGGCAGGCCATAGATGCCAAAGGGCTTCATGTATTTCCAGGTGCCGTGGACTCCCATTTCCACGTGGGCATCTACCGTCCCTTCAGCGAGGATGCAAGAAGCGAATCGGCCTCGGCCGCCTCGGGGGGTGTCACCACGATCATGAGCTACTTTCGAACCGGCCACAATTACCTAAACAAGACAGGCCCGTACAGGGAGATCTTTCCTGAGCTTATGTCAAAATCGGCCGGGGCATTTCTTACGGACCATGCCTTTCATATCGCCATTATGAGCCGCGAACAGCTAGGGGAGATCGAATGGCTGGTCAGAGAATGCGGGGTCACCACGTTCAAGTACTACATGTTTTACAAGAGCCTCGACCTATCCGGCTCCAAGCAGAGCCAGGGCTATCTGATGCTCAGAGAATCACTGGATTTCGGCTTCCTCTACCTCTTCATGAAGGAGGTGGCCCGAATGAACCGCGCCATGGCAGGGCGGGGGGAGGTGCGTCTTAGCATCCACTGCGAGAACCCGGAGATCATCACTGCCACCATGGAGGAGGTCAAGGCAAACCCCACGGGTAATGCCATGCAGGATTATAGCGAAGCGCGTCCCGGTTGGCAGGAGGGACTGGCCATAAAGGAGGTAGGGGTCATCGCCAAGGAGACGGGATGCCCTATCAACTTCCTTCACCTGAGCAGCCGCCAGGCAGTTGAGGCCGCCAGGCAGGTCAAGGCCGAGCAGCCCCACCTTAACCACCTCCTAGAGGCGACCCTCCACCACCTCTCGATGAGCCATGAGAACGATTACGGCATGCTTGGGAAGGTGAATCCCCCAATCCGAAGCAAGCAAGACGTAGAGCATCTCTGGTCCGCGGTCTTGGCAGGAGATGTCCAGACAGTGGTTAGCGACCATGCCTGTAACCCCAAGGCCCTGCGCCAAGGTGAACTTTGGACCATAATGCCGGGCTTTGGTGGGACAGCCCTTATGTTCCCGGTGCTGGTGGGCGAAGGCCATCTCAAAAGGGGACTAGAATTGACCCGGATTGCGGAGCTAAGTGCCTTTAACCCGGCCAAGGCCCACGGGCTATATCCAAGAAAAGGATCTCTTGCGGTGGGCGCTGACGCTGACCTAGCTATAGTGGACCTGAACTTGGAGAAGGAGGTGACAACAGCCGCACTCCATTCGGCGCAGGACTATACCCCGTTCGAGGGGCTTCGTTTGAAGGGGTGGCCTAGGTACACACTGCTGCGCGGTCAGCTTACGTTTGCCGATGGCCAGGTGGTGGGAGAGCCAGGGATCGGCCATTACCTGCATCGACCCATTTGACCAGGTTTTGTGAAGATGGTGCACAGAGAGACGGCCATACCGCTTTATTACCAGTTGGCGGCATTTCTCCGAAAGAGGATAGCCTTCATGGAGCTGCGGCCGGGGGATCCCCTCCCAAGCGAGGAGGCCTTGGCAGAAGAATACAAAGTAAGCCGTATCACGGTGCGCCACGCCCTCGCTCTTTTGGTACAAGAGGGGCTTCTCAGGCGGCACAGGGGAAAGGGCACATTCGTCTCGGAACAAGCACGTACAGTGGAGTCGCCTCGTTCCTCGGGATTCATAGAGGACATCATAGCTATGGGGCACAAGACCCGCGTGAAGATCCTTCACATCGCTATGGTAGAGACCCAAGGCATTGTCCAGGAGCGGCTGGGCCTGTGGCCGGGGGCACGGGTCTTGCGAATCGAGAAGGTGAGGCTCCTGGATGGCAGCCCATTTTCTTATGTGGTGAATTATCTCCCAGAGGAGATTGGGCTTAAGATTCAATCCATGGACCTTACCGAAAGGCCGCTTTTGTCAATCCTCGAGGAGGACCTAAGGATCAGGGCATGGAAGGCCCTCCAGACCATTGAGGCAACGGTGGCAGAGCCAGACGTCGCAGCGCACCTGGAGATTCGAACCGGAGACCCTCTTTTGCGTGTGGAGCGCACGGTATTCGATTCCAGAGGCAAACCCATTGAGTACGTCTGGGTCCTTTACCGTGCCGATAGGTACCACTTCACTGTCAGGCTTCGAAGGAAAAAGTCGCGATCCTCTTACGGCTGGGAGCAGGCATGAGCCAGACCCATCAAGGGCCAGCCCACTCAACCAATGTGGCTGTCCAGATAGCCCAAATGGCAATTGAGGCCACATACGACGAGATTCCTCCGGATGTGGTGCACCAGACAAAGCGGGTGCTGCTGGACACACTGGGCTGTGCCATAGGTGGCTTTCCAAGCGACGCCAGCAAGATAATCCAAGAGGTGGTAGCCGACTGTGGGCATCCGGGCGAGGCCACTGTCTTCGGAAGCGGCATCAAGAGCTCGCTTGGCATGGTAGCACTGGCCAACGGGGCCATGGTCCGCTTTCTGGATTACAACGATACGGCCTTCATCCTAGAGGGGGAGAACTACCGCACCGGGTACCACCCGAGCGAGGTCATCCCGGCAATCTTGGCCTTGGCAGAAAAAGAAGGTCTCTCTGGCCGGGAGGTCATCGTGGCCATCAATCTTGGGTATGACCTATCCCTGGCCTTTCTCAAGGGGGTAACCGGGGCGGGCATGGAGAAACGCGGCTGGAACGGCGACACCCGTGGAGCCTATATAATGCCCGTTGTGTTGGGACGGATGATGCGGCTTAGCCCAGGGCAGATTCAGAATGCCATAGGTATTGCGGGTTCCTGCCACGCGGTCTTGGGCATCCTGGACACTGCGGCTGAGGAGTACACCAACACCAAGAACATCCGTTTTCCCACCATGGCTGAGGCCGCATTCCTGGCCCTGGCCCTCGCCCGCAAGGGTTTCACAGGCCCGGCCCGGATGATAGAGGGCGAGGGCGGCTTTGTGGATGCCATCATGGGCGGCAGTTATGACCTCCAACCACTCTTGGACTATAAAGGGAGCTGGACCATCAGAGAGACATGTCTCAAGTCTATCATTGCTGATTTTTCGGCCCACGGTCACCTAACAGCTACGCTTACCCTGGCACGAGAGCACAATATCCATCCCGAAGACGTGGCCTCAATACGCATCACAACCAGCAAGAGGTGCGCTGACCACACAGGAGACCCGGTCAAGAAATACCCTCGCAACAAGGAGACAGCGGATCACAGCTCTTTCTGGCTTACGGCCATTGCCATCCTGGAGAGGGCCATCGGTCCCGATCAGTTCAAACCAGAGAAGTACACAGACCCCAGGGCAATGGATCTGATAGAGAAGATTACACTGGTGGGGGATCCTTCCCTGGACAAGGAGCGGCCGGCAGGCATCTCCGAGATAACGCTCAAAGATGGGCGGGTCTTAAAGAAGAGGGTGGATCACCCGCGAGGGCATGCCAGAAATCCCATGACCGACGAGGAGGTAGAGTCCAAGTTTCGATCCATGGCCTCCAGGGTCATGCCAAGGGCCCAGATGGACAGGCTAATAGAGACGATCTGGAGATTGGATGAACTCAACCACGTAAGAGATATCTCAAGTCTGATGGTCTTCGGGGAAGGCTCTATAGAGGCAAAGGACTGATGGCAAGGATATACGAATACCAGGGAAAGGGACTGTTGAAGAAGATGGGCCTGGCCGTGCCGGTCGGTGAGTGCGTGGAAACACCCGAGGCGGCCAGAAAGGCCGCTGCTCTCATTGGCAAACCAACCGTTATCAAGGCTCAGGTCTTTGCGGCGGGCCGCTTCAAGGCCGGCGGGATCCAGTTTGCGGCCACGCCCCAAGAGGCCGAGATCAAGGCACGCCAGCTCCTGGGAAGTCAGATCAAGGGGCTTCAGGTCTCAAAGGTCCTGGTTGAGGAACAGTTGAATGTGCAGAAGGAGTTATTTTGTGGAGTCACGGTAAGCAACTCCCACAGGGTTAAGGGGCCAGTGTTGATCTTTGGGGCAGAGGGCGGCACATCAGTGGAAGAGGTGGCCAGGCGCAACCCGGAGAGGGTGGCCAGCCTCGTTGTGGACTACCTTGCGGGCGTAAGTATGGAGGATGCAAGGGGGCTACTGGCACGAGTCTCATTTGATGGCCCCCCCTTGGACAAGGAGGTGGCCGATCAGGTGGCTCAGGCCCTAGTTCGAATCTATGAGGCCTTCGTGGCTTATGATGCGAGAGGGGTTGAGGTCAATCCGCTTGTATTGAGCAAGGATAGGGGTGTGGTGGCCGCAGACTGCCACTTCACCATAGATGACAACTCCGTGTTTCGCCACCCTGAGCTCGAGATCCGTGTGCCGAGGGATATGGACCGCCCCCCAACGGATCTGGAGGTCCGGGCATGGTCCATCGAAGAGGGAGATTATCGAGGGACCGGTTACTTTGCCCAGATGGTACCGGAGATCCGGGGGGAAGGCTGGCTGGGGTTCCACGGCGTTGGAGGTGGAGGCGCAATGCTGGGCGCCACGGCCTTTGTGGCCAGGGGCTTCAAGATCGCAAACTACGCAGACACAAGCGGGGATCCTCCGGCCAGCAAGATTTACAGTGTGGTGAAATATATCCTTTCCCAACCTATAGACGGATATGTGCTTATGGGGGCGGTCTTGGCCAATCAGGAGATGTGGCATCACGCCCATGCCCTGGTGAAGGCCTTCAGGGAAGAGGCCCCCAAACGGCCCGGCTTCCCCGTGGTCCTCCTCCTGGCAGGCAACAAGGAGAAGGAGACCCATGAGATCATCCGAAACGGCTTCAAGGAGTTGCCGCTAAGATGGGAGCTTTACGGGCGACAATACATCTATGCCACTGATTTCATCGCAGATCGGGTAGAGGCTTTGGTCAAGGCGTATCAGGCTGACAAGAGGTAACCGCTAATGGCCAACGAGGATCAGTTGCAGTTTCAGACCAGAAAGACCAGGATCACCATTGATTACAGCCGCTGTATCCCGGCCCAGGAAAAGAGCTCCCAGCCTGCCTGCGGCTTTGCTTGTGTGAAGGCATGCCGGCTTTACGGCCGAAACGTGCTCAAGATCGAGGGGAGCCGACCGGTATTGGCAGTGATCGATCCAGAGGAGATCGTTCGGCTCGACAACGAGTGCCTGAGCTGTGAATATCAGTGCTCGGTGCGTGGCACGGGGTGCATTGAGATCTTAGTGAATCTCCCTTGACCCATACTGTGCGAGGGGTAAAGGCATGGCCATTTTGAGTGACGAGAACACCAGGATGCTCATTCAGGGTATCACCGGGCGATTTGGGCAGGGCGTGGCCAGGCGCATGCTTGAGGTAGGCTCCAAGGTGGTGGCCGGGGTGACACCCGGTCGTGGAGGACAGGTGGTTTGGGGGATCCCGGTCTTCAATACCGTGGCAGAGGCCGTAGCAGCAGTTGGGGAGGTGGATGCAGCGGTGACCGTTGTCCCAGGACCCGACGCCAAGGGGGCGGTAGTGGAGGCATTTGAGGCCGGCATTAAGACAGTGCTCATGCGCGTTGAGCGAGTGCCACTTCACGATGCCATGTGGGTAATCGCCCAGGCAAGGAGACACAAGATCAGGCTCATCGGTCCGGGCTCTGCGGGCGTGGTCAGCCCAGGCAAGGCCTCTCTTGGTGGGTTAGGCGGTTTTATTGGTTCTTCGGATCTGCCCAAGATCGCCTTTCGTCCAGGCCGTATCGGTGTTGTCTCCAGATCCGGTGGGCAGACGACGACCCTTAGCTGGGTCGTCTGCTCTGCAGGTTTTGGGATCAGTACAGCCGTGCACCTGGGCTCAGAGCCTATCTTGGGTACAACCCTGGCTGAGGTCCTTCCCTTGTTTCAGGAAGATCAAGAAACCGACGGGGTCGTCTATTTCGGGGAGATAGGGACAGTTATGGAGGAGGAGGCGGCAGAGCTCATTGCCGCAGGCGGATACAGCAAACCACTGGTTGCTTACATTGCCGGAAGTGGCCTGCCTGCGGGGCTTCGGTTTTCTCATGCAAGCGCCATAGTGGAGGGAGGCAGGGGCTCGGCTGAAAGCAAGATCGATGCCTTGAAGTCCGTAGGGGCACATGTAGTAAGGAGGCCCGATGAACTGGGGCAGGCCCTAAAATCGGTCTTCGGCCAATGATGCTTGGCCTTTCGAGGGGTTCTTTTCCATGGACATGATCATTCGCTCAATGCTCTACGTGCCGGCCAACAGTTGGCGCATGATCACCAACTCCCTAAGTGAAGGGGCCGATGCTGTCATCCTCGACCTGGAAGACGGCTGCCCAATGGGAGAGAAGGAGACTGCCCGTGTCTTCGCCCGGGATGCAGCGCCCATGATCCAGGAGCAAGGCATCCATGTCTTTGTTCGCGTAAACGGTCTGGACACAAAGATGACAGCCGAGGATCTAGACTACGTGGTGACACCAGGGCTTGAAGGGATCATGCTCCCCAAGACAGAAGGGGCAGGAGACGTTCGGTCTCTCGACGAGATGCTAACAAGGCTGGAGCAGGCCAGAGGGCTTGAGACAGGCCGGACAGTTGTCATGGCCTTGGTCGAGACCCCCGTTGGGGTCCTCAACGTGAGGGAGATAATAGGGGCAAGCCCTCGGGTCATGGGGGTTGCCTTTGGGGCAGGGGATTATTCACGCGAGATGGGTGCCGGGATGGGCGTGACCAAGGTCCAGCCAGAGGAGTATTTCACCATGACGCTCGTTGCCCGCTCGACCCTGGCCATGGCAGCCCGGGCCTTCGGGGTCCATGCGATTGACACCCCTTTCTTCGGCATGGTCATCGACCTCGACGGGCTTGTTCGCGAGGCCAACAAGGTAAAGCTCCTGGGGTTTTCCGGCAAACAACTGACTCATCCACGACACGTGGCGCCTGTAAACCAGGTCTTTTCCCCTGCGGCAGAGGACGTGGAGCTGGCCAAGCAGGTGGTGGCTGCCTACGCCGAGGCGCAGGCCAAAGGGCTTGGGGCCACCTCTTTGGGCGGCAGGATGATCGACTACGGATCCTTTAAGCGGGCCAAGGCCCTGCTGGGAGTGCACGAGGCAATAAAGGCCAAGGAATCCATCCGGGCTGCGGGATGATCCCATGGAGTCCCTCGCGATGAAATACGCCCGCTTCTGCTTGGAGACGCGATATGAAGCCCTGCCTGAGGCGGTGATCCAACAGGCCAAGATGCTTCTTTTGGATCTCTTGGGGGTGGCCTTGGCCGGGTATGGGCTTATGGAGTTCCCACGCATGCTCGCAGCTTATCTCGAAGAGTTGGGCGGAAGGCCCGAGGCAACGATCTTTCAGACCCATGGGAGGTTTCCGGCCGTACATGCAGCAATGGCCAATGCCGCATGCGCCCATGCCCTGGACATGGACGATGGCCACCGCTTTGCAGCATCCCATCCGGGCACAGTGGTCATCCCAGCGGCCCTTGCAGCAGCGGAGATGGCCGAGGCGTCCACCAGGGATCTCCTGACAGGCATTGTGGCCGGTTATGAGGTCATGATCCGCCTGAGTATGGCCATTAACCCCTCCAGTCTGAACAGGGGGTTTCACACAACCGGAATTGCAGGGGTCTTTGGCGCCGCTGCCGCTGCGGCCAGAATCCTAGGCCTCTCCCAAGAAGATACCGCAGGCAGTCTTGGCTTGGCAGGGCTTCAGGCATCAGGGTTGCTCCAGGTGAATCATGATGTCCAGGGTGCAAAGGTAAAGCCCCTCAATCCGGCAAGGGCTGCCTCTTCGGGGATCCTTTCGGCGTTGCTCGCTCGACGTGGGGCCAGGGGGCCCGTCCAAATCTTGGAGGGAGAGGATGGTTTGCTCAGGGCCGTGGCAGATGACGTAAAGGCAGACCTCCTCACCCAAGGACTGGGGGAGCATTACGAGATCCTGAGGACATATCTAAAGCTCCATGCGGCCTGCCGCCATGCCCATGCCCCTCTGGATGCGGCGGTTGCAGCCATGAGACAGGTCCCTGGAGGTGTTTCCGACATCCAGGCTGCGCTCGTAGAGACCTATTCCGCTGCCGTCCGGCTGGCCGGCATCCCTCATGCCACGACCCCCTCGGCCGGCAAGTTCAGCATCCCCTTTTCAGTGGCTCTGGCCCTTTACCGGGGCTCCGCGGCTGCGGCTGATTTCAACGAGACGACAGTGGCAGACAGCGCCATACAGGAGCTGGCCAGCAGGGTTAAAGTGAGGGTGAGCCCTGAGTGGGAGCGCCTCTACCCGCACAAGCGGGGGGCTACAGTGACCCTGATCACGCGCGGGGGAGGATCCCATGTCGTCTCAGTGGAGTTGGCCAAGGGAGAGCCCGAAAACCCTGCGACCTGGGAGGAGATCATGCATAAATTCAGGGCCAACGCCCGAGTAGTCCTTTCGGAAGAGGGATGTCGGCAGTTGGCAGATACGGTGTTGGATCTGGAAAACAGGGAACTAGGGGAGGTCGTTCGCTGGTTGTAGTGCCGACCATTTGAGGGGGGACAGTATTCGAGCAAACATTGTGCGGCGGCACATGACGGCGCGGGGTGAGGAGATGGTCAAGGCCATATTGGGTTACGACATAGAACCGGGCATGACCGTGGAGCAGTACGAGAGGTGGCTGCGTGAGGTCCATTTGCCCGACCTGCAGAAGATACCCGGGCTTCGCCGGGTGGTCCTTAACACCGTCAAAGGGGTGGTCCGTGGCGAGACCACCTTTTATCGGATCGCCGAGCTCCACTATGATGACATGGCCGCCTTCGAGGCCGCGGCCAAATGGAGGATGGACAACCCGGTGCCACCAGAAAGGGGGCCTGAGGGGAAGACGGCCTTTAGGTTCTATGTGGTGTGTGAAAGCGAGGAGGTGGAGTTCAGTTGAGTCAGGAAGCCCCAGACCTCATCCTCTGGACAGACGATGCGAATGGTCTTGCATGGGACGTAGAGACAGACGTCCTGGTGGTGGGTGCCGGGGGTTGCGGTCTTGTTGCAGCCCTTTCCGCCGCCCAGGAGGGGGCCAGGGTGCTGGTTGTTGAAAAGGAAGCCAAGGCCGCCGGCAACACCGCGCTAAGCCAGGGGATGATCCCTGCGGCCGGGTCCAGACTGCAGCGGGAGGCGGGTATCCAGGACTCCCCAGAGCTCATGGCTAGAGACATATTGGCCAAGAACCATGGGGAAAGTGACCCGGAGCTGACACTCCACGTGGCCCGGCAGTCAGGCCCGCTGGTGGATTGGCTGGTGGACAAAGTGGGGATCCAGCTGCATCTAGTCACCAGCTTTCTTTACCCAGGCCATTCCACGTATAGGGTACACGCCCCGGCCAGCACAAAAGGCGTCCAGCTCCTGAACCAGCTCCTGAACGTCTGCCGGGCAAACGGGAGGATAGACATAGCCTACTGTGCCCCTGCCAAGAGGCTCGTGGCGCAGTGCCAAGACCGGGCCGTATTGGGCGTTGAGGTGGATATAAAGGGGGTGGGAGTAAACCTGGCCCGGGGATCTAAGACTATACTGGCCCTGAATGGCTTTGGGGCCAACCGCCGAATGGTGTCACGCTATATCCCTGAGATGGCCCAGGCCCTGTATTTCGGTCACGAGGGCAACACCGGTGAGGGGATTCGTTGGGGGGAGGCCCTGGGAGCGGCCCTGGAAAACATGGGGGCCTATCAGGCCCATGGGTCTGTGGCCTACCCACACGGGACCCTTCTGACGTGGGCCGCAATCTCGCTCGGGGGTTACCAGGTAAACAAAAGGGGGATGCGTTTCGTCAACGAAAACCACGGCTACTCAGAGCATGCCCTAGATGTGCTGGCCCAGGAAGACGGGGTGGCTGTAGAGATCTTTGACCAGGCCATAATGGACCAGATCGAGGACTTCGAGGACTTCCGGCAGTGCGTGGAGATGGGAGCTGTGCGCAGGTTTGACACCATTCGGGATCTGGCCATTGGCATGCAGCTGCCAGTGGAAGAGATGCTCAGGACCCACGAATCGTTCCAGCGGGCAGCGCGGGGAGAGTCCCCGGATCCTTTGGGTCGTACTGATCTTAGCCGTCCCCTCGCTCCGCCTCTTTATGCGGTTCAGGTCACGGGCGCACTTTTTCACACCCAAGGCGGCCTCAAGGTAGACCATCGGGCAAGGGTGATGCGCCCAGACGGTTCCTTGGTACCGAATCTCTACGCAGGAGGAGGCACTGCGGCTGGGTTCTCAGGCCGTGAGGGACCCCGCGGGTACCTGTCGTGTAATGGGCTTCTGGCCGCGCTGGTACTGGGCCGTATTGCCGGGCAGGATGCGGGCCGAGAGGCCTTAATATAAACGTATGGGCTTGCAAGACCGATGTCAGGAGAAAGGAGGCGGTTATGAGCAACAAGAGCGGGAATGGAAAGGTCACCAGAAGGGATTTCCTCAAGGCAACAGCGGCCGCAGGGGCAGTCGCAACGGTGGGCTCGCTTGGGTTTCCCAACGTGCTCAGGGGGGCCGGGCCCAAAGAGATCCTCATAGGACATCTGCATCCCCTTTCAGGGTCCTTGGCCTTCGATGGGCAGGAGCTGAAGAACGGGCTGGTGCTGGCGATCCAGGAGATCAACGAGGCCGGAGGGATCAAGTCCCTGGGCGGGGCCAAACTGAAACTGTTGGATGCTGATACGGAGGGGAAGCCTGAGAAGGCCATAAGTGAGGTGGAGCGGCTCTTCAACGCAGGGGCCGTCGCGGTCACTGGTTGTTACCAGTCAGCGGTGACCCTGGTTGCGACCCAGGTGGCGGAAAAATTCAAACTCCCCTTTGTGGTCTCCGTGGCTGTGGCCGATGAGGTAACGACCAGGGGGTTCAAGTACACCTTCCGTGTCCAGCCAAATGCAGAGCAGATGGCCTCCCAGACGATCCGGTATCTGGCTGAGATCGTAAAGGCCTCGGGCCAGAGTGCCAAGACAATAGCGTATCTCCACGACAATACAGCCTTTGGCCAGTCACTTGTGGGGCACGTGGAGAAGTTCTCTACCCAGGCGGGCTTCCAGGTGGTCCTGAAGGTTCCGTACTCCCCAGCGGCCCCGGATGTGAGCACCGAGGTCGGAAAGATCAAGGCCGCAGGAGCAGACCTGGTCATGGCCACTGGCTACTTTGGCGACGGTGTGCGTGTGCTCAAGACCATGCGTGACCTCAAGCTCAGTGCCAAGGCAATAGTGGGTTGCGGAAATGGGGCCTTTAGCCATCCCAAGTTCGTGCAGGAGTTGGGTAAGCTCACGGAGTACGTGATGGACGGGAACTATCGCGCCAATCCAAAGAGCGAGCTGACCAAGAAGGCCTTTGCAAACTACAAGAAGGCCTTTGGGACACACATGGGTTCATCCACCGTGTTCGCTTACCAACCCATTTACGTGCTGGCCGACGCGCTGGAACGTGCCAAGTCTACCGACCGGGAGGCACTCAGGGATGCCCTGGCCAAGACGGAGCTCAAAGAGCACATCCTGCCGCAGGGTCCGATCGTCTTTGGCCCCGATGGCCAGAACAAGAATGCAGCAGCCGCCATGATGCAGGTCTTGGACGGACAGATCAAGGTGGTATGGCCCTCGGCCTATGCCGAGGCAAAGCCGGTCTTCCCGGTGCCGGCGTAGTCCTGGTTAACCAGATTGCATTGGTGAACCCATCCCCCTAGTCATCCCCTTGCAATCCACCTCCCCCTCTAAGGGGGAGGTGAGAAGGGGACGTGCACGGGAATTGCGGGCAGCCCCATGACCTGGTCTTTTGTCATTCAGTCTCTGATTAACGGCATCCTGATCGGTGGGGTCTATTCGCTTACAGCCGTGGGATTGACACTGATCTTCGGGGTCTTGAGGATAGTGAACTTCGCCCACGGCTCCTTGATGATGTTGGGGATGTATGTGACATACTGGTCCGTGTCGCTTTGGGGTGTGAATCCTTATCTATCCATATTGCTGGTCATCGTAGTCCTGTTTGCAGTGGGCGCCGCCTTTCAGAGATTCCTTATCGACCCGATCATTGCAGCACCGGAGCACAATCAACTACTTCTCACCCTGGGGGTATCGCTATTTCTGGAGAATCTGGCCCTGTATCTCTGGTCGCCTGACTACAGGGTCCTCAAGACCTGGTACACGGATGTGAACTTCTACATAGGAGAGATCAGCCTCTCACTCGTGCGGCTGCTGGCCTTCTTGCTGGCTTTGATCTTTGCGGCCGCCCTCTATCTGCTCCTCAGTCGCACGGATCTGGGCAGGGCAGTTCGTGCCGCAAGCGAGGAGCCCGAGGGGGCCTTGCTTATGGGCATAAATGTGAGGCAGATCTACCTCTTTGCCTTTGGGGCTGGGGCGGCCTGCGCTGGGGTGGCCGGGGCAGCCATCACGCCGTTTTTCCCTGTGTTTCCTTATGTGGGGGGGCTGTTTGTCATTAATGCGTTCGTGGTCGTCGTCTTGGGTGGCATGGGGAGCCTGACAGGGGCCTTTGTCGGGGGGCTGATCATAGGGGTGGCAGAGAGCGTGGGTGCCATGTTCCTCCCTGGGGCGATGAAATCGATCATCTCTTTCGGCATCTTCGTCGTGATCTTGCTCTTCAGGCCCATGGGGCTATTCGGGGGTCGGCGTGGCTGAGAACCGACGGCATGTAGGCAGATTGAGGAGGTCCATGAGCCCCCGTGCTTGGGTCCTGGCCATCCTTGTGTTTGCAGGGCTCCATGCGTTGCCCTATGTATTTCCCAAGGTCACCCATATCCTGATCATGATCCTTCTGTTCTCCCTCATGGGCCAGGGATGGAACGTGCTGGGCGGTTACGCCGGGCAGTTCAGCTTCGGCCATGCGCTCTTCTTTGGTCTTGGCGCTTACACAAGCAGCCTGCTGTTTGTGAAGGCCGGTATCACCCCCTGGATAGGATTGTTCGGGGCCATGGCAGTCTCAATCTTTGTAGGCCTCTTCATAGGGTTTCTCAGTTTCAGGTACGGCCTCAAAGGGCCCTTTTTTGCCCTGATCATGCTGGCCTTTGCAGAGATCTGTCACATGGTCTCGAAGGGATGGGAATGGGTAAACGGCGCAAGGGGGATTCTCATCCCGCTCAAGGGCAATGCCCCGGGCCTATTCCAGTTCTTGGACAAGGAGCCTTTTTTCCTCATCTTGTTGTGGCTGGTTGCGGGCTCGATTTTGCTGGTCTGGAGGCTGGAGGGGACAAGGACCGGGCTCTACCTTATGGCCTTGAGGGAAGATCATGATGCCGCAGAAGCCCTCGGGGTCGATACCCTTGGGTACCAGATGAGGGCCATGGCCCTCTCGGCAGGGATGACAGGGCTAGGCGGGAGCATCTATGCACAGTACCTCCTTTACATTGACCCGGACTCTACCTTCGGCGTTATAAACTCAGTGGAGATCATGCTAAGGCCCATCATCGGGGGGCCAGGCACAGTGTTCGGCCCCCTTCTAGGCTCCTTAGTGCTCACGCCGCTCTCAGAGGTGACCCGCTTGGCACTGCAGGCCTACTCGGGGGCCTATCTCATGTTCTATGGGGCCATACTGGTGGTGGTGGTGATGTTTTTGCCAGATGGGTTGGCTGGGTTGATCAGAAGGGCTCTGACCCTGCGAAGAGGAGGCCACAGATGAGCTCCGACGCAGATTCCCTTCTTCAAGCAAGCCACCTGACCAAGTTCTTCAGCGGATTGAAGGCCGTCTCTGATGTCTCTTTGACAGTGAAACAAGGGGAGATAGTGGGAATCATCGGCCCCAACGGGGCGGGAAAGACCACTCTCTTTAACCTCATCTCCGGATTTCTGCTGCCTGATGGGGGCAGCGTTACCTTTGATGGTCAGGACATTGTCGGACTCAAACCACATAGGATCTGCCAGCTCGGTCTGACCAGGACATTCCAGCTTGTGAAGCCATTTGGCCACCTTACTGTCTTGGAGAACGTCTCGGTGGGGGCATTTGTCAGATCCCGCCATGTCTCAACAGCCGAGCAACGTGCGTGGGAGGTCTTGAAATTTTTCGGGCTAGAGAAAAAGGCCTTGTCCCCAGCATCCAGCCTTACCACGCCTGACCGCAAGAGGCTGGAGATGGCCCGCGCCCTTGCCACGCAGCCCAAGTTGATTTTGCTGGACGAGGTCATGGCTGGTCTTAACCCTGCGGAAAAGGATGACGTGGTGGGGCTGGTACGGAAGGTGCGGGACTCAGGCATAGCCGTGCTATTGATCGAACACGCCATGCGGGTGATTATGGGGTTGAGCGATAGGCTGCTGGTCCTCCACCACGGGGAGTGCATCTTCTCGGGCTCTCCGCAGGAGGCATGCTCGGACAGCGGCGTTATCGAGGCCTACCTGGGCCGGCATGGTGCAGGGTGACATAAGGGGGAGGGTTGGGGTCAGGGCGTCATGGGACTTCTGAATGCCAAGGAGATGGATGTAGGCTACGGGCAGGTCCAGATCCTGAGGAGGGTCTCGCTCGAGGTGGAGGAGGGAGAGATCGCCTGCTTGCTTGGCTCCAACGGCTCGGGCAAGACCACCACTGTGCGGGCCCTAAGCGGTCTCGCTCAGATATCCCACGGCTGGATCTATTTTGAGGGACAGGACATAAGCCACCTTCCTACTTACGCACGTGTTGCCCTAGGGCTAGTGGTGGTGCCGGAGGGCAGGAAGATATTCCCCACCCTTACGGTCCTGGAAAACCTCCAGATGGGGTCGTACTTGAGTGCACCAAAGTCCCGAAGGCAAAGCTCCCTGAGGCGTGTAATGGACCTCTTCCCGATCCTGGAAGAAAGGAGGTCGCAGGCAGCAGGAACACTCTCGGGCGGGGAGCAGCAGATGTTGGCCCTCGGGCGTGGCCTCATGTCCCTCCCCAGGCTCTTCATCTTGGACGAACCCTCCCTCGGGCTTGCACCTTTGGTCGTGGAAGATATCTTTCGCGTGATCCTGGATATCAACCGGGATGGGATGACTATCCTGCTTGTGGAGCAGAATGTGGCCCAGGCCTTGGCCATGGCCAACCGGGCATACGTCTTGGAAGAAGGAGCTGTGGGCCTCTCTGGTGAAGGCAAGGCCTTGCTGGAAAATGACCATGTCAAACGGGTCTACCTGGGCATGGGGGTCTAGGCATGGCGAGGAGGTTTGATGTCTGAGTATCTGGTTCGATTGTCAGAGTTTGCGGGGCGGCTTCGGTTCGAAGATCTGTCCCAACACGTCGTCGTACGTGCCAAGGAGGTGCTCGCAGACACCCTGGCAGTGATTGCGGCCGGTGCACAGGAGCCTGAGGTCCAGGAGATGAGCCGTCGCCTGGCGCCCAGGCCGGGAAAGGGCCCTGCGACGTTGGTTGGGCAGGGATATCGGGTCGATGTCCTCAATGCGGCCCTAATAAACGGCACGGCCGGGACATTCCTGGAGCTGGACGAGGGAAATCAGTTTGCACGCGGGCATCCGGCCATCCATGTGGTGCCGGCCGTCATGGCTATTGCCGAGGCCGAGGGACTTGGGGGAAAGGAAATATTAGCGGCCTTGGTGCTCGGCTACGAGATCGGGGCACGCATCGGAATTGCAGCCAGGATTCGCATGTCCATGCATCCACATGGGACCTGGGGGACAGTTGGCGCTGCGGTGGCTGTGGCCAAGCTCTACGGGTTTGACAGCTCGGCCATGAGGCAGGTCATCAATGTGAGTTCCTCCTTGGCCCTGGCCACAAGCAGAAGGACTATGCTGGAGGGCGGCACGGTGCGAAATGTCTACTCCGGTGTCTCCAACCAAATGGGCATCCTTGCCCATCGACTGGTGGCATCGGGCTTCACAGGAGAGGCCGATGGGCTGAGCACAGTGTACGGGAGCGTTGTCTCCGAGACCTTCTTGCCAGAGGCAATGACAGAGCAGTTGGGGGAGCGTTACGAAATCAGCCGCAACTACTTCAAGAGACACGCCTGTTGCCGGTACAATCACTCCGCGCTGGACGCCTTACAGATGATCGCAGAAAGGTTCCCAGGTGGAAGGATCCCGGCTGACAAGGTTGAGCGAGTGGAGGTGGAGACATACTCGCTGGCTGCCCAGCTGTGCGACCAAGCCCCGAAGAACATGCTGGCCGCCAAGTTCTCGGTCCCTTTTGCAGTGGCGACGTATCTGGTCAATAACGATACGGGCGTGAGCGCCTTTCGCCCTGAACAGGTGGCAAAAGAGGCTGTGCAGGCATTGGCCAAACGGGTGATTGTAAGAGAGGACCCTTCGCTCACAGCCATGATGCCGGCCAGGCGCCCGTCCAGGGTGAGGCTGTTCATGAATGATGGAGGCATTCAAGAGGCCGAAACACACCTGAACAAGGGCGACTTCGAGGACCCCTATCCCTCAGAGGAGCTAAGGCGCAAGTACTTTGAGCTGGCCTCGCCGGTTTGGGGAGGGCCTGTGGCAGAGGCGCTCCTTGAGGATGTGGGGCGATTGGAGGAGCTCCAGGACATACGGCGACTCACCGATCGTCTCGTCCATCTTTGACAAGGGACACGGTCAGCGCCGGACATTGGGTGTTTGGGCTACCAATACCTCTCGATGTCTAGGGCAAAGGCTCAAGTGTGCAGCAGATGAGAGACTCACCAATGAGAATGTCCGCTGAACTGCAATGTATTAGGATGAGCCCCAGAGTATGGGACGACAAGAGGTACTCGTAAAAGGACTCTTTGACTAGCCGGGTTGAAATCATCTGCATTTGGAGTCCGTGGCCTTGTGACGATGGCCGGACAGATAACGAATGACCGTACGCGGCGGTATAGCGAGGTCGGTTCTGAGTTGGGTTGCGCCCCATCCGACGGGGTGAGAGGGGTCGTTGCTGCCCTGGCGGGATGGGATGTCCCCTATTGTCCCTCCCCATCTGGGACGGATGGGATCGAGGGGACTGAGGTCTTTTTGAATGAGGCAGGCCAGAAGAACGCCCCAGGCGCGTCGGCCGAGATCCCGCCACCCCTCTCCGGGGAGGGCAGGGGGCCTTCTCTGGGCAGGGGAGCAGCAGGGCATTCCATGGTCCTGCACTTCGCAAGGCACGGGGGATGAGGCGGCTTGCCCTCTTGAAGTCAGTACCTCTTCTTTTCACAGCACGCCAGGATCATGGCCACGACAGACTCGAGAAAGATCCATGACTGGACTTCACTAGCAAAGTCAAAACGTATGGAGCTCACCGGCGCGGCTCGTCCGCCTCCGGTGAGGTCCCTGGTTGGGCCTCGGATCGGCCCCATTTGTTGCTTCCCAAGAACCCGAAGGGGCTCAGAGCAGGCAGGAGCCAGAGCAGATTCAACCAGTTGAACCCGAGAGGCTCAAGGCCGCCGAATGACCAGACTGCCCAGGCGACAGCGAGAAAGAACAAGCCATAGGGCGCGAGCATGAGCTTCCAATACGGTGTTGACGGATGCCGCCATGGCGCACAGTAGAGCACCGAGGCAAAGGCAACACCGGCCAATGCCACCCCCACGATACCCTCTCCAACTTGCCGCCTGCAAATGAACAGGCCGGCCAGGACAAGGACCCAAAGGAAGCCTCCGGTCCACCCGCCAATCCATCCCGCCTTTTCTCCCAGTCTCTTTTTCATCACGGGCCCTTCCAGTGAGCATTGAAGCGTGAGCTTGCCAACCCTGTCCTTCCATCTTCAACGAACCTTCAAATAACCTACTTTCAGGCGAACGGAAAACCGTATCCATTCTATGACTGCGCGTCCGTCCTTGCAAATGAGGAGGTCCTAGGCGGTATCGAGAAGATATGCCCCTGAACCCCGGCCCCCCTTCTGTTGATGGTGGATTGCATGCCTCTTCGGGCCAGGCTGGCCGTTTCAGGCACATGGCGCCACGTGATCGCACCCGGCATAGAGAAAGGGGCCATTGTGAGAGGCCATTCCTGGTGGGGGATTTGGACTCCCCCTGCTGTAGGCCGCTCCTGAAGTGGAGGTGACCCCTCGGGGATCTCGAGTTCCATGGAAGGGAAAAGAGGCGGCCCATGTTTTGCCCAAAAAAGACTTGACATAACGACAGTAAGGTGTTATTTTGGGCCTCATGGACGGAAAGTACACCATCGAAGAGCTTTGCGAGCTCACGGGCCTCAGTAGAAGGACGGTGAGATATTACGTCCAGGAAGGCCTCATCGATCCCCCAGCGGGGCGGGGGAGGGGGGGGTTTTATTTTGACAGTCATCTGACCCGGTTGCGGCAGATCCGCGCCATGCAGGAGCAGGGGATGAGCCTCTCGGTCATCCGAGCACATCTCCAGGGCGTGGGGGCCAAGGAGGTGCCTTTCCCGCGCAGGGACATCTGGGTCAGGCACGAGATCGCGCCCGGGTTGGAGGTCAACGTCCGGCGGGACGTGGAGGAAAGGCTTGGCAGGAAGATCAGCGAGATCATCCGGATGGCCAGGATCCTAGTCAAGGAGGAGGGCGACCATGAGTGAAGCGCAGTACGGGCTCATTGCCCACGGAGGCCAGGTGCCCCTCACCGGGGTGGAGGTTCACGCGGACGTCGCAGGCCGCAGTGCCAGGGTGAGGGTCCTCCAGGACTTCACCAACGCGGAGGACCATCCTGTGGAGGCGCTGTACCGGTTCCCCCTTCCCGAGGGGGCGTCGTTGTGCGGCTTCCTCGCCCGGGTCGACGGGAGGATCATCGAATCCGAGGTGGATGAGAGGGACAAGGCCTTCGAACGCTACGACGACGCCATGATGAGGGGGCATGGCGCCTATCTCCTCGACCAGGAGAGGCCCAACATCTTCACCCTGTCCGTGGGGAACCTGAACCCAGGGAAGTCCGCTCAGATCGAGATCGTTTACGTGACGCTTCTCGACTGCTCAGGGGGCGATGTGCGCTTTTACCTCCCCACCACCATCTCCCCGCGGTACCTTCCGGCGCAGACCCCCGACAGAGACGGGATCCCTGAAAACGATCGGATCCACCCTACGTACGCGCCGCAGGTCCCGTACGGCCTGCGCATCACCGTGGACATCCACGAGAAGGGGGGCGTCTCCAGCGTCTCATCCCCCTCTCACCCGGTGCGCTGTGACATCGGCGACGAGGCGATCCGTGTGGAGTTCTCGGCCGGTTCTGTCGCCATGGACCGGGACTTCGTCCTGACGATCACGGGCAAGGATGGGGTTGCCACACGGGGCTTTGTCTGGAGGCGCGGGGAGGACACCTTCGTCCAGGTGGATTTCTCCCCCCGAGGCGAGGAGCTGGGAACCGCCTGGGCGGTGAGGCCGGAGGACCTGGACATAGTCTTCGTCCTCGACTGCTCGGGGTCCATGCAGGGAAGCTCCATCGCCCAGGCCAAGAAGGCCCTGGAGCTCTTCCTCAAGGGGCTCGAAAATGGCACGACCTTCAATATCTACACCTTCGGGTCCACCTTCAAGAAGATGGCGCCCTCGGGGCTGCGGTACTCGGAGGCGACCCTCGCCAAGGCAATGACCCATCTCGAAGGCATCGATGCCAACATGGGTGGCACCGAGGTGATGGCCCCCCTTGCGGACATCTACGCCGATCCCGTGTGTCGAGCTCGCAAGCCCCGCATTGTACTAATCACGGACGGCGAGGTGGGAAACGAGCAGGATGTCATGGAGCTGGTGCGGGCAAATGCGGCTTGGGCGACCGTCTTCACGGTGGGGATCGGTTATGGGCCGAACGAGCATTTCATCAAGGGGATGGCACGGGCCGCGGGCGGGGCGTCCGAGATGATCGCGCCGGGGGAGCGCATAGAGCCCAAGGTGCTGGGCCTCTTCGGGAAGGTGATGGGCGAGCGGATCGATGGCCTCGCACTGCTCCTCGGCCCCGACTGCCAGCAGGCCCCAGCGGATGCAGTGGCCTTCACGGGAGAGACGAGGAGCCTCTTCGCCCGAGTGCAGGGCTCTCAGGATGTCCCGGCTGAGGTCGAGGTGAGGGGGACACTGGATGGACGAGAGAGGAGATGGTCCATTCCTCTGCGGACTGTCACCGAGGGTGGGGACTTGATCCCCCTTCTCTGGGCACGGGAGGCCATCCGGGACTTGGAGGAGGGGGCGCGGTCGCTTCTGGGGTCCAGGCAGGCAGAGCGCAAAGAAAGGGCCAGAAAGGAGAGGATCGTGGCCCTCTCGAAGGAGTTCGGGATCGTCAGCAGCCAGACCAGCTTCCTGGCTGTGGAGCGGCGGGCCGAAGACGATCGGACCACCGAGGCCGCGGTGCTTCGAAAGGTCCCGGTACTGCTCACCAAGGGATGGCATGGCGTGGACAGGTGGATGTTGCCGGGAACTCCGGCCGACGTTGTGTGCGACGTTGAGCCTCCTCTCTTCGCGCCGTGTGCTGATTACGTGGCAAGCTCGCACGTCGCAGAAGGCTATGATCGGCCAGCGCCCATGACCCTAGTCAGTCCACGTGCGCGAAGACGGCCCCAGAGGGCTCCAAGGGGAGCTGGGGCTTCGGATGCCGAGATCGTGATCAAGATCCTCTCCCTTCAGCGGGCAGACGGGGGGTTCCATCTCGATCGCGAGGTCTGCAGGCTCCTCGGCGTCGGCCTCCAGAAGATCATGCGGTTGGCCGATCAGGTGAAGGTGGCCATCGAGGTGGACCGGTTCCTGCTCCTCTCCACAGCGCTCGCCCTGGAGATCCTGGAGGTCCACTTCGCGAGCCAGGCGCCCATCTGGAAGGAGGTGGTCCGAAAGAGCGAGTCCTGGCTACGCGACGTGCTCTCTAAGGCCTCGCCGACAGTCGATGGGCAGCAGCTCATGGCGTGGGCGCGCGACTTCGCGCAAAGCCAGGTTCGGGTTCCCGCTAAGGGCTGAGGTTTGGACGTTGAGAAATCAATGAGGGGTCAATTCGGTGTAATGCCGAGAGATCTCTGTGAGGGCAAGGGAAGCGATTGGGGACGTCTTTGACAATATGGACAAAATGGTATCGCAAGGCCGTGAAAAGGGCAAAGAGGGACCCCGATAAGTGCTCGGCTAATTCAACCTAGTCAAAGACGTCCCATATTTTGACGCACCAGAATGGAACCAAGGCCCTGCACACGCTGGTACAAATAACCGGCCGCATTCGCACCCTGCCACGCCATCAGGAGGGCCCCGAGACCGATCCATCGGCGCCTCGGCGTGGCAGCGAAGACCCCAGGGAGACGAGTCGGCAACTCGGCATGAAAGCGCATGTCCTCTATCAACCCTCCCGACCCTCGGCTGGCCCGCAAGAGATGATAACGAGATGCCCCGCGCCCGTAGTTGAAGTGCTGGCGGAAAAATCCGACCCAATTCAGGTCGTTGGCATGATAGACGACCGCCTCGGGCGCAAAGACTAGCCGATAGCCGGCGTGAAGCCAGCGGTCGCACAGGTCTCGGTCTTCTGACCAGCGGAAGCTCTCGTCGAAGCCGCCGAGTTCGCGGAATGGTCCCGCTGGCATCCCAAGGTTGTTGGAGGCGAAGAAGCGGGCCCTCTCTCCGGTCCCGTTGTAAAAGTCGTAAGCGAGATCGCAGATGACCTGGCTGACGGTTGCGCACAGATTGCCAGGGAGCATATTGACAGTGCGTCCCCCTACCCCGGCATCGGGGTGAAGGGCCCAGCAGCCCGCCAAGCCCGAGAGCCAGCCAGGCCCAGGCGCACAGTCGTCGTCGGTGAACGCCAGGTACTCGCCCCCCGCGTGCCTCGCCCCGGTGTTGCGTGCCGCCGCTGGGCCGGCGTGCGGTTGTTGGCAGAGGGTCGCGGAAAGCCGCCCGCGCACCTCTTCCACTGCTTCACGGGGCGGCTCCCCGGTGCCATCGTCCACCACGATCACCTCGAAGCGATCTGTCGGGTAGTGCTGATCCGCCAAGTGGCGGAGGCATCGGCGCAACGCCTTGGGCCGCCGAAATGTCGGTACAATGACCGAGATCAAAGGGTACCGCATGAACCTCCTCATGCCTTCGCCTTCCTGCTCCTGCAGGACGCGGTCAAGTGCCTTTGGCGGTTGTCCCCCAAGTGGTTCGTTCGACAATTACGGGTACGATCGCCAGGCCGCAGCCTGCACGGTCGAATCATCGTCGCCCGGTTCATGAGTCTTTATGACCAGTCCCTGAGTCGTACAGTACCTCCACAAGACGCCCGGACGCGGCAGCCTTCTCGGCTGCTGCCGTGACGGCGAGGCTGCGATACCCGTCCAGCAAGTCGGGCTTGGCCGTGGCCCTGCCTTGCGCCGCAACCAGAAAGTGGCGTAGAGCCGCCTCGTATGACGGCTCGCCCCACGGGGACCGCATCTTCCTCATGAGGAAGGGCAGCGATGCCACAGCGGTCAGCTCACGACGGAGCCGTGCAGCCAGGCGACGGGAGGCATGCTTGGGTACGAACTCCACACGGTTCGACCCGTACCGATCCACGCGCAATAACCCCTCTTCGCAATAGAACTCGACGAGGTCTTCCTCGACACCGCCCAGCGCAAAGAAGGACTGAACCATCAGGCCGTCCTCGGTGGTCAGCTCCAGCATAGCCGTGTCGTGCTCCGTTCGGCGACACCGGAGCTGCGCGAACACCTGGGTGAACTCTCGATCGAGCAGGAACCTCATCAGGTCCACATGGTGGCCAGCCAAATCCAGGATCACACCGCCCCCTTCGCGCCGGGATCGCTTCCATGCGGGCAGGTCCATGTCCCCGGAGCAAAAGACTGTGCGGACTGCAGCGAGCTCGCCGAACTGCCCCGAACGAAGCATACGGCGGGCCGTCACATACAACGGGTTGAAGCGGTTGCTGAAGCCCATCATCCCGACGGCACCAGCACCCCTCCACGCCTCGAGCACGCGGTGCGCTTCTTCCAGCGAGACGGCGATCGGCTTCTCGACGTAGACTCCCTTGCCAGCGTTCAAGGCCAGGGTCGCAGCCTCGGCGTGGAGGCCCGAGGGCAGGCAGATTAGTACCGCGTCCACCTCCGGCGATCTGAGGAGTTGGTGGAAGTCGTCAAACGCACATGCAGCCGGAACGAGCCGCTGTGCCGAGGATCTTCTCTGCCGGTCGCTTTCCGCCAGGGCTGTCACACGGACTTCCCGCATCCGCCGCAGGATGGGGATGTGCACGGCCTGGGCGACCTTGCCACACCCGATGACCCCTATGTTGAGTATCCTCTTGCGCAACAACGCCCCCGGCTGGGGTTTTCCTCGCTCTGTGAGCAGAAATCTTCGCCCAACTCGCCCACCTTTCCCAGGGAGATGGTAACCTCACGATGCGAGGTGAGGGCAGACTCGGTCAGCTCTTCACCGCTTGCCGATGGTAAGGAAGCGCCCCGGCCCTGTCAACGAAGGGGGTGAAATGAGGCGATGCCTGTCAGGTCCCACCGGCCAAAGGGATGTCGCGCTTGTGCGGCACCGGGTGGCCTGGATCGGACGCCCGCAGCGTTGCGCTTTCCCTTCTAACGCTGTGGCTGATACCGCAGTAGCGATTGCACCGGCTCATTCTCCGTCGCAAGCGCCCGCTTCCCTCCCAGAATCCCTTGAGGTCACCCGAAACGGACAAACGGGTCGCGGGGAAGACAGGATTGAAGCAGAGTCTCGCCCGTCCGTACAGGTCCACCATGATATTACGTTCGTAGGAGTTGCAGATGTGCTCGGAGGTCCCTTTCCTTGTGCGCCACCCCCATCGCATGCCCCCGTTTTTCCTTACCGAGCGATGATACATCCTGACCTGGTCCAGCCACACAGGATTTATGCGCAGGCCGTACTTTCTATCGCAGGCCATTATGATCGCCGCCAACTCCTCCTCATCCCTGATGACATTCTCCTCGAAGAACCAGTCCCGGTACCACCAAGTGGGCGGAGCCAAGGTGGGCTGCAGGAAGTTCAATTTCAGTTTGTCCGCCCCGATGTCTATCAGGACGAAGCCATAGAAGGCGTCCAGTTCCCGGTAGTTCTGTTCGCAGACCACCGTCATGGCGAAGATCCGCGGTCCGTATCCGAGCTTCTCCCTCGCTGCAAGAAGAAGGCGCAGCGCGGCCACGGCCTTCTCAAAGGAGCCGCGAACACCCCGTGTCCGGTCATGGACATCGGCCCGGTGACTGTTCAGGCTCACCGTGATCTCGGAGGGGCCCTCCTGGATCATGCGTTGGGCCATCTCTTCGTGGGTCACCATGGTCCCGTTGATCACCGACAGGCAGCGCAGCCCAGTCTCGCGGCACTGGGTCGTGACGGCAAAATACTCGTCTGGGTCCAGCATGGCCTCCCCGCCGCATATGACGACGGCGCCACTGCCATTCAATTCGGCGAATTCATCTATGATCTCACTTCGTCGGGCGATGGAGATGAAGCGGGACTTGTCTGTGACTGGGGCCTTCCAGTACATGCAGTGTTGGCACCTCATGTTGCAGCGACGATTGATCTCCACGAACAGGAAGCGGGGCGCTGGGCATGGTGCGGCCTCAGAAGCGACGGGCGCAAGGGCATGGGATGGGGGATTCATCGGCAATCCCTCAGGCGTGGATTCTTCGGACTCCAGTACCCCTTGGCAGTGCGTGAGCCGCTTGCCCTGAAGGAGCTGGAAAGGCCGCCATTCTATGGTCCGACAGGGGTTGTACAGAAACCATGCCGGTCAGCCACTACCCAAGGCTTCACTTTGTCGATATGGCAATTCAGCGTATTTCGGCCGGATGATACCACGCCCCATACCCAACCGCAACCGCCACCAGGCCGTTGGAAAGGGGCACGTCAAAGTGGGGCCCAATCCCACGATAACCGCAATCTGGAAGTTGCTCCTGATTTGCATTGCCCCCCATCCGAGGGGGGGAGGGGTCGTTCGTGCCCGGGCGGGATGGGATGTCCCCTCTTGTCCCTCCCCATCTGGGACGGATGGGATCGAGGGGACCGAGGTCTTTCCGAATAAGATAGGCCAGAAGACGCCCTAGGGGCGTCGGCCGAGATCCCGCCACCCCTCTCCGGGGTGGCAGGGGGCCTTCTGTGGTCAGGGCAGCAGCAGGGCATTCCACATGGTCCTTCAGTTCGCGAGGTGGGTGGGGATGCAGGATCCGAACCAGAGGCCACTTGAGAAGAATCCCCCAATGCGATTTAGGACCAACGTACCGTTGGTTGTCTCCATCAGAGCAGCCATTTTTACCCATTTCAGCTCAAAGCTGATTTGGTCAAATTGTGGATGAGATGCGCGAGTTGGGAGGGGATGCCTCGCTGTGGGAGGCGGAGGCGCTGACTGAGTCTCAGGAAAGAGATCTCAGGGAGTGTTTCCTAGAGCAGGTGAACATTCATTACAGTAAGATCATGGAGGAAGCGGCCAAGGCAGCGAGCATCCAGGAGATCAAGTCTCTCTGGATGCGATTTCACAGGATAAAGGATCAGGACCACTTGAAATCACCCCTGTCCATATAGGCGGAGGCAGCCTGCAAGGCGCGGGCGGCGGATCTGGCAAGAGAGGAGGAGCCGAAGTGAACTGGGACACATGGAAAAAAGTCGGCATCGATCGAATAGCCTGTGCGTGGCTAATCCGAAAGATGATAGATCCTCATGCCGAGTTTCTTTTCATCAAGAGGGGAGAGGACTACAAGGGCCTTGACGCCATCTCCTTCGATATCCCAGGGGCCAATCTCAGTCACAAAAGGGGGAAGTGCTCGTTCAGCGCCATCCTCAAGGAGTACGGCATCGAGGACAAGCTCCTGGAGCAGATTGCCAAGATCGTCAACGGAGCCGACACCTTGAGCGATCTGCTCCCACCGCCCGAATCAGCCGGTGTGGATCTGGTATGACGAGGCCTGACTAAGACCTTGCACGACGATGCCAGGGCCCTTGAGATAGGTGGGGTGATCTTTGATGCTATTTACACACAGCTCCCCGAGGGAGGCTGAACCCATTGATCCGAAGCAGGTAAGCAATGCATTCAGCCCTCTGGTACGCTGCAAGAGGGGATAGGGTTTCTGAAATTTTTTCGGTCAAATACCTCACAGGAGATTCCCGGGCTTTGTTATAATGGGGCCCACCATGCTCATCAGGAAGGGGCGGGTGGAAAAGATCCCCCTTTATTCAGGTAAGACCAAGCACGTTGCGGCCGCGGCTCTCACCTTGGCGGCTCTCCTGTTGACTCTCGGGTCGTTTCTCTACGGCCCTCTGGAACTCTATTCCCTCAAGACCCTGGATTTGTTCTTCCGTTACGTGTCCCTGCCTCCGGCCAGCTCCCAGATAGTGATAGTCACGATTGATCAGCCCGATCTGGATTTCTTCAAGGAGCAGGGAGTTACCTGGCCCTGGCCTCGGCAATTGTACGCCCCCATCATCGAGTTTTGCCGGCGTGGGGGCGCCAAGGCCGTGATCCTGGACATACTTTATACCGAGGCCTCTTCCTACGGCCCTGACGACGACCGTCGTTTGGCAGAGGCCGCGGCTGCCGCCGGCAACGTGGTCTTTCCCTTTTTCCTGACTCGGGAAGAGAAGGGTCACAACCCTGGAGAGGCGGAACTGTTGCGGAAGGCCGCTCTGAGCATTTCAGGGCCGCCCCCCAAGGCTACGCCCCATTATCAGGCGGTGATCACTCCCATTGCCCCTTTTTTGGAGTCGGCCCAAGCCTTGGGAAACGTGGAATCGTCCCCGGGGGATCTAGACGGCATCTATCGTCGGGTCACCCTGGTGGCCCCTTTGAAGGGCCGGTGGTTGCCCACTCTGGCCTTTGCGGCCTTTGATCGTTTTCACTCCCCGGGCCCTTGGCGTTTCGAGAAGGGCGAGCTGGTGCAGGGATCTCACCGGCTGCCTCTGGATGAGCAGGGACAATTTCTTCTGAAATTTCGCGGTCCCAGTCGCAGCCACCGGCGTTACAGCGCCGCGAACCTGATCAAATCCGAGTATCAGTGTCGCCACGGGCACAACCCCGTATGCCCGCCGGAGGAGTTCGCGGGTAAATGGGTGTTTGTGGGTCTAACCGCCCCTGGTCTCATGGATTTGAAGTCCAGTCCGGTGGGCCCCGTTTATCCCGGGGTGGAGATTCATGCCACCCTGCTGGATAATCTCCTCAAAGGAGACTTCCTGCGGCCGGTCCCCCGGGGATGGCTCTGGGGCTGGAGCTTGTCACTGACCGTCTTGATGGTAGCCGCGGTCCTCTATGCCCGTGGTTTGCTCGCCACCTTGGGCTCTTTGGCGATCTTGGGGTTGGGTAATTTGGGCCTGGCCCTCCTGGCCTTCAAGATGAGCTGGTGGCTGGATCCGGTGCTGCCGGGGGAGGCCTTGGCCTTGGGGTTTGTCATGACGGCGGCCTACAGCTATGCCACCGAAGGCCGACAGAAGCGGGAAATCCGACGCATGTTCGCCCAATATATGTCCGAAACCGTGATCAACCATCTCCTCGAGCACCCGGAGAAGTTGAAATTGGGTGGCGAACGTCGCCGGGTCACCCTGTTTTTCTCCGACCTGGCCGGGTTCACCACCATGTCGGAACATCTCAGTCCCGAGGAGGTCGTGGATCTGCTCAATCAATACCTCTCCCGGATGACCGAGATCATCCTGGAGGAAGAAGGTACGGTGGACAAATACGAGGGGGATGCCATCGTGGCCTTCTGGGGCGCGCCCTTGGACCAGGAAGGCCAGGCTGGCCGGGCTTGTCGTGCTGCTTTGCGCCAGCAGGCCGCCCTTAAAGAATTGAATCGACGTTTCACCGAGGTCGGCCTGCCCACCTTGAGCTGCCGCATAGGGCTCCACACCGGAGAGGCCGTCGTCGGCAACCTGGGCTCGGAGAAACGTTTCGACTATACGGTCATCGGGGATGCGGTGAACTTGGCCTCCCGTCTGGAGGGCCTGAACAAGTTCTATCAAACCGCCATCATGGTGAGTGAGACCACGGTGCAGGAATGTGCCGAGGATCTGGAATTTCGGGAACTGGATCGGGTGGCCGTCAAGGGCCGAGAGACACCCATCACGGTCTACCAGCTACTGGCCCTGAAAGGAGAGTTGTCCCAGCCCTTGGCCGCCATGCGGGAAGCCTTCGCCCAAGGCTTGGAGCTTTATCGGCAAAGAGAGTTTGCCGCCGCAGCCTCCTGTTTCGCCCGGGCCCTGCAGCACTTTCCGGAGGATGGCCCAGCCCGGGTATTTCTGGAGCGCTGCCGGCAGTTTCAGAGCAGCCCGCCCCCCCCCGAGTGGGACGCGGTCTTCCGTCCTGACCAGAAATGAAGGTAGAATGATGCTCCTCGATTGTCACCTTTGTTCTGCAAATGGAAATGGGGGCTTCGAAGTTGGGGAGGGCCTTGGGATCCGACTCGATGTTTGGTGCCGCGTTTTCTTTCAGGATCATCTCGACCGTTTCGAAGTCATGGAAAACCAGACAAAGGAGGGCAAGGTGAGAGGGCCGGGATATCTCAACAGGTATGGGTGGTGGCGCCTGATACTGGGGCTGGCCGTGCTGCTTCTGGGAGCGGCACCCGGATGGGGGGGGACCCTGGAGGTGACCCAGCCTAATCAGCAGCTTTACCCCGATCCGGATTTTGCCAGCACCCCCATCGGCCCGGTGCCGGTGGGTACGGCGGTAAACGTTTTACAGCAGCTTGGCGATTGGTACAAGGTGGAGTGGCAGGGAAAGACCGGATGGCTGCACAAGACGGCTTTCCCCCAGACCGCACCCGTCCGGTTCGACATCGGCAAACTCCTGTTCGGGGAGCCGGTAACGCAGACCAAGAGTGATGAAGTGGCCTTGGCCAGCAAGGGCTTCACCCCTGAAGTGGAGGCCAGCTACCGGAAGAGATATCCGCACATGGATTACGCCTTGGTGGAAAAGGTGGAAGGCTTTCGAATCGACCCCGCGCAACTCCGGGCCTTTATCGAAGAAGGGGGGCTTAATCCATGAATACTCAGAGATATGTGAGGAGTTTGCTGTTGGCATCAATGCCTTTCTTTTTATGGGGCTGCGCGTTAGGTGGGTTTGGCGCACTGGGCCCGGTGGCCAACATTGCCATCAAGGCAGGCTACAAGGCCGCGCAGGCTTCCCGGCCGATCAGCGATTCCGAGGAATATTATGTGGGACGGGCGGTGGCGGCCCGCATCTTCAATAAATACCCCCTTTATCAGAACGCCGAAGTAACTCGGTACGTCAACCAGGTGGGCCAGGTCGTGGCTCGCAAATCGTCCCGTCCCCACACTTTCCGTGGATATCATTTCGCTGTATTGGATACCCCCGAGGTCAACGCCTTTGCCTGTCCCGGCGGCATTGTATTGATCACCCGCGGAATGCTCCGGAACTGCGCCACGGAGGACGAACTGGCTGCAGTGCTGGCCCATGAGGTGGCCCATATCGCCCACAAGGATGGGATCAACTCCATCAGTAAGGCCCGCTGGACCCAAGTGCTCACCTTCCTGGGAACAGAAGCGGCCAAGGAATACGGCGGAGTTGCCGGTGATCTGGTCAGCCTGTTCGAGGGTTCCATTGATGATGTCTTCAAGACCATCGTGGTCAACGGCTACAGCCGGGATGCCGAGCTGGCGGCCGATAGGGAGGCGGTGAGTATCCTGGGGAAGGCCGGTTACAATCCGTGGGCCATGGTGTCACTCCTGGAAAAGATGGGCGTCCATGGCGGCAGGGGCGGGATTTTCGAGACCCACCCACCCTGCAGTGAACGTCTGGCAGAGGTAAGGACCCAGGTCGGGGTCTCCACCCCGGGCAAGAGGGTCCTGGCCCGTGAAAAACGGTTCGAGAAACTAGGAATCTGATGATTGGAAAAAGACCGGGGCGGGGTCTCAACCATTAAGCTACTGCCCCTTGACGGTAGGGGCCCGGCGGAAGGCATGTTGGTCTTGATTTGCGTTGCGCCCCGTCCGATCTGTGGGGCAGGCGGCCTTCTGTGGGCAGGGCAGCAGCATGGCATTCCGTCACCCTGCGGTCAGGAATGCGGGGCATTGCGGGCCGAGGCGGCTCGCCACATGGGGAGCACCACCTCCACAGTGGCCCGCGCCGCAAGGGCCGAGGAGCTCGACCCGACCTCCAGGCCACGTAACCCCATTGAGACCGAGCGCCCCATGTAAATAAAATGCTTGGCCTCCCACCGGATCCTGAAGCCTGGACAAGGGATGATGGGTGGTCTCGCGCGAAGCGAGGGATGCCGGATCCTGATGACGATGAGGCTGGGGTTTGATGAGTTCATGGAAGGGGCGGACAACATCGTCTTCATCGGGGATCTGGGAACCGACAAATCGGGACTCGCCATCGGCCTGGTGCGTCAGGCCCTGGCCAATGGCCACGGACGGCGCCTCTACGGACCCGGGACCTCCTGAGATGAAATCTATGCCTCCATCGCCGGGCGCTTCCCCCAAGGCTCATGCGAAAACTGGCACGCTATCCCCTGCCCATCGTCGATGAGCCCGGGTGTCTCACCCTAAGTCCCGAACAGCTCAACGCCTTCTCCGAACTCATGGATGAACGCCGTGGATCGTCACAACGGATCTGCCATACTCGGATGGTACGAACTGTTCGAGAGAGAACCCCTCGTGGAGGCCCTCGTGGATCGCCTCGAAAACCACTGCATCACCATCCGCAACAAAGGACCATCCCTGCGCAACCCTCATCCCCAACCATCATGATCCCCCTCCCGCATCCACCTCTCAAACCATCCCCCAAAGACCTACAGCCTGCGCGCTCACAGGGTCACCACACTTGTGCACAAACGGGGTCAGATCCTGTCAGTGGCGGGGTTCAGGAGGGAGGTGCGCGGATCGCTTTTTTTCTTTACAACCAGTCCGCATCACGCACTGCCCATGGACGATCCAGGCTCGGGTCGTGCCAAGGGCGCCAGGCCCCTGAACCTGCCTCTCCGTGGTCTCCTGGATCATTTTTGAGGGGCACACGGCAAGGGACATGCTATTTGCTTTGGGCAACCTCTCTTCTGGCTTGATCCAACATCTTTATGCCTTTTTGAGAGATGTCCATGGACCTGGCCAGGGACTCCCTGGCTGCCTCCGGATTGTGAAAACCATCAGAGTTCTCCGCTGTCCACCATTCCCAGTAGATATGGGCTTGATCATGGAGCTTCCTTGCCTCTTTGAGCACTTCCTCCGGGACACCGGCCTCTTTGGCCTTGACAAAAGCCTCTATGAATTGGCCCAGCCAGAATTCGGCTTTTGTGATCTTCCCCCGGATGTAGTTCTGTATGGCATCCACCTGATATTCCGCTTCCCCTTCCTTCCAGTAGGGGTGGCATCTCACACAGGTATCTTTGAGCAGGTACCGAGCACTCCTTTGGCCGTGCCAGGTATATTTCTTCTCCCCTTTCTTCACCTTGGGCATATGGCAATCCTTGCACTCTACCCCTGCCCGCTCATGTTTGCTCATCCAGAAGGTCTCTGTCTCAGGGTGCTGAAGTTTGGAAAGGGAAGCGCCAGTTGTGGCATGTTTGAAGTCCTTGAACTTGTATTCCTCCATCTTCTTGGCGTAATCGAAAACGTTCACCCACTGAAACAGGTTGGTCCTCTTGTCCGCCATTCCCACAGGATCTCCTGTCTCCGGTTCATGTCCGGGATTGCAGTTGTATTCCACATGACACTGGGCACACATGAGGATCGAATCCGACCTGTTCAGAATCCCTACGGTCCTGAAATCCCGAAACATCACCTTGGTGATAGTGGTCTTACGGCTCTTTTCAGGATCGTAGGGATAAGTGCCGGCCCCCCTGTCCACCACGGCCTCGATGAGGGCATCGCGCACCACCCTCGGTTGCGCGGAGTGAGGATCATGGCAGATGTAGCAGTTTATGGGATGTCGAAGCTCCCGCACGAATTCCACCACCTTGGAGGTCCTGTCCCACCTGGCCCCAGGGTCCTTCTCCCCCATATATTTCCACTTGAGGATGTGATCCTGGGTCTTGCAGCTCAAGCACACGGGATTGGCCGCAGTGGCTGTCTGGGGCAAGAAGAGTTTCTGATCCGAGCTGCCAGGCTCCTTGTCCACCAGTAGATCCCAGGCGTTTTTCTCGGCTCCTTTGGCATCGCTGATCTTGCTCCAGTCCTTGAGCTGAAATCTCCCCCCATAGGCCCTGTCAACGATCAAATGGTCCAGCAATGCGAAGATGTGGCTTCTTGGCTCGGCATGCTCTTTGGTGAACCCATGCGGCATGGAAAGCTTGTCGAATAAGGGGGATCGGCTCTTGAAGGTGGCCTTTTCCACTCTGGCCTTGGACTGGAGGTTGGGGGCTACAAAAGATTCATATTGCGCCTTGTGGCACTTGCCACAGGCCAGGTGGTCCGTCCTGGTCAAGGGCGCCTGGGATGGATCCCCCAAGTGTTTTTCCAAGGCCTCATGGCAACTGGAGCAACTTACTGCCGCATGCTTTCCGGCCGACCTGAACCCTTTTATCTCGGTGTGACAACCAAAACAGGTGTCCTCTTTCCATTGCCCTGCCTTTCCTTCTCGAGCCTGTGCCTGGACGTCCCGGAGCTGCAGAGAAAGGGCCAGAACGGTCCAACCCAGAGCCAGCAGGAAGAACTCCCTCCTCATTCCCTAGTCCTCCACCCGGTCATATTGGAAGAGCTGCTTCTTTTCTTCTAATGGTGACGGAGGCTTCTTGTCAACAAAAAAGGTTGCTTGGAAAAGGCATCTCCTGCCCTTTTCTTATGGGAGGTCCAGGATGTTCGTGGCGCGTTGGTCTCGATTTGCGTTGCGCCCCATCCGAGTGGGTGAGAGGGGTCGTCGCTGCCCGGGCGGGATGGGATGTCCCCTATTGTCCCTCCCCATCTCGGACGGATGGGATCGAGGGGACCGAGGTCTTTTTGAATGAGGAAAGCCAAGAAGGACGCCTGAGGCGCGTTGGTCGAGATCCCGCCACCCCTCTCCGGGGGTGCAGGGGACTTTCTGTGGTCAGGGCCTGGGGGTATTGGTCAGCCCGCGGTTCACAAGGTGGGCTATTGCAGGCCGAGGCAGCCTGCCTCCTTGGTGTCAAGGCCTCTTCGCTTGGCAGCAGGCCAGGATAGAGGCCACTGCCGACTGGAGAGAGATCCGTCAACCCCCTCAAGAAAGAAGGTTCCCTTTCACGGTCATCCCGCGGCCGAGGCATCTCGCCATACGGGGTGCACTACCTCGGCAGTGGCCCGCGCCGCGAGAGCCAGAGAGCTCGACCGGATCTCCAGGGCAGGACAACCCCATTCAGACAGGGCGTCACCTGTGAGCAGGTAGCTCGAGGCCTTTCGCCCCGGACTATTGACCGAATCCAGCTTGGGTGGTAGCGTTAGGACGCCGTCGGTTGCAGGTTGAAACCCAAACGATTCAGAGGCCATCACGTTGCTGACTCCATACGAGACAATCTCTTGGGCCTAGTCTTCCTGGTTCGATGGGGCGATCTTGAGGACCTCGAAGAGGCTTGACTGCTCCCGGTCGGGAGAAATGACACACTGATTCTGGGAAGGAGGGGACTCATTATGTCTGCCAGGACCTCGATGAGAATGACTCAGCTTGTGGCCATTGCGCTCGTCGCCTCGGCATGTACCTTCCCGACGGTGACGCCGGAGATGGTCACAGCGCCCCCTCGCGTTCCGTCTACCGTGGTCGTAGGAGACATAAGCTCCGAGGACAGGCTGTGGGAGTACTTGGTCCCTCATTTCAAGCGTGGCCTGGTCGAGCGCCTGAACGAGAAGAATCTGTTTCAGGCCGTCGAGGAAACTGCCGCTGACGTGGGTGATCGGGGGGCCGTGGTGGTGACCGGGCGGATCACAGAGGTCGACAAAGGGAGCGCTGCCCTCAGATGGATCGTGGGTTTCGGAGCCGGCCGCGCCAAGGTCAGCGGTGCCTTCGAGATCAAGGACTCCGGGGGCAAGACATTGATCCGGTTCTCCGGGGGGGAGTCTTATGCAGGGGGTGTGGGGATCGGCGGCGCTGGTTTCCTCGACATGGAGGATCTGATGAGACGCTTCGGTGCCACGGTCGCCGACACGGTGGGCAGATGGGCCAAGGGCGAGAAGATCGACTGAAACTCACAGTTGATGGCGCAGTGACCAGGGCGATACCGGCTCCTCAAGATTGTGCTTGACACAAGACTACAGGAATAGTATGAGAAGGCACGCCTGTTGTCTGCAGGAGGGCGTGGAGCCGTGGATACGGGTGGCGGCTGCCCTGTTTGCGGGGCGCCGGGGTGAAACAGACCCGTTGCAGGTCAAGGGATCAAGATCAATAAGAGGAGGGGAGCCATGAGGAAGGCGATTGTCATAGCGATGGTCTTGTGTCTGTGCGCGGTCATGGGGACGTGGCAAGCGCTGGGCCAACAGAAACCGGGTTGGCCCAAGTCGGTCACCATCGGCGCGGCCCCTGTGGGAGGGACCTATTATGTATGGGCGGGCGGGTTCGTGAAGCTCCTGCACGAGAAGGTCGGGACCCCTGGCAACGTGGAGGTCACAGGGGGGCCCGTGCACAACGTGCAGCTCACCAACGAGAAGAAACTCGATTTCGGGATGGTCACGGCAGGTCCCATCTGGGAAGGCTGGAACGGGGAGGGCTGGGCCAAGGGGAAAAAATACCAGGATGTCCGCATCATCTTCCCCATGTATACCACCTACTTCCAGATGTACGCCCTCAAGAAGTCCGGGATCAAGTCCATCCACGACCTGAATGGAAAGAGCGTTGGGGTGGGACCGGTGGGCGGCACCCCAGCCACGTACTGGCCGAAGATCTTCGAGGTGGCGGGTGTCAAACCCGGCCGAATAGCGAATGCCAGCTCAGCGGATCTCAACTCTCAGCTCAAGGACGGGATGCTGGATGCCAACGGGCAGTCGGTGGGGCTTCCCTGGGTGACCATCACCGAGATAGAGACCACACACGACGTGAACGTCTTCGGTGTGAGCGCCAAGGATGCGGACAAGTTCATACAGAAATATCCATATTTTTCCAAGGGTATCATCCCCAAGGGCTTCTACAAGAGCAACAAGGACTATGAGGTGGAGACCCTGACGGTCTGGAACTTCATGACCGTTCACAAGGATGCCCCGGATGACTTCGTGTACGAGGTGGTCAAGAAGACCTTCGAGAACGTAGACATCCTGATCGCCGCGCACAAGTCCGCAGAGGAGGTCAAGCCAGAGAACATCGTGTACGCCCCTACGCCGCTCCATCCTGCAGCGGTCAAGTATTACAAGGAGAAAGGGATCCAGCTTCCCGACAAGCTCATACCCCGCTGAGGCGGATCGAAAATGGGGCTGAGTGAGCCTGAGGAGAAGGAGAACACTTGGGCGGGAGGAGCGTGCCATGGACGCTTCCCCGCCCTTCTTGTCTGATCAGGCCCCCTCCCTTTCCCGGTGGTGGAAAAGGGGGGAGGGGGAGGGAGATGGGATGAGGGGAGGCGCTCGGGCGAATGGCCACAAGGGGTAACCCGTAGCCGCAGGAGAAAAGGGATGTCAGAGGAGAAGGTCGCCGACATCAAGGAAGTGGAAAAGAAGCTCGAGCAGATGAAGATCCGGGACATAGAGGTCTCGGGGACCAGGCAGTTGGGCGGGTGGGTCTCCAAGGCCGTGTTCCTGGTGGGACTGGCCATGAGCGTATTCCACATCTGGGTCCTCACCGTCCGTGCCATCGACCCGTGGTACTTCAGGACCATGCACGTGGTCTTCGCAGGGACCCTGGTCTTCGCCCTGATCCCGGCCTCGAGAAAACGGGCCATGGATCGCATTCAGGTGCTGGATCTTCTCTTCATGGGGCTCCTGATCGCACCTGCTGTATACATCTTCTGGGTCTTCGACGAGTGGATCTACCGGGTAGGTGTCGTGCCCACGACGACGGATTTCATCTTTTCCCTGATGTTCGTGATAGCCGTCTTCGAGATGGCCAGGAGGGCGACCGGGTTGCCCCTGGCCATACTGTGCGCTGTGTTCGTCCTTTATGGCTACTTCGGCCCGTACATGCCCGGGCTTTTCTACCACAAGGGGTATTCATGGCCCAGGATGATCACCTACCTCTTCAGCCTGGAGGGGATCCTCGGGACCCCGGTGCTCGCCTCGGCCCATTACATCTTCCTCTTCGTCATATTCGGTGCATTCGTCGAGGTCTCAGGGGCAGGGAAGTTCTTCGTGGACTTCGCCCGTTGCCTTTCGGGGGGATTGCGGGGAGGCCCGGCCAAGGTCTCCATCATCTCCAGTGCCCTGATCGGGACGGCCTCCGGGTCCTCCGTGGCAAACGTGGTGGTGGACGGGGTCTTCAACATCCCCCTGATGAAGGCCAGCGGCTTCAAACGGGGTGTGGCAGGGGCAGTGGAGGCCATGAACTCCACAGGAGGGCAGATTGTGCCTCCGGTAATGGGGGCGGGGGCCTTCCTAATGGCCGAGATCCTCGGGGTCTCTTATGCCAAGGTGTGTCTGGCAGCCATCATTCCAGCCCTGATGTACTACGTGGCGGCCTATTGCATGATCGACTTCTATGCGGCAAAGGAGGGCCTTCGCGGGCTTCGCAGGGAAGAGCTTCCGGTGTTTCGGCGGATCATGGGCGAGAAGGGGTACCTCCTCCTGCCCCTAATAGTCCTCCTCGTGGCCCTCATGGTCCTGGACTACTCCCCGTACAGGGCGGCGATGTACGCCATCATCACCCTGGTGATAGTGAGCTGGGTCAGGGCCGAAAGTCGCATGGGCCCCCGCAAGATCGTCGATACCTTGGCAAAGGGTGCCAAGGGGTCCATCGAGATCGCGGCCACGTGCGCTGCTGCCGGGATCATCGTGGGGATCCTCACCCAGACAGGTCTGGGTATGAAGTTCGCCATGATAATAATCAGCTATTCCGGGGGGAATCTCATAGTGGCCATGGTGTTCACCATGTTCATAGCCATCATCCTCGGGATGGGCATGCCTACCACAGCGGCCTATGCCATCTGTGCATCCGTGCTCGCCCCCGCCCTGATCCAGCTCAAGGTCCCGCCCATAGCGGCACACCTCTTCATCTTCTACTTCGCATGCCTGTCGGCCTTGACCCCACCGGTGGCCTTGGCCTCCTTTGCGGCAGCGGCCATCGCAGGGGCCCGTACCTGGGAGGTGGGAGTCCAGGGCCTTCGCTTCGCCCTGGCCGGGTTCATAATCCCCTACATGTTCGTATTGGGGCCACCCATGGTCCTCGTGGGGACGTGGGACCAGATCGCCTTGGCCTTGGTCACCGGGGCCATGGGGACGATGACCCTGGCGGGTGCCGTGCAGGGTTACTTTCTCAGGGTCGCCCCGGTCCCGGTGCGGGTGGTGATGCTGGGGGCGGCCCTGCTTCTCATCAAACCTGGTTGGGACACGGACATCCTGGGGATCGTAGGCCTGGGGGCCGTGACGGCTTACCAGTTGGTGATGAGAAAGCGCGCCGTGTTGGCAAGGGCATGAGCCGGATGGGATCGAGGTGCAAACCGTCCGTTTGCCGACCTTGGCCGGGACCTCCGACGGATCGGTCGAGGCTCGCGGATCCCCTGGCGCGGCAGGCCTAAAGGGGCCTCCGTCCAGGTTGGTCATGGCCCCAGGCGAGGATCCTGGGCACCAGGGGGGTCGCACCCCTGGTGCCCACGGTGTGAGATTCCGAGAAGGTCCTCCTTGTATCCCAGAGTCGCTGACCGGGTTGTCTTACGCGTTCCTCATCGGGGGAGCGTGCCACGGCTCGCTTGAACCCTCGGGTAGGCCCGGACCCAAGGGGTCTGCGCACGACAGTAGGGCCTGCATCCCGAGATGGTCTGCCTGCCCGAGGTACTCCGCTTTCTTGAACAAGGACCTGAGACTGTGATATTGGAAGGAGTGCCGGTTCGGTTCATTCCGAACCCGGGAAGACCGAATGAGCCCACCCGAAAGGAACCGAGGAACCCCCAAGGCGGTGCCTGGCAGCCCGGCAGGGGATCTCTTCGAGCCTTTCTCCCGCCATGTATCGGGTCTATCGCGGGCCTTCAACCTGCTGCCGGATCTGGCCTTTCGAAGGGGATGGCCCTTTGTGCTTGGATGGTGCCAGAGGCTGAGCGGCCTCGTCCTACTCTTCTTCTTGGCGGCCCACGTATTGACGCTCTCTTTGCTGCCCGACCAAGGGTCGTACGACGCCAGGATGCGGCCTTTTGCATCCTTTCCCCTCGCCTTCCTCGAATGGGCCCTCGCGCTGCCTGTGATCTTCCACGCCCTCAATGGAGGCAGAGTCATACTATACGAGGGGTTCGCCGTACGGGACGACCGGGCGATGATCCGTTGGGTGCTCTCCCTTTGCCTGGTCTACCTGGTCCTTCTGGGATGGGCCATGGGCAACGGGGATCAGTTCATCTCCGCCCCGCTCTTCTGGCTCTCAGTGCTGGCCGGGGCCGTGTGCCTGACATCCGCGGCGGCAGGTCGCTTCTGGATGAGGCCGCAGGCCTTGGGCTGGAGGCTCCACCGTATCTCGGGGGTCATCCTCCTGGTGATGTTGCCCGCCCACATGTTCTTCATGCACCTGAGCTTTCCGGTGGCGCACGAAGCCTCAGCGGTCTTGGAGCGCATGAGGGGCCTGTTCATGCGGGGGGTGGACTTCGTGTTGCTGGCGACCGCCCTGTTCCACGGGGGATACGGGGCCTTCTCTGTGATGGGGGACTACCTGCGATCCAGGGCCTTGCGGGCGTTCTCGGGCCTCGTCTTGGCCGCGCTGGTCCTTTACCTGGCCTGGATAGGCATTGGGGTGCTTTGCGCCCTGGATGGGGGGTCGTGAGGATGAAATGGAGGATCTCCCGCAGCGTCTCGTGTGACCTCCTGATACTAGGGGCCGGCGGGGCAGGGCTTCGCTGCGCTGCGGAGGTCCTGCAGAGGCGGCCTGGCACGAAGGTTGTGGCGGTGACCAAGGTGGCGCATCCCCAGAAGTCCCACACGAGCACCGCCCAGGGGGGACTGGCTGCCGTGGATCCAGAGGATCCCGTAGACAGGCCCATCTATCACATGTTCGACACCTGGAAGGGCTCGGACTGCATGGCCGACCAGGATGTGGTGCGCCGCATCGTGGATGCAGCGTGGGAGGAGGTCATCTGGCTCGAGAACCGTGGCATGAACTTCAGCCGCGATATCGACGGAAGGCTCTCCAAGCGCACCTTCGGGGGCCACACGGTGCACTTCGGGGAGGCATCGGCCTACAGGGCGGTGTATGAGGCCGATCGCACTGGAAAGGGGATCATGGACACCCTCTGGGGGGAGGTGCTGCGTGGGGGTATCTCCTTCATGAATCAGTCCATGGCCACGGAGTTGCTGTTCTCGGCGGGGCGTTGTGTGGGTGCGGTGATCTTCCGTCAGAAGACGGGGGACCTGGTGGCTGTGCGAGCCAAGGCCACGGTCCTGGCAATGGGAGGGTGCGGACAGGTCTTTCGGGTGACTACCAACTGCCGACAGAACACGGGGGATCACATGGCCCTGGCCGTTGATGCGGGACTCCCCGTTATGGACCCGGAGGCCGTTCAGTTCCATCCCACAGGGATCGTCGGGCCCGGGATCCTGGCCAGCGAGACCCTGCGTTCTGTGGGAGGGATCCTGCGCAACCGGGACCTCGATGCCTTCATGGAGCGTTACGCCCCCAAGATGAAGGAGCTCGCGCCCAGGGACCTGGTGGCCCGTGCCATCGAGACCGAGATCCGGCAGGGCAGGGGGGCCTTCAACCCCGACCATGGGATAGAGCATGTTTGGATCGACCTGCGTCATCTCCCTGAGCACGTGCACAGGAAAGAGATCCCGGAGGTGGCGAGCTTCTTCAGGAAGTTCGCCAACGTGGATTCGACGAGGGATCTCTGCCCGATCCGGCCCAGCAACCATTATCACATGGGGGGAATCCCCACCAGCCCGGACGGGGAGGTCCTACGGGACGCCAAGGGTGTCGTGCCTGGCCTGTTCGCTGTTGGGGAGTGCGCATGCGCGAGTTTTCACGGGTTCAACCGGCTCGGGACCAACTCCCTCCTCGAGCTCATCACCATGGGCAGGTTCGCCGGCCGGAGGGTCCTGGAATACCTGGAAGGGGAGGTGCCGGCGCTCCCACCCCACGCCGGGCAGGGGACTCTCGAGAGGTTCTCCCGGTACACGCAGTCAAAGGGACCAGCCAAGGTGGGAGAGATCAGAGAGGGCCTCCGCGCGCTCATGACCGATAAGGTTGGGGTCTTCCGGGTGGGGCAGGGGCTTCAGGAGGCGGTATCTCGGCTGAGCGAGCTCAAGGCCATGGCGGAGGAGACGACCCTGGCGTGCAAGGACCCCATAATGAACCAGCAGCTCGTGGAGAGATGGGAGTTGGACAACCTGCTGGTCTCGGCCATGCTCATCGCGCAGGGTGCCCTGAGCCGGAAGGAGTCCCGGGGGGGTCACTTCCGGGAGGACTACCCGGACCGAAGCCCCGAGTTCGATTGTCACAGCTTGGTCTACATGAAGGGATTCGGGGAGGTCCAGGTGGGGCGCAAGCCAGTGGACATGAGCCTGCACAGGGAGGGGGGTAGCAACTCCGAGCGGTTCGGTATGATCGAACGGAAGTACTGAGGGCGCCGCGGAAGTCACTCGGCCGGACGATTCGGGTCGATTGGTCGAAGGCAAACAGGGGGGTCATGGGTGAGCTCTACGGGATCATGTTGAGGATCCTCAGATATGACCCTGTGGAGAGGAAGAAGTGGGTGCAGGATTACCAGATAGAGGCCGGGGGGATACTCAGGTTCACGGATATCTTCAGAAGGATAAACATGGAGCAGGACCCCACATTGGCCTGGAGTTCCTCCTGCGAGCATGCACAGTGCGGGAGCTGCGCCGTGAGGATAAACGGTCGCCCCCTCCTGGCATGCGAGCTCCTGGTCGCCAATGCCGTGGAGCGTTTCGGGACGGAATGCTTCTTCATCCAGCCGATCACAGTGGGGCCTGTGGTCAGGGACCTCGTGGTGGACCTGGAGCCGGCCTACGCCCGAGTGGAGAAGATCAGGCCTTATCTCATCCGCAGGAGAGAAAACCCGTACGGCGGAGGGGAGTATCGCATACCCCCCCGCGCCTTGGAGGCGTATGTGGAAGCGACTCGCTGCATCAACTGCTTCTGCTGTGCCACGGCGTGCATGAGCGGGCCTCCCAATTTCCTGGGCCCTAACGCGGTGATGGCCTCCGTCGCGCGGCTCCTTGATCCCAGGGAGGACGCCTTGGGGGAGAGGCTTCGGGCCCTGCACGGCCCAGAAGGCGTGCGGCACTGTCACACCTCGCGTGCCTGCTCCCACGTCTGTCCCAAGGAGATCGACGTCGCCCATTTCGTGGCAATGGCCAAGGCGGCAGCCTTTCCCAGGCAGTGAGCCCTGCCTCTCTGGCCAAGGGATGCGTGAAAGGGGCCACCAGGGAGGATCTCCGCGGGTGTCTGTTGCGAGTGGCCTAAGAGAGTTTCGGTGCGGCTGAAGGGATGTGGCCAATGACTTGCCTGCTCTCGCATTTTGTCCTGATCTGACAACATGGGGTGGTATGGATAGGACCAGGAGGTCAGGGGGCTTGAGGGTCGGCTTGTATGGGGACATATACCCTCCCGTCAGGCCGGGTCTTGGAAAGGAGCTCGGGGTGGAGGCCATGAAGAAGGGTGCGAGGAAGGAACAGCGGGGCGTGGTATGTGCGGCCTTGATCGGTCTTTTGGCCATGGTTGTCTGTTTGTCCTCTTGCGCGTCGATCCAAACGCCACGGGATGCGCAAGCCATTACGGGGTCCAAGACGCCGTTGGTCAGCGAGGAGGGGGCCGATGGCCCCCGGGCAGGGGATCGGAATCAGGAGGAGGCCGCTCCGGGCCAGCGAGGGTCGTTCCAACTCAAGGATATGATGGGCGCCTTGGTGACGACCCTCCTTTCACCAGCCACCTGGTCTGCCGTCTTTCAGGCCCTCGCCGGCCACGGTTTCTGGCCTTGAGGAGAGGGCATAGCGGGAGGCGGGGCGGTTGGGGTTCAGGGGGTTAAGGGGGCCATCACCATACTATTGTAGAAGCGAGGGCAACCAAAGGCTAAGGACCGGGACGTAACTTATAACCAAGAGGCCCATGAGATAGATGAAAAAGAAGGGCAGTACGCTGACAGCTATCCGGTCAGCAGAAACACGGAACATGGCGCACATGATGAAGATATTGAGCCCGAAAGGGGGTGAGAACATACCTATGGCCATGTTTACCACCATCACGATGCCGAAGTGTAGGACATCGAGTCCGATAGCTTGCGCAACAGGCCAAAGGATAGGGGCAAAGACCAACATCGCGGAGGTGGGGTCTATGAACATCCCCGCGACTAACAGAAGCAAGTTAATGAGTAGCAAGATGGCCCATGAAGGCAACCTCATCTCCGATATGAAGGAGACAAGGGCTTGCGGGACCTGGTTGACGGTCAGTATCCAAGAGAAGAGCCCTGCCGCAGCACATATCAAGAAGATGCTGCCCGTCAACTTGGCGGACTCGAGGGTGACCTCCCAAAGCCCTCTCCAGTCCAACTCCCGGTGAATGAGGCCAGCTATGAACAGGGCGTATGCCGAGGCCAGAAAAGCGGCCTCGGTCGGGGTGGCGAATCCCCCATAGATTCCGGCGAATATGATCACTGGAAGGCCCAAAGTCCAGGATGCTGACTTAGTGCTATCGAGGATCTCCCTCTTCTTCCATGTTCGCCCTCGGGCGAGGCCCTCGCGATAAGAGATGTAGATAGAGTAACAGCCGGCCAAGATGCCAAGAAGCATCCCTGGCAAGAAACCGGCCAAGAACAGCTTGCCCACGGGTGCGGCTGTGACTGAGCAATACAGGATCATGGAGATCGAAGGCGGGATGATGATGGCGATGGCCCCCGATGAGCTGACGAGGCCCAGGCTGAATTTGTCAGAATACCCATCCTCCAGCAATGCGGGATAAAGGATTCTGCCCAAGGCGGCCGCAGATGCAGCGCTGGAACCGGAAATAGCCCCGAACATCTCCCCGGCCGCTACGGTAGTCAAGGGGATGCCCCCGGGCACGGGGCCCACAATGGAGCGTACCCATTGTACCAAACGGAGAGTCATGCCGCTGCGGCCCATTATCGTTCCGGCGAATATAAAGCCCGGCACGGCCAACAAGACCATGTTATCAAGTGCCCCGAAAAGGGTCGATGCCACCACATCCATCGGGATGTCTGTGAAGAAGAAAATGGCAACCATGGAGGCAATCAAGAAATCCAACCAAAGGGGAAACCCCACAACCAGGAGTCCCACCGCAACAACGGTCAGCACCGTGATCATAAACGATCGACCTCTTTCGTACTCCGATCTTGTCCGGAGGGTGCCGATGTCAGAAGCCGGACCGGATCATCTCCGGTGCGCTGCGTAGAGTAGGTAATGTAAACTGGCGGCTGCCATGAGACCAAAGCCGATGGGCAACGAGGCGTATCCGAGGATCGCCGGAAAGACGCCGCTTTGGCTCACCTCCCCCATCGTTAGGACCTTCCATGCCTGCTGCACACAGAGGTAACACGTCACAACGCAGAAAAACAGAGAGCTTATGCCCACTGCCCTATTTATCGTCACTTGCAACAGGGGCGGCATGACGTTGTGGACCGCATCCATAGAGATGTGCTCACCATTCATGGTGAGGCTCACAGCCGCTGTATAGACGATCCAGATTTGAAGATAACGTGCCAGGTCATCAAGCCATGCCACGCCCACGCCGAGCAGGCTCCGCGTTAGGGTCATGGCCACGATCACCGCTGACAGTAACAACAACAAGGCCACCGCAAAAGCGCTGGCTGCCTTGTCCGCCCACTGAAGGACGCGGCGCAGTCCTTCTGGCCGAGGGTCCTGCGCCGCGTCCTTCAGACTAGTCGTCTCGCTCTTGGAATGAGTCAAAGTTCCTTGCCCATCACTTCGCTGTCTCAATTGCCTTGACCAAGCGAGCCAAGGCTTCGCCCTTAGCCTGATCTTTCTTGATCTCTGCCCAAACCTGTTCGCTGGCCGTCTTCAGCTTGGTCCTTTCCGTCTCAGGGAGCTCGCTGAACGTGGCCGCCTTCTTCACCACATCCATGGACCTTTGCTGGTGTTTCTTCATGATCGTTAAAGACTCCTTCGCCGCTGCCTCGCCGGCCTTTCGCACTGCTTCCTTTAGATCCGCCGGCAAGGAGTCAAGCCACCTGGCATTGACCATGATCATTGAGCTCAGCGTGCCATGCCGCATGCTGGTGACATACTTGGCCACTTCATGGAATTTGAATCTTTCCAAGACATCGATGGGGACCTCAATTCCCTCCACTGTTCCCTGCTGCAGCGCGGTGTAGCACTCTGCTAGTGGCAACGGGATCCCAATGGCACCAAAGGCCTTGAACTGCCCGACCAACTCGGGGGATTGGATCACCCTGATCTTGCGCCCTTTCAAGTCCTCCGCCTTATTCACCGGAAATTTCGTAGCGAGATACTTGAACCCGCCCGCGTACCACATGGCTATTTCCAGCCCTGCTTGCCGAGCCGCTTTCCGAAATGGCTCAGCCGCCTCGCTGTTCAGAACTCGTGTCTGGACTTCGTCGCTTGGAAAAAGAAAGGGTAAGTCCAGCACCCCCAAGAGGGGAATATACGGGACCGCGAACCCGGCTGGCTGGATTATCGCCTCCTGCGCCCCAGATCGCAGGTCCTTGTTCATCTTCTCGTTGTTGCCCAGTTGGCTGGCATTGTAAACGGGTGCCTTTATCCTGCCTCCAGAGAGCCGTTCTACCTCCTTGGCAAAGAACTTCGCGATCTCGTCCTGTCCGTCGTTGGCCGTTGCATGGCCCAACTTCATTGTGAACTGGGCCTGAGCGCTGACCAGAGCCGGATGCCACATCGCCAAAGTGAAGACCAACAAGGACGAGAGCCACATCCAGTGACGCCGCCCCCACCCGAACCGGGAAGCTGCAATGCTGACCATTTCTCCGCCCTCCTCTTGTTGCTGCTCCTTTCTCGACTTCCACAAATACCTGGGAACGCCTTGTTGATACAGTGTATCCTCAGGGGGAAGAGTGAAGCAGCGCGTTATCGAGTCTATTATCTGACTCGGAGGGCGTTGTCAAGGTCATCGGTTCGCTTCCCACAGTTGCGACTTCCGTGGAATTCTCTGCCAAGTTCAACATCAGCTTCCTCGCCATTTCATCTGTCTTGGCGGGCTTGAGAAGGCTCCTTGACGGTCCTCGCAGCCGCCGTGGGATCTGATCGTGGTCCTGAGACAGATGGACAATGCCTGCTGCAACCCGGTGACTGACGTCGGCCCTCGGGGATGGTGCCGACGGAAGTAGTCATGCTCAGTCTTGGTAAGAGCGAGCCCCTCACTCGTTGATTCTGCCTCGGCTGCGTGGTATCTTTGGCTCTCAAAACGGGCTCTTATCTTCCAGTGGAGCTGTTGCCTTGCTCGTCAACGCGGTAACCGGAAAGGAGAGGTAGAGATGTCGTACAGGGATATTCGCGAATACCTCGGGGCCTTGGAAAAGGCCGGGAAGCTCAGGCGTATTACAAAGGCTGTTGACATTTCATGGGAGGTAGCCTGCGTAGCGCGGTGGATGTTCCAAGCCATCCCGGAGCAGGAACGGTTCGGTCTGCTCTTTGAGAGTGTCAAGGGTTTCGATATCCCCGTGATGACAGGGGTAATAGGTGCATCACGGCAGACCTACGCCATTGCCTTGCAAACCGAGCCTGATCAGATCAACGAGAAATGGGTCGAAGCCCTTTTGCACCCCGTCCCTCCACGAGTTGTTGAGCGGGGTGTCTGCCAAGAAGTCGTGCTGACGGGAAACAACGTCGACCTCGGCAAGATCCCTATTCCTATCTGGACTCCGGGCAAGGATGCGGGGCCATACCTTTCCACCACAACGTTGAGCCGAGATCATGACACCGGTATCCAGAATGCGGCAGTCTACCGCGCTATGGTTAGGGACAGAAATCACCTGGCCGTCAACCTGGCCCCGGCGAGGCATGGCACCCTGTGCTACGAGTCTTACGTTAAGAACGGCAAGCCTGCTCCTTTTGCTTGGGTGATAGGTGCGGAGCCCGTTGTGCACCTTGGAGCCGTGGCGAATGTCGCGTACGGGATAGATGAATTGGCCATCGCAGGCGGGCTAAAGGGGGAGCCGGTGGACGTGGTCAAGGCGAGGACAGTGGATCTCCTGGTACCGGCCTCCGCGGAGGTA
>FWPV01001968.1_pt1 | contig 52582 bp, 41 predicted proteins | sample 2228371 | NCBI WGS metagenome assembly FWPV01 (sample SAMEA103939776, study PRJEB20133) | metagenome
GGTGCAGGTTGTCGACGCCTCGCCACCCCTTGTGGCTGCGCCACCCGACCACCTGCGGGGCTACCGCTTGGCGGAACCGCTTGTGGATATATGCGAAGCCTGCGCCGTTTGGGCAGAGGAGCCACTTGTACCCGTCCACGGCGTACATGTCCGGCTCCCACCGGGAGGCGTCAAAGTCGAGGGCGCCTGCGCTTTGCGTTCCGTCGATAAAAAGGTGCGCGCCCGCTTCGCGCGCCGCCCGGACCACCTCATCCACAGGCGGGCGAAGCCCTGTCGAATAGTTCACCGTGCTGACCAAGACGGCGCGGACCGGCTTCTCGAACGCTGAGGCGAAGCCTTCCCAAGGGGTTTCGATGAATTCGACTCCGCGGCAGGCGAGCAGCGCCGGGTGGTAGAGGTTGTTGGGGAATTCATGGGCTAACGTGACGATGCGGTCGCCCGGGCGCCAGGGGATTCCGCCGAGGAACAAAGAGAGCGCCGTAGCGGCGTTCTGAAAGAAAGCCACGTCGGCGGCGGCGGCGTGGACCAAGCGCGCGCACTTCTCGCGCAGGCGGTCGGCGTCGTCGAACCAAGCCAGAAAATCCGTACAGCCAAGTTCGTCGCGGCGCCGGCAGTGGCAGGCGATCGCCTCGGACGCGCAGCTCGGCAATTGTCCGAACGTGGCCGTGTCAAGGTACACCCAATTCCGCAGCGCCGGAAATTGTGCGCGTACGGCGTCCCAATCTACGCCCATGGCTGGCCCAAGCGGGCGGCCACGCTGCGCGCAGCCTCAGCCACCGGCGCTTCGGCCGATTGGCGCGTCCGGCGGTCGGTGATCTCCACAACCCCGGCGGCGAGCTTCTTTCCCACGGTGATGCGCCACGGGATGCCGATCAAGTCCGCGTCCTTGAACTTGACGCCGGGGCGCTCATCACGGTCGTCGAGCAGGGCGTCCAGTCCGAGGGACTTGCACTCGGCGTAAATCGACTCGGCGGCTTGGCGCATGGCCGCGTCCTTCCAATTGACCGGCGTCACCACCACGGTAAACGGAGCGATGGAAGGCGGCAGCATCATGCCGTCCGCATCGTGGTACAGCTCGATGGCGGCGCTGAGGATGCGGCCTACGCCGATGCCGTATGAGCCCATAATGGGCGTGATCTCGCGGCCGTGTTCATCGAGCACACGCAGACCCATCGACTCGGAATACTTATAGCCGAGTTTGAAGATGTGGCCGATTTCGACGGTTTTGACAATGCGCAGCGGCGCGCCGCTTTGGATTTCGAGATCGCCTTCGGCCACTTGGCGGATGTCGGCCCACTGCGGCTGAAAATCTTCGCCGGGCGTGACGTGCCGCAGGTGGTAGTCATTCTCGTTCGCGCCGCAGATCATGTTGCGGCGCCCCTGGAGCGCGAAATCGGCGATGATGCGCATGGGGCGCTTGAGGCCGAGCGGACCGAGCGAGCCGGCGTCGGCGTCGAAGGCGGCGCGGATCTCGTCCGGGTGCGCGGGACGCGGCTCCGTCTTGGCGCCCACCACGCCGGCGAACTTGGTTTCGCTCAGTGCGTGGTCGCCGCGCAGCAGGCACAGGTACATTTCGCCGTCGGCGACCATCACCAGGCTCTTCATCTGCGACGTTTCCGGCAGTCCGGTGAATTCAGCCACCTCGGCGATGGTCTTGCGTCCGGGGGTGTGAAATTTCTCCGGTTCGAGGTCCCCTTCGGGATCGGGCGCTAGCGGAGGCGTCGGACGCGAGACGGCTTTCTCGAGGTTCGCGGCGTAGCCGGTCTGGTCGCACACGACGATGTAGTCTTCGCCGGCATCCGAAGCCACCATGAACTCGTGGGACTGGCTGCCGCCCATCGAGCCGGAGTGTGCCTCAACGGCGATGTATTTCAACCCGCAGCGGTCGAAGATGCGGCAATAGGCTTCATAGTGCTTCTGGTAAGCCACATCCAAGCCCTCCGGCGCGAGGTCGAAGCTGTAGGAATCCTTCATGATGAACTCGCGCACACGCAGCAAGCCGGACTTGGGGCGGGCTTCGTCGCGGAACTTGGTCTGGATCTGATACCAGATTTGCGGAAGCTGCTTGTAGCTGCGGAGTTCGCCGCGGGCAATGGAAGTCATGACCTCTTCGTGGGTCATGCCGAGGCAGAGATCCCGGTTCCAGCGGTCCTTCAGCCGGAACATGTTGGCGCCCATGACGTCCCACCGTCCGGACTCTTGCCACACCTCAGCAGGATGCAGAGCCGGCAGGAGCATCTCTTGCGCTCCGATGGCGTCCATTTCCTCGCGGATGATTTGCATGATTTTGAGCATCGAGCGGTGCGCGAGGAACAGATAGCTATAGATGCCGCTCGACAATTGGCGCACGTAGCCGGCGCGCAAAAGCAATTGATGGCTGACAACTTCGGCTTCGGCGGGGGTTTCCCGCAAGGTAGGTATGAACAGTTTGCTCCAAAGCATGTGCGGGGAACCCTAATTGTAGCATGCTAGAATTAAGGGTCATCCCATGAAAATCGCGATCGGCGCGGACCACGCTGGATTTGTGCTGAAGGAAAAGATCAAGGAAAAGCTCTTGCGCGAGGGGCACCAAGTGGAGGACGTGGGCACCCACAGCAGCGAGTCGGTGGACTATCCGGATTTCGCCCGGCAGGTGGCGGCGAAGGTGTCGTCAGGCGAGGCGGAGCGCGGCATTTTGGTGTGTTACACCGGCGTGGGCATGTCGATCGCGGCCAATAAGGTCCCCGGGGTGCGGGCGGCGTTGGGCGTCAACACCGAAGAAGTGCAGTTGACGCGGCGGCACAACAACGCCAACGTGCTTACCTTGGGGGCCATTCTAACCACCCCGGAAGCGGCGGCGCCGCTCGTGGACGCCTTTCTCAATACGGAATTTGAGGGCGGGCGGCACGCCCGGCGCGTCCAGAAGATTACCGATTTGGAGCAGTTGGCAAAATGACGGAAGTCGAGAGAATGTCGCGGCCGCTGGCGGCGGTCGATCCGGAAATTTACGATGCGATTCAAAAGGAGATCGAGCGCCAGCACACGCGGCTGGAGCTGATCGCCAGCGAGAATTTCACCTCGGAGGCGATTCTGGAGGCGACCGGGAGCGTCTTCACGAACAAGTATGCGGAGGGCTATCCGGGCAAGCGTTATTACGGCGGCTGCGAGCATACAGACGTGGTGGAGACGCTGGCGCGGGAGCGGGCGAAGAAGTTGTTTCACGCCGAGCACGCCAACGTGCAGCCGCATTCCGGCTCGCAAGCCAACGAGGCGGCCTACGGGGCGGTTCTGGAGCCGGGCGACACGATTCTGGGCATGAATCTGGCGCACGGCGGGCACCTGACGCACGGCCATCACCTCAACTTCTCCGGCAAGCGCTACAAGGTGGTTCCGTACGGGGTCCGGCGGGACGACGAAATCATCGATTACGATGAACTCGCGCGCCTGGCCGGGGAGCACCGGCCCAAGATGATCATCGCCGGAGGCAGCGCTTACCCGCGGATCATCGACTTCAAGAAATTCCGCGAGGTGGCGGATTCGGTGGGCGCGATTTTGCTGGTCGACATGGCTCACTTTTCGGGTCTGGTGGCCGCGGGGCTGCATCCCAACCCGTGCGAGTGGGCGGATATCGTGACCTCCACGACCCACAAGACCTTGCGGGGGCCGCGCGCGGGCATCATCTTATGCAAAGAGAAGTACGCGGCGGCGATTGACAAGAGCGTTTTCCCGGGCGTGCAGGGCGGACCGCTGGTGCACGTCATCGCGGCGAAGGCGGTGTGTTTCCGCGAAGCGATGCAGCCGGAGTTCGTGGAATATCAGAGGCAAGTGCTGGCCAACGCGCGGACGCTTGCTTCCACCCTGGCGAGCGAGGGTTTCCGCATCGTATCCGGCGGCACAGACACGCACCTGCTGCTGGTGGACGTCTTCGCCAAAGGCATCCGGGGGAGGGAAGCCGAAACCGCGCTCGATAAAGCCCACATCACGGTGAACAAGAACGCCATCCCGTTTGACGTGAATCCGCCCTTGAATCCGAGCGGCATCCGGCTGGGCAGCCCGGCGGTGACGACGCGCGGCTTCAAGGAGGGGGAGATGGCCGAAGTCGCAGCGTTGATCGCCGAAGTGCTGAAGAACAAGGACTCTGAAGAAGTCCTGGCGGCGGTGCGGCGGCGCGTGGAGGCGCTGGCCGCGCGGTTCCCGCTGTACTCCTGGAAATGGAGCGCGGCTGCGGCGCGCTGACCGAAATGCCCTTGCGGGTTTTCCTCGACGTTCGCCACGCCCGGGACTTCGGAATCGGAACCTATATCCGCAATCTCATTGCGGCGTTTGCGAAGATCGACTCGGAAGACCGCTTTATTCTCGCCGGCCGCCCGCAGGATCTGGCGGAATTCGGAAAGCTGCCGGAGAATTTTCAACTTGTAGAATACCGCCGGTCGGGCGAAGAGCTTTGGGATCAAGTGGCCTTTCCTTGGTTTGCGCGGAGCTTCAGCCCGGACCTCTACCACATTCCTTTGAACGCGGTTTCCCCGCTCATGCCGAAGCCCTATGTGGTCACCATCCACGACATGAGCGTGCTGATGTTCTCAGATCCCACGCAGAGGCGCCCCCGGCTGCTGGATTACCGTTTCCGCAAAGGTTTGGAGCGGGCGGACCGTGTGATCGCCGTTTCAGCGGCGACCCGCCGCGACGTCGAGAAGCTCTTAGGCGTCCCGCCGCAGCGCATCCGCCAAATCTATAACGCCCCGGATCCGCGGTTCCTCGCTCCGCGCTCGGAGGACGATGAAACCAACGCCCGCATTCTCCAACGCTATGGGATCGAGTACCCGTACCTTTTGTACGCCGGAAACATCCGGATCCAGAAGAATATCCCCAGGCTGGTGGAGGCGTTTGCCGTAGTGCGCGGAGAGTTGGAGAACCATCCCATATACCGGGATCTGCGGCTGATCGTCATAGGCGACGAAATCGCCAAGAACCCGGCGGTGCGGAGAGCGATTTTCCAAACCCGGGTCGAGCAGGCGGTGCGGTTTCTTGGTTTTGTCCCACTGGAGACACTGCGGGTGTTCTATGAAGCGGCGGCGGCTTTCGTGTTTCCTTCGCTCTATGAAGGGTTCGGCTTGCCGCCTCTCGAAGCGATGGCTTGCGGGACGCCTGTGGTCACCTCGGGAGTCAGCTCGCTGCCCGAGGTGGTGGGCGACGCGGCGATGCTGGTCAACCCGGAGAACGTCTTCGATATCGCGCGCGGCATCCGCGAGGTTTTGCTGGACGAACGGCTGCGGCAGCGCATGATCGAGCGCGGCAGGCTCCAGGTGAAGCGCTTCAGTTGGGAGCGCACGGCGGCGGAAGTCCTCGAGGTTTACCGCGAGGTCGCCGGGCGGCGGAGCTGAGGGCGGCGCTCGTCCGCTTCGGGTTCTTCGAACAGGTCGCGCAGCGAGAGTTCGAGAGCTTCCAGAATCTGATCCGCCGTCTGCGCGGTCAATGCGCGCCGCCCGCGGAGGATGTTCGTCAGGTGGGGCTGGGAAATGCCCGCGCGGAGCGCCAATCCGCGTATGGTGATCTCGCCGTTGCGCAGGCGCCCGTCCACCCGGGTGAGCAGCCGCTGGTGCAGCGCCGCAAACCTCATTGCCCGCCCCCTATTTCATCCGGAAATACGATCCGCAGCCGCGACATCGGTAATTATAATAACAAAAAATCCCAAAAATAAGAATAACTATTCAAATCCACAAAAGTTTGTAGACCGCCGGAAGTTACAGGCCTTGTCGCCAAAAAGGCGCGGAAAGAATTATTAGTATTCACCGTTACTTATTGACAAAAACAAAGTGGCTTCTAGGATCGAAGCAGGATGGTTGGCGCGCCCGTTTTCGAGGGCGCGGCCAAGGAGGACAAAGACATGATTCAGTGGACTAGATCCAACACGCTGGCCCTTTCCCGGGAGAAGTGCTATGAGTGCCGGGGGCGGGGCCTGAAGCGGATGCGCGGGACAGACGAGGTTCCGTGCGCCTGCGTGTTGCGGAGTATTTTCCGCGCCTGCTACCGTAAGTTCCGCGAGTGCGCCATCAAGGACAGAGCCATGGCTCAACCCATGCTGGAATACTCGCGGGGCAGGGGCCCAAAGCTGACGTGGGGCCGCAAGAGCGAGGAGTTCGCCGCCGATTTTTTCCTGGTCAGCCGCCGGTATCTAACGCCCCGGGAGTACAAGCTGTTTCAGCTCCACTACCTCCGGGAAGAACCGTGGCGCGTCTGTTGCGCGCGCCTGGGAATCGATAAGGTGACGTTCTTCCGCGAAGCGTACCGGATCGAGGCCAAGTTGGGCCGGGTGTACGCCGAGCTGCAGCCCTACCCTTTGTTCCCATTGCACGACTACTTTTCGAGCACCACGCGCGAGCGGGTGTACTCGTCCTTGCGGTTGCAGAAAGTCGTCACCATGCCGTCGCCGGCGGAGAGGAAGCCGCCGGAGAGCAAGCCTTCGGATGCCCCCGTGGAAACCCTGCCCAAGGCGGCTTAAGATTCGGGCGGGCGGTCCTCCGCCCGGTCTTCCGTCTTTTTGCCTGCCGCCGGACGCCTACGGAAAAAGGTGTCCGGCGCGCGGAACACCGTGGCGATGAGGACGATGAACAGAGCCAAGAGACAAATCAAAGTGGCGACGCCGCCCACCACGAGGTAGTCGATGTCGCGGTGGGGCGCGGGGATCAACTTCAGCAGCAGAGCCGCCGTGGCGGCGAATAAGAATACAATGCCCGCCGCCAAGGCGATGACGCGCGAAGTCGGGAGCATCGATTCGATTCTATCGGATCACGGCTTTCAGGCGTCGTACTTTTCCGTGACGATGCGCGCGCGGTCCCAACCAGCGCCGGCAAGCATGGCGCGGACGTCGTTTACCATAGCCTTCATCCCGCAGGCGTAAACTTGCAGGTCGGAGCGTCCCGCGGCCAAGCCTTCCACGTGCGTTTGCACCCGCCCCGTGAGTCCGCGCCAGTCCGGACCCGGGCGCGTGAGCGTCGGAAGAAACCGGAAGTGGGGATGGGCGCGCTCCAACTCTTCGAACTCGGCGCGGTAAAGGATCGAATGTTCGTATCGAACTCCGAGCAGCAGAGTCCAACGCCGCTCCCGGTCCTTTTCGAGATAAGTCCGGATCATGGACCGGAAAGGCGCCACGCCGGTTCCGGTGGCGACCATCAGAATCTCGCCGGGCGCATCGCGAAGCATAAAGGAGCCAAACGGACCCTTGCAAGGTATGGTTTCTCCGGGCTGCAAGGCGAATAGCCGCGGCGACATACGCCCTTCGCGCACGCGGTTCAAGCACAAGGCGAAGCGGTTCCTGTCGGGCTCGGAGGCGATCGAATAGGCGCGGGTGAAAGTTTTGCCGTCCCACTCGCCGCTTATGGAGACGAACTGACCCGGCTTGAACCGGAATTCCTGCACTTCCGGCAGTTCAAACTCGAAGTGACGCACCTCGGGCGCAATTTCTTGAGACCACAGCAGCCGGGCGATCATCTTCCTACCTGGGTTGATGCCGGGGAGCGCCGGATTGATGCAAAGGCGCTAAACTGGAAGCAGTGAAAACCGTTAACGATAACGCTGGCGGAGCCGTCCGCCCTCTGAGGACGGGTTCGCTCCGCAGCTTGGTCTATAACACGCTCCGCGAGGCGATCTTCTCCGGGGAATTGCGCCCGGGCGATCCGATCCGTGAAGCCCACATGGCGCGTGCTCTGAATGTCAGCCAGCCGACGGTGCGCGAGGCGTTGCTGCAACTCGAACACGCCGGATTGGTGGTTCGCAGCCCGCAGCGCGAAACGGTGGTTACAAGGCTCAGCGCCGAAGACATCCGGGAGCGGGCGAAGCTCAGGGTGCTGCTCGAGCCGGAGGCGGCGATCGAGGCTTTGCCCCGGATGGGACCGGATGAATACCGCATTTTGGACGAGCGGTTGGAAGCCATTCACCGGGCGCTGGCCAAAGATTCCTACCATGAGTTTGTCGCGGCGGATCTCGATTTCCACCGGCAAATCTGGGAGTTTTCCGGCAACCGGATGCTGGTCAAAGTGCTCGAACTGATCACGGTGCCGCTGTTTGCGTTTCTAAGCATCGAGCGGAGCCGTGTGCTAAAGGACTTGGCGCGCATTGTGCGGTCGCATGACCCCATTTTGGCCGCGCTGCGCTCCCGGGATGAAACGGCCATCCGGGAGGCTTTCCGCCAGCACATTGACAGCTCATACCGGAACTTTGCGATCGAAGGTCCATCAGCCGCGGAAACTCGGGAAAAGACCGCCGCGGGTTGACAGAACCGCGTCTCAGCGGACAGCAGGACCGAGCGACTGTTCGACAGCGGGCAACTGATCTTTTGCCGCGAGGATGAGAACCTGATCGCCCTGCTGCAAGGCTGTGCTGCCCCGGGGGATCATATAGACTCCGCCGCGTTCGACGAGCAGCACCAATGTTTCCGGCGGCAGGGCAAGATCGACGATGCGCTTGCCATTGGCCGGCGAGGACGCTCCCACCGAGAAGCTCACCACGTCCCGTTCCCCGTTCGACATCAGCTCCAGCGGATCGACCACCGGCTGCCTGCTGTGATCCACCAAACCGAGGCGGGCGGCGATCCACCCAATCGACGACCCTTGCAACAAGCCGGAAGTCAAGACGATGAAAAACACAATGTCGAACATCAGCCCGGCTTTCGAGATGCCGGCAATAAGCGGGAAAGTAGCAAGGACGATGGGCGCGGCGCCGCGCAGCCCGACCCAGGACACCAATATGCGTTCCCGCCAGCTCAACCGGCTGCCGAGCAAAAGGAGCAGTACCGCGACCGGCCGCGCCACGAACATGAGGACGCAGGCGACGGTCAAGCCCGGCGCGGCGACCGCGGGCAGCCGGGACGGGAAAACCTGCAAGCCGAGGGTCAAAAACATCGCGATCTGCATCAGCCACGCCAGCCCGTCGTGGAACCGGATGAGGCTCCTCTTGTGCAGAAAATCCGAATTGCCGAGCACGATGGCGGCGATATAGACGGAGAGAAAACCGTTGCCCCCGGCGGTGGCCGCCAAGCCGTAAGTGAGCAGCACCATGGCCAGGGTTACCGCTGGGTAAAGACCCTCGAACTCCAGATCCAACCGGTTCAGGACAAAGGCCATGATCCGGCCCATTCCGTACCCGATCACACCGCCCAGCCCCATCTGCGCCAGAAACATGAGGCCGAATCCCGCCGCGCCGATCTCAGGCCTTTGGATCAAAGCGATCATTCCGAGGGTCAGAAACACGGCCATCGGGTCATTGCTGCCCGACTCGAGTTCGAGCAAGGAGCGCAGATGCAGCGGCAGCCGCAGGTTCTTGGATCGCAGGATGCCGAACACGGCGGCGGCGTCGGTGGAAGAAACAATCGAGCCGAGCAGCATTCCTTCGAGAAAAGTGCAGCCCAGAACGAAGCGCGCGCACACAGCCACGAGCACCGCCGTCAGCGCCACGCCCAGGGTGGACAGCAGCATGCTTTCCCGGAGCACCGGGCGCACCACCGGCCACCGGGTTTCCATGCCGCCGGCGAACAGGATGAACGCGAGAGCGACGATGCCCAGCCACTGCGCCGCGCGCGGATAGTCGAACTCGATGCCGCCGGGTCCGTCGGAACCGGCGAGCATTCCGACGGCTAGGAAGACCAAAAGCGCAGGGACGCCGAAGCGGCCGGAGGCCTTGCTCGCCACGACGCTCGCGAGCAGGAGCGCCGCCACTCCCAGCATCATGTATTCGATGGCCATCTGCCTCGCCTGGCCGCGCGCCAGCGAAATGCGCGGGCCCGTTTCCAGTATTTCACGGAAATTCGCGCTCACGCCTGGATTGATCCGCTCGTTCGCCGGCGCTACGATGGAGGCGTCATGACGACGCCAGAGAGCCATATTTCGCCGTATAGCGGCGCCTGGTATCCAGGCCGCCGCGAACAGCTCGAAGAGCTCATCCAGGACCTGACGGAGGAGTCGCGGCGCAGGACCGGTCCGTGGCTGGTCCCCGACCCGCTCGCTTTTGTGGTTCCGCATGCCGGGCTGGCCTATTCCGGCGCTGTCGCGGCAGCCGCCTACCGCCAAATCGGCGCCGCCCGGCCCAGGCGCGTCATCCTGTTGGGCTTCTCTCACCGCGGCACACCGCGCGGCGTCCGGCTGCCGTGGGTGCGGGCCATCGAGACGCCCATCGGGGCGGTCGAGATCGATATCGAAACCATTCAGGTGCTTGGCGGCAGCCCGCCGTTCCAAATTTGCGACGAGGCGGAGGTGTGCGACCACTCGGTGGAAATCCAGCTACCGTTGTTGAAGGCCGCGTTGCCGGACGCCCTCCTGGTACCGATTTATGTCAACAGCCCCGGCGCTGAGGCGATCGAGGAGGCAGCCGAACGATTGGCTCCATATCTCGGGCCCGAGTCCGTCTTCGTCGCCAGCAGCGACTTCACGCACTTTGGCCGCGCTTTCGGCTACATGCCTTTCCCCGTGGACGAAATGACCGGGGCGCGCCTGGCGGAACTCGACGATGACGTCGCCGAGGCTGCCGGCTCGCTCGACGTGGACCTGTTCCGCGCGGCGATCCGCAAGCACTCGGCAACGGTTTGCGGCGTCGATCCCATCTCCCTGTTGCTCGCGACGTTGAAGCGCTATTTCGGGGAAGCGGAGATCTTTCAGTACCGGCATGATTACCGCACCTCAGCCGACCTCACCGGGGATTTCCACCATTCGGTGAGTTATGCGGCTTTGGGCTATTACCCTCACACTTCATTCACGGTAGACGGAAACGCGGGGCGGGCGTTGCTGGACGCAGCGCTGAAAAGCTTGCGTGAATGGCAACAAACCCGGGAGCGCCGGCCGGTTCCCGCCGAGGATGACTCGCCGGTGTTGAAGAGCCGCCTGGGCGCGTTTGTGTCTCTGTATGTGGCGGGCGAATTGCGCGGATGCATCGGCTCCCTTGGGGGGCGGGAGGAGTTGCGTTACGCCGTTCCCGAACTCGCGCTCTCAGCCGCGCTTGACGACGCGCGGTTCCCGGAGCTGAAGCCCGGCGAAAAGGGCATCGAGGTAGAAATTTCCATCCTTACGCCGATGAAACGCGTTCGCGGCAGGGAGTGCGTGCGCGCGGGCATTCACGGCGCCCTGCTCCGGCGGGGGATGCGGCAAGGGCTGCTGCTGCCCCAAGTAGCCTCCGAGCGCGGATGGGATACGCCTACGTTCCTCGCCGCTTTGACCCAAAAGGCCGGTCTGAACTCGAGGGTTTGGGCAGATCCGGAAACGCGCCTCTACGTCTTCCGGGCGCAGCGCCTCCACGGCTGATATCCTGGCTGTTCCAAAAGCGCCTCAACCCGGTTGCGCATATACTGAGGGAACGATGGTCCTGTTGTCCGGTCCTTCAGGCTCGGGAAAAACTGAGAGAATTCTGCGGAAACTGAGAGAGTTTCTGGCGGACGGGCGCGGCGATTTTCTGCTTTTGACGCCCACGGCCACGCTGGCCGAGCATCTGCGGAACCGGCTCGCGAGGGAGGGTTTCGTGTTCCCGCCGGAACGTATCGAGACTCTTTCGGGGTTCTTACATAATCTATGTCCCGGGCTCAAAGAAGCAGGATACGCCGCAGAGAGGCTGGTCCTGGACGGTGTGTTAGGGGGGAACGCGCCCCCCGTGTTTAGCGAGGTCGCGTCTTTCCCGGGCTTTCGCCAAGCTGTCGCGAATCTGATTAGCGAATTTCAGCTTGCCGGCTGTGACGCTCCCGCACTTGAAAGACTTTATCGGAGAGCGGAGCTCAGTTCCGCGGCGGACAGGGCGTTTCTCGCCATCTTCGGAGCGGTGGAGCGTGAGCTCGCCAAGCGCGGATTGGAGACGCGCGCCGGATTGTTGCGAGCTGCTGCGAAACGGGTTCAGGAAGCGGGGCTGCTTGAGCTCCGGGAGATCTATCTTGACGGCTTCGAGTCCTTTTCCAACTTGGAATTGGATCTGATCGGCGCTCTCTCGAAAGCTTGCGCGGTGACGGTGACGCTGCCCCTGACTGTGGCTTCGGGTTCGAGCCGGGAACGCTTAAAGGGGCTCGGATTCCGGGAGGAGCAGCTCGAACGGGTGCGGGCGCTGCCTGAGCGGCGCCTGTTTGTGGCGGCGAATGACGCCCAAGAAGCCGAAGAAATCGCCAGGAGGATTCTGGAGCAGCGCGCGTCGGGCGTTCCGTTCCGCCACACCGGCGTCATCGTGCGCAGCGAGATGCCGTTCGTGCCCGTGCTGCGGACGGCGTTTGACCGGTTTGGGATTCCGGCGCACTACTATTTTGGCAGCCGCCTAGGCGCTCATCCCGTCGTGCGGTTCCTGTGCGGTGTGGTCCAATCGCTGCTTGCGGATTGGGACCACCGCGAGCTGCTTGGCGCCTGGAAACAAGTCGCCGGCAATGACCCCGCGTTCGATGGCTTCGATTTCGCCCTGCGTGCGAGGCTGGAGGGCAACGGTTTGGATTCGCTGGAGGCGGCGCCGTCTCCGCCATGGGTGAGGCAATCCATCGAGCGCATGAAAGCGGTGAGCGGCTGGAGCAAGGACGCCGGGACGCCTGCCGAATGGAGCGAGCGGCTGGCGTCCCTGACCTCGCTTTTCATTCCGCGGGGACTCGACGGCGGCTTCACTTCCGAGGCTCTCGAACGCTGGCGCTCGCAGGCATGGGCGCTCCGGGCGTTCCGGGAAGCGATGGCGGAAACGGCGGCGGGTCTGGCGGATTCGGCGAAAATGCCGCTTTCCCGGTTTTGGGAGAGCGCGATCGAGGTGGTGCGCCTGACCGAATTGCGGATTCCGGATCGCCGCCGGGACGTCGTGCACGTGATGGACGCCGTCGAAGCCCGGCAGTGGGAGCTCCCGGTAGTTTTCGTCTGCCACCTGCTCGAAAAGGAATTTCCGAAGCCGCAGACGGAGCACCCGGTGCTCGGAGACGCCGCGCGCCGCCGCTTGAACGAATTCGGCTTGCGGCTGCGCACAAGCGAAGAGATGCGGCAAGCCGAGCGGGACCTGTTCGAAAGCGCTCTGAGCCGGGCGACCATGCAATTGACGCTCAGTTACCCGCAGTTCGACGGAAAAGGCGAAGAAAACCTCAGGTCCCTGTTCCTCGACGAGTACGGCGGTCTGAGCACTGAAGTGGCGCCCTGCCGCCCCGCGCCGCTGCGGGCGCGCTCGCCGGAGTTCCCGAGCGTGGTTCGGACTCCGGAAGGGATTCAGGCCATCGCTTTGCGCCACGAAAGCTTCAATCCCACCGGGCTGGAGCTGTTCCTGAGTTGCCCGTACCGTTTCTTCCTGGAGCGCACTTTGCGATTGGAAGAGCCGCCCCCGGAGCCGCAGGAACGCCTCAGCCCCATTCTCATGGGCGAGATTGCTCACCAGGCGATACGCCGGTGGCACAACTCCGGAGGCGACATCTGCGCGCTCGCAGAGGAACTGCTGAGCGCTGAGCTCGAAAGGCAGCGCATTCCTTCCGGCTTCACGCTTGCGCAAGAGCGCGTGAAGCTGCGGAGGGCGCTCCAGCAGTATGCGGCTGATCCGCGCTTAACGCAAGGGTGGACGGCGAAGTTCGAGCAGCCGGTGGAACTGAAACTCGAGGGGGGCGTTCGCGTCAGCGGGCGCGTGGACCGTTGCGACTTCGGTCCGGCAGACGAAGTGCTGGTGATCGACTTCAAGTACAGCGGCGACTCCCGCTTGAAAAGCATTCTCGATCGTTATGCGGAGGACCGGGGTCTACAGGTCGACCTGTACCTGCTCGCGCTGTCCGACAGGTACACACCGGCAGGAATGTTCTATTGGTGCCTGCGCGGCCGCAGGCAGCCCCTCCACGGATGGTACGCCGGACTTAGCGGTTGGCTGGGAGAAGACATGACGGCGGGCGCGCTCCGGGAAGCTCTCGAAAATGCCCGCCAACGGGCGCAGCAGGCAGCCGCCGGTATCTTGGCGGGGGACATCCATCCTCAACCGGAAGAGGAGAGCTGCGCAAGTTGCGCCTGCTTCGACATCTGCCGGCAGCGGGTAACCTCAGTGCGGCGAGCGGCGGGAGGCGAACCATGAAGCTCGATCCGGAGCAGCGGGCGGCGGCTACGCGGTGGGGGCAGGACGTCTGCGTGGCGGCGGGTCCGGGTTCAGGAAAGACTCGCGTCCTCGTGGAGCGGTTCGTCTGGCTGGTGGAAGACAGGAAGATTCCGCCCTCAAATATCATCGCCTTCACGTTCACCGAGAAAGCCGCGAATGAGATCCGCAAGCGTTTACGCGAGCGTTTCGCCGGGAAGAGCGAATGGCGGGAAGAGATGGAGCGGGCGTGGATTTCGACCATCCATGCATTTTGCGCCCGATTGCTCCGGGAAAACGCCCTTGCCGCCGGACTCGATCCGGAGTTCGCCGTCTTGGACGAGTCCGCCGCGCGGATGCTGTTGTCGGAAGCCGTGGCGCAGGCGCTCGACGAGCTGCATGCGCAGGATCCGGATGGCTTGCGTGCGCTGCTCGAATCGATCAATAGCTGGGACTTGAAGACCGACCTGTGCCGGCTCTACTCCGACCAGAGATTGGCCACCGAACCGCCTGCGCCGCCCGCGCCTGAGGTGACGTTCGACGAATTTGTCACCCGGATAGAATCCGCCTTCGGCGACCCGCTGCCCGGTTGGAGTCAACCCCAACGCGAAGAGATGGCGAAATTCAAGGCTTGGGCTGAACCTCTGCTTGCATTGCGCGGGCAGCCGGTTTCCGAGGAGCACCTGCGGCGGCTGACGAAACTCGAAGTGAACCGGAACAAGCTGAAACGCAACAGCGAAGCGTCGGAGAGCATCAAGTGGCTGAAGGACAACTTTGATGCTGTCCGCGCCGGGTTGGTGTACGAGTGCTTTCTGCCGCAGAGGGAGCTCATCGAGTGCACAGTGGAACGAACGGGCGCCATTTATTCTGCGGCTAAGCGCGCCCAAAGCGCTCTCGATTTTGACGACCTCGAGCAACAAGCCATCCGCCTGCTCAGCTCCGATGGGAGCGTGCGAAGAGCCGTTCAGTCGCGTTTCCAGGCCATCCTGATGGATGAGATGCAGGACACCAACCCGCTGCAATGGCGGCTAGTGGAATTGCTGCGCACGCCTGACTGCTTTTTCGCCGTGGGCGACGTGAATCAATCCATCTATGGCTTCCGCCATGCGGAGCCGCGCGTTTTCGCTCAATACACGGAGCGGCTGAAGCAAGGCGGCAGGGCGGTGGACCGGCTGCAGCAAAACTACCGCTCGCGCCCCGAGATTCTGGCGGCGGTGGAGGCGGTTTGCGCCGGATTGGACGGCATTCAAGACCTCCGATTGGAAGCCCGGCGGGCATTTAAACCGAAGAACATTCCCTCGGTCGAGGTCATCGCCGTTAGCGGGGAGCGGGGCGAAGACATGGTGCGTAAGGAAGCCACCTGGGTCGCCCGGCGCATTCGCGAGCTGGTTGGATCCTTGCCGGTTCAGTATCGCGCGGACAGCGAAGAGCGGGAGCGGCTGCTCGAATTCTCCGACGTGGCGATCCTCATGCGGAAAAGCGGTCCGATGGAGAGGTTCGAAGCCGTCCTCGAAGAATTCGGCGTGCCCTGCCTGATCGCGCGGGGGACCAACTTCTTCAAGACGCCGGAGGTGACCGACCTCGTTCGCCTGCTGCATGTCATCGAGAACCCCCGGGACGAGTTCAGCTTGGCGGCGGTGTTGCGGTCCCCGCTCGTGGGGTTGTCCGACGAGGCGCTCTTATTGCTAAAGCGGAACGGGCATCTGGCGGAAGCTCTGACGGCGTCCGGCGACCTACCCTTGGAGCCGGAGGAGCTCGCCCGGCTGAACATGTTCCGGGAGCAGCTCGCCGGATTGCGGGAGCAAGCCGGATATGTGTCTCCGGACCGGCTGATTGCGCGGGTGGTCGATGAAGTGGACTACCTCGGCGGCGCCTCCGCACGGGTGTGGGGCAACGTGGAAAAGCTTCTTTCGCTCGTGCGCGGTTGGTGGGCGGAGCGCCCGCAGCCGCTCCGTGCCATACTGGATCGCCTAGCGGCTCTCCGGGAAGAGGAATCCGAAGCGGAGGCGCCTCCGGCGGACTCGGTAAACGCCGTCCGCATGCTTACCATCCATCAGGCGAAAGGTTTGGAGTTTCCGGTGGTGTTTTTAGCCCACGCCCAAACCGGAGTGAGCAGCGGCGAAAGCGACCTGGTCTACTCCCGGGAACTTGGTTTGGGCGTCCGGTGGCGGCTGCCCGGCGGCGTGGAATCCGCGCCGGACCATGTTCACAGAGCTATCGCCGGGCAGGAAAAGGAGCGGGAGGCAAAAGAGGCGCACCGGCTTCTGTTCGTCGCCATGACGCGCGCCGAACAGCATTTGGTCGTCAGCTATTCGATTCAGAAGAACGCCAGGTCCGACTGGCCGAAGAAAATCCAGGAAGGTTGGAAGTTTTCTCCCGATCCGGCGGGTGATGAAGCGATCGTTCATACGCCGGAGGGAAGCGGCTCCTCAGTCCGGTTGCTCTGTACGTCCTCATTTGCGCCGCGACTGGAAGGCGAAAGCGTTAAGACGTCCAGCCAGCCGGTTCAGATTCTTGACCGCCCGCCCCGGAAGGGGCAGTATGACGGCGCCGCGCCGGTCACCGCGCTGACGCTCTTCCGGGAATGCCCGCGGCGGTGGCTCTTGGGGCGATCTCTGGGCTTCGAGGAGGCGGGCGCTCTGGAGGAGGGGGAGGGCGGGCGCGGTCCGTCGGGAGCGGAATTCGGTGCTCTAGTCCACCGGATATTAGCCGGCGAGGCGGGCGGCGAAGCCAGCGCGGAAGCGAAAGAGATGGCTTCGCGGTTCGAGGCGAGCGAACTCGGCGCGCGCGCCCGCCAAGCGCGGCGCTGCGAACGCGAAAGCGCCTTCCTCTTCGCTTGGGACGATATCGTCCTGCGCGGGCGGGTGGACTTGTGGTTTGAAGAGGAGGACGGCAAGCTCGTGGTGGTGGACTACAAGACGGACCGCTTCGAGCCGGAAGACCGGGAGGAGCGGCTCGAGACTTACCGGCTGCAACTGCGTTTCTATGCCGCAGCGCTCAAGAGGCAGCGGAAAAAGCCTGTGAAGGAAGCTTGGCTCTATCTGCTGCGGGACGATCGGGCGGAGCCGGTGGCGCTGGGCGGCGAAGAAGAACTCCGGGCGTTGCTCCGCCAGTTCCGCGAGGCGCAGGAGAAGCTCGAGTTCCCGGCGCGTCCGGGCGCTCGCTGCCGCGGGTGCGGGTTTTACCGGAACTTGTGTCCGGGGTTATAGTTCGGGCGTCCAGTTCACTTGGCGGACCAAAGCGCCGTCACGGGCGAGTTCGAGAACGCTCACCGAGGCGGGCGAGACGACGATGCGGTCGAACACGTCGAGCGACACGCCTAGGAAGAGAGCGAGCGCCGCTTTGATCGCGTCGGCGTGGCTAAAGACAGCGACTGTCTGCCCGGGGCGCACAGCGCGGATTCTGACGAGTTCCGCCACGAAGCGCGCCTGGACCTCGACCACCAGCTCGCCGCCCGGGGCGCGCGTGGCGCTGCGGAACTGTTCGTAAGTGCGCCAGTCGGGCTGCTGGGAGAGCCATTCCAGAGTGTGGCCGGAGAATTCGCCGAACCGCACCTCGCCGAAAGCGTCGCGAACTTCGACCGGCAGCCCGCGCCTGTCGGCTAAAGGCTGCGCGGTTTCAAGAGCGCGCTCGAGCGGGCTGGAGTAGATGGCGTGGATTGGGAGATGCTCGAGCCTGGCGGGCAATTCCGCCGCCTGCCGGCGTCCCATGTCGTTGAGATGCACGCCCGGCGTCCAACTGACGATGGATTTTCCGATGGCGTCCGTCATGCCGTGACGAATGAGTAGGAATCGCGTCATTTTCCGCTAAACGTGACTTTCCCTCAACGTAACACGGGGCCAGGTGGGGCTGCGCTCGGCGGGCATGGGATAATGTGTAAGTTCCCGTGGAGCAGGCAAGAACGTGGATTCGCGAGGCAAAGAGTGTGGTCGCGCTGACCGGCGCGGGCGTCTCCGCCGAGAGCGGCGTGCCCACGTTCCGCGGCGCCGGCGGGCTATGGCGCAACTTCCGCCCGGAAGATTTGGCCACGCCGCAGGCGTTCGCGCGGGATCCTAAGCTGGTGTGGGAATGGTACCAATGGCGGCGGCAGCGCATCGCGGAAGCGCAGCCCAATCCGGCGCACCTGGCGCTGGCGGAGCTTGAAAAGCGGACGCCCGGCTTCTGGCTGGTGACGCAGAACGTCGACGGCTTGCACGACCGCGCCGGCAGCCGCCGCGTTTTGAAAGTACACGGCGACATTTGGATGGTGCGCTGCGAGCGTTGCCGGAAGGAAAGACGGGACGAAACGCTGTCGTTCGAGGAACTGCCGCCGAAGTGCTCTTGCGGAGGGCTCCTGCGTCCGGGAGTCGTATGGTTTGGCGAGGCGCTTCCGGAGGACGTGTGGGATCAAGCCATGCGAGCGTGTCGCGGTTGCGATGTCCTGCTCGTAGTTGGGACTTCCGCGGTGGTTCACCCTGCGGCGAGCTTGATCCCGATGGCCAAGAGCGGCGGAGCAAGAATTGTGGAGGTCAATTTGGAAGAGACCCCTTACTCAGCGTCCGTGGATGTGACGCTGCGCGGAAAGGCAGGGGAGATTCTTCCTCAATTACTGGCATGACGATTTGTTATCTGGACGCCTTCGCCGGCATCAGCGGCGACATGACGGTGGGCGCTCTTCTGGATGCCGGCGCGGATTTCAGCGCCGTCTGCGCCGCTTTGGAATCGCTCGGCACGGGGGCGGCGTTCCGGCTGGAGAAATCCAAGCGCCGCGGCATCGCAGCGGCGAAGTTCATCGTGGAGGGCGGCGAGACGCGAAAGCACCGCCATCTGCCGCATATTGTGAAAATGATCCAAGCGGCGGCTCTGCCGGAGCGGGCGCAGCGCAACGCCGTAGCGGTTTTTGAGCGGCTTGGCGCCGCCGAGGCGAAGGTGCACGGAGTGCCCGTCGAAAAGGTGCATTTCCACGAAGTGGGCGCCGTGGATTCGATTTGCGACATTGTCGCCGCCTGCGTCGCTTTGGAGCTGCTGGGCGTCGAAGAGGTGCACTCGTCGCCGCTCAACGTCGGCAGCGGAGTGGTTTCCACGGAACACGGGGTGCTGCCGGTTCCGGCGCCCGCCACGGCGGAACTGCTGGCGGGAGTTCCGGTTTACGCCCGTGGACCCGCCATGGAGATGACCACGCCCACCGGCGCGGCGCTTGCCGCGACGCTGGCGCGTTCGTTTGGACCGATGCCCCCGATGCGCATCCGCGCGGCGGGCTACGGAGCGGGCGACAACGACATCGCGGAGCATCCGAACGTTTTGCGGGTGTTGCTGGGGGAGTCGATACGCGTGCCGGAAGCGCAGGCGGTGTGGGCGGTCGAAGCGAATATCGACGACGCCGCGCCGCAAGTCCTCGGGTATGCCATGGAGCGGCTGCTCGCCGCCGGTGCGCTCGACGTGACTTACACCCCGGCGCAGATGAAGAAGAATCGCCCGGGAGTGACCGTGAGCGTGTTGTGCCGCCCGGAGCAGCGCGATGAAATGGCGAATATCCTCTTTGCTGAGACGCCTACGCTCGGCGTGAGAATGCACGAATGCGAGCGCCGCGTGCGCGAGCGCCGCATGGAAGAGGTGGATACGCCTTACGGGAAAATCCGCGTGAAGGTTTCGGGCGCCGGTTGTGCGCCGGAATATGAAGATTGCCGCAACGCCGCCTTAGCGAGCGGCGCTCCCTTGCGGGAAGTCATCCAACAGGCTGTGCTGGCCTGGCTGAAGGATCGCCGATGAAATACTACTTAACGACGCCGATTTATTACGTCAACGCCGCACCCCATATCGGGCATGCTTACACCACGATCGTGGCTGACACGGTGCGCCGCTTCAAGCGCATGCAAGGTTATAACGCCATTCTGACGACCGGGACCGACGAGCACGGGCAGAAGGTGGAGCGCTCGGCTCGAGCGGCGGGCAAAACGCCCGAGGAGTTCACCACGATCATCGCCGAAGAGTTCCGGGAGCAGTGGAAGAAGCTCGGGCTGGAGATCGACCGGTTCCGCCGTACCACGAATCCGGAGCATCACAAGAAGGTGCAGGAGCTGTTCGAGCGCTGCGAGAAGAACGGCTACGTCTACCGCGGCTCGTACACCGGGCAGTACTGCATGTTTGATGAGCTGTACGTCAGCGAAGCCAGCCCCGGCGACCCGTGCCCGGAGTGCGGACGGCCGACCGAAACGGTGACCGAGGAGAATTATTTCTTCCGCCTCTCGGCCTTCCGTGACCGGCTGCTTCAGCTTTACGAAGAGCAACCGGACTTTATCGAGCCGGAGACCCGCCGCAATGAGGTGATCGCTTTCGTCAAGCAAGGGCTGAGCGATCTGTCCATCAGCCGCACGACGATCAAATGGGGCATTCCCGTGCCGCGGCCGGGCAACCACGTCTTCTATGTCTGGTTCGACGCTCTGACCACTTACATGAGCGCCGTGGAGGGCGAGGACCTTTGGCCGGCGGATCTGCACTTGATCGGGAAGGAGATCGTACGCTTCCACGCCATCTACTGGCCCGCGTTTCTCATGGCGGCGGAGTGGCCGCTGCCCAAGAAGATCTTCGCCCACGGGTGGATTCTGTTTGAAAGCGACAAGATGAGCAAGTCGCGCGGCAACATCGTGCGCGCCACCCCCATAGCTGATGTGATGGGGGTGGACGCGCTGCGGTATTTCCTGCTGCGGGAGATCGTTTTCGGCCAAGACGGCAGCTTCAGTTACGACGCTCTGGTGGGACGTTACAACTCCGACTTGGCCAACGGGCTGGGCAATCTCGCGAGCCGCACCCTGAGCATGATCCACCAATATCGCGGCGGCGCCGTTCCGGCGGGCAGCAACGCGCGGATCGCCGGGCAGGCCGAACAGACGATCGCGGCGGTGACGGCGGCGTTCGACCGCTTCGAATTCTCTCGCGGGCTGGAGTCGCTGTGGGCGCTGCTTTCGGCAGTGGACCGTTTTATCGTCGAGCAGGCGCCCTGGAAGCTGGCGAAGAGCAAGGCGCCGGATACCGCCGCGAAGCTCGACGAGACGCTTTACACGGCAGCGGAAGTGCTGCGCATCGCCGCGGTGCTGTTGTATCCGGTGATCCCGGCTTCCGCCCGGAAGATCTGGGCTCAGCTCGGGTTCGATCCGGAGACGCTTGCTGAGCAGAAGCTGGCGGATCTGAAATGGGGCGGTCTTGCCGCCGGACAGAAAACGTCCACGCCGGAAGCGGTTTTCCCGCGGGTGGAGGCGGGACCCGCTATCGCCCGCATGCGGGATTTGGAGGCGAAGGAAACCGCCCGGCAGGCTGCTCTCTTGGGCAAGAAAGAGGAACCGCCCGCCGCGGGCGACCGGATCTCGATCGAAGATTTCGCCAAGTGCGACATTCGCGTGGGATTGGTGAAGTCCGCCGAGAGGGTGAAGGGCGCCGATAAGTTGATCCATATGATGGTGGATATCGGCGAGCCTCAACCGCGCTCGATCGTTGCCGGAATCGCTTCGGTTTACAAGCCGGAGGACCTGATCGGGCGGAAGGTGTGCATCCTGGCGAATTTGCAGCCGCGCAAGCTGCGCGGCATCCCATCAGATGGGATGGTGCTGGCGGCATCGGGCGAGGATGACAAGCCGGCGCTGGCGACTTTTGTCGAAGATGTGCCCATCGGGGCGCGGCTGAAATGAATTTGGTTGATTCCCACTGCCACCTGGATGACCCGCGTTTCGACGCCGACCGGGAAGCGGTGATCGAGCGCGCTAAGCAGGCTGGGGTGGCGGCGATTCTGGCGATCGGCGCGGGTCCGCCGCATTTGGACGCGGCGATCCGGCTGGCGGAGCGGCACGAAGGCATTTTTGCGACCGTGGGCGTGCACCCGCATGAGGCTTCGCAATGGACTGGCGAGGTCCGCGAACGGTTAAGGGATTTGGCTGCCCACCCGAAGGTGGTGGCCATCGGTGAGATCGGTTTGGATTACCACTACAACTTTTCGGCGCCCGCCGAGCAGAGAAAGGCGTTCGAGGATCAGTTGGGGCTGGCGCGCGAACTGAACAAGCCGGTAGTGGTTCACACCCGCGAAGCGTGGGAGGATACGTTAAGCCTGCTTGGAGGAGCAGCCATGGGCATCATGCACTGCTTCAGCGGAGGTCCCGCCGACGCGGAAGCATGCCTGGAGCGGGGCTTGTACATCAGTTTCGCGGGTATCGTGACGTATCCGAAGGCAGTCAATGTTCAAGAGGCAGCCCGTGCGACGCCCCTCGACCGGCTGCTGGTGGAGACGGACGCTCCCTACCTTGCGCCGGTTCCCTTTCGCGGCAAGCGCAACGAACCGGCGTTTGTGCGGGAGACGGCGGCGAAGGTGGCGGAACTGAAAGGCGTAAGTTTGGAAACGGTCGCCGCCGCCGCGGCGGCCAACTTCAACGCGCTTTGTTTGCGCCCTGCGGCGCTCAAGGGCTAAACTGGGGAAGCTTCATGGGATTCAGCAGATTAGGACAGTCTCTGACGGCAATGGAGATTCTGGAACTGGTGCGCCCGGATCTCCAGCGGGTGGAAAGCGAGATCGGCCTTGAGTCGGTCGCGAGCGTCGACGCGATCACGGCGATCGCCCAATACATTCACTCGAGCGGAGGCAAACGCTTACGGCCGACGTTGCTTTTGCTGTGCAACCGCCTTTTCGGCCCATCGAATGATACAGCCGTCCGGTTCGCCGCCGTCATCGAGATGATCCACAGCGCGACCCTCGTCCACGACGATGTCATCGACATCGCAGCGACGCGCCGGGGACGTCCGTCCACCAACACGGTGTGGGGCAACCACACGTCGGTGCTGGCCGGCGACTGGCTTTACATGCAAGCCTTTCAGGTGGCGCTGCGCGAGCGGAACTTCCATGTGCTGGACCTGCTCATCGGACTGACGCAAATGATGGTCGAGGGAGAACTGATCCAACTCGACCGGCTGCGCCGCATGGACATTTCCGAAGCCGATTACATGGAGCTTGTGGACCGCAAGACGGCTTGCCTGTTCGCCGTGGCGGCGAAGCTGGGGGCTGTGGCTGCGGGAGCGAGCGAGGAGGCTGAGGCGAGGCTGGGCGACTACGGCTGGAACCTGGGGATCGCCTTCCAACTGGCCGACGACATCCTGGACTTCACGTCGCGGGAAAAGGTTCTCGGTAAGCCGGTGGGCAACGACCTCCGCGAAGGCAAGGTCACGCTGCCACTGATCTACGCGCTCGACCAAGCGACGCCGGAAGAGAAACTGCTGGTAGAGACGGTGCTCAAAGACGGGAGCTACGAAACGGTGCCGTTCCGCCGGATTCTGGAAGTGGTGAACCGTTATGACGGGATCAAGCGGGCGAGGGAGCGTGCGCAAAACTTCACCGAGCGAGCTCGCGCCATCATGTCCGAATTCCCGGCGTCGCCCTATCAGCGGGCGCTGGTCGCCATCACGGACCTCATGACCGAACGCGACTACTGACGTTTCCGGATAGTCCCGCCCGCCGGGAGTTACGATGGTTGCGTGACGCAACTGACAAGGCGCGAGTTCAATGGGAGCTTGGCGGCGGCCGCCGCGGCGCCGAAAGGCCGACCGCAGCAAGGCTGGACTAAGGAGTGGGATCAAGCGGTCATCGGGGCGGCTCTCGCGGCAATGGATCTGAATTACGATTCCGGCGAAGCCATGCTTGCCCGCCGTGTGGGGAGCGATTATAACTACCACTCGGCGATGCGCAACGCCGTGGTGCATCCCACCCGCGAATCGCTCGAGTACGCCCTGCTGTTACTCGAAGCGGGGGGCGAAGAGCGCGACGCGCGGGCGCGGCAGGTGATCGACCGTGTCATCTCGATTCAGGAAACCGACCCCAAGAGCCGCTTTTATGGCATCTGGGGTTATTATCTCGAAGAGCCCGCCCCGCGTATGGCGCCGGCGGATTTCAACTGGGCGGATTTCAACGGCGCCACGCTCTTGCTCATTGAATACCGCCACGGCGCGCGGCTAGGAGAGTCCTTGCGGCAGCGGGTACGCGAGTCGATCCGCCACGCCATGATCTCCATCCGCCGGCGGAACGTGTCGATGTCTTACACGAACATCGCGGTGCAAGGAACGTTTGTCACGTTGGCGGGCGCTCAGTTGCTGGGCGATAAAGACATGTGGGATTACGCCACCGACCGGCAGCGCCGCTTTGCCAAGACGGTGGACGAGACCGGAAGCTTCGCCGAATACAACAGCCCCACCTACGCCAACGTTTCCATCGTCAACCTGACCCGCATCCGGATGCTGGTGGAGGATCCGGATGTGCTGAAACTGAACGACCGGCTGCACGAACGGGTGTGGCTTCATTTAGGGAAACACTGGCACGTCCCGACGCGGCAGCTTGCCGGTCCCATGAGCCGCTGTTATTCGACCGATATCGGAAAGCCGCTGTGGCTCCAGAAGGCGCTCGGAGGGAGGCTGGAATTCGCCTCCTTGGAGGAAGTCGAATCCGGCAGCGCGCGGGGCAGCGGGGAGATCGGCATCCTCGACTACCGCTGTCCTGAGACCGTGGCGCACTATTTCCTGAAGGATCAGCCGCCGCGGCAGCATCGCGAGCTGTTTACGCCTAACGTGCAGGGCACGACGTGGCTCGACAGGAGTTTTTGTCTCGGTTCAGCCAACCGCTCTGATTTCTGGATTCAGAGGCGTCCCGTGCTGGCTTATTGGGGCGGACCGCAGCGCCCGGCGAGATACGCTCAGTTGCGGTTCTTCAAGGACGACTATGATTTCGCGTCGGCGCTCTCGTACGCCACCCAAGAGCAGAACCGTGTTCTCGGGCTTGTGTGTTTCCGGTCTCCCGGCGGCGATAAGCACGTCAGCATCGACGTGATCAAGAGCGGCGAATTCAAAGCTTCTTCCCTGCGGCTGTCGCTCGTGATCGCCGATCCCGAAGCGAAGATCAGCCTCGAGAAGCGCAAGGCGCTGGTCTCTTCCGGCTCTGTAGCGTTAAGTTTCGAACTCCGTGCGGGGCGTTTCGGCGCTCAGGAGCCGGCCATGCGTTTGGGGCGTGAAGGTCCGCACGCGGCCATCATCGTCGATCTGTTCCGGAGTCCCGAGCCGCAGCTTATTCGCTGGAGCGAGCTGGCGGAGGCGTACGCCGTTTACACGCTCGCGGTGAATGCGGCGAAAGAAGAGCCTTTTGAGTGCAAGGTCGAGTCCGGCGCCGCCCGGCTCCGGTGGGGCGCTTTGGAGATGACAGGCGCGGCGCGAGTGGCGGCGGTGAAGGAACAAGACGCCGCTTTCACGGAGAGCCGGAATGGGAAGCCGGTGGAGGTTGTGCGGCTCGACGCCCGGCGGCTGCTCTGAACGCGCTATCGTTGTAGTTTCAAGGTGAGGTCTTCGCGGGTCTGAATGCCCAGAAAAGCTTTGTACCCCCTGCTCCTCGTGGGCGCACTGTTCTTCCTGTTCGCGAACCGGCAAGCCTATCGCAGCTACTTCCACCCCGACGATTGCGGCGCCTTGGGTCAAGTGCTTACCACCTCAGCCGCCGGCGACCTGCGGGACCTGGTTTCATTGGAGGTGCGGGAATCCAACCCGCGCCCGCTCGGGAGGCTCTTCTACCGGGTGATGAACGCCGTCGCCGGGCTGAGGTTTGAGGCGTGGGTTGCGACGATCCATCTTTTGCATTTCCTGGTTGCGGCGCTGGTGTGCGTCTTGTTAATCCAATTGGGGGTTGCGCCGCTGGGCGTGGCTGCGGGCGCGCTGCTGTTCCTGTTTCATTCCGCGCTTTTGAATGTTTACTGGCGGCCTTCCGCGGCTTACGACCTGCTGGCCGCGCTGTTAGGTTTATCAAGCCTGCTAGCTTATGTCCGCGGGCGGTGGATCCTGAGCTTCGTGTTATTCCTCCCGGCGATGAAGGCAAAAGAAGTGGCCTGCATGTTGCCGTTCGTTCTGGCGTACTATGAGGCGCGGTTCGGCGGACAGCAATGGCGCAAGCTTGTCCCCTTCTTCGCCGCCGCTTTTTGGCTCGGGTTGCAGGCGGCGGTGGTTTGGGAGGATAAAGACGAGTCGTACTCTCTGGCGGTGGGGCCTCAGACCCTGCCCCAAACCGTGGTGTTCTATGTGCGGCATCTCCTCAAGACTCCAATCCTGGGTCTGGCGATTCTAGCATTCTTTTGGAGCCGGAAAGATCCGCGGCTGCGGTTCGGTTTAGCCGCCATGGGATTCCTGATGATCCCCATGCTGGCGCTGCCGCAGAGGATGTCCGGAGCATTCCTCTATGTGCCGTTGATCGCATTCTCCATTGCGGTGGCGGTGGCTGCGGAACGGCTGCGTCCGGCTTATGTGGCGCTATTCTTTGTCGTCTGGTGGATGTGGGGCTATCTGCAAATCCGTCCTTACCGCTCCCGGGAGATGCGCGCTGCGGCGGAAAGCCGTTCCTTCTTAACAACCCTGGCGTCGCATGCGCGCGCGAATCCTTCAGACAGAGCCTATGTGTACCAAGCTTTGCCGGCGGGCTTCTCCCACGCCGCGATGGAAGGCGCCGTCCGCTTCGCCTGCCGGCGCGGTGATACGGAAGTCAGCTTCTTGGATCTGTCTAAGACTTCGCCGGACGTCTGGTCAAAGCCGGTGACGTTCTTGGGTTGGGATCTTTGGGAGAAGAAGCTTTACATCGTGCGCCGTGATCCCTCCAAGCCGTATCCCAGCATGATCCGGCTCGACGGGAGCACGCCGGTGTGGGCGCTCGGAGAGGGGTGGCGCCAGCCGGAGCCCCGGTTCCGCTGGACTCTGGCGAAGGCGACCGCCACGCTCGACCGCCCGGCCAACGCCCGCGCGTTTCGCATCACCCTGAACATCGGTCCCGATCAATTGAAGAGCCGCGGCGGCGCGGGCGTAAAGGTCTTTCTGGGAGAGGAACTGATCGGTGAGGCTGAATTCCGCGAAGAAGGTTGGATGACAGCGGAATGGAAGCTGAAGCCATCCCCACCCGGACCCGTCATAGTCCGCTTAGAGACGCCGGAACGCTACCAAGTGCCCCGCAGCGGACTGCCCCCGCTAGGCGTGGCGGTGATGGAATTCGGCTTCACGACGGAATAGCGCTCTCGGGCCGCAGCAGCACAGGGAGAATCCGGTAAGCTAGCTGCATGCGCACACAGTGGTTCTTGCTGGCTCTAACGCCGGGGCTTCTTTGGGCGGCCGAGGAGTTTCCTATTTTGACGCCGAAACCTGGACCGGCGCCGGTAATACGCGGGCCCGCCGTTTACGGCGCGCGCCCCGGCCGGCCTTTCATCTACCGCATCCCTACCACCGGCGAGCGTCCCATCCGGTTCTCGGCGCAGGGGCTGCCGCCTTCCATCCGCTTGGATGCCGGTAAAGACATCCTCTCCGGAACCACGCCGTCAGCGGCTAGCGAATACACGGTGAAGTTCCTGGCGGAAAACCGCCACGGCAAAGCCGCACGGACGTTCCGCCTGGTCATCGGCGAAAAGCTGGCGTTAACGCCGCCGATGGGCTGGAACCATTGGTACACGCACTATGACCGCATTACCGATCAACTTTTCCGGCAGGCGGCGGACGCCATGGAGTCTTCCGGAATGGCGGATTTCGGGTATGCATTCGTGAGCATCGACGATTGCTGGATGACGCGCCCGGATTCGCTCGACCCGAAGCTCAATTTGCCGGCGCGCGACGCCTCCGGCGCGATCCGTCCGAATGGCTACTTCCCGGACATGAAAGCGCTCACGGACTACATCCACTCGAAGGGGCTGAAGGCGGGCATTTACACGTCTCCGGGTCCTCTCACCTGCGCCCGCTATTGCGGGAGCTACCGGCATGAAGAGATCGACGCCAAGACCTTCGCGGCATGGGGGTTCGACCTGCTCAAGTACGATCTCTGCACTTACCGGCGGGTGGCGAACCCTCAGACCGTCGAAGAGCACCGCAAGCCTTACGAACTCATGGGGAGGATCTTGAAGAACCTGGACCGCGACATTCAGTTCAACCTCTGCCAGTATGGGTTAGCGGAAGTCTGGAAGTGGGCGCCGGAAGTGGACGGGCACTCCTGGCGCACCACGGGCGATCTTGGCTTGGAGAAAGACACGCGCCTGCCGGGGTTTTATTCGATCGGGTTCCGGAACGCGGCGCTCTGGGAGTACGCCAAGCCGGGCCATTGGAACGACCCGGATTACATCCTGATCGGCGTCATCGGCAACGCCCGGGATCACACCGCTCCGCCAAGGCGGACGGCGCTCACTGCGGACGAGCAATACAGCTACATGTCGATGTGGTCGCTCATGGCGGCGCCGTTATTCTACTCCGGCGATATGAGCCGCTTGGATGAGTTCACTCTGAACGTGTTGTGCAACGGGGAAGTCATCGACGTCAACCAGGACCCGCTCGGCAAGCAGGCCCGCATTGTTCGCAAGACCGAGGATGAATTCATTCTCGCCAAGCCGCTCGAGGACGGAAGCGTGGCGGTGGGGCTATTCAACTTAAGCGAGCAGCGCCGGCGGGTTTCGGTCACTTGGGCGGAGCTGAATCTGCGGGGAAGAAAAACGGTCCGCGACGTATGGCGGCAGCGGGACATTGGCCAGGCGGACGGGGAAGTCTCGGCGGAGGTCGCCCGCCACGGTGTCGCATTCCTGCGGCTGCGATAAGCTTTAGACAATGCCCAAACAGCCTGAAGAACTCTACGCGGAACGGCTGGGACGCTATGTCGCCGCCATGCGCAACGGGATGCCGGACCGGGTCCCGCTTCGCCCTTTCGCCGCTGAGGTAACCGCCTCCTACGCCGGGTACACCTGCCAGGAGGTGACCCATGACTACACGAAGGCGTTCGAAGCAGTGATCAAATGCTGCAAGGATTTTGAATGGGACGCCGTGGTGCCCAATATGGTCTACGTATGGACCGGGCTGACGCAGGCTATCGGCTTGCGCTATTACGGCGTGCCGGGCATCGACGTCGGACCGAACGTGGGCTTCCAGTACCGGGAGCCGTCCGAGCAAGACGCTTTCATGAAGCGCGAGGAGTATGACGAACTGATCGAGAACCCGGTGCGGTATCTGTACGAAACGTGGCTGCCCCGGGTTTCGACCGAAGTGAGCGCCAAAGGCCAGCCCACGTCCTTCCGCAACAATTTGTCGTTCGTCAAAGGCGGCATGGCGATGCTGAGCTACTTTTACGCCTTTGGACCGCAAGTCGAGCGCATGCGCCGGGAATGCGGGACGCCTTCGTCGATCTGCGGGATGCTGAAGGCGCCGCTCGACGTGCTCGCGGACAAGTTCCGGGGTTACGTGGGGCTAGCGATGGACCTGATGGAGATCCCGGAAAAAGTCCTCAAGGCGTGCGAAGCTCTGATGCCGCATCTGGCGTATATCGCCCTCACGAGCGCTGATCCCACCAAGACGCTCCCCATCCCCATCTGGATGCACCGGGGCTGCGCGCCGTTCATTTCAAAAGACCACTTTGAGCGGATTTATTGGAAGACGCTGCGGCCCATTTTCGACGCCTTGTGGGCGCAGGGAAACCAGATTCTGATGTACGCCGAAGGCAAATGGGACGCACACCTGGAGACATTTGCTCAGCTCCCGGCGGGCAGTGTGATCTATCACATCGACCGCGACGATCCGGTCAGAGTCCATCAAGTCCTTGGCAAGAAGTTCGCCCTCAGCGGGGGCGTCCCGAATTTCCTGCTTACACTGGGGACTCCTGAGCAAGTCAAGGCGAAGGTGAAGGAGTTAATCGAGACCATCGGGGCGGAGGGCGGCTACATCATGGATGCAAGCGCCATCATCCAAAACGACGCGAAGCTGGAAAACCTCCGGGCGATGACCGACGCCACGCTCGATTATGGCGTCTACCGCTCTCCCTCGACGCCTTCGCCCAAAGTTCCCGTGGAGCCCGCCACGCCCACCGCGGGGCTGCCGGAGTGGGTGACGGGAGCGCGCCCGCAGCCGGGCGTCTGCTTCCCGTTCGATGAAAAGGTGAAAGAGTTGCCGCCTATCTGCGGTGATGCGGAGTTAGTGCGGCGCATATGGGATCAGAATGAGGGATTAGCGTACCTCTACATCTGGCACGTGGTATTGAGTTACTGACATGAAAACCATCATTTGCGTGTTCGCCGCCGCCGCCTCGCTTGGAGCGGCGGATCTGTTCCGGGATGACTTCTCGAAGCTTCCCGCCCGGATCTTCAACGAACCTATCAAACAGCTCACCAACGCCATTCAGGAATATCACTACCTGGAGCACCGCGGTGTGCCTTTGGGCGTTTGGGAGAACGCCATTTGCCATTGGGATGGCTGGACGGGGGGCGACGAGGACGGCAAGACCTACGTTGAGCAGCACGAGGTGAATACTCTGGCGCGGATCATGAATCCGCTGCTCATCACGGGCGATCCGGAGTGGTCCGATTACACGCTGGAAGTGAAGGTGCGCCCGCTGCTGTTGACCGACATGGCGGGCATCGCTTTCCGCTATCACACCAACCGGCATTACTATCTTTTCGCTCTCACGGGCGGCAAGCGGGCGGTGCTTCGCCTGAGGTTGCCGTTTGAACAGAAGCTCCGTGTGGCGGAGTGGCGGGACTTGGCGCAGGCGGAGTTTCCGTACGATGTCAAACGCTGGTACACGCTCAAAGTGGAGAACGACGGACCGCGGATTCGCGCCTATGTGGACGGCAAGCTCCTCATGGAGGCGAGCGACAGCGAGATCCTGAAGGGCAAGGTCGGCGTGACGTCGAACGTGCCGGCGCGCTTTACGGACGTGCGGGTGAGCGTAAGCGACGCGGTTGAAAAGGCGATCCGGCAGCGCATCGCCGCGCGTGAGGCGGAGTTGAAGCGGCTCCGGGATGAGAACCCGAAGATGCGCCTGTGGAAGAAATTCGACACGCCGCGCTTTGGCGCCGGGCGCAACGTGCGTTTCGGCGATCTGGACGGCGACGGGCGGATCGACATGCTCATCGGGCAGAACATCCGAAAAGTGTTGCGGAATTCTTTCGACCACCTGAGCTGCCTCACCGCGGTCAACCTCGACGGCAAAGTGCTGTGGCAGATCGGTCGTCCGGATCCATACAACGACGTGCTCGCCAATGATACCCCGTTTCAAATCCACGACATCGACGGCGACGGAAAAGAAGAAGTCGTCATGGTGAAGGATTTCAAGATTCAGATCCTGGAGGGCAGGACGGGCAAGGTCAAGAAGTGGGCGTGGATGCCCGAGGCGCCGAAGGACAACAAGGAGCGCCCGTATGAGTTGGAGGTAGGCGACTCGATTTACTTCGCCGACTTTGCCGGGAGCGGAAAGCGTCACGATATCGTCATCAAGGACCGCTACCGGACGTTCTGGGTGTTCGATAATCAGCTCAATTTGAAGTGGTGGAGCCAGGTGAACACCGGGCATTTCCCCTTTTCCCTGGATATCGACGGCGACAAGCGAGAGGAGCTGGCGATCGGCTACTCGCTGTTCAGCCCCACGGGCAAAAAGCTGTGGAGCCTGGACGGCGCGTTGTCGGACCACTCCGACGGCATCGTGGTGGGCAATTTCAGCGGCGACCCGCGCCGCGAGCCGCGCGTTTACATGTGGGCGAGCGACGAAGGCTTCATCATGGTCGATCTCAAGGGCAATATTCTGCTGCGGCAAAGAGTGGGACACACGCAAAGCCCGAGCATCGCGAAATACCGCCCCGACCTTCCCGGATTGCAGCTCATGACCGTGAATTTCTGGCGCAACCCGGGCATTGTGACGCTCTTCGACCACGACGGAAAGATCTTGACGCAGGGGGAGCCGATTCACAGCGGAAGCCCGATGCTGCCGGTGAATTGGAGGGGAGACGGGCAGGAGTTCGTTCTGCTCTCCCCGAGCGTCAAGGAGGGCGGATTGATGGATGGCCACTTGCGCCGGGTCGTGCTTTTCCCCGACGACGGACATCCTGACCTCGCCTGCAACGCTCTGAACCTCACTGGCGACGAGCGGGACGAGATCGTGGTATGGGACGCCAACCGGGTTTGGATTTACACGCAGGACCGCCCCTTCACCGGCAAGAAAATCTACGCGCCGGAACGCAACCCGGACTATAACGAGTCGAACTACCGCGTGAACATCTCTTTGCCGCGGTGGAAGGAACGCTGACGCCGGCTTTCTTTAGAGCAGGATTTCGTAGGAAAGCCGTTTCTGCGCTTCGAGCGTGACCACGCAGAGGCGTTTGCCGCGAAACAGTTCCCGTTTCTCCGGGTCGTAGCGCGCCGAAGCCCCGGTTTGAATGCGCCAGCCGTCTCCTTCGCCGGGGACTTGCCCGCGGATGAGCATCGGCAGCCGCTCGACCACCGGACCCTCGCGGCGCACCTCCACGCGGATGCCTGTGGGACGGAATTCAATCCGCTTGGACCCGCCCCCCGCGAGTGGATACTCGGCGACGAACTCTACGGGCTTTAGATCGCCGGTTCCTTTCGGGAGAGCAATGTCAACGCGGGAGGCTTCGAACAGTTCGTCCTTGCCCGGAATGACCGTGCCCCAGGCGGCAGGCGAGCCGGTTTGGGATTGAAGCACGGCGCCCGCCCCCGGCGTCCACACCAGAGTGAGTCCGAAACGCTGCCCGGAACGGAAGACCGCGCCGGAAGCTACGGCGGCGTAATAAGCCTTGCGCTTGATGTAGACGAACGCCACCGGGCGGCGGGTATCGCTGCGGTAGTGTGTGAACTCGCCATCGCCCCACGCCCGAACCAGCTTGCGCGCTTCCCGGATTTGGGCGGCGTCCGGGCGCCAGTTGAAGTGCGACCGCTGTAGGAAACGGTAGGGCGAATACGCCCAAAACTCGCCTACGGCGAGCGGGGGAACCTCCGGCCAGGAAGTCTCAAGGTTTCTCCGCATGGTCCGTATCTTTTCCGCGCGAACTTCGGGAGGCGTGGCGAAGGCGCGGGCGATGACGCACCGCTCCGCCACGGGCGTGTCCACATAGCCCCACGTGGCGTGTCTTTGGCGGCTTTCAATCGAGCGGTTCAGTACGAAGAAATCCTGCCCCGGCTCAGGCAAGGCGTTGTAACCCAACCATTCGCAGAAACGCTGCTGCTGTCGCACGAAGACGGCGCCCAGAGGCGTTTGACGGTAATAGTGCCACGCCATGTGGACGTTCTCGTGATGCGTGTTTAAGTTGTAGCCGAAGTCCGGGCCATCCGCTTCATAGAAGTAACCAGCCGGGCTTTGGAACTCCGTGGAGCTCGCCTCGATGCGCTCGCGCAGCCGCTTTTCCAGCCCGGCATCCGGGTAGAGACGAAGGAACGCAGGACCGCCGGCGAATATGTTGGTGTACTGGTTGCTGAAGGAAGCCCCGAACTTCCACAGGGCTTCGTCGAACAGGACGACGTGCGTCGCTTTGCGGCAAGCATCGGCGGCGCGCTTGAGGACGGAATCCGAAATGGGCGGACCGCTGCGCAGCAGGCGCAGAGCTTCGGCGATGAATTTCACCGCAAAAGCAGTGGCGGCCAGATTCCACTTTTGCGGTCCGTATTCGCTGAACCTCCCGTCCGGGCTTTGGATGCCGCACCAGAATTCCAGCGCGGCTTCGATGCGCGCCCGGAGCGCGGGGTGGCCGCTATACGGATTCCAGCTCCGCGCGGTCGAATAGAACCAAGCCAGCGAGAGGATGTTCTCCATGATGCGCGCGTTGTAAGGCTTGTTGTCCGCCTGCCGGCGCCAAACGCTGAGGTCGATGAACCCGCGGTCGGGCGGCGCCATCCGGACGCTGTTGGCCAAACGCGCAAAATGGACAAGGTAGTAGGGCAGATCGAGGTCCTCGTCTGAGAATTGTGAGGGACGCACGGCGGCGGCATCGAGCGGCGGGACCTCCCCACCGGGCTCAGCCCACCACAAAGCCCCCATCGGAAAAAACTGTCGCCGGGTGATCATCGAGAGCATATTTGTTCTTCCACGTTATCAGTCTTCGAAAAGTGGCGGCGTTTGGCGTCTGCTCATTCGCCGGACCGGGTTGAAATATAGTACCCGGTACCATAAAATAACGCATAGGATTCCATGGCGCCGAAGCCGAGAGTGTTCAAGTCGAGGTGGTTCGAGAGGTTTGCGAGAAGAGAAAATCTCTCAGACGGCTCTCTGTTGGAGGCAGTTCGGCGAGCTGAGAAGGGGCTGATTGACGCAGACCTCGGGGGCGGCGTCATTAAACAGCGAATTGCGCGGCGGGGACAAGGGAAGTCGGGGGGATATCGAACGATCATCCTATTCCGGCGGGGGGAGCGGGCCATTTTCGTTTATGGTTTTGCGAAGAGCAAGCGGGAAAATGTAGATGCAAGCGATGTCGCAGGCTTCAAAGAATTGGCGGAGGTGTTGCTGTTCGCGCCCGAGGGAGCCTTAGACCGCCTTTGTAGGGAGAGGAGATTCGTGGAGGTGTGCGGTGAAAAGGATGAATAGGACTTACAAGAGCGATGCGAAGGCTGCCATTCACGAAACCGCAAGGGACTTGTTTGAGGCGGGCTTAATCGACAAGAAGACCATGCGCCGGTTTGACGACGCTTGCCTGACGCCCGTGCGGTCCTTAACGCCCAGCCAGATTAGAGCCATTCGTGAGCGGGAACGGGTCAGTCAGGCGGTCTTCGCCAACTACCTCAACGTGACCCCGAATCTGGTGAGTAAATGGGAGCGCGGGGAGAAGAAGCCTTCCGGCCCGGCGCTGAAGCTATTGTCGCTTGTGGCGAAACACGGCATCGAGGCGGTTGCCTGAGTTCAGAGTTGGGAAACCGCTCGGCAGGCGGCTTTTATACTGGTAAGGTATGCCTTTTCAAATCGTGGTCTGCGGCAGTATTGTGCCCGACCCATTGCAAACGCTGGAACCGGTGGTGGGCGCGGCCGGTCCCGGCTTGAAGAACGAAATGATGCTGCCTGCGGTGCTGGATCCGTGGGCGGCGCACGCGCTTTATGAAGCTGCCAATTTGGCGCAAAAGACGCCGGGCAGCAAGGTTTGGCTAGTCAGTCTGGGACCGAAGGCGAAGCTCCAGCAGGTCATGATGACTGTTGCGCAGAAGGTCCCGTTCGAATTGGTGGCGTTGGATGGTCCGGCAGGCGGTTTCGTGGACGCCTATGAAACGGCGGCTGCGCTTGCCGGGGCGATTCAGTCGATTCCGGGTTTGGACCGGAACCAACTGCTGGTGTTCGGGGGCTGGGAATCGGCTTCCCGCGCGGCGGGCGCCACGATGCAAGTAGTAGGCGAGATCCTCGGCATCACGGAACAGTTTCAGGGCGTCGACGAACTGACGGTCACGGAGAACGGCGAGTTGCGCATCCTGGAGCGAATCGAAGGCGGCAGGCACCAAGTCTCCGTGTGCTCGGGTCCGCCTGCGGTGCTAGGTTGGGCGACGGGCAGCTTGCCTGAGCCGCGCAACAACCCGCAGGTCGGCATGGCGAACATGCGGACGGTGATGCCCGCCCTTCAGAAAGCCAAGCCGGCGGCGGTGGGCGCAGGCGGCGTGAACTACTTGAGCGTGGCGCTGCCCAAGCAACAGCGCGACACGAAGGTGATCAAAGACTGGAGCGCGGAACAAATCGCGCGCGACATCGTGGCCTGGATCGAGGAGTGAGGCGCCTTATGGAAACGGTTCTTTTTCTTGCACATACGGAAGCTGACGGAACTCTGAGCAAGGCTGCGTTGGAAGCTCTAACCGCAGCCCGCGCACTGGGCGGGACGGTGATTGCCGGTTTGGTGGGAGCATCAGCCGGCCCGGCGGCTGAGAGGACGCTCGCGGTTTGCGGACCGGAATTCGCCGTACCCCGCTATGCGACGGACGCGGCGGCGGCTGAAGCCTTGATCCGGGCGTCGGGGGCGCCCATCGTCATCGCGCCCGGCGTTTCGCGGTGGGCGCGGGTGTTGCCCGGCGTCGCGCACCGTTTGGGCGGACGCGCCGATACGCACATCACGCAGGTCAAGCCGGATGGCGGGCGGATTACGGTCTCCCGGTGGTTCTACCGGCAGCGGATCGAAGCGGAACTCGAGCGCCCGCAGCGCCCGTGGGTGATCCTGATCGAGCCGGGCTGCTATGAGCCGTACGCCGGTCCATTGCAGGGCTCCATAGAAACTGTGGCGCCGCCGCAAGTCGAGTGCCGGACCAAGGTGGAGGGCGTACAAGCGCCGAAAGCCGATGAGCAGACCATCCGCCCGGACGCCAAACTCTTGTTTGTGGCGGGCGCGGGATGGACCAAGAAACAGCGCGACGGCGCCGAGCACATCGAAGAAGCCGAGAAGCTGATCCTGGGGTTCCTGAAAGCCACGCAGGCATCGTTAGGTTCGAGCAAATCGCTGGTGGATCTGAGCGGCGAAGGGCAAAAGGTGCTGCCGTTCCTGACCCACCTGAACCAAGTCGGGCAGACAGGCGCTACACCGCGGCATCCGAAAGGACTGGCTACGTGCTGCCACGGCGAGGAGCCGCATGTCGTCGGCTGGCGCTTCATCCGCGAACGCCGCGCCGTAAACCTCGATCCCAATTGCGGTTGGGCGCGCGGGAAGGCGGACGTCGTTTATGTCGCCGACGCCTTCGAAGTGATGGCGAAAGTCAACGAGCTTCTGAACGCCTAAGGTCAGAAATTGTAGAGCAGGGTGCCCTCTTCGGGCTTGTCCCCGGCGGGCACCAGCTCTTCTTCGCCTTCCTTGCGGATCTGGCGCCAGTAGATGCCTGAGTCGCCGAGGTAGATTTCGAGCTCCGCGGGACGCGGAAGCGTGCCCTGAATCAGCGCTTCGGACAGCGGGTCCTCAATGTACTTTTGGAGCGCGCGGCGGAGCGGGCGCGCGCCGTAGCTGCGGTCGCCGCAAGTCTTCTCCAGGATGTACTTCGAGGCTTCGGGCGACAACCGGATCGAGATCTGCTTGGCTGCCAGGTTGGCGTTGATCTGGTTGGTGAGCAGGTCGATGATCTTCAGCAGGTCGTCGTCGGTGAGCGACATGAAGAGGATCACCTCGTCCAACCGGTTCAAGAACTCAGGATTGAACGCCTTCTTGACCTCCTGCATCACGACGTCCTCGAGTTTGGGCGGAATGCCGCCTGCGGTCGGCGCCGAGAAGCCCATCGTCGAGCGCTTCTCGAGATGACGCGCGCCGAGATTGGACGTCATGATAATGATCGTGTTCTTGAAGTCCACGGTGTTGCCGAGCCCGTCGGTCAACTGCCCGTCTTCGAAGACTTGGAGCAGGATGTTGTAGACGTCCGGGTGAGCCTTTTCGATCTCGTCCAAAAGGATGATCGAGTACGGCTGCCGCTTGACGCGCTCAGTGAGCTGCCCGCCCTCTTCGTAGCCCACATAGCCGGGAGGCGACCCGATGAGCTTGGAGACCGAATGCTTCTCCATGAACTCGGACATATCGAAGCGGATCAAGGCCTTTTCGCTGGCGAACAGGAACTCGGCGAGCGCGCGGGCGACCTCCGTCTTGCCCACGCCCGTAGGACCGAGGAACAGGAAGCAGCCCGCCGGGCGCTTGGGGGATTTCAATCCCGCCCGTGAACGCCGGATGGCGCGCGCCAACGCGGAAATCGCCTTCTCCTGGCTCACCACCCGCTTGTGCAGCTCCTCCTCGATGCGCAGCAGCTTGCTGACTTCTTCCTCCTTGATCGACGTCATGGGGACGCCGGTCCAGCGCGCCACCACCTCTTCAATGTCGTCTTTTCCCACCACGCCGGTCGAAGTATCGTCCAGGTTGTACTTTTCGCGGAGGGCGCGCAGGTTCTCGCGCTCGCGCCGCTCTTCGTCCGAATAGAAGCGGGCTTTCTCGAACTCGTGGTTGGCGATCGCCGTTTCCATGCGATGCACGATGAACTTGATCCGCTTCTGCACGTCGGCGACTTCCTGCGGCAGCGTCGTCTGCCGGAGTTTCACCCGCGCGCCCGCCTCGTCGATCAAGTCGATCGCCTTGTCAGGCAGGAAGCGGTCGGGAATGAAGCGGGAAGAAGTGTAGACGGCGGTCTCGATGGCTTCATCCGTGTACGCCACCGCGTGGAACTTTTCATACCGCTCCTTGATGCCGAAAAGCACACGGATCGCGTCGGCTTCCGAGGGCGGCGGAACCTTAACCGCCTGGAAGCGCCGCTCGAGCGAACGGTCCTTCTCAATCGACTTGCGGTATTCGCCCGGCGTCGTGGCGCCGATGCACTGGATCTCGCCGCGCGACAGCGCCGGCTTCAGGATGTTGGCGGCGTCGAGCGAGCCTTCCGCCGAGCCCGCGCCCACAAGCGTATGCAGCTCATCGATGAAGATGATGGCGTTTTGATTTTCCATCAACTCCTTCATGATGGTCTTCAGCCGCTCTTCAAATTGCCCGCGGTATTTCGTTCCGGCGACGATGAGAGACAGGTCGAGCGCCAGAATCCGCTTGTCGGCGAGAAACGACGGCACGTCGCCATCGGCGATGCGCTGCGCCAAGCCCTCGACGATGGCGGTCTTGCCCACGCCCGGCTCGCCGATCAGCACCGGATTGTTCTTCGTCCGGCGGCACAGGATCTGAATGACGCGTTCAAGCTCGTAATCGCGCCCGATGAGCGGATCCAAGACCCCGTCGGCAGCCGCCTGCGTCAGGTCGCGGCTGAACTCCGAAAGCAAGGAGGTCTCTTTCGGACGGTTCGAGGTCATCTTCTCCGAGGAGGAGCGAGCCACTTCCTCGCGGACTTGGGACAGCCGGAGCCCGCGCTCGTGCAGGAGCTCGGCGGCGAAACACTTCTCCTCGCGGAGCAGACCGAGCAGCAGGTGCTCGGTTCCGATGTGCTTGTGGCTCAGGCGCTCCGCCTCTTCGGCGGCGTACGCCAGAACCCGCTTGCACTCATGGCTTAAAGGCAAATCCACGGACGTTGAGACCTTCTCCCGCACCGTGGTGTGAGCCTCGATCTGTTTGCGGATTGACTCGATAGCCCCGTGAGACCGGAGAAAACGGTTGGCCAAAGCCTTGTCCTCACGGAGCAGCCCCAGTAACAAATGCTCCGATTCGATATATGGACTACCGAACTGGCTGGCCTCGTAACGAGCGAAGAAAATCACCCGCCGCGCCTTTTCGGTGTATCGTTCAAACATAAGAGTCGCCGTCCTCTGCCCTACTTCCCATTGTCTCAAGCCCGGCGCGCCTTTTCGGTGTATCGTTCAAACATAAGAGTCGCCGTCCTCTGCCCTACTTCCCATTGTCTCAAGCCCGGCGCGCCTCGTCCATTCCGAGATCACTCCCTCGTGGAGCCGGAAGGCGCGGTCGCAGCGCCGTGCGTAATCCAAGTTGTGAGTAACGAAGACCGAAGTGAGATGGTGAGAGCGGTGCAAATCGGCGATCAGGGACATGATCATCTCGCCGGTCTTATAGTCCAAGTTGCCGGTTGGCTCGTCGGCCAACAAGATCGATGGGCGGCCAACCAGCGCCCGGGCCAAAGCCACCCGCTGCTGCTCGCCCCCGGAAAGCTCGCCCGCGCGGTGGTGAGCCCGCGCGCGCAGGCCGACCTCTTCCAGGCGGTCCGCCGCTTCAGAGAAAGCCTGCGCAGGGTCCAAGCCACGAATGAGCAGCGGCATGGCTACGTTTTCCAGCGCCGTGAACTCCGGCAGAAGGTAGTGGATCTGCCAGACGAATCCGATTTCACGGTTGCGAAAGTCTGCGAGTTCGCCGTCTTCCAGGCTGGTGATGTCTCTCGCCCCGACGAAGATCCGCCCGCAGGTTGGCCGGTCCAATCCGCCCAGCAGGTGCAGCAGGGTGGACTTGCCGGCGCCGGATTCGCCCACTAACGCAAGCCGTTCGCCGCGCCTGACTTCCAGATTGAGTCCCGAGAAGACCACCAGATCCAAGTCGCCGGAGCGGTAGGTCTTGCCGAGATTCTCCGTCCGGATGGCGATTTCGCTGCGGGACTCCATTACGGTGCGCCTGCCCCTGCTTTCACGCTACCACGGCCGGGGCTGGTTTTTCGTTCAGCCGCGCTTTGTAGAGCGGGCGGATTGAGGGCGGGCCTCTTCGGTCACCGCTAGCGCGGCGCCCGCGGCGTCCACGCGCGGCAGCGGCGCGCCGGCGATTTCCGCCATCTTGTGGATGGGAAGCCCCTCCGCCTGGCGGGAGAAAGTGAGCGATTGGGTGACCGGGTCGAAATCGACCGATACCCAATCTCCCGCCCGTACCTGTCCGGTAGCGAGCAGGTTCGAGACGGGCTGCACGAGATGCCTCTCGATCGCGCGTTTCAAATGGCGGGCGCCGTATTTAGCGTCCGTGCCTTCGCGCAGCAGGTGATCCTTCCCGGACGGGGTGACGGTGAAAACGAACGGGCGGTCGAGCGAAGAAAGGAAGATTCGCTCTTGCACCATTTGCAGTTCGATGTCCAGGACTTTGCGCAGTTCCTCGTCGCCGAGCGGGCGGAAGACGACGATCTTGTCCAGACGGTTGATGAACTCGGGAGTGAACTTGCGGCGCGCCGCCTCGATGGCGGTGCGGTTGAGCCGTGCGGCGGTTCCTTCGTCGATGTCGCCTTCGGCGGCGCGCTGCGCCTGCTCCGGAGCGGTGAATCCCAATCTGGGACTCAGAATGGAACCCATCTCGGAGGCGCCGAGATTGCTCGTCATGAAGATCATGGCGCGCGAGAAGTCTACCTTGCGGTTGTCTCCCAACGTGAGGGTCGCCTTGTCAAGGATTCCTAACAAGAGATTCCACAGCGCATCGCTCGCTTTTTCGATTTCGTCGAACAAAACGAAGGAGAGCTTGAGCTTCTCGGTGTGGTACTGATTCAGCGCCTCCTGGCTCAGCAGGGGGTGCGTCTCGCGGTGCCCGAGGTAACCGGGAGGAGAGCCGATCAGTTTGGCGATCTCGTGGCTGTGCTGAAACTCGGCGCAATCGATCTTGATGACCGCCCGGGAATTCCCCACCAAGCTCTCAGCGGTGGCTTCGACGATACGAGTTTTGCCCGAGCCGGTGGGTCCAAGGAACAAGAAATTCGCCACGGGGCGCCCCGGGGGATTGAGCCCGGTTTGAAACATCTGATACATGCTGACGATCTGGCGAATCGCTTCGTCCTGGCCTACAACCAGCCTTTTCAGATTGTTCTCGAATACTTCCGAGTCCCGGCCAGTGCGGTTCGGATCCAGCGGAACATTGATCCGCGTCATGCGCTTCACCTCCCAAACTCGAAGCCTCACACCAAGCTTCGGTGCAATTCGTGTTCCATCGGCTTTCCCGGTCACTTCGCCGGGCGCGACGGTCTGATCTCGATCCTGCTGATCAGCGTTCGTTCGGGCATCCGCAAGACGGCGAGAACAGCCTCAGCCACGTCCTCCGGAGCGATCTTCCAATCCGCAGTTCCAGATCCGAAACCGGTGGAGACACTGCCGGGCATAATCAAACTGACCCGGACGTTGTCGAAGCGATGATCCAGCATCATCGCCTCGGTAAACCCAGTCAACCCAAACTTGGAGGCGTTGTATGCCGCACCCCCTGAAAATGGGTTTTTCCCAGCCAGACTACCTATATTGACGATGAAACCCCCACCGGAGTTGCGGAACCGGGCGAGGGCAGCGTGAGAACACAGGTACACTCCGGTGAGGTTGGTATCGATTGTGAGCGCCCAATCCGCATAAGTTAGTTCGGCTACGCGGCGGAAAATTCCAAGTCCCGCGTTATTTATTAAGATGTGCACGCCGCCGAAACGATCCATGAACGCAAAGAGATTCTCCACCTCCTCCGGGCGGCGCACGTCCGCCGGGCAGCCTGCCACCTCCGCGCCGGTTTCGGCAGCCAATTCCCGCGCCGCAGCCTCAACAGACTTGGCGTCGCGCCCGCAAATCACCACCCGGCTCCCCGCGCGCCCTAGGGCGGCGGCGGTGGCGCGCCCGATGCCCCGGGTTCCCCCGGTAACAAGCGAGATCTTTCCTGCGAGGAACTTCTCCATGCCGAGCATGATGATTCACAACCCGTCTTGGTTCACGATTTTTCGCTGGACCGTGGGACAGCCGCCCCTCGGCTATACTAAGAGCAGGTATTTCTGGCACTTACCGCCCTATGCAAGAGATGAGCGTGGTCTGGCTCCGTGTGGCCGTAGCCCTTTACGCAATTGGGCTGGCGCACGCCTTTGCCGTGATGCTGTTCCGGTCGACGCGGTGGTACCAGTACGCGCTCCCGGCGTTTCGCGCCGGGATCCTATTTCATTTCGTCGCCCTCGTGGAGTTGGGACTGGCGCTGCGCCACCTGCCCGCCGACAACTTTTACGAAACCTCCTCGCTGTGCGGTTTTCTCATCGCACTGCTGTATCTTTTCGTCAACCGGCAGTATCAATTTGAGAGCCTGAGCCTGATTTTCTTCCCGCTGGTCTTCTTGATGACGCTGATCGGCGCTATGGAGATACCGGTCGGATCCTGGTCGAGCCCGCGCGTGCGGGACGCTTGGCTTTTGGCGCACGTGTTGACCGTGCTGGTAGGCTATGCCGGATTGCTGCTGACGGCGGCGGGGTCGGTTTTCTATCTGATCCAGGAACGGCGGTTGAAGACCAAGCGGTCCCTGGCGCTCTTTGAGAAGCTGCCGCCGCTCGGGACCTTGGACAAGCTGATCTCGCACTCGATGGCTTTCGGCTTCATTTTCATCACCTTGGCGCTGGTGGCGGGCACCACTTGGGCTTACGTGGAAATTGGCACGCGGTGGATTGGGGAGCCGAAGATCGTCGTGTCGTTAGCGACGTGGTTCTTCTGCCTGGTCATGGTTTATCTGCGCGTGAGCGCCGGCTGGCGCGGACGCAAAGCGGCAGTGATGGCCATCACCGTGCTCGGTTTTTCCGCCTTGACTTGGGCGGCGCACGTGGGTCTACGTCCTCTGATCGCACCATGAAGTTTTACCTGACAGGGTTGAATCACAGGACCGCCCCGGTGGAACTGCGGGAGCGTCTGGCGATCGACGCCGCGGCGCTGCCGGCGGCTCTGCGCGACTTGCGCCGCCGTGAGGGCATCTTGGAGGGCTTGATCCTGTCGACCTGCAACCGCGTGGAGGTGGCGGTTACGGCGGAGGACGATGCCGATTGCGGCGCCTTGGTGGTGGAGTTCCTCAAGTCCCTGCGGCAAGTGGAAGACATCGAGCGGCACCTGTACCGTTTCGAAGGGCGGGAAGCCATCCGGCATGTTTTCCGTGTGGCGGCGAGCCTGGATTCGATGGTGGTGGGAGAACCGCAGATTCTCGGCCAGCTCAAGCAAGCTTATGCGGCGGCGAAGGCCGAAGGAACGGTGAACGGCTTTTTGGAGACGGTTCTCACTCGCGCCTTCAGCGTTGCTAAACGCGTGCGGAGCGAAACCGAAATTGGGCAAAGCGCCGTCTCGGTGAGTTACGCCGCCGTGGAACTGGCGCGGGAGATTTTCGGGTCGCTGGCCGGCAAAAAAGTGATGCTGATCGGCGCCGGGAAGATGTCGGAGCTGGCGGCGCGGCACTTGCGGCGGGTGGGCGCGACGCATGTGTACGTGACCAACCGGACCCGCGAGCGGGCCGAGCAAATGGCGAGAATGTTCGACGGCGTAATCGTGGATTACGCGTCATTCCACGCCGCCTTGCCCGATGCCGATATCGTGATCACATCGAGCGCGGCGCCGCATTACATCTTGCGCCGCGACGAGATGAAGCGGGTGATCGAGGCGCGGCGAAACCGGCCTATGTTTGTGATCGACATCGCCGTGCCGCGCAACGTCGAACCGTCGGTCAACGAGCTGGACAACGTCTTTCTCTACGACATCGACGACCTGCACGCCGTCATTCAACAGAATCTTCAGAGCCGGAAGGCGGAGGCTGAGCAAGCCGAGCAGATCATCCACGAAGAAGTCGACCGGTTGATGTTGCGCCTTGAAGCGCGGCAAGTGGCGCCGACGATCGTCAGCCTGCAAGAGCAGCTCGAGCAGATCCGCCAGGGAGAGATTCAGCGGGTGCGAGGCAAGCTCGGAACGCTCACCCCGCAACAGGAAGAGGCCATCGAAGCTCTGACCCGCGGCATCATCAACAAGGTAGCTCACGGACCGATCTGCGAGATCCGCCGTGCCGCCGGCCACCCTCACGGGCTGCATATCGTGGAGACGATCCGCAGAGTTTTCCGTCTGGACAACTAAAATGACAAACAGCAAGGCAGGGAACGGGGTTCTGCGCATCGGCTCGCGGGGCTCCAAGCTGGCTCTTTGGCAAGCGCAGTGGGTGCAGAGCGAACTCGCGAAGCTGAATTTGCCCTCCGAAATCGAGATCATACGCACGACCGGCGATAAGATCACCGGGGTGTCGCTGGCGCGCCTGGGCAAGGAATCCGGAGTCAAGGGGCTGTTCACGAAAGAGATCGAAGAGGCGCTCGCCGGCGGCCGGGTGGACATCGCCGTCCATAGCTTGAAGGACATGCCCACGGAACTGCCGGAAGGTTTGACGCTGGCCGCCGTTCCCGTGCGCGAGGACGCCCGCGACGCCGTCGTGGGATCGACGCTCGCCGGGATTCCGCAGGGGGCGCGCGTGGGCACGAGTTCGCTGCGGCGGCAAGCGCAGTTGAAGGCGATCCGTCCGGACCTCGAAGTAACGCCGCTGCGCGGGAATCTTGACACCCGTTTGCGAAAGCTCGACGAGGGACAGTTTTCGGCCATCCTGCTTGCGGCGGCGGGGTTGAAGCGTCTGGGCTGGGCGGACCGGATTGCGGAATTGCTGCCCGTGGAGCTGATGTGCCCTGCGGTCGGCCAAGGCGCGCTAGCGATCGAGACACGGAGCGACGGCGGGCGCGGCGAAGCCGCGGCGCGGATGTTGGACCACCCGGAAACCCATGCGGCGGTGTCGGCGGAGAGGGCTTTATTGAGAAGCTTGGGCGGCGGCTGTCAGGTCCCTGTGGGGGCGCACGCCGCGGTGCAGCAAGGCAGGCTGACGCTGCGAGCGGTGGTCGTGTCGCCGGACGGCTCGGCTTTGGTGCGGCGCGAGGCTGCGGGCGCGGTGGAGGATCCGGAATCCATTGGCAAGCGGCTGGCGGAGGAACTGCTGCGCGCCGGAGCGGAACAGATTTTGGAGGCGGTTTACGGAACGTCATAGCGAGCAGCCTTTGGCGGCGAGAAGGGTGGTGGTGACCCGCGCAGAATCGCAAGCCGGCGAATTTGCGGCCAAACTCCGCGCGCTTGGCGCGGAAGTCATCGAATTTCCGGTGATCGAAGTGCGGCCGGCGGCCGATTTCGGCCCGCTCGATCGAGCCATCGAGCGGCTCGAGGAATACGACTGGCTGGTCTTCACGAGTGTAAACGGCGTGCGGTTTTTCGTGGAGCGTCTGGACCGGTCGTCGAAGGATTTGCGCCACTTGCGCGCCCGCTTGTGCGCCATTGGTCCGGCGACCCGCGCGGCTGTAGAAGCTTTGCACCTCAAAGTGGACATCGTGCCGAACGCTTATGTCGCCGAGAGCCTGGTGGAAGCGTTCGCGGGCATTGACTTGGCGGGACGCCGCGTCCTGTTGCCGCGCGCGGCGGTGGCGCGCGACGTTGTGCCGGTTGAACTGGCCAAGCGCGGCGCTTTGGTGGAAGTTGTGGAAGCTTACCGCACCGTTGCGCCGGAAGACGCCTCCAGGCGCGCCGCCGAAGTGTTTGGCGGCGAGCAGAAACCGGATTGGGTGACGTTCACCAGCTCGTCGACGGTGAAAAACCTGCTGGCCATTGTGGGCGCGGAGCCGCTGCGGGGCGTGGGGTTAGCTTCCATCGGCCCGGTGACCACGGCCACTTTGCGCGAGTACGGTCTTGAACCGGCGGTCGAAGCCAACCCTTACACCACCGCCGGGCTGATTGCCGCCCTCATCGCTTACGAGCAAACCGGTAGTACAACGCAGGCATCGCCAGCAGGTTGAGCACCGTAGAGGTCAAGAGCCCTCCCAGGATCACCACCGCCATCGGGTGCTCGATTTCGTGGCCGGGTTTGCTGCCGCCCAGCGCCAGGGGCGTCAAGGCCAAAGCCGTGGTGAGAGCGGTCATGAGAATCGGCGACAGGCGCTCCTCAGCGCCACGCAGGATGAGTTCGGGACCGAACGGCACGCCCTCCTGCTCTTCCAAATGCCGGTAATGGCTCACCAGCATGATGCCATTTCGCGCGGCAATGCCCAAAACGGTGACGAAGCCGACGAGCGAGCCGAGCGAAAGCACGCCGCCGGTCAGGAACGCACTGGCCACGCCGCCAATCAAGGCAAACGGCAGGCTCACAGCGAGCAGAAACACGATCCGGAAGGAGCGGAAGTCGGCATGCAAGATGAGAAGAATTCCGATCAGGGCGACTGCCGCGAGGGCAATGAGGCGGTTGCGGGCTTCCGTGCGCGCGGCGTACTCGCCCAGGATCTCAGGGTGGTACCCACGGTCGAAGGGGATCGCATGGACGCGCCGCTCGATCTCTTGAGCCGCAGCGCGTAGGTCGGCGCCGCGCACGTTGCAACTTACGTCGATGCGCCGGGAGCCGTTTTCATGCTGGATCGCGTTGAGCATCGGAACGATGCGCACGGTGGCCACGTCGGAAAGGGGGATGTTCGCGCCCGACGGGGTGTCGATGCGCAGCTTGTGGATCGAGTCGATGCTCTGCCGGACGTGCGGAGCACCCCACACGGCGACGTCGAAGATTTTCTGCTCTTCGTAAAGCTCTCCGACCTTGAGCCCCTTCAACAGCGTCATGGCGGTTTGACGGATTTCGCCGGACGTGAGTCCGAAGCGGGCGGCTTCCTCCTGGCGCACGGTGACTTCTAACTGCGGCACCAACACCTGCTGTTCGACTTGAAGGTTGATCACTCCCGGAACGTCCTCGATGGCGCGGGCGACCTCCTGCGCCTTGGCTCGCAGCACCTCGGTGCCCGGACCATAGATCCGGATCACGATCGCCGCGCCGCCTCCGGTGAGGACTTCCTTGATGCGTTCTTTCAAGTAGGTGAGCAGGTCACGGTACAAGCCCGGGTAACCGTCCACTACCTCCTGGATGCGGGCAACCGTCGAGTCGTAGTCCACCTTCGGATCCAAGCTGATCCACAGCTCGGTAAAATTGGGACCAACGACTTCATCCGCGACCTCCGCCCTCCCGATGTGGGATCCAAAATTGCGGACGCCGGGAATGGAGCGCAATTCGCGGCTGGCGCGTTCGGTGATGCGGCGCATGGCGTCGATCGACGTACCCGGCTTTTCGACCCAGTGCATCAGAAAGTCGTACTCCTTGAACTTGGGGAGGAACTCTTCGCCCAAGTAAGGGACCGCCGCGAGGGTGGCGACGAACAGCGCCGCCACTGAAGCCGCGACCAGACCCGGGCGGCTCACCACGGGCGGCAACGCGCCCCGGTAGAGCCGCTTCAGCCAGCGAACCATGGGCGGGTCCTTCCGGGTTAAGTCCGTCCGCGGCAGCAGCAGCATGGACAGCGCCGGGGTGACGGTGAGCGCCACTGCGAGCGAAGCCAGAACGGCCAGTACATAGCTCGCCGCCAGGGGGCGGAAGAACGAGCCAGCGAGCCCTTCCAGGAAGAACACCGGCAGAAAAACCAGGACGACGATCAGGCTCGCATAGACTACCGCACTGCGAACTTCGAGCGAGGCTTTCAGGACGACGGAGAAAACGCTCTCCGGGTTTCCGGCTTCGCGGTTGAGGCGCAGCCGGCGGATGATGTTTTCGACGTCGATGATGGCGTCATCGACAACCTCTCCCAGGGCAATGGCCAACCCTGCCAGGATCATCGTGTTCATCCCGTGCCCGCGGTAATGCAGGATCAAAGCCGCGGTGATGAGCGACAAAGGGATGGCCGTCAGGCTGATCAGCGCCGTATGCCATTCAAACAGAAACAGGAAGAGGATCACCGCCACCAGAATGCAGCCCCACAGCAGCGCGCGGTTGAGGTTGGCGAGCGACATTTCGATGAACGTGGCAGGACGGAAGATGGTGGTGTCAATCTCGATGTCCTTGAGTCCGGGGCGCAGGGCGTTGATCGCCGCCTCGACGCCCCGGGTGACTTCGAGCGTGTTCCCGGTGGGTTGTTTTTCGACGATCAAGAGGAGCCCGGGTTCGTCGTTGATGACGGCATCCCCGATGGGAGCGGGAAATCCTTCGGCCACCTCGGCGACGTCGCCGAGGCGCAGGGGGACGCCATTCCGCCACGTAACGGGAACTTTGCGCATGGCTTCAGGTCCGTCGATGGCGGCGCGGTGCGTCACGGCGAGCCGCTGGTTTGGCGTGTCCACAAACCCGCCTGCGCCGAGGGTCACCGCGTCACGGCTGGCTCGTATGACGTCCTGCAAGGTCACGCGCATGTCTCGCAGGCGTTCCGGGTCGACCAGGACTTGGATTTGACGGTCGCGCTGCCCCCAGATGGCCACGTTGGCTACTCCCGGCACCGCCATGAGGCGGGGCCTTATCGTCCACCGGGCGAGCGTTGTCATTTCCATCTGGTTAAGCTTCCGCGAGCTGATGCCGATCTTCATTACGCGGCTGGTGGCGGAAAGCGGGGGAAGGACCACGGGAGGGCGAGCCAGCGAAGGGAGTTGCGGCGCCACCACCGCGAGGCGCTCTTGCACGAGCTGGCGAACCTCCATGAGGTTCGTGCCTTCTTCGAAAATCAAGACGACGCTCGATAAGCCGAGGACGCTTTTCGAGCGCAGGGTTTTTAAGCGTGTGACGCCGTTTACGGCGTTTTCGATCGGGACCGAAACGAGAGCCTCCACCTCATCGGTCGAAAGCCCTGGCGCCTCGGTCTGGATTTCCACCAGCGGCGGAGCGAACTCCGGGAATACATCCATCGGCGTGTGGCGGAGAGTACGAAATCCGGCCACCATCAGGAACGCCGCTAACGCGGCTATAACGAGCCTTAAGTTGAGCGACGTCGCAACAATCCAACGCATGCCCTATTTCCCCGGTCCGAACTCTGTGCCGAACAATTCGGCGGCGCCGGCGGTGACCACCCGCGTGCCGGGCTTTGGACCCCGAGCCAGGATCGCTGCCGGACCCGCGGTCCGCGCCACCTCCACACGGCGGCGAACGAAGGTATGCGGCGCGGTGTTTTCGTAGACCCAGGCGTTGCCGTGGATGTCGTAGAGAATTGCGGCGTACGGCGCTTGGAGGGATTCAACGGACTTCCTTCCAGGGAAAGTGACCAGCACTCTCTGGCCGGGGCGCAGCCCCGGTCCGGCGTTGGCTAGCCGGAAATAAAGATCGACGCTGATGGCGTTGGGGTCGGCGGTGGGAGGTGCGGGCACGGGCTCAGCCATCCAGCCGGACCCGCCCGGCGCGCCGACTGGGAGCACTCTGACCGGCTGGTCCCGGACGATGGAGTTCAGGTCGCCGGAGTAGACCGCGGTCTTGATCCAAACTTCCGAAAGATCGGCGACTTCCACCAGAGCGGCGCCCGCCGGGGTTTGCTGGCCCGGAGCGGCAAACACCTGCCGCACGATGCCGGAGATAGGCGACCGGATGCTGAGCTTAACGTCGGCGTCGAGCGGAGCGGATTCAATTTGCCTGAGACGGTGCTCGGCGGCGGACCGGGCGGTCTCGGCGAGCCGCAGTTCCTCGCGGGCATCCTCGACCGCGCGGACAGGCCCGACGTCGTCCCGTAGCATCTTTTCGGCGCGAGCGAGGCGGAGCTTAGCCGCTTCGACGCGGGTTTTCGCGGCTTCCAGTTCGGCTTCGATGCTCACCCGGAGGTCCCGCTGCGCGCTCACGAGCGGGGTCAGACGGAACAGCTCGTCGCCTTTTTTGACTTCGCTTCCGGGGGTCAGCGCGATGCCAGCGGCGAGAGTGCCGGCGGCCGGACTTGGAATCGAAATCACCCGTCCCGGGGGCAGCACCACCTCGCCCGAAAATGTTTTCGAATCCGGGGCCGGTCCGTAAGTCACTTGCGCAATCTCTATGCCCAGCCGCTTTTCGGCCTCTTCGGTGAGAATGAGAGTGGCGAGATCTCCTTCCTTGACTCCTCCGTTTTGCACCTTGGCAGGAGGCCGAGCAGCCGGGGCAGTCGGCGCCGGACTCCGGCCGCAATTCACCAGCATTGCGGCGGCCGCCGCAAGCAGTAGACTCCTTATCATGGCTTGGTTCCTGTGCTTCTCTCCAACTCTATAAGGGCGCGCCGGCAAGCAGTCTCCGCTTCGACCTCGCGGAGGCGCCCGTCGAGCAGCGGCCGCCGGGTCGCCAGCACATCAAACAAGGAGATGTCTCCGTTGGTGTGGGCTTGCTCGGCCAACCGCACGGCACGCTCGGCGGCGGGCACGATTTCGCCGCGCACACGGCGCAGGGCTTCCAAGGCTTGCTCAAGTTGAGCGCGGGCTTCCCTCACCTCGCGCTCGACGCGATCGCGTTGAGCCAGATACTGAAGCGTTGCGCGCTCCACTTCGGCATCCGCGCGGCGGATGCCGCCCTGGTTCCGGTAGAAAATCGGGATTTCGCCGCCCACGCCTGGACCGGTCTTTACGCCTTGGTCGCCGATGCCTTTGGAGCTGAGTATGAGATACAGCGACGCCATTCGGGAGCGTTCCCAACGGGCGCGGGTGACCGCCGCCTGCACGGCGAGTTCAAGCGCCCGGAGATCAGGGCGGCTGGCGAAGGATTTTTCAAGCAACTGGTCGAGGGGGGCGGGCGGCGCGGGCTTGACCGGATCGGCTTTGACTTGCAACCGTTCGGCGCTGCCGCGCAGTCCCAAAATCATTCGCAGCCGTTCGGTTGCCGTGGATATGTCCGCTTGGGCGTCGAGCGCGGCGTGTTGCGCCGCACGGGCGGCCAACTGAGCTTGCGCGACTTCGCGCGCGCTGGCGTCTCCGGCGTCCCGCCTGCGCTGGGTTAGTTCGGCGATACGGGCAGCGAGCGAAGCGGTCTCGGCGAGAATCTTCGCCCGCTGTTGGTGCAGCACGAGGGCGGCATGCGCCATGCGGCAGTCGCGCGCCAAATCCAAACCGTTCTGGATCAAGTTGTTGGCCACCACTTCGAGGTTTAGCTGGGCGGCGGCTCTGCGCCGGGGGCGCTGCCACCAATGTTCGAGCGGCCAAGTAAGGAAAAGCTCGAAGGGCTTGGGGTCGACGGGCAGCAGGACGTACAGGCTTGGATTACGGAGCAGCCCCGCCTCGACGAGGTCGGCTCGGGCGAGTCCAAGCAAGGAGAGATCAGCCAAGAAGGCGGAGTTGTTCCATAGAGCAATGGCGACCGCCTCGTCGCCGCTGAGGGGTTCCGCAAGCGAAACCCCTGGCGGCAGGGTGGTTTTCTTGGCTTGGTCAGGAGCGGCGAAGCGGGGCTCGGCGCCCGCGCGCCGGCGGAGCTCCTCCTTGAGATCGGCTTCTTGAGCCCAGCCGGCTGCGACGCTGAGCACCAGAAGTGGCGCTAGATACCATCGCATGTCAAATGAGTCAAGATATCACATCCACCTGCGCCTGATGTTGGTGTATACTGCCGTTCTGTCACCGTGGGGAAACGACTGCCATATTTGCGGGTTGCCGCGGCGCTGGCGCTGGTCTTCGCTTGGGGGGCCAGCATGAGAAACGATCTCAGGACTTCTTACTGGGCGTGGCTCAAGCGATCGAAGCCGGATGCGGTTACGCGAGTGGAAGAGCGGCTGAAGCCGGCGGCGGCTGTCTTGCCGCGTTTTGGCGTGGTGGGCTACCTGAGCGACGAAGACTCGTTCACGACTGCCGGGATGCGGCGGTACTACCTGACGCAGTACGCGCTTGCGCCGCTCGTGGTGTCGCGTTCCGCGCAAGGCGAATTCGTGCTGGGCAATTTCAAAGACCCTTCGAAAGCGGTGGAGCTGGCAAGACAGAGCGGGCTGAGCGTGGAGCATGATTTCGGGGGCGGACTCATGATCTTCCGGCGGAAGGCGCAATGAGGGCGGCGGTGTTTCTGGCGCCGCTCGTGGGCGGATGGCTGGCGGTGAAGCTCTGGCAGCAGGCGGAGGGGCGGCGCGCCTTGCCGGAGCCTCTGTCGATATCGGTGGGCGCGATAGCTGGGCTGGGTTTTTCGAGTCTCCTTTGCTGGTTTTGGCTGCGGATTTTCGGAACGTACAACCACGGGCTGGCGGCGCTCGAAGCCGCCATTCTGGGAGCGCTAATCTATGCTGCGTGGCGGCGCCGGACAGGCTGGAAATGGTGGATAGAGGGCGGCGGCAGCGTTCTGGCGTGGGGGGCGGCGGCTTTGGCGGCGATGCTCATTTCCGCGGTGTTTCTCATCCAAACCGCGATCGAACCGCACGGCGGATGGGACGCATGGGGCATTTGGAACCTGCGAGCACGGTTCCTGTTTTGGGGAGGAGAGCGGTGGATCGACGGGTTATCCCCCGAAATCCGCTGGTCCCACACAGATTATCCGATGCTCTTGCCATGCGTGGTGGCGCGGGCGTGGCTCATGACGGGCGATCACGGGCAGTGGGCGCCGGTGGCGGCGCATCTGGTTTTCATGCTGGCGCTCGTCGTGACGCTGTTCTCCGGCTTGACGGAACTCAGGGGACCGGCGACCGCGGTTTTGGCCGTGTTTGCGCTTGCGGGCGGGGTCAGCCTGGGACGGTACGGGGCGAGCCAGTATGCCGACGTACCGCTCGCTGCGTATATGAGTGCGGCGGTGCTGCTGCTGTGCCTGCCCGACGGCAGTCCCTCACTAGCCGGGGCGGCGGCGGGATTGGCGGCGTGGACGAAGAACGAGGGCGTGCTGTTGTTCGGCGCCGCCGTAGCGGTGGTGTGGTTTGTGGAGGGAAG
>FWPV01001969.1_pt1 | contig 52575 bp, 45 predicted proteins | sample 2228371 | NCBI WGS metagenome assembly FWPV01 (sample SAMEA103939776, study PRJEB20133) | metagenome
AGAGGCCCCAAAAAATCTCTAAGCTTCAGCACCTGTCATTAAGTAGTCTTTTCTCTCTAATCTGGCGGGATGCGCACTTAAATCACGTTTCATTGGAGGCACAATGTCATTTAGGATATCGAGGCGAGACTGCTGTCCGAGCCTCTCTATGATTTTTACCCAGGCACAGTCTTTGTTTGGATCAGTCTCACACTTACCATGCGATGGCCCGCCGCACGGACCGTTCAGCAGTCCTTTTGCACACATGGTGACCGGACATATTCCTCCTGTTATTGCCAGGTAACACTGATTACACGATCTGCAGCGTTCGGTCCAGATGCCCGGACCTTCTGAAACGCCTATGAAGCTTGTGTCAACCCCTGGAAATACAGGTTTAGTTTCATACATCTGTGCCAGAAATTGAATTCCAGCGCCGCACGCCATGGATACCACGGCCTCTACCTGACTCACTTCCTTCTCAATCAGCCCCAAGAATTCCCTGTCACATTGGCGCTCGACAGTCGCTGTTTGAATGTCTAACGCCAGTCCTCTGATTAACGACCCTAATTTGAGGCTGTTGGCCAATATTTTGGTCTCTTTCTCGCCCCCAGCCAGACATACGGCTACGCAAGTACCACAACCTACCACGAGTACCTTAGAATATCCTTTAATCATCTCCATTACATCTTGTAATGGCTTGGGCTTTGCTATAATCAAATCAACCTCCTCGAAAGAGCGGTCGTGCGAAGGTGTCAGGTTTGAAAAACATAGCCAACGAGAGTGCTAGTGTCAAGCTGCGTGCTAGCATTTCACTGCAGCGAGGAATGTCCCCACCAGCAGCTCCTAAATTTTATGTCCCTATAATTACAGGGCAGCAGCCAATGGCTCATCCTCAGCTGCGCGAGACGCCTCCTGTCGGGACAAGTACGCAAGAGCCAATATTATAGAATTGAATTTGGTTCTTGCTGTGTCCCCCCTAGACGTGATCACAATGGGGACGGTGTTAGGGCCTGCAGTTGTGATAGCGCCATTGTCGACCATTAAGCCAAGGCTTCCCATGGTTTTTGAGAGCATCTTGTAGAGTACGTTTGCAGTGTTAATCTCCGTAGCCACTAGACAATTGGCGTCTCCTCTGATTTTTCCCTCATAGTGTTTCTCATCTGCCACTTCCGGTACGGTGGCTAAGTCAAAAGAGAGGGGTCCTTCTACAATAATGGGACCGTACTTGTCTTTCAAATTCCCTACCTTTGTAGTTGCTTCCGCAGCTAGTAGAGTAGCCGGTATTGCGGCGGTTTGTTTTTCGACCGCTGTCACTATGGCCACTTTTAATAGTAGGCCAGGCGGAGTGACTTTACGCACAACATCAAGTTGGTTCTCGATGGCCTGAAGCAGTGAATCGGAACTCCGAAAGCTAGGGTTAACTGCTGCATCGGAGAGAGCGAAAAATCTACCGTCGGGTAGTACGAACAGAGCTGTACTGCTTGCCAGCCTATGAGGTTTAGGCTCCTGTCCTTCTCGACCAGGGTCTTCTTCTTTGTAAAGAGAGAGGGCTGTTCGAAGAAGGGTTGCTGTATCAACGCTACCTTTCACTACGATATACTGAGAATTGGCATTGAGGAACTCACGGAAAACATTTGCCAAAGATGCTCTCTTGGCCTCAAAGTCCCTTGCTAGAGGATCAATGGGCACAATTCGTGTGCGGGATTCCAACTCCGGAGCAATGGGCAGTTTGGCCCTCTTTAGGGCGGAATTTATCTCGTGAGGTTCTCCCAACAGTGTCAACTGGTCTATAAACCCTTGTTCCAGGATTTGGGATACAGCTACCAACACATCTTCGTTCTCCGCTCCTACAACCACTATCTTTGCCGGGGCTAACCTTTTTTCTGCGATGTCGGTGCTCAATTGCTCCAGCAATGTATTGAAAGAAAAGGTTTCAGATACGTCTTTAGAGGAACATATAACTCGTAGTGCTTTCTTAATGCTTCTAGCCTCTATATCCAAATTTAATCTCTTATCTGTCTTCTCAGGATTCACATACGTCTCAAAGAAATGATTTGCCACCAGATATTCATATTCGAGGGAATCTAAGCACATCACTGGAATATCTTTCGAGGTCATCTGTGATCTGATCTTGTCAAATAATTTGAGGAAATGATTAGTACGAGCCATTGTACTAGTCAACAAAATGTAATGTGGACGATCTGACTCCTTACCAGCTGCAGCCATCTGCATGACCATTGCAACCTGCCGTGCATAGGATTCAACAATATGGGATAGGCTGCGCTTGAGAGGCCCTGATATAGCAGCTGATTCTATAATCATCATTAGTTCGCAAACTTCTCTCACTCCGGTCCCCATGTCTCGGGCCGCTAAACGAAAAGTTGATGGTATGATAACTTGTTCGCGACGCAGTTGCTCCATCACTTTTTCGAAATCAAAATTACCGAGCATTTTGTTTGCGTCCTGCGCCGCCAGCTCTCTCTCTATCTTTGGACCCATTTTTTTTACGACAGAAGCAAATAATTCATCTAGAGTCATTACTACTACGTTGAGACGTTCCGGGTTCAATTCTTCTATTTCCGAAATGAGGGCTGCCGTCGATTTAAGAGGCGTCACTTTCACAAAGCCCTTCAACTTCATTTCCAACTCTCTTGAGTCTTCTCTCAACAGGAAATTGACATCCTGCACTGACAGCGTGCAAAATGATAGAGGGCTGCATACCGACGCATTTACCCTTCCCCTTTCATTCTGAGCTCGCAGCAACTTTACCAGCTCCCAGGCCACCAGCGCCCCTCTGTTGAGAGAACTATTCGGCAATCTTTTCCTCGATTCTTCCTTCACACGCTCTGTCAATACGTATATCCCATCAGGGACAGGCCCCAGGTCGCCACCTCCACAAACAATATCGTGTACCTCCGTTATCTTAACGCCATGGCGGATTAAAAGTTTAACGATCTGCAGGGCAAGTTCCTCAGGCAAAGTCCCAAAAGAGCTGAAATCAATCTCAGCTCTGAACAAAATGGTAAAGCCCCTTGTAGCCAAAACGTGTGACGCGTATCTCTTTGAAATAATGGCAACACAAACTTTCTCGTGGAGTTCGTTGTAACTCCCGTAAATACGTGAGCGAGCCAGTTCTGGGGCCTTCCTGCGAGCAATGTTTCTCAATATCTTTTCGATGATTGGACTGTGACGGCCATTCCCTGCACTTCGAGAAAGGGCCATGATGTAAGCGGAGAGAATTTCTCCATAACAAGGGGCCAATCTATCGTAATTCTTAAATATTGCGAGGCTCTTCAATAGTTCTTCGAGAAAATCACACAAAGGATCAAAAGCCTTCGGCTCATGGATCTTCTGTTCAAGGTCGAGGACTGTACGAATTATCTTTTCATGTATTGTAGAGGCGATGTAATGCAATTCGTCCTTTGATCTGCCGTATAGACGGAGGACCTCATCCGTAAGAGTTGAAGGTCCGTACCCCGAGGCACGATTTTTCTCGTAAGTGGTGCCTGGAACCTGAAAGTATCTACAAGCAGCCATTGCATTGTTCATCGTCTGGATTGCTGAACTAACCGTTTGATATGAATCCATATGGTGTCTCATTGACCTCCTGTAAAAAACCAGTACTTAAGATTGGGGAGTCTTGTCTTCGACAAAGTACAGTGGTTGACACTTCATAACTTATTTATGCCGTCGTTATTAGACGGTAGATGTCCCTGCCGGTCTTACGTTGACCTAATCTACTCTCTCTCATATAATGAAAAACCTACATTCTCGCCTCAGCATCACTTAGCTAAGCACCAGACTGAACATACCATAACTGGAAAGCTTTGTCAGAAAGCTTACGAGATGCAGGCTTGAATTACAAGAGAACACGAGCCTAATGGAGCGCTGACATGAGTATCACAAGAGAGGCTAAACTGGTTGAAACCTTACTGTCAGAAGTGGGCATAGCTATTAATGGATCCAACCCGTGGGACATCCGAATCAATGACGACCGGATGTTTGGACGTGTCATTTCAGAAAAAAATCTTGGGCTTGGAGAAAGCTATATGGAGGGGTGGTGGGATTGCGATCAGATAGATGAACTCATTTTTAGGATACTCAGAGGCAATTTGAAAGAGAAGATTAGAGGAAACATAAGGTTTATTGTCCCGTATCTATTGGCCAGGTTATCCAATAGGCAATCCAAGAAGAGAGCATATCAGGTAGCCCAAACCCACTATGACCTTGATAATGACTTGTTCATGTCATTCCTCGATCCCTACAACCAATATAGCTGTGCGTATTTCGATGATAACAGCGATGACTTAACACAAGCCCAGGTCAGGAAGATGAAGCTGATCTGTGCCAAGCTAGAACTGTCGCCAGATGATCACCTGCTCGATATAGGTTTCGGCTGGGGGGGATTGGCACGTTTTGCAGCCGAAAACTATGGTTGCACTGTGACCGGTGTCAACATATCGCGTGAACAGATCTCGTTTGCAAAGGATTTTTGTAAGGGTCTGCCAGTCCGCATCTTAGAAAGAGATTATCGAGAAATAGAAGGCGAGTACAGCAAAATTGTTTCAGTAGGAATGTTTGAACACGTCGGATATAAGAACTACAGAACATTCATGGAATCTGTACACCATTGTCTGAGCAATGATGGCATATTTCTGCTTCACACTATTGGGTCGAATGATTCTGGTATAAATACTGATCCCTGGATAAACAAGTACATATTTCCCAATGGCATGCTGCCAAGCCTCGCCCAGATCACAAGAGCCGTAGAAGGCCTTTTCGTCATAGAAGACTTGCACAATCTTGGCCCCCATTATGATAGGACTCTTATGGCTTGGAATAAGAATTTTCAGGCGGCTAGAGAGTCGTTCAAAACAAAGTATGGGGAAAGATTTGTAAGAATGTGGGAATATTATTTGCTGAGCTGCGCGGGAGCATTCCGAGCCCGCTACAATCAGCTCTGGCAAATCCTGATGACTAAACCTGGAAGACGCCAGCCTCTACTTGTGAGGGCTTCATGAATGCGGCTGAACCAGACGACCATGCTATACACTACAGCCTCTATGTCTCGGGGATTAGTAGAGTTTCTTTAGGTTCCTGTTACCATGGCGCATTTTTTAATGGGAGCTAACATGATTTGTGAGTTAACTTTGTTCAATGGTGAAAACCGAAATGGCATCTCCGACTTGCCTCGCCTCACAATGACCAAGGCCGCCAATTTCATCCGCTACCTGATCGCTAATCCATCTGCATGGTTGCCAACGTTGGTGGAAATGAGAATCAAAACCCGTTCGCAATACGAGTTCAATTTCGAGAATCTGCAGAATTTGGGGAGACGCTCTTAACACGACTTTTTAGTTTATTATTAGTGATTTACCTAATGGCTCAAATCGATTAGGAAAACGGGAGAACGCTCTGTAATGCTGCATTGTGGCCTAAAATGCCTTTCCTTCAACCCTATAATAATAGCCATTCTTTTCAGCTACCAGCCCCTCTTTGCAAAGGACTGAGAGATGTTTGCTGATCATCTGGCGCTCAAACAGAAATTGAACATTTTTGTATTTTAATGTGTTACGGTAAAACGGAGATCTCAGCGCTAGTTCGTCTAAAGTAGCTGGTGCGACGCACAAGTCAAGGATCAATTTCTTTTGACGCTCAAAGGCCTCTAGGAACTTTTCAAACCACTCGTGGCCAGCACCGGTAATTGGGGCTTTGTGTGAGGAACAGAGACGACGACGATCCAGCGACATGATGCGTAGAATGCTGTCCTTGAAAAGCTCCAGGTCAGATTCGGGATTGCCGCACCAGGGACCGAAGCTCGTGAGGTCGATGTCCGTCGTAATAAGGGTCCCGGAATTATGTTCAAGAAAACAGTAGTGATCGTTCAAGTGTCCTGGGGCGTGGATCGCTTCCAAACGAGCGCCCCCAATCTCCAAGACATCACCGGCCTTGAAACGTTGGTCCGGTAGCCGCAAAGCCCTGACCCCAAATTCCTCACTTACGAATTTTGCCCACTCACAACCTGCTTGCCTCGACCCCATGAATCTCTCTCCTAACATAACAAGATCGCTCACAGATTCAGGAGTTTCTCTCGGCATCAATAAGTGTCTGTCCGCCAAATAATAACCGTGACGGATATGATCAGGATGAGAGTGGGTTATGACGAGAACGTCTATTCTGTGGATCCGATCAACCTCGGCCAGTCGTTCCAATCCTATGCCCGCATCAATAAGGACATTTTCGGACCCAGTTAAGAGGAAACTGTTCGACGCTGGAAATTTGCCTCCGCCCTCCCCTGCTACAAAGTGAACACTTTCTTCTATGTGAGCAATAAATCCTCGAAGACTTCTCGTTTTGCTGTTGAAATCTCTTGTCATATAGCACATGGGGCCTTCAACCTGGAAGGCATTCTAAAAGCCCCAGGATACCGGTTCGGGAAAGGAACAAAAATTTCAGACATGCTCATTGTGGCGCCTTAGCAGATTTTCCCAGCGCTCGTCCGTCATTTCCTGCAACTTATTAATTTGCTGTTCGGTAATCTTCCTGAAGCGACTCTGCCGAGAAAGGTACTCCCGAACTGTTTTTTTCTTTCCTTTTTCTGCAAGCCGAAGCGATCGTGATGTAAGCCGCAAACGGCCGTCTTTTATTTCAAATAATACATGCAAACCGCACTCGACCGCCATCTTGCCTATCTTTATCATGTCTTTGTTTGCGAATCCCCAACCAGGCGGACAAGGTGCATGCACTTCGAGATATCTTGGTCCCTCCATGTCTCGAGCAACGACGAACTTGTCGTATAAATCGAGGGGATATGCAGGCGACGCTGTTGCAATATAAGGAATGTCATGAGCTTCCACTATACGAATCATGTCTTTTTTTTGCTGGAGCTTTGTGAGCACCGGAGTAGTGGTGGTAATCATGCCTGCAGGACTGGCGCTGGAGCGCTGAGTACCAGTGTTCATGTATCCCTCGTTGTCATAGCACACGTACATGAAGTCTGTGCCTCTCTCTAAAGCTCCAGATAAAGCCTGAATCCCGATATCGTAAGTTCCTCCGTCCCCTGCAAAAGCAACCACTTTATAGTCATGTTTGCCAGTTACCTTCAGACCGGCCACTATTCCAGAAGACGATGCCCCTGTAGCAGCAAACGGATTGTTGATGCAGTGGACTTTAACTGGCGTGATCGGATATACCCCGTGGAGTACAGTCATGCAACTCGCTGGCACGGTAATTACAACTTTCTTTTGGGCCAGTGCTTTTAGGGCGTGCCTATAAGTTAACATGAGTCCACAAGCGGCACACGATCGGGTACCTGGCAATATATATTCTTCCTGCGGTAGCTCCTTAGCTTTCTTGGTAATCTTTCCAGAAGCAATTCTTGTCATTTCGACAGCCTCACGTTTACCCACGATCTGTCAGTATCATTATCCACGTCGGTTTTTACCACTTCGACTATCTCCTCAGGCATGACGTCGCGTCCTCCGAGGCCTGCAACGTGGGAACGAAACTTTGGACGAAGGCCCTCGTTGAACAATGCGGCTTTGAGATCAACAGCAAGTGCCCCTTCGTACCCATAACTTACGTCTTTTTCAAGCACTGTAATACATGACACTCGACCCAGTGCAGATCCTAAGTCTTTTGCTGGAAATGGTCGGTATGCCCGAACGCCGACAACGCCCACTCTGTAGCCAAGGGCTCTCAGCATGTCTGCAGCTACGGTGCACTCGGAAGCCAGTGATCCCATGCTAACTATCGCGTGCTCTGCATTATCCATTAAATACTGCCATAGGCATCCTCCCCACGTTCGACCGAATAAATCGAGGAATTGCCGATCACATTCTTTAACTATCTTGTCAGCATCTAAAAGATCTGAGTGAAGCTGATACCTAAGGTCCATATAACCAGGCTGCATCACTCCGTTCACGTCTGCCCTTGGATTGCTAAGTATCAACGGATTAAGGTTACAGGGACCTTCTTCGAATATTCCAAACTTCTCAGCTTTAGGAGGCAGGTATGCGTCAACGAGACCTTGCGAAGGCACTTCCACCGGTGTACTTGCATGTGACAATACAAAGCCATCATAGCAAACCATAACTGGCAGAAGGCATTTTTCTGCTATTTTAAATCCTTGAATTATCGTGTCCATAACCTCCTGGCTGTTTCTACAATAAAGTTGAACCCAGCCGGTATCACGCTGTGATATGGAATCCTGCTGATCATTGAGAATTGTCCACGGCGCGCCTACACCTCTGTTAACGCAAGCCATCACAATGGGAACTCTGCTGCCAGCAGCCCAATGGAGCATCTCGTGCATATACAGCAAACCGTTGGCGCTGGTGGCAGTGAATGCCCTAGCACCCACCTGCGAGGCCCCTATCACAGCGGCCATTGCTGAGTGCTCGCTTTCCACGGTCAAATACTCCGCGTCCAATTCTCCTTCCTCCACCATCGAGGCCAATGCCTCCGTGACAGGTGTCTGGGGGGTTATCGGATAAGCGGCTATGACTTGAACTCGGCAAAGTGCCGCCGCTAGCGCCGCTGCCTCGTTTGCCGTCAAAATCTTTGTGATTCCCGAGGTCATGTTTGTTATCCTAAGCTTGTGTATTCTCCCAATTCATGTGAAATCACATCAGAAACAATCAGTATTTCATTTGTGATCCTTGAGCCCTTCGCTTCCGACCATTTCTATTGCATTTCTAGGACACTCTTCAGCGCATATCCCGCAACCTTTGCAATATTCCAAATCTATTTGAAGTGGAAAATCCCGAGATATAACGCCATCGGGACAATATAACCAACAGATGAGACACGAATCGTTACCAGCGCATTTTTCAGCATTAATGACCGGCGTTTGGGATCGCCAGTCCCCAGTCCTGCCTGCTTCGCCCCTCCCAGGCGTGGACTTTGCAATCCTTGTTTTTGAAAAGCGTTCAGACATACTTTATCATCTCCCTTTCTCCCTCGTAGGAAGTGCCCATGGGGCTTCCTAGGCAACAGGGCAGGCACTTCGCCACTCTTGAAGGACAGTTCACATCGTAGCGCGGGCAGCTTTCTCAACAAAATTACTTTCAGCTGCGTAGATCTTCGTGTCCTCGCAAGCCAGACGCACCGCAGTTATGTTTCGTTGGAGAGACAACCCGCTGAATTTATTCTGTAAGGCTTGTTCAAGACTTCTTAGTGTAACCAAGTTAGACGCAGCTATGAATGGACCTAGAATGGAGGTAGAAATAAGGACATTACCTTGCACTACCAAACCAGCCGCTTCGGAACTCCGAAAAGCATCCGCCGTGGCAACGGTAAATCGTCCGTTCAAACCCAGTTGCCCTGGTGTTCTGGTTGAATTGATGATTAAAAGACCTCCTTCTTTAAGTCCAGAGGTCACGTCCACCATAGTTAGTAGGTTTTCGTCTAAAACGACTGCAATGTCTGGCTGCACAACATTTGCAAATGATCGGATCGGCAGGTGAGATATCCTAGCGTGGACAGCAACTGGAGCTCCTCTTCTTTCAGAGAAGTAAGCCGGCTTTGCGCTGACTCCTTTAAATCCGTCATAGAATGCGGCTTCGGTGAGAATTTTGGCTGCAGTAACCGCCCCCTGACCGCCCCTGCCATGCCAGATGATTTCATACGTCCGGTTCATACCAAACTTGTCTCCTTTGAGCACTTCAAATGCATCAATTTAGTCTAGATTTAACTCAGGGTCAATAATGTCGGAAAGATCAAAGATACAACCATAATCAATAAATCTTGGCAACCACTGGTTACAAGACTGTCAGCTGTTGCAACGCCTTATGTGACGTGCAAGTTGTCTTAAAGCCTTGCCTCGGTGACTAACAATGCTTTTCGCAGCCGAGTCAATCTGTGCGAATGTGGTATTCAGTGGCTCAAAGTAAAAAATGGGGTCATACCCGAAACCGTTACCGCCAACTGGCGTCTTAGTTATTTTTCCAAAGCAACTTCCTTCGAATATTTTTTCCTGACCTTTGGAGTCCACGAATGCTAGCGCGCAGACAAAGCGTGCCGATCGCATGCCGTCAGGAACACCTTTCATCTCTTCCAGTAGTTTTTTGCAATTTTCCTCATCAGAGGCTCCTATACCTGCATATCGAGCCGAGAATACCCCCGGTCTGCCTTCCAACGCGTCCACACAAAGACCTGAATCGTCTGCCAGCACAGACATTCCGGTCGCTTGGAATACGGCTCTGGCTTTCTTAAGAGCATTCTCAGTGAAGGTGAGTCCGTCCTCAACTATGTCCGGAAGGAAAGGATAATCCCTTAATGACACTAGTCTGATTCCTAAGCCTACCAGGAATTCCTCTACTTCTGAAAGCTTACCTTGGTTTCTAGTCGCAATTATTATTTGCTTGAGCTGCTCATTCATAATTACAGGGATTCCAAAAGGCTCTGACAGTTAGTCGGTTGGAGAAGATAGCCGGACTGGTTCAAAAACAACGACATTGTGTCCATTGATAAGGTCTTCTTGCGGCATCACCGCATAGAGTGAAAGTCTGCCTCTCTGCCAAGCAGCGATTTGGTTCTTGTAGTGAGATGAGAAAAAATGAGACGAGTTGCCCAACGGCACCGAACTCAGCAAAACTGGCTTTGGAGCCATTTCCGTGAGCTGAATTAGAGAACAGCCGCTAGTTTGTCTAAAAGAATTGGTCGGAAACCAACCAGATAACTTTATGGTATCCCAAGATCCACCCAAGGAAAATGGCCCTACGTCAAATAGAACACCAATAAAACCGGACCGGGCTGCTAGAGGATGCTGAAACTCTATCCTGTGAAGGCCACCCCAAGTCCACTTCAAAAAGTCATCTCCCAAAAGTTTCTTTCCGGTTGAAGTCGCTACGTGGAAACTCTTTCTCATGAGCTCCTTCAAATCGTGGTCTGGAGACCCCGATAATCCTGAATTAGTCAACTTATTTTGGGCCATCAGGGCCATCAACTCGGGGTGTCCTGCAAGTTCATGATAGAGTGCATCGCCAACCTTGTCCCGCAGAAGACCACTGACAAAACTATCGTACCACAGGCTAAAAACTGCAGCACCAGCAGAGTCTTTATCCATTACAAAATCCCAGGATTTCAGTGCAGAAAGCGCCTTGGCCTCTAACGGTGAATAACTGCTATCTTGTTCTAATTCTTGAACTACACTGGGGACCAGTTTTGCAGCCCAGGTAGAATAGGCGTCAAGAGGAATGCGAATCAGGTATTCCCTATCCAGTTCAGTGGCCTTGCCCAATAACTCGTAAAGGCGGTTGTGCCTCGATGCAATATCCTGAAAAATTGTCGATAGAAAAGGGCGTGAAAGATTTTCAAATGTCCCTTCACCAGCTAATATGACCCCCTCCGGGGGATTAGTTACAGCAGGCAACTCTTGAAAAGGAACAAAACCATGCCAGCCATGAACCCCAGTCCAAGCAGGAACAGCAATTACTCCGTCTGAGGAGGCCGGTCGTATAGGAATCTTCCCGGCAATTTGGCTGCCGATATTACCAGAAGAATCTGCCCATATAATCTGAAACACAGGGGCTACATGAACTGACGCAGCCATGCGCAGTTCAGATACATTGGTTGAGCGGTTTATGTGGTACATGGCTGGAAACAATCCCATACCGGCCAGGCCTGTCCATCGCAACGCTATGGCTCGGCCTTTTTCAATGTCAGACACAATTGGGCCAGTATCGGTCCGCAGCGAGGCGGTGGTCTGCGATGCCCCACTCTCGAACGTAAAATTTTCCTCGAGCTTCTCACACTTCCGCCACCCATCAGCTCGATAATAACGACACTCGCTGTTGCAGTCCATTAGTTCAATATAGAGGTCAGCATCGTCAACTGGAATATGAACGCTTGACCAGCACATGTGCTGGTTTGACCCGGATAGAGCCACTGGAACGCCGGGGATAAATGCACCTGTGAGTCGAAAATCGCCAGCTGAGATTCTGGCTCTGTACCAGAAAGAAGGCGCTGACAAATTTTGATAGACGACGCTGCCGATTACTGCAGTTCCCGCCGTGTGTCGATCAGGGCTTACGCCCCAGCCGCATCCTCCCTTGAAACCGTTGGTAAATCCTTGTCGATGAAGGAGGTCCATCTGACTGAACAAAACACCTTTGGGCTCCCATCCAGTCAGTTCGTACGGAAGCGTTGGTCTAGGGGCAAGTGGATTAAGCGGCAGTAAGTCATTAATCACAGACGCGCCAAACCTGCCTGCAATCCTATTCAGCAAAGGATCTAAGCGTCCAGATACGGAACTGTCCCAAGCCACCGCACATATAATTGAATTAACGTCCTTCCGCGAAAACGACTGCGGCTTGTAATCAAAAAATGAAAACTCCACAGGATACTTTCCTTTGCGGTTTTCAATGAATCTGTTTATTCCCTGAACAAATCTATCGAGCCAAATACTTTCTCTCTCATCAAGGCGACTCAATTCATTGACCAATCCGGGTGAACGTCTTATGGTCCTCATGAATTGGTCTCTAGGAAGGAGACCTTTACCAAGGATTTCTGCTAGCCGTCCGTCTCCGGCGCGTCTTAGGTAATCCATCTGCCAGAGTCTGTCTTGTGCCATGACATACCCAAGTACGACGGCTGCGTCTTCTTCGGATGCAGCTATTATGGTCGGAACACCATTTAAGTCTCGAGTCACGGATGCCTTAGTGCTCAATTCGGGAATGTTTACTACGCTTTCTGAGTCTGGCAAGAGAGCCATCACCGAAAAGTAAAACCACAGAACGCCTAGCGCACCTAAGATAACAATCAGAGCAGGGATAATTGTGAATAGGCGCTCGAGCTGAGCATCGTCTAGATCTATTTTGGGATACGGTATATCAAGATGCATGGGCGCATTTCCCCAAGAATAGATTGACCAGATCACGAGCCGCGGTATAAGGATCTGTTTGCCTAGCCAAGATTTGGTTAACTAAATCGTCTAGGTTTGAAGCACCCCCCAGTTCATCTATTAACTTATCCACGAGCGTTTCTTTTAGCAAATCGATCAATTGGTTTTTGATCCTCATGTGCTCTATTGATTTTAGGAACTGGGAGCCAGATTCAAGCAGGAATGCTCTATGCGTCAATATTGCCTGATAAAGAGTTTCCACACCTTGACCAGTAGTCCCCACGGTCTCGATTATGGGGGCAACCCAACCGGAGTCTGAGTTGCATTCCATGGACATTTGTTGCATAAACCTTAGTTCGCGAACCGTTTTGGAGGCTCCTTGGCGATCGGCTTTGTTTACAACTAAGATGTCCCCAATCTCCATCAGCCCCGCCTTAATAGCCTGTATGTCGTCACCCATGCCCGGTATCGTCACCAAGACTGTCGTGTGAGCGCTCTGGGCTACGTCAACTTCATCTTGTCCCACCCCCACAGTTTCTAGGATTACAACATCTTTGCCCAATGCATCCAAAACAACAACGGCATCCATGGTGGATCGACTCAGACCGCCGAAGTGTCCTCGTGTGGCAAGAGACCTAATAAAAACGCCGTCATCCAAAAAATGCTTTTGCATACGTACTCGGTCGCCGAGAATGGCTCCTCCGGAAAATGGACTCGTGGGGTCTACCGCAAGTACTCCAACAGTTTTTCCGTCTTTACGAAATCTGTCGATAATAGCATCCACTAGCGTTGATTTGCCCACCCCAGGCGCACCCGTAAAACCAAGTACGTAGGCCCTGCCGCTGTGTCGATACAACTCACTTAATTCATCCTTGACCCGCTCATCTCTATCGTCTATAAGCCGAATGAGACGAGCAGCTGCCCTAACATTACCTTTCAGTATATCTTTTGAATATGACAACTTGTCTTCCTTGGTGGAGAATGTTGTGAGTCGAACCCGTTAGGCGAAGCACTCCTATGAGTCACATCCTCCTAGATTAAGAGTCTGTTAATTGGTAGTGTTCACCGCTCCGATTGTCAACCACAAAACAATGAGATTTGCCAAACCATTTGATCGTGCTCTTTCTACCTTTTGGTAGCCTTATCCTAGACGGGTCAGATTATGTTATATATATTGTGCTCGTTTTTTGAGAGGAAAGGCATACGATGACGATATTGTACGAACAATTTCTTGGTTCCTCACCAGGAATCTTGCTGGAACTGGTAGATGACTCAAAGTCTCCTTACCGAGTGAGGACCGCAGACGGTTTCGAGTTTATCATAAGTGCTGATGATTTTCGCCGTTTTTACAGGCAGTGTGGTTCGCCTGTGCCGGATATGTGGCGTCCTTTCGTAACAGACCGTAAAAGAGGGCTAGTAGATGCAAACAAGGCGGCTAACGCGGTTAATGCTCTTGAACCCTTCGAAAAAATATTCCTAAATTTCACCAGAGCAAGGGAGTTTGTAAGGGAATTCCTCAAAGTTTATAGGGTCAAGGGCACGGTTCAAGACGAAGATGTCAAAGAACTGATCGAAAAGTATTCTAAATCCCGGATCAACCCCGAAGACATAAAATCAGAAATCCATAGATTGTGTTCACTAGACTCTGGCGCCTTAGACCTGCTAGCAGATGAATACTTTTTGAATTTATACACTTCCGTAGGTCAAATTGGGCGACCTGACATCAAGTCTCCCGAGACCACACTAGAATCGAAAGCTGGCAAGAGGAAACCCAAGTCTTCACAGGTAGAAAATACAGCTAGAGCCCGAAGTAGTATGAAAAACGTAGATATGAAGGTGGAAGGTGACATTCTTACAGTAACTATCGATTTGGCCAAAGAATTCGGGCCTTCAAAATCAGGAAAGACAATTATTATAGCGAGCACGGAAGGGAACAAATCGGTACCAGGGAAAGATCACAAAATAGGATTAAACGTGTACAAATATGTACAGAGTAAGCCTAAAAGAGGTAATCGAGATTCCTTCAAGAACGTGGAGACTAATGTCACGGGATCGATACTCACAGTGAAAATCGACCTGTCTAAAGAATTTGGGCCTTCAAAATCCGGTAAGACAATCATAGTAGCCTCGACGGAGGGCAATCAGCTCATTTACGGAAGAAATGAACTTATCGGGTTGAACGTTTATCGTAAGGTCGAGTCATGACGACCCAGGTATTTATTATGCTTATATTACTTTTCCTGACTGCCCTCAAATGAGGGAGCTATTAGTAAACTTAGAAGGAGCAACAAATGTTCGTATTTGGGAGTGCAGAGGACGTTTTTACCATGGCTATCCGTATAGAGGAAAACGGGAGTACCTTTTATTCATTGGCTTCTCAGATTTCCAAGAATCCCCTGGCTCGCGATCTGTTTCGCGATTTGGCTGCCATGGAACAGGGACATGTTAAAGCTTTCAAAACATTGCGAAGAGAATTAGCCAATTCCTTGTCGCCCTTAGTTTGGGACCCCGAAGGGCTCGCTGAAAGTTATCTGCAAGCTACGGCCGACACGCACATATTCACAGTAGAGGCAGCTAACAAGCGACTTGAAAAAGACATGACAGCTAAGCAGGTATTGGAAATGGCCATACAGTTCGAAAAAGATTCAGTAAGCTTTTTTCTAGGCATGAAAGAAATTCTTCCTGACCCAAACGGTAAGACAGAGATCGATAAACTCATCAAGGCCGAAATGGATCACGTTCGCATGTTGTCCGGGGTTATGAATACTTTAGCGGAGAAGGGTACAGCACAAGTGCCACATTAATTCATAGAGACTACGACAACACACAATGCAAAAGGGTATTCCATGGCATAAGGGCGCTTACCAGGAACAGTCCATGAGATCCGGTTGTTAGAGTAGCGCCAGAGCCTAGATTAGATGGCCTTGAGGTATCTCCTTGGTTCAGAAGGTCTCGCCCGGCACACTGCGGGAACCTATACTAAGCCGGGTCTGAATACGCTGACCTGTTCGAGGGCCTTCGAGTATTTCGAGTGCTGCCATGCAACCATCTCGTCCGGCACTAATGCAGGAAATCACTCGGCACCTTGTTAGGATTCCGTCGTCCATTACTTGGATCACGTCTCCGCGAGTGAGTAGAAGCCCGCCTTTAACGTCTGGTTTTATCTTATCCCGGCGATCTGACATATTTCATACTCTCTAAGTTACCTTGTTTAAGACACTTGCTAAATTGCTGAATTCCTATGGCCAAACCATTTTTTTGGCAACCACCAATGTGTTTGCGAATTTCAGGAAGACCGTTGGGATGGATAGAAAATCTCAAAAAGCTCATTTACTCTGTCTGACATTAACTTTTCCTGAGCCGTGTCAGTATGATGCTGCCCTGACAAATGTAAAATTCCGTGTATCAATAGATATGTCAACATCTCTTGGAGGGTATATCCGAGTTCAGTCGCTTGCTCGCTAGCGACTTCCCCGCATATTACGACGTCTCCCAGCAATGAAGGATCACCCTTGGTTAGTAATTCTCCCTCTCTTTGTGAAAAGGCTAGCACATTAGTCGGACTGTCTATACCCCGATAGTCATTATTAAGTCTCCGCATTTCTTCAAGATTGATAATCGCTATTGATAGCACGGACTGTTCACTGAAGCCTAATTCGTCCAAGGTCCGTGACGCTATTGTCCGCAGGTGTTCCCAATCTATCTCCAAGAGCTTCTGATGCTTTTTTATGAGAATCTCCATATTGCTTGTCCTGCAGCATATTTTCTTCGGGATACTCTATTCTCGAATGGAGTATGGCTTGAAATGTTCGAGAGAAGGTATTGATTATGGCATGAATATCCTTTAGGGTCAACGATGATTCATCAAGCTGTCCTTCTTGAAAAAGGCCGTGGATAAGACTCTGAACACGCTTGCGAATTTGAGCCGGAGTCGGCTCAGCGAGAGTCCTTATAGCGGCTTCGGTTACATCGGCCATCATGACTAGAGCGGCCTCCTTTGTCTGCGGTTTCGGCCCCGGATAGTGATACTTGTCTTCCGGCACCGATACAGGTCCTTTTGCAGCTTTTTCAAGCGCCTTGTTGAAAAAGAATTTAATGAGCGCTGTGCCATGATGCTGCTGTATTATATCTATAATAGGTTCAGGCAAACTATATTCCTTAGCTTTCTCAACACCATTTTTTACGTGTGAGATCAGAATAAGGGCGCTCATCGAGGGCTCTAATTTGTCGTGTGGATTAGCTCCTGATACGTGATTTTCAATGTAATACGACGGTTTGAATTTGTTCCCCACTTTGCCCACATCGTGATATAGGCCGCCGACCCTTGCTAACAAAGGATTAGCACCTATCAGCTCAGCTCCAGCTTCAGCGAGGTTTCCAACCATCATTGAATGATGATATGTGCCAGGCGCCTCCATGGACATCGTTTTCAACAGTGGGTGATTGAGGTTGGCGATCTCCAATAGTCTGATGTTGGTGGTGTACCCAAGAGGCTCGAGTAGAGGGGCAAGTCCTGATACAAGTAGCCCGCACAGGATGCCGCCCGTAAAACCTAGCCCTATTTCATACACGTCACGCACGTTGGTAAGTTGTCCTAAAGCCATTTTTATGGCCAGTATGGACAGCATGCTAACCATTCCTACAACAAGTCCTGCCTGTAGAACAGAGGTCCGGTCAGAGATTTTGGTCATTCCATGCAGGCCAACGAGTCCGCCCACAAAATAATAGAAAAAGAGATAGATGTCGCCCTCGACCGTAAAAGCGCATACCAGGGAGGTCAGGACTGCTACCAGGAGGGCTATACGGGCGTTAACCATGAGAGAGGCAAGCATGGGTGCAGTTGCAATAGGCGCTACGTAAAGAACCGATCTAATGCTTAAATCCTCTGTTGTCTTGCCCAATAGCGGGGACAATGAGCAGACGAAACGCACTAGTAAAATTGATCCTAGCACTAGCAAACAGAACAGCAACAGGTCCTGCGTAGCATAGCCTGATCGATCAAGGTATGTCTCTGAGAAATACAGGGTTAGCCGCAGCAAGAGCATCAGAATCAGCGCAATACCGAGAAAAATCATGTAACGGCTATAAGCAGGATTAGATTTGTTTAAACCGGCCAGTTTTCTGAGATGCCCTTCGTTGGCTGGTTCCCCTGCCTTGATAATCGGTTCACCCTTGGAAATCTGAAAAAAAACTGGTTTGACCGTGGCCAACGCTTCACTCTTTAAGGCTTCGCTTTTAACCCTGTTGTAGGTGATGTTCACGTAAATTAGGTCCTTGGCTATCTGACGTATGGATAGCGACAAGGCAGGATCCCTCGAAAAATCCCTATCGTCGGTGTCGATCAATTCAAAGGCTTCGTGCAAGTCCAGTATGCTGGAGATGTCTTTCAAAGGCTCCAACTTTTTCGATGACTTTATAAAAAGCAATATACCTTGCTTCCCATCTCTCCGGATGAGCTCTCGACTCAACACAATGCCCCTAAGCATCACAGGAACAACTATTGAAGTTATGTCGCGTTCTATTCGAACACTGAAGCCGTAAGATTTAAGAATTTCGAAACTGGATGGAGGTACAGGAGCCCCAATCAGGTTTTCGAAGCGTGTCCTAAGCGCTGTATCGTCTAAGGGTCTGAAAGAAGTCTTGACAGCCTGTTTGTCATCTGACACAGGAGAGTTCCCGACTGTCTTGTCTGCAGCATGCTCCTTGTGTTGAGCTTCCTCAGATAGATACTGCCGCATGAAACTGAATGCGCTTGCAACACGATGCTGAACGTCGTTTACTACCTCATCATCAAAGTCGTACACCGGTAAAACGGACTTCAGGACATCGTCTTTGATCTTTTCTGTCGCCGCCTGGTCGATTACCTTGAATGAAATAGGCGAAATAATAGTTTCCGCTGCCGGTTCCCCGACGGTCAAAGAATAGTAGCGAAACGACTGCGGTACCATAATGGATGCAGCAATTAGTGACGTGACAATCAACACCCCCCAGCGCTGGTATTTTTTTTGTAAGAATCTTCCAAATCGCGTCGTCTGCAGCGTATCTGATGTCTTTAAAATCCTGGTAAACCAGTTCCTGGTCCCATTCTGCCCATTTGCTTCGGTTTCAGTCTTGATGCGATTCTGTGACTGGGGCATCAGCCTCTTCTCCCGGCTTTCGGTTCATGAGCCTTCGTTTCGTAAGCTTTAATAATCTCTTGGACTAGAGGATGCCTTACCACATCCCGCTCTGTGAACAAAACAAAATCGATTCCTTCTATATGACGTAATATTTCGTAGGCTTCAACTAGTCCTGAGCGCGTCCCCTCTGGTAAATCGATTTGTGTTATGTCTCCTGTGATTACTGCCTTGGAAGAATATCCCAGGCGAGTTAGAAACATTTTCATTTGCTCCGATGTTGTGTTTTGAGCTTCATCAAGGATTACGAACGAATCGTTTAGTGTTCGACCGCGCATGAAAGCCAGCGGCGCGACCTCTATGTCTCCACGCTCGATCATCCGTGCTGCCTTTTCGAAATCTATCATATCGTGGAGCGCATCATATAGTGGTCGCAAATAAGGATTAACCTTTTCATACAAATCACCAGGCAAAAATCCCAATTTCTCACCCGCTTCGACTGCCGGCCTAGCTAGAATTATTCTTCGTAGCTGTTTTTTGGTGTACGCCGCCATAGCCATTGCCATAGCAAGGTACGTTTTTCCAGTTCCCGCAGGTCCAATGCCAAAGACAATATCGTGGGTCTGAATCGATTTTACATACTGCTTTTGCTGAAACGTTTTCGGAGTGATAGGTCTCTTACCTGCGGATGTAAAAACCGTTTCTGTAAAAAGGTCTCTCAACCGCGCCCCAGTATCTTGGGATAGCATCCTCACGCCCTGGTCTATGTCTGATCGATTGATCGGATAGCCTTCGCGTGCTAAAGGATAAAGCTGTTTCAGGAGACGCTCTGCTATCTCGTCGTTTGGAGATTCACCATATATGGCAAGAGTGTTCCCTTTAATTGCGATCGTCAGCGACAGAGATTTTTCTATGTGTTTTATATTACGACTTAATTCGCCAACCAATGCTTGAAAAGCACCAATGTCGTCGAAGCTAACCTTTTTGGTAGGTCTTTCTCCTGTTTGCCTTTGAACCCTGGTTGGGCCGGCCTCTAATTCCTTCAACTTATTTTCTCTCTGCCCCTTTTCCTCAGGCGGCTCATAAACAAACAGCCACCCCTTGGCCCGTACAACATCTGCAAAGGTCGAAGATACTTCTACACATTGGTACTGTACGAACTCGGTAAGATAATAACACCATTAGCAATATGTAAGCAACTTCCCAGGATTTTGTCCGGGTGACAAGCCTAATCCCGCTGCAAAAAATCATCTTCCCGCCAGCTTGCAGGATAACTACGAACCTCCTATTATTAAGGCCCCATATTATGACCAAATATAATCAGATTTTAAAGAGAGGAAAGACATTGGCTTCACAGAATTATGATACTGACGAGCTACTCAATGCTTTTTATGAACTGGTAGCTCTGGTAAAGACCCTACGCTCCGAAAACGGCTGTCCTTGGGACCGCGAGCAAACCCCTTTGTCATTTCATCCGTATATCCTGGAAGAATATCACGAGCTGGTCAGTGCCATTCTCATTGGCGACAATACTGAAATTGTACAAGAACTTGGTGACCTCTTATTTCTAGTCGTGTTTCTGACCTACATGTTTGAGCAAATGGGGAAAACATGTCTTGTTGAGGTTATGAATACGGTTGCCCACAAAATGCGCCAAAGACACCCCCATGTCTTTGGAGACGCTTCAGTAACTGGATCCGAAGATGTTATCGCAAACTGGAGAAAGATAAAAGCCCGCGAAGAGACAATGCAGAAGAGAGAGTCAGTTTTGGACGGCATACCGAGGACCCTCCCTGCCCTGAGCCGATCGCAGAAGCTGGCAACTAGAGCCGCTGGTGTAGGCTTCGACTGGACAAGACCCTATGAAGTCATGAATAAGGTAGATGAAGAACTTGCCGAATTCAAAGATGCCCTGGCGTCAGGAAAGGAAGACAAGATTCGAGAAGAGCTCGGGGATCTCCTGTTTGTAATCGCTAACTTAGCTCGCCATCTTCGTATAGACAGTGAATCAGCCTTAGCAGAATCAGCAGATAAATTTGAATCACGCTTCCGCTACATAGAAACAGAGCTAGCGAAAAGAGGAAAGTCCATTCATGCTGCGTCCTTAGAGGAGATGGATGCGCTGTGGGGAGAAGCGAAAACCGTCGAAAATGTCGCACCCAGTAGCCATCTGCAAACGTAACAATCGGGGTCTTTAAAAACTATTTTAATGATTTAGCTAGAGTATCGGAGTTTCCAGGAATACTGTCATTCCAATCACTCTTAGAGGCTATTTTGGCTCAGCGTCAGCAGAAGCAGTAATCTCCTCCGGCGCCTCTTCTTCTTTTCTAGAGGCGATGACAGTGGCAATTGCAGTTCCTGGATCATCGGCAGCTGTTACTCGCTCTGGCAAAGTAAGGTCAGAGACATGAAGGGCGTGCCCCAAGTCTAAATTGGTCACGTCCACTTTGATAACACTTGGGATGTCTCCGGGGAGACATCGGACCTTTAGCTCACGGATCACCTGCTGGAACATCCCGCCCTTTTCTACACCTACGGGGTTTCCGTCACACTCTATAGGTACGTGGACTTCGAGCGCCTCATCCATCGAGACCTCCAGAAAGTCAATATGCAGCAGGGCACTGTCTAAAGGCCGAACTTGTCTTTCTTTGAGTATGGCGCTTCGGGTGGCAGCTCCTTCTCCACCTTTGATATTTAATTCAAATATGGGATTGGAACCGCCTTTCTCAGTCGCCTTGATTAAGTCTTGCATTTTCAGGATAAGGCTGAGCGGCTCCGAGTTCTTTCCGTACAATATTGCAGGTATTTTCCCAGCTGCGCGGAGCCTTCTGCTAGGACCCTTACCTGTTTGGAATCTCTGTTCAACTGATAACGATATCCTGCTCATAATGATCTCTCCATGGAACTCGTGTCTGATACACCAAGAGGAGACTGTGGCACTCCTAACGGCATGATCAAACGAAGAGTTCAGATACTGAAACTTCTCTATAAATTCTGCTTATCGCCTCTCCGAGTAGCGGAGCTACGGATTGGACCTTTATTTTCTGACATACCGCAACCTTGTCATCCGTCGGGATGGTGTTAGTTACGTACAGCCTATCAATGCACGATTCGTTGATTCGTTTGACAGACTCTCCGGATAGAACCGGATGTGTGCAGCATGCGTAAACGTGCCGCGCCCCTTCGTCTTTAAGTGCCTGAGCAGCTTTGACTAGAGTGCCGGCGGTGTCAACCATATCGTCCAGAACAATGACGTCACGCCCCTTTACATCCCCAATTACGTGCATGACCTCAGACTCATTTGGCTTTGATCGCCTTTTGTCTATGATGGCCAAGTTGCTGCCGATTCTCTTGGCAAAAGCTCTAGCTCGCTCGACTCCGCCAGCATCTGGTGAAACAACTGTGCACTCTCTTGTCGGTATCTCAACACTGATTGCTTCCGCCATGATAGGCCCTGCGTATAGATGATCTACTGGAATATCGAAGAAGCCTTGTATCTGGCCGGCATGAAGATCAATGGTCAAAACCCGGTCAGCCCCAGCGGCCGTGATGATATCGGCGATCAACTTTGCTGTTATGGGAGCTCTGCTGGCTACTTTCCGATCCTGCCTTGCGTACCCGTAATAGGGCATTACTGCAGTTACCCTGCACGCCGACGCCCTTTTTAGAGCATCAATCATCACTAGAAGCTCCATTATATTGTCATTGACAGGTCGGCAGGTCGATTGAACTACAAATACGTCCATGCCACGCACATTTTCTTTGAACTCTACCTGGGTTTCTCCATCGCTGAAACTGCCCACTACAGCGGCCCCTAGGGGTACGCCCATATAGCTGGTCAGTTCCTCAGCCAGCCGCGGATTTGAATTACCAGTAAAAATTTTCAGGCCTACCTTCATGTATGCATCTCCTGTCGGAGGTACTTCTCTAACTGAAATTATTGATACTAGTTTGAATCAGGCATTTCGTCAATAAGAAATTGTTTCACCACAGTCAACAGATTGAAATGTCTATATTCACAGCGACTGAACCGCCGTAATTTGCACCTGGACACAACAAAGGAATGCGGAGCCCTAAATTGAGAGCCGCCCCAGGTTGACTTGGTCGCCGCAGCGTGACAAAATGCACACTAGCACCATTATCACGTTAACGCACTTTAGTAAATTTCGATACAGATAGGTGCCATTATGTACTTTCCAGTCTCGGGAGTTGAGTGCCCAATATGGCTTCCTCCTCTAGTGGGGTTTGCTATTTCCTCTTTTACTTCCATAGGAGGTCTATCAGGCGCTTTCCTGATACTTCCGTTTCAGGTGAGTGTGCTGGGTTTTGTGACCCCGTCTGTTACCCCAACGAATCTTGTGTTCAATGTGGTGGGGATCCCCAGCGGCGTGTATAAATATTTCAAGGAAGGGCGCATGAACTGGCCGTTGGCCTGGAATATGATCGTGGGTACCATACCTGGCTTGGTTTTAGGAATGTTTATCAGAGTATGGTATTTACCTGACCCCAAAGCTTTCAAATTGTTTGTTGGCTGCGTGCTATCTTACATGGGCGGCCGCATGACTCGACAAATTTTTAGAGACAAAAGAACGGACACAGCGGAAAAAGCCGCCGAAACTAAGATGCGTCAACAACTAAAAGAAGGGCAGAACCAGCAAGCAACGAAGTTAGGTGCTTCTGGCATTAGGACGATTTCTTGGTCTTTACGAACCACAGAATACGAGTTTTTTGGAGAGCGATTTCGCTTCCATACTACTGGCCTATTCGTATTGTCTCTGGTAGTGGGGCTCATAGGAGGCGTATATGGCATAGGTGGAGGAGCCATCATAGCGCCCTTCGTAGTGTCATTTTTTGGCCTGCCGATTCACACGGTAGCTGGGGCAGCGCTAATGGGCACATGTGTAACCTCAATCGGTGGACTGATATTCTACGAATTCTTCGGTCCCTACGTAGCTTTGCAGGGTCAGTCAGTTCGGCCAGATTGGCTCTTGGGGTTGCTATTTGGACTGGGAGGAGTGGGCGGAATGTACATGGGCGCAAGCATCCAAAAGTACATATCTGCTTCGATCATCAGACCGGGACTTGCCGCCGTGATCTTGCTGCTGGGACTTCGTTACGTCATTGGCTTTTTCATGTGACAGGGCAACAAGGGGTGACCTTTCAGGCTGACGGGGGGCAACGGATCTTGACAAGGGCAAGAGTACGGGTTAGTAGTCACCATGTGACTATTCAATTCGTGAGCATAACACTATGGCTATAAATCATGCGTGTTACCCAGTCCTCGCCGTCATCGCAAAAGGCCCGGTCCACGGATATGATGTCTCCCGCATCCTACAAAAGGACATCGGCCCGCTGTGGCGTTTGGGCAAAAGCCATGTGTACTCTCTACTCAGCAAACTCGAGAAGGCGGGATTCATTAAACGAGAACGAATCACAAAAGAAAGTTATCCTGATAGGAACGTGTTCTCGATTACCGAACAGGGAGCCGATGCCTTGAGGACATGGATTACCCAACCCGTGTACCATATCCGAGATATGAGGCTCGAGTTCCCCACAAAACTTTGGTTTGCCAAAAATATAGGATGGCACGATGAGAAGAAACTCATTGAGAGCCAGCTCTCTATCTGCATTAAAAAGATCCAACATCTGGAGGCACTAAAAGATTCGGCGCAAACGTGGGCGGTAGAGCAAGCTTTAGAATTACGCCTTGCAATACTGAGGGGAATCATTAGCTTCCTTGAGTCGCAATGGACTCAAAAAGCAGAGATCTAAGGTCACTGTGAGAGCAACGCATTGACCCGAGGAGGATGGAAAGTGGCTTGGAGTTTTAACTTGAAAAGAGATTGTGCTGTGAAACCATGGTCTATCATTGTGCTTTGCCTCGCAGTTTTTGCTCTCCATGGCAATGTTTTGGCTGCCAAGGCGAGTGCGGCAGATGAACTCATGGTATTTGCCGGGGCGGCTAGTAAACCGCCCACTGAAGAGGCAGCAAAAGCATTCGAAGCCAAATACGGGACAAAGGTTTCCTTGACTTTTGGAGGGTCAGGGTTTGTTCTCTCTCAGATGATCCTTGGGAAAACAGGTGATATCTACTTTCCAGGTTCGTCCGATTTTATGGAAATTGCCAAAAGCAAAAATGTGGTTTTACCTGACACGGAGAGGGTTGTTGTTTACCTTGTCCCTGCCATAAATGTTCAAAATGGTAATCCTAAGCAGATCAAGACATTGAAGGATCTTACAAGACCCGGCCTAAAGGTCGCAATCGCCAATCCGGAGTCAGTTTGTGTCGGAACATACGCTGTTGAGATCATTGAGAAGAATTTAAGTCCCAGTGAAAAGCAAGCATTTCAGAAAAACATTCTTAATTATACTGAGAGTTGTGAGAGGACAGCTACTGCTGTGTCTTTGAAAGCAGTGGACGCCGCAATCGGATGGCGCGTCTTTCATTATTGGGATCCCAGTAGAATCGAGACGGTACCGCTTCGGTCTTCTGAAATTGTTCGGATTGGCTATATTCCCATAGCGATATCTAAATTCAGCTCTAACCGAGAAATGGCTCAAAGATTTATCGATTTCCTGTTGTCGGATGAAGGGAAGAAGATTTTTAGAAAGTATCACTATTTTATGACGCCAGAAGAGGCCATTGCATGGATTGGTGAGACCAAACCAATAGGGGGTGAGTACCATGTGCCGCGGGAGTGGTTAAAAAAATAGTTAATGGCTGAGGAGAATCGCGGGATGGTCAAAGCGCGGACATTTTTCATTGCGAGTGCTGTTGCCACCTTCATGTTATATTTCATCCTTGCAGTTTCTCTCCTCTACTTTTTCCATAAGGATACTTTTTTGGAGGTTTTGTGGTCTCAGCGCACATTGTATAGCGTTCGATTGAGTGTGCTAGCCGCCAGTTTCGCCACAACCCTTTCAGTACTTATGGCCATCCCTTCAGCTTATGCATTATCTCGGTACGAGTTCATAGGAAGACGTGCAGTAGATACGATATTGGAACTTCCGATGATAGTATCCCCCGCCGCCCTTGGCGCTATGATATTGATCTTCTTTAATAATCCAGCCGGAATTTGGATTCAAGAACATTGTATGCAATTCGTCTTTAGTTGGCATGGGATAGTGCTTGCCCAATTTGTCACTGTCTGCGGTATTTCTACACGCTTGATCAAAGCCACTTTAGACGAAATTCCCCGCCGTTATGAAGAGGTAGCACGAACACTTGGAGCTAGCCCCTGGAAAGCCTTTTACACCATCAACCTTCCGTTGGCAAAAAGAGGTATATTAGCGGCATCGATCTTGACATGGGCGAAAGCTCTGGGAGAGTTTGGTGCGACCATTCTTGTGGCCGGTTCAATGCAGCAAAGGACAGAGACACTGCCTATAGCAATATTTTTGAGACTGTCAAGCGCTGAAATTGAAGCCACAGTTGTGTTGATTTTCCTGCTGCTATTAATCGGTCTTTTTACTCTGTACTTGGTTCGAGTTCTAACGGAGATCAGGATAAATGCTTGACGTGACCTCCCTAACTGTCCGGGCTGGAGCATTCTTGCTACATGACCTGACCATTAACGTCAAAGTAGCCAGCTGCCATGTCGTACTCGGAGCCACAGGAAGCGGTAAAACCGTCTTCCTGGAATCTCTCATTGGACTGCGCCGCCCAGTGCGTGGCATCATACGCGTTAACGGTGTGGACGTGACTCACGCTCCAGTGGAGCGAAGGGGGTTCGGTTATGTGCCGCAGGACCTAGCCTTGTTTCCACACATGACTGTTAGGGAAAACATCTTGTATGCGAAGCGAGTAGGGAGATTCGTTAGCCATGAAGGTAACTTATACGAGAGTCTGGTGGACTGCTTAGGGATACACCACATCCTCGATCGGGGAGTATCGCACCTCAGCGGCGGTGAACGCCAAAGAGTAGCCTTGGCCCGGGCCATATTTTCGGGGTCCCGAGTTCTTATACTAGATGAGCCTCTCTCAAGCCTTCATGAAGGCCTCCGACGGGAACTCTGGTTCGTGCTGAAAGACATCGCCAGGACATACCAACTCGCTATTCTCTTAGTTACCCACGACCTCGATGAGGCATGCTTCCTCGGTGACAGTATTACCATACTCCTTAATGGTCGAGTCCGGCAGCAAGGGTCGAGAAACGATGTGCTGGAAAGGCCACGCACATCGGACGTGGCTCTATTTTTAGGGATTCGCAACCTTTTCTCGCTTGCAGGGGTTAAAATGCAAGACGGCGTAATCGAGGGATATTGCCTTGACCTGCAAAAAACCCTCCGAGTACGTCATCCGAAATACCTCTATTGTTATAATACCAATCCTAGTACTGGTGATGGCTCAATCATGGCAGGTATAAGATCAGAGGATGTGACAGTTCTTCGGGGGCCAGCTTCGGACATATCATTCAATACTTTTGATGCTACAGTCGAGGGCATCTACGAAAGTGGGCACACCGTATCTTTACTAATGCAACCCAAGTCTAGCACCAAGCGAGTGGAGTGCAGCATGCCTATTGATGAATTTCAGCGGCTAAAATTTGTCCCTGGGGAGAAGGTTCACTGTAGGCTAGCGGAGGATAAGCTCTTCGTTTGCGAGGATACTTGAACAAGGCTCTTCTCTTCCAGTCTTATAATGACTCTCGAAGTTCCGGTAGGGGTGCAACGTTTTGTAACGTGTCATTTTTTATGACAGTTAAGTTCAGTTTATAAAGTTTCTTTCAATTTCTGTCGGAATCGACCAGTTTACTCGGAAGATTTGTCCTAAGTCGTCAGCTCATTTTCAATCGCGCGGAGGCTGACATAGCAAGGCATGCTTACGCTCCTCTTTAATGGCCCACAGTCCTGTCTGACCTGACCCTCGACTCATATTCTTGCATGACCTGTTTTTAGTAAAAGTCTCAAGCTACTTTCACGCCCCAGCCTTGATACAGCCTTTGTTATGGTGGGCTTGGGCTTTACAGAGCTACTCACGACCTCAATTTGCGGCTAATTTAAAGAATCGCTGTGATTTCGAGAAAGGATAATAACCTGCCCACACATTTACGTCAGTGGTGCGCAGTGTATCAAATCTGTTTTAATCGATTAGTGCAATGCAGCGATGTTTCGCAATAGTTGAATTGGTCCGCTTCTCACAACCACCGTTTGCGTCGTTTGTACGACTTGATGTTAGTGTATGCTGTGTTGATCTCGACCTTTGCCGTTCCAAGGTAGAATTCCTTCATGTCTGGATTTTTCCTCAACTCATCGGCAGGACCTTCCAACACTATACGACCATTCTCCATTACGTATCCGAAATGAGCTATCCGGAGTGCCATGTTTGCATTTTGTTCCACTAGCAGGACGGTTGTTCCTTGCTCCTTGTTGATTCTTTCAATGATCTCGAAAATATTTTTAACTACCAACGGGGCTAGTCCCAGGGAGGGCTCATCCAAGAGGAGCAATTGCGGATGGGCCATCAGCGCTCTGCCCATAACCAGCATCTGAAGCTCCCCTCCACTGCAGTACCCTGCTTGCCGGTTTTTTCGCGATACTAAAGGAGGAAAGTAATTATAAACAAGCTGAAGGTCTTCTGCGTAAGGCTTTCCCCACCTTGTTGCCGTCCCCACCCGCAAATTCTCTTCCACAGTCAAATATCGGAATGGCTGGCGTCCTTCCAGCACCTGGATTATCCCCAGCCTGGTTATCTCTTCTGGCGAGGAATTTTGGATCGGTCTACCCTGAAAATAAATGTTGCCTTCGGTAACTTTACCGTTTTCAGGCTTGAGTAAGCCAGATATTGCTCTGAGCGTAGTGGTCTTTCCGGCACCGTTACTGCCAAGAAGGCACACTATCTTCCCCTTTGGCACTTTCAGGGACACTCCTTTCAGTACCTGAACCACGTCCGAATAAACAACGCTTATGTTATTGAGTTCTACAATTGAAGATTCGACCATTACTCACCTCAATACGAGAAAGGCCACAAACGAAAACTAGCGCGAACAATCCGCCAAACCTCTGCCAGTCCTCTGGGCTCAAGTATGATGAATCCCACTATAGCCGCTCCAAATACGAACTCTCGGAGCGGGGCTATTGTGAGGGCCCATTGTTTAAACGCCTCGATGTTCATTGCATAGGTAGTGATTTGACTCAGCCCTTCATTCAGCAGAGTTATGAACACAGCCCCAAACACGGCCCCTGTAAAGCTTCCCAAACCTCCAACTATCACCATGGCTATGTACTCAATAGACAAGAAAAGGGTGAAAGGCTCTGGAGTTATGCTTCCCATGTAGAGGGCCCATAGTCCGCCGGCGAAGCCTGCGTAGAAGGAGCTGACAGTGAATGAAAGCAACTTATATCTGAATATGGGAATTCCCATTCCTACGGCTGCGCGATCGTTGTCTCTGATTTCCACGAAGGCGCGACCAAATCGTGTTCGCACAAGGTTTACGGCCATCCAGGTTAATACCACGGCGCATGGAAAGGCAATATAAAAGAAGACCAAATCATTTCTTACGCTAACCCCGAACAAGTTCACTGCTGGCATAACGAAACCCTCCGTACCACCAGTGACTGATTCCCAGTTCATAAATATGTATTGAATAATGAATTGCCCCGCCAAGGTTGAAATAATCAGATACAAATGCTTTAGCCTAGCCGAGGGCATACCTAGGACCATTCCAACAAGCGCGGTTAACAACCCTGCACAAACTAGCGAAATCCAGAATGGGACCCCAAGCTTGGCCACGAGTATAGCCGCTGTGTAAGCACCGACTCCAAATAAGGCCCCATGTCCTAGGGAAATGAGACCCGTATAACCAATCAGTAGATTTAGACCCACTGCCCCTATTGTGGCGATGGCGATATGATTGAGGATAAAAAGCCAATAAGTATTAGTTACTAATGGAATCACGCCAAACAGGATTACCAGGCCGACAATCACACATAACCGCCCAAAATCAGTCTCAAAAATAGCGAAGTCTTCTTCGTACGTTTCCTTGAAGTTCCCACAGGGATGGAATCGTAAGCTTCGCATGTTTGCCTCCTCATCTTAAATGTTGATGTGATAGACCCCGCTTTTGGCTCCTATTTGGCAGTTCCAGCTTCATAACCAGCATAAAGGCAATGCGATAAGGCCACAGCCAAGGATAAAGAATATCGTTTTTCCGTATTCGCGCGGAAATCCACAGGCTTACAATCCTAAACGAATTGCAGGCAATGTGTCCCATTCAAACACGCTCGATTTCGGCTAGCCCGAACAAGCCGTGAGGCTTTATCAAGAGGATTACCATGAGGACTATGTATGGGACTACCTCTTGAAGCGATGTCGCGATGTATCCCGCTGTGAGAGTCTCAACAAGTCCGATTATGATTCCGCCTATAATGGCACCCCCAATACTCTCCAATCCCCCAAGGATAACAACTGGAAACACCTTTAAACCTATGCTGCTCAGCTCGTGCACATTTATGCCATTCATTACGCCCAAAATAATTCCGCTCATTGCACACACTAGACCTGCTATGGCCCAAGAAAACGCGAATACCCTCCTCACATGCACGCCAAGCGACAGAGCAGCGACCTGATTATCCGCTACTGATCGCATAAAAATGCCAAGGGACGAATATTTGAAGAATAGCCCAAATAACACGAGAAACACTACGGCCATCAACATCGCTGCACTATAGGGAGGGGCCACGAAAACGTGGCCGATCTGAAAGCCGAGCCGTTCAGGAAGAAACCTCTCGTAGCTGTGAAGGTTCCCTCCAAAGATGAACAGCAACAGTCCCTTAAACATGGCCGCTAGCCCCACCGTGAGCATAATCACCTGGATTAAGGCTTCACCAATTAATGGGCGCAAAAAGAGTCTTTCCACTATGAATCCGAGTACAAAACTCCCCACTAAAGTCATGGCGAAAGCGGCCCAAATCGGCAAACGCGCCCATGACGAAAGGACTAAAAACAAGAATGCGCCAAAAGCCATTAGTTCGCCGTGAGCAAAATTGAGAACACTGCTGGATTTAAAAATCATTACAAAGCCTAGAGCGGCCAGCGCATACAGAAGACCGATACAAAAACCTTGGATCACCAAGAATAGTAACATCAGGCCTCCACTTCCTCCACCATCAATATTTTTACAGTGGTTTCTATCGTGCCGATTTGTCCATCCCTGTAACGAACTTCGCCGGTTGTCCTTATCTCATCCTTTGCTTCATACATCGCTTTTATGATAGGCTCGTACCGCTCCCAAATAACGTGACGGCGAACCTTGCCAGTGCGTGTGAGTTCACCATCATCTGCGTCCAACAATTTGTAAAGGAGGACCATCTTTTTTATCTTCATTGGGCCTGGCAACTGTTCATTCACAAGTCTAACCTCTCCCAAAAGAAGCTCGTGGACTGCAGGCTGCTGAGATAGGTCCAAGTATGTGGTATAAGGGATCATTCTCTCCTCTGCCCAGCTGCCAACATTCCCCATGTCTATATTAATAAGGGCCGTTATGTAAGCTTCCCCTTCTCCGAAAATCACTGCTTCCTTGACATAAGGACTGAATTTCAGCCGCGTTTCGATAAAATCTGGAGAAAATGCCTCTCCCTGTTTAGTCCGCATTATGTCTTGTTTTCTGCCAATTATGACAAGATGGTTGTCTTCGTCGATATAACCAGCATCGCCAGTCCGTATCCAGCCGTCTATGAAGGCAGCTTCAGTTGCTTGTGGATTCTTGTAGTACCCTCTGAATACGGTAGGGCTAGACAGCAATATTTCCTGATCTTCTGCGATCCTTATTTGTACACCCGGCAAACACTTGCCTACCGTGCCTGGCTTGACCTCGTCATCGGGCTGAATCTGAAAAATCCCGCAACTTTCCGTAAGCCCATAGCATTGTTTTAGATTCAGGCCTCTTGATCTGAAGAAGCTTATTACATCTGGACTGATAGGATGACCGCCAGTGAGGGCCTGTTTGAATCTAGAACATCCAATCCTATCAAGCAGAGGCCTGTTGACTGTCACGGAAGCGAAGAGATCTAGTGCCTTAAGATAAAAGGGCAATGGTCGCTTTTCTGAGCTATTAGCAATCACAGCCCTGCTTATTTTCTCCGATACTTGGAATAGCTTACGCTTCAGAAAACCGGCGTCGTTAATCTTGACCCTTATCTTTGAGGCCAGATCCTCCCAAAAGCGCGAGGCCGTTATCAGAATTGTTGGACCAATTTCTCTGAAGTCTGTCTGCATGGTCTCTTCAGATTCGGGGAAATTAATGGTCAAGGCACAGGATATTGTCATGCCAACGCCAAAAAACTGATCCACTATCCATGCCGGAGGTGTGATTGAAATCCAATTATCTCCCTCGGCAATGGGAGTCGCCTCCATCCATATCTTTGCCATCTCCGTGAAATTACGGTGGCTTAGCATGGCTAGCTTCGGCAGTCCTGTAGTGCCTGAAGTTAAGGTCATTATAGCTATGTCGTCAGGCTGTCCTTTCCACAGCTCTTGCTCAAATTGCGCTTCGTCCTCACTCCCTGGACCTGACGACATACCGAGCAACTCCCGAAAGCTCATCAGCCAGGCATCGTCTCCATACGGCCGCATCCCCGTAGGATCTATGTAAATAACTTTTCTGACAAAAGGGAGTTTTTCACGTTGTTCTAGTAGCTTGTCAACCTGCTCTTGGTCTTGAGCTATAACAAAAGACGCCTCGATTTGCTGGAGCACCGTTGCTATCTCCGTAGCCACCGACGTAGTGAACATGTTTACCGTTGATGCTCCTAGGGCTTGACTCCCAAGTTCGCTGAACAGCCATTCCGGTTCATTGTTAGTTACTATGGCAACGCGATCTCCACGCTTCAGTCCCAATTTCATTAGACCTATGGCGGTCTTTTTGGTGTAATTCAGATAATCTTGCCAAGAGAGAGCTTCCCAAATCCCAAGGGTTTTCTTTCGAATAGCCTTTTTTGATGACCCGAGTCGTTCAGCCTGCTTGGCAAGAATCTGCGGCAATGTGTATTCCGTAACTGAAAACATCAAGCTCGCTCCAGGTTAGTTTTGCGCTGACTGCTCACGAACTGAATCTTCCTCTTCCCCAACCTCGCCCAGGTACGCCATTATAACAGCTGGGTTATTAACTATCTCCTGCGGTGGGCCTTCGGCTATCTTCTGACCAAAATCCAAGACTATCACCTTCTCGGAAATGTTCATGACTATCGACATGTCGTGCTCCACAAGAAGCACAGTTTGCCCCCAACCATGATTCAACTCCAAGAGAAAACGAACCATGTCTTCTTTTTCCTCGAGCGTCATGCCCGCAAGAGGCTCATCTAGAACCAGCAGCTTGGGTTCGAGTGCCAGAGCTCTACCAAGCTCGACTCGCTTCCGTAACCCGTAAGGCAATGCCCCGACGACCTGCTTCCGATAGCTCTGCATCTCGAGGAAATCGATTATCTCCTCCAAAAGTCTGCGGTGGCGAGCCTCTTCCTCGCGCACTGATCTCGAAAATAAAGAGGCCTTACCCAAACTGTATTTGCAGAAAAGATGCCGAGCAAGCATCATGTTGGCTAGTACAGTCATCCCTGAGAAAAGTTCGATATTTTGAAAAGTCCGCCCGATACCTATTCTAGTTATTTCGTGCGGAGACCAACCAGTCACGTCCGTTCCATTAAAGGTAATCGAACCTTGTTGGGGCTTGTAATAGCCTGTAATACAGTTAAGTAAACTCGTTTTCCCAGCACCGTTGGGACCTATTAGACTAGTCAGTTCTCCTGTCTTAACTGACAGTTCCACGTCCGATAGTGCACTGAGTCCGCCGAAGCGGAGAAACAATCCCTTGACTTGCAACTCCGCTTCGCGTTCTTTTAGCTTATCTGGTGAAAAGATACTGGGACGTCCCCGGTAAGCCTTCATGTTATTTGTCCTTTAAAAGCTTGAGGTCCCCTTTTCCTGGAGTAAAGAAATTGGTTAACGGGGTGAATGTGCCGTTGTCATTGACTTTTATTATCCGTCCAACAAATGACCCCTGGTGATTGTCCTTTGTATAAGTCACCGGTGGCACCAATCCACCAAAATCCTCGTTGCTGAAAGTCTCCAAAGCCTGATTGATGGTTTCCGATGTGATCTTACCAAACTTCTCCTTGGCCCTCTCGGCAGCACGCACCATTATCATTCCTATGGCTACGCCTTCCCAATAAGACAGGTCGTAGCGGTCAACACTCTTGTAGCGCTGAATCAATTCTTCCATGAGTTTGACACCAGGTGTATTATCCCCGGGAAGACTTCCCACAAACTGCATTTGCAGCCTGTCGCCTATCAGGCCCTTTGCGGATGCGAAAAAGTCGGGATCAGTGGAAGTCCATGTCCCTATAAAGAGCGGCTTGTACCCGGTCTGATCAGATGCCTTCAATGCAGAAATCATGTTCGCTGGTAGAATCTGGGTGAATATGTACTCTGCCCCTGCCTCTTTCAACTTTAGTAGTTCTTTGCTCAAATCAATGGTTTTTGCCGGGAATTCCTCTATGCCGACCAGTTGAATCCCCAGTTTTTCTGCATACTCTTTCGAGGGATCATGTATCGACTTACCGTAAGCATTGTCCAGCGTAAGCAACCCCACCTTTGGTTTGTCTTTGCCTTTGTGGATCGCCTTAACGTATTCCAAGACAGCTTGTGAATCGAGTACGTACGAACCGAAAGGTAAAAACATATAGTCTATCGGGGGCTTCAAAATCTCTTGTCCCGTAGAGAAGTTTATCGTCGGCACCTTATACTCTTTGATAATAGGCTTGACCTGAATACCGAGGCCTGTATCCCAGGTCGCAATCATTACCATGCCATCCTCGCAGAACTTTTTGACATGCTTAATTCCCTCGGCCACTTTGTAGGCATGGTCAGCCACTGTTAGATCTATCTTGGCACCCCCAACTCCTCCCTTTACCTCATTGACATACTTGATGTAATCCTGAAGCCCTTTGGCATGGTACTTGCCCCAACTTGAAGCAGGACCCGTTAGGTTGATGACTGCCCCCATTTTGATAGGCTCTGCTGAAAACGACGGCATGCATAGTAGGACAGCAATCAGACATACGAAAATACCGGTAACATACTTCATAACCAATCCTCCTTTTTCGAACTAGGCTTTTTAGTAATCGCTTACTGTGGACTCTCTGCAATCAAGGCCCTTCTTTCAATGAAATCTACCACCTCCTTCTTTGGCAAAGTTCCATTACAGAGAAGTTTGGATTACCCATCTGCCGCTCGCTAAACGCGGTTACCTTCTCTAAGTCTCCGAGTCCTCTTCGATCGACTACTTTCAAGATAAGTGCACAGCCTCATCAGTTTATTTTTTCTGCGTCTCCCGGAGAAATGGGCATCATTACTATCCTTCGCCGCTCCCTACTGACGTTTTTAACACCGATTCAGCTCCGTGACCATTATCTTGTGTCGCTTTTTGTAGTGAGTTCGAAAATCATCGAGGAAAGCACCGCAAATTAGATTGGCACGCGAAGAACATAGACCAGCTAAGTCGATTGAGTAAACCTGTGCCAAACCAACTGCTCCGCCCAGCACCGTCGCAAATTCGCGAGCAGACCGTTTTGCCATCTTCTGGTCCGTTTTTTGGGCAGGCCCACGCTATTTTGCTTGTCCCGACTTTGTAACTGATTTATCACCTTGCTGCGTAAAGCCTGATTGTTTTCGATGGTTCACTTATTGTCTTAGGTGGTAGCTCGATTGTCAAGAAAAACCGTAAAAGAAAAAACCTTAACGCAATCCGACCTGATGTATGCACGAAAGCAAAACAAATCGATAGTTCAATGTTTTTAGGTAGCACTGGAACCTGTAGGGGTTCTCAAAACTAAACACTAATTTCTAGTATGGTTGGCTCCGTCATCCTTACGAAAGTGGGAATCCAGCGAGGTAAGCCCCGCTCAATTCGGCTATTACATTAATAAATCTTTGCCACTGCAGGGAGGCGCTAGTCCAAGTGGCAATTCCGGCCTTCGCGAGATTTAGAAGTAGAACTGAGCATTTAACGCACATCTCCATACAGTACCGCATAACTGGGAAAGAAATCTAGAGACCGTGTGTAGGTTCGATCCCCAACTTAGTCATCTATTTCTCTAATATAAATAAATTCAACACATTCGGTTGTGCGTGAGGGGCTTATGTCAAATTAGGACAATTCGCCTGATACCCTTCGACTCTCAGCCGTGGTCAGTCCAAAAGCATCCCCGTATTGCCGAGCAGCTAGCTCCAAGTCGTAGGCAATACGATTCCGCAAATCACTTGGCTGCAATACCTCCGCCGCTGGACCAAAACCAAGAATCCAAGAAACTATCTCATAATTTATAGGCACTCGAAGCGTTATCTCCACGCCCCCATCCAGAAGCTCCTGAATCTCCTGCGACGGGTGCCACATCCTTTCACGGACTATGTGCGCCGCTGACGAGGATATCCGTACCGTGATCTTCCGGGGCTGACCAGTCATCAGCTGAAAAGCATTCCTAAGATAATCCTGAAGATCAAAATCATGCCTCATCTCGAATGATTCATCGAGTAGCCTACAATCCTGGACGCGTTCCATAGCAAATGTCCGGATTTCCCTCCTGACGTGGCAATAGCCAATTAAATAAAACCCTCCTTTGCTCATGTGGACATGATACGGATCAACCTTTCTCTGGGTGACTTTAGAAGTCGAGGCCGCCCTGTAAACTATCTCTATCCGCTGCCCTTTGGTGGTAGCCTCGCTCACGGTCTTGATGGTCTCTTTCAAGCCTGGAAATGTTCGAGCAGGCCCAAAGTTCACAGTTAGCTTTCCTGTCACTTCATCCAAATATTTAAGGGTCTCTGGTGTCAAGCACGATTTGACCTTTTTCAATACACTAGAGATGCTTTCGTGAATAAAAGACCCGTCCAAAGCACTTAGCATGTCGCAGCTTACATGCAATGCCATTAGCTCCGTTGGTGTCAGTGGCAAGGGAAAGTGCTTCTTGAAAGTGTCCAGCAGTTTCCAAGTCGAATTAGCGCCTTCCCGCTCCGAGTACAACGGAAACCCACCGTCCTGGATCGCCTGTAGATCACGATACACCGTGCGAATAGGGACATCTAATTCTCGAGCAAGCTCCGCAGCGCTTATTCCTTGGGTTCGAGATTCAATAAGGCGAATCAGTCTCCACTGGCGGGCCATCTGAGAACCGCGCATATTATTGTTTATCCTCAGACGAACATAAAATTAAAAGCAATAATATTATAGCATAGTTGTCTCATGTCATTCAACCCACAAATCCTATGCCTGGCGCGTAAAGCTTTGCGCTTTTATCCAGCTTAAACGCTAGTTCCGGCACGTTTCGGCCGCCATTCACACAACTCCCAGGAAAGGTGGGCACAATGAGCATGAAAAGAACGTGAGATTTCCCGGTAATAGTTGACTCAGGGTATACGGATCCCCGATCAGTCAGAAAATTATATTAATCACTGTTTGTCATTGGGAGGGGGGCAAGCCCAGGTACAGCATCATCTTTTGCTTCACTCAAACTGAACCCACGGTTACTGATGAATACGCTAGAAAAAGTTAGGACTACGATAGGCATTCTCCGTCCTGTTTTGGAGGAGGTAGTCAACCTAAACTTTCGCGGGGCTGAGAGTGGACATACCATTAAAAGTACGCCCCATTAAGAAACATATCACTTCGCGCAAAAGCTTACGCAAACAGTCCGGAGATAAAGGTGAGCGCGCAATTCCCTTGAGACGAGGTCTATAACTGTGGCTATGCCATCTCGTCATACGAGTGATTAAGCCTGCGATATTATTGTAGCTTATACCTAATTGGGCCCCTGGATCAGCTTCTTATGACTGAGAATAGCCCAAAAAAAAATGTAGGGGACCCAAAAAAAACTCAGAACGTTTTGTCCCCATTTGACACAATGACTTAGTAACATTTGGGCCATGTCACGCATACTTTACAATTGGGAGGTCGGATCGTCTCTCAGTTAACATTTCAAGAGCAGGAGGCATTAGCATGAAAAACGTCTGCATTATTCTATCGTTTTTATTAGCTGCTCCGGTAGTCTTTGCCCAAAACAAGATTATACGAGACCAATACAACAATCCAGTAGAGATTTGGAGACGCAGCGGCGACCGTACAGACGTTTACGATGCGCAAACAAATCAGTTGTTGCGCAGCCGATACAGGGATGGAAACCGCATTATTATTCGTACTCCGGACAATGAGGTGGAAAGCGTGGAATACGAAAGATGAGACCCTAGCATGTGTATCGATTTGCAAAATTAAACTTTAGCTCGGGTCGTTTAAAGAATGTTCAACCCCTGGGGATAGAATGGCGGCTCTTTATAGCTAACACAAAGGCCCTCACCGAGGAAGAGGAGGTTCCTAATGGATTGGCAAGATTGGTCTCTTGCTTTTTTCATGGCCGACAACGAGAGACGCCTAGCAGAGAAGCGAGCAGAAGCTGAAAAACGTGAAATGGAGGAAAAATATATTCAGTGGTGCATCGATCACGGCATTCCTCCACCTCCAAGGGATGAACCTAAGGCCCAATCCTATGGATGCGGATGTTTTAGCCTCATAATTTTGGCAGGATTGGTGGCATGGGGAACAGTCATTTTGTTTCTTACTCAACCTTAGGGAGTCATGTGATCCCCGGATTTAGGGGTGCAAAAAGACCTTGAATGAAAAACGAAAGCGGTGCTAACATGGTCAGCAATTATCTACTTTTTGTTTGTACAAATCACCGGCCTTCGGACCAGGATACCGCGAGGGGGTAATGATGCGCTGCGGAAGGTATCGATTTAGCTGCATCTTCGAGGAAGATGCCAAACTCCCCCCATTCAAGGGATCAACACTCCGGGGAGCATTCGGTTGGGCTTTGAAAAGGGTCACTTGCGCTCTCAAAACCCAGCAGTGCCCAAATTGTATCCTAAGAGAGACTTGTGTCTACTGTAAAATTTTTGAGTCTCTCCCTTCAGGTAATCTGCAAAACCGAATGTCGCCCCCACATCCTTTTGTCATTGAGCCCCCTCCTGGTGAGGAATCCTTCTTCCCAGCGGGTGCCAGCCTCTGCTTCGATCTGCTCCTATTCGGCTTTGCCAATGAATTCTTGCCATACTTCGTCTATGCATTTCAAGAAATGGGTAAACGAGGACTCGGACGAAGGCTACCAAAAGGAGGCGGCAGATTTAGTCTAGTCAAGGTGTGCTCGGGGAATGATGTGGTGTATGAGCCTGACGACGGCGTGTTCCGAGCCCCCGAAGTACCGGAGATTTATCTTTCAGAATTAGAACCTAGACGGAATAATGCGAAATCCTCAGTCACTGTGCGTCTTGATACCCCATTGAGGCTAAAGTTCGCGAATGAATTTACGGCCACGCTACCTTTCCACGTGCTAGTCCGAGGCATGCTGCGACGCATTGCAACCCTAAACAATCATTTTGGAGCTGGCGAGCCTGCTTTGGATTACCGCGGTCTGGTGGCACGTGCCGAGCTCGTCGAGACCGAATCATCAGACCTGCGTTGGTTCGATTGGAGGCGGTATTCAAACCGTCAGGAGCAAGGAATGCTCATGGGCGGCATAACCGGCAGCGTTACCTACAAAGGGTCCCTACAGGAATTTCACCCCTTGCTGGAATATTGCCAGATCGTTCACGTAGGTAAGGCAACCGCTTTCGGTCTTGGTAAGTTCACTGTCATAAAGACGGGTGTGTGATTTAACCCTTAGAAAACAATAAGATCAGTCACAGTTGTTTCTGATCTTAATGGATTGTTAGAGGAAGACAATAGGCAGTGCTTGGTCGAAATAACGGCGTCCGCTAACATAATATGGCATCTTTCTGGTCTTAGATGCTTGCATCTTTTTGATCGGGATAGAGGGAGGAAAACATGGATGATGCGACATGTTTGATCATAGCTTTAGGTGGCTTCCTGCATGACGTTGGTAAAGTAGTGGACCCAGTGGTGTTGAAGTTGCCCGACGACTATGAAAAAAATAACGCTAGCCTTTATCAGCCTTGCTACAAAGGCCGTTATAGTCATGGGCACGCCCTGCTTACCGCAGCATTCATAGAGTTAAATAAAGAGTTTTTTCCTCGGGAGGTGTTCAAGTGGTCCTCGGATAAAGGTGATTCCTTCATCAATTTATGCGCCATGCACCATAAACCCGAAACAGCTCTTCAATGGATAATAACTGCAGCAGATCGACTTAGCAGCGGCTTAGATCGACACAGTACGGAAGAAGAGAGTGGTAATGTCATAGATCCGAGGGAATATCGCCGAACACGACTACGGCCTATTTTTGAAGAACTTAAGCTAAAAAATACAAACGATGGCAGGCCACGCTTAAAGAGGCATTATGCTTATCCTTTGGCCGCATTGAGCGCTGAAACTATTTTCCCAATTCGTATTGATACAGGAAGCCCGGAGTCTGAGGCTGAATCCAGGAACCAATACGCCAAACTTTTCACTGCATTCAACAACGATTTTAGTGCGTTGTTTCACAGAAAAGAGGACTTGAGTCTATGGTTTGAACACTTAGACACGTGCGCGATGCACTACTGGGCGGCTGTGCCGTCCGCCCGAGCTGGGGACATAGTTCCGGATGTCTCTCTTTACGACCATTGCAGGGCGACATCAGCACTCGCTACAGCTTTATACATGTACCATCGTGACACTGACACGCTGTGCGAGGATGCCATACGAAGTTACGAAGGCAAGAAATTCCTTCTCGTCTCTGGCGACTTCTACGGTATTCAAGATTTTATCTTTAGCTCTTTTGGCCAAACAAAAACCCTACGCGCTAAGATACTTCGAGGGAGATCCTTCGCAGTTTCCATGATGTGCGAGCTGGCTGCAGACTTGCTATGCAGAAAGATAGGTTTACCTTTTTCTTCAACTTTGCTCCATTCGGCTGGAAAGTTCACTCTAATTGCTCCGAATACCGACACAGCACTGCGAGCCGTGCACGAAACAGAAAAAGAAATCAATGACTGGCTCACGCGAATTTCCTATGGGGAAAACAGTCTTGGCATAAGCGTTAAAACATGCGGCCCTGAAGACTTCACGAAGCAGTGTTTTCGCGATCTCTGGGATTCGAGCAAAGAGAACATGGAGTTGAAAAAGGCAGCACGCTTGGACCTGAACTTATACGGAGGCGAAGTAGCCAATTATCTGAATTCTTTCAATAATGATCTCCAACATCCTTTATGTCCACTTTGCGGGAAAAGGCCTTCGCACTTTTCAGTGGAAAGTTCCCCATTGATCAAAGATGTGGGCTCTGCATGCAAGCTTTGCCGTGACCACGTCTTCCTCGGAACAAACCTTGTCAAAAAACAGCGCTTAGCAGTGTTGAGCATTAATCCAAAACCAAGAGAGCCTGAGAATGCCCTATTGGAGCCTATTTTTGGTCGTTATCAGCTTAGTTTCACCAGCGGTGCTCTCAATGATCTCGCCGCGACAGGTGACCTAATCCGCTATTGGAATCTATCTCCCAGCGAGGACGGGACAATACCACCCCACATTACACTTCGCCTTATCAATGGATATGTTCCAGTTTATAGCGAACTGGATATATACGACGACAGATTAAGGGAATGCGACAGAGGTGAAGAGAAAAGGCTTATCCTCACCGACTCAATAAACCTAGGCGCCCCTAAAACCCTTGAGCATATAGCCTGCATTTCACTCAATGTTTCAAGTGACGACGGGCTTTCGGGTCTTCCCGCCCTTGGTATATTAAAAGCAGACGTGGATGACTTAGGAACGCTGCTGGCCTATGGACTGCCTAAAGAGAGTTTCACGGTGTCACGACTCGCTACTCTCAGTCGACAACTTGATTTCTTTTTTAGCCTGCATGTCCCACACCTACTACGGAGTCAATCCGAATACAACAACATCTACACAGTGTTCGCTGGCGGGGACGATCTTTTTCTCATAGGGCCATGGAACAGGATTCTTGATTTTGTTTATCGATTGAAAGACGATTTTGCTCGTTATGTGTGCCACAACGAGGAAATACACTTCTCGGCGGGGATTGCTATACGGAAGCCCCACACACCTTTGCATGATATGTCAATTGAGGCAGAAAACGCTATGCATTTAAGCAAAGATGGCGGCCGCAACCGAGTCACCGTCTTTGGCCAAACAGTCACGCATGAAACATACAGGCAACTTTTGGAAGTCAAGAATAGATTGATGCACTGGCTAGAACAAGGATGGATCAACAACGCCATGCTTTATAGATTAAATGCCCTCATTGAAATGGCAGGACTGGAACAAATGCTGCTGAACAATAAGAAGGCATTCCCGTTGGAAAGCATGGCTTGCACCAAGTGGAGGTCTTATCTTGCGTATTCAGCTGAGAGAAATCTCGCTAAGAACCTCCCTGGCGATGATAGGGCTGCAGCGATTCAAGAGCTATCGCAGGCAATGGCGGATTGGCTCACTAGGTTTGCCAGCAGCCTCAAAATACCCCTTTGGGATGTTCTCTATAATAGGAGGTAAGAATTAAGCCATGGAACAAAGAAGATTTCAAAGTGGTGGCCCAAGTCGAGGCGGTGCCCCCCGCGGTCAATCCGGGATCGAGCTGACGAAAATCCAGTTCTGGAAAAACAAACAAGAAAAGCTAGTCGATCCAACGCTGTTTTCGCAAGAAGCCGAGAAGATGGCAAAGACCCTTGCCGAAGAAAACAAAAGGCAGAGTAAACTAAACAAACGGACTCAGATCAGGAAGTTTTATGACGAAGTATTGCGCCTGGATGAATTGGCCCGATCAAAGGAGGCCGAATGGGACTTGGTCATTCCCCAGGTTCACATGCTTGTGGCCAAAACAGCCTATGCTCAAGGTCGAGAATTGGTCTCATCCACTTTTCTGCAATTCATGAAAGATTCTGTGGAACAGGTTGAAAAACCAGAAGACCTACGGGTTTTTGCGAATTTCTTTGAAGCGTTTATGGGATTCTATCGTCTTCACGGACCAAAAAATTGAATAGGGGGCATTGTCATGAAGCTTACCAACATAACGGAAATAAAGGGGAAGATAGTTCTGAAGAGCGGTTTACACATCGGGGGCGGTGATCTTGAGATGCGCATTGGAGGCGTAGATAACCAGGTAGTTAAGCATCCTCACACCCAAGAGCCGTATATCCCCGGCTCTTCCATCAAGGGCAAAGTGAGATCATTGCTAGAAATGAAAAGCGGGCTCATGGCCAAAAGCGAAGGCAAACCGTTAGCCATGAAGCATTTGAAAGGCGTACAAGGGAAGCAGCTTGAATACGGCAAGAAAATCCTCCGGCTTTTTGGCACAAGTGGCGCTGATGGAGACGAAGCAGCGGAGCTTGGCCCAACCAGGGTTTCGTTTGCAGATTGTCCCGTGAGCCAATCGTGGCGTAAACACGCTGCAGAAAGACAACTTCCCCTAACGGAAGTCAAGGCAGAAAATTCAATAGACAGAATCAAAGGAGTTGCTGAAAACCCCCGTTTTACTGAACGGGTGCCTGCCGATACACAGTTTGACTTCTCAGTAACCCTAAAACAGCTTGATGGCGAAGATGATTTGCTGGATTTCCTTCTGGAGGGACTTAAGCTTTTGGAAATGGATGCCCTGGGTGGAAGCGGCAGCCGAGGCTACGGACGTATTCGCTTTGAGTTTGAGGACGAGCAAATCAGAGCAAAATTCGCATCGATTGTGCCCCTTGCAAAGGAGGAGTAAGCCTTGGAACTCTACGAAATAGTAATTCGTCCAGAGGGACCCTTCGGAACACCAATACGCGGTGACACCCTCTTCGGCCAGTTTTGCTGGCAGGTTGCGTATGACCCTTCGCTGGCTCAAGGTGGCTTATCTTCGAACATTGAGCACTATAAAGAGCGCCCGTTCGTGGTCTTTTCTTCTGCCTTTCCACGCTTTGAGACAAAGACGGGAAAAGTTGTGTACGCCTTTAAGAGACCAAGTTTACCGCTATCGTGGCTCTTCCCTACGGGAGGCCGGCTGCCCGCTGAGGCTATGAGAGTCCGCAAGCTCAATAAGAGAAGAAAATGGATGCTCATGGAACAGGACCTAATGCTGGACCTGACCAAAGCCCGATTCGCGTCTGATGAAGAGCTTCTCAACGACATCTTAGACCAGGTTTTTGAGGGTCAACACATGTTGAAAAGCTCTCACCTATCGCTCCGCTGTAGTCGAGTCCATAATACGATTCACAGAATAACAGGAACAACGAGTAAAGGCGCATTTGGACCATACAATCAGGAAATAGATTTTTATCTTCCCGGTATTAGCCTCGTTGTATTTGTGCTTATTGATAGGAACGTAACCAACATTGAAGCTGTCAAGGAAGGTTTACAGAGAATCGGCCGCACGGGCTTTGGAATGGATGCCTCCATTGGAATGGGTCGTTTTTCGGTTCAGAGATCTAAACAAATAAAGTTGCCACTATCAACGGACTGCAACGCCATATATTGCTTAGCGCCGTCAGTGCCAGTTCAAGGCTCGTACCGACACGCTTATTTTACCCCTTTTGTAAGATTCGGAAAACATGGAGACGCTTTCGCCAGATTGACTAACCCATTTAAGAATCCGGTAATAATGGCCGATGAAGGTGCCGTATTTTTTCCTAAGAGCCCAGAAGCGTTTGCGCGACCGTACTGGGGGCGCTGTGTCAACAATGTTTCCTTGTCAATACCTACCACTGTTGTCCAAGGATACGCAACATGGCTACCTATACGTGTTGATGTTCGAGGTGAGACATGACCAAGTTTATCGAGTGTCACATCAAGATATTGTCACCTGTTCACCTAGGATGCGATGAAGTCTACGATCCACTGAGCTTCCGTTTGGACGAAGAAAAAAAGACGCTGGTGGTTTTTTATTCTCTTACCTTTCTTTTTCAATTGCGGAAAGAAAGGTTAAAGGATTTTTCCACTATCTGCAAAAAAGGCACCCCTTCATCAATTCTGGAAATCTATAAATTCATTCGTAGAGAAAGCCCCGAGGGCAGGAGGGTCTCGGTGACAGAGGGCTTTGTAGAACACTATAATAAAACCCTATCCTTACCCACCGCTGACCAAAAAAAAATCCAGCAAGAACTTAACAACTTTATAATACAACGAACTGCGTTTCTACCCACTAGCAATAGGCCTTACATCCCAGGGTCTGCATTGAAAGGCTCCCTCAGAACAGCTTACCTTAATTTTCTATGTACGGACAAAAAAGATGAGCAGCTGAAAAATCGCAACGGAAAAGAGCTTGAAAAATTCCTAATGGGAGGCACTTTTAGCACTGATCCCTTCCGATTCGTGAAAGTATCAGACTTTCTGCCTGTGGGCGACGCGAAAACAAAGATCGTCTATGCTGTCAATGAAAAAAAGAGAATTTCTGAATTCGTGCCACGAGGACCGCACCAAATCCTCGAGGTCATCGAACCTGGTGCAGTGTTCCGGGGAACGATCACCATCGACAAGACCGATCCGGCGTTAGGAGTCAAAAATGTCGTCGAAACAAAGGTACTCTTGGAAAGCTTAAAGGTCTTTTTTGGAGAAGAACTTGAAAGAGAAAGTCAAGAACTGGCTCGGATAAAACGCGAGCATTCTGTAAAACCGTTGAAAAATGAAGACGTTCCAATGAGGATCGGTCGCCATTCCGGTGCAGAGAGTGTAACTATTGCTAGAGTTAGATCAATTCTGATACGAGGAGTCAAAGGTCAAACGCACAATGCCAAGGGAGCCACCACGTTTTGGCTGGCAGCTGACGCCCGAACAGCAAAACAGAGCAAATCTCTTAGCCCATTTGGCTGGGTCTCGCTGCACATGACGGACGAAGAAACTAAGCGTAGCTTTGAAAAGACTGAGTTGGAACTGCAGCGCCAAAAAGCCGTGGATGAAACTCCGCAACCAAGGCTCACTGCACCTAAGCAGGCTGAACCGAGCCGGCTTACTCCAGAAACTGAAGAATGGCCTGATGCTTACATCGAGTGGAATCCGGGCAGGAAAGAAATTACGGCCAGATATGGCCAAAAAAAGGCCTCGACTAATGATCTCGACCTCGTGACCGAAGGTTTACGTGACAGATTAAAGAAAAAGAAGGCCTTGAAGGCACTGGTCAAGGTTACCCACGAAGCTGGAGACTATTACAAGATTTTGTCTGTGGAGTCCGCCTCAGGCAAGGGTTGACCTAATGGGTAGGTCGTCCCGGCTGCTTATTCACGCGGTTTATCAGCCTACAACCAAATCAAAAAGTAGTACCGAGGAGGCCAATGGCTTCCTCGGCTCCAATAAACGATTTCAATTTTGCACGTAATGGGCACGGTTAGGCTGGGATCATAATATCGGCTGGGCTTCCACAGCGCATCTCTAAATCAATCGGGAATTGTGCGTATGGTCTGCTGGAACCTTGTCCCCAGCTCCAGTGAAAAGGGGTAATAAAGAAACATGAAAAATAGCGGGTGCTTCTTGGGTAAAAGTGCAAGACTCCGAAGATGGATACCCTGGTCTGTGGTGAGGTTAACGAGGGTCTGTCATTGCGAGGAAGCGTAAGAGCACTCGGCAATATTAGCCTTTGCGCAAGCAGGATTTAACTAATCGGTCGCGGGAAATCTCCCTATTACGGACCATTCATAACAGAATCTTAAATAAACACTATATTACCCATGCCAAAACAGCTTTCAAAAAATGTTTGTTCGTTATTTCTAGTCTTTAATCACGAGATTACACCTGTACAAGAGGCCGACGCCGCTACAACACTAGGTGTAAGACGCATCGTCAGGCTGCCTAAAGATCTACAGGAATTGTGGAGCGCCGTGCCACCTGACATTGACGAACTCACCCCTTACTTGTTGCCTATTAAATCTTGGCTTCTGGCAGAAGCTCGGCCTGATGATTTCGTCTTGGTACAGGGCGATTTTGGCGCAACTTATCTGATTGTAAAGTTCGCCCTCCAAAATGGATTAAGACCAGTCTATTCCACCACTGAACGGCAAGCAGAGGAAATCCGACAACCCGATGGTTCTATAACCCTAGTTCATCACTTTAGACACCACCGATTCCGACTATACGGGAGGTAACAATGGCCAGAGTTTTCATCTCGGTTCTCGGGACAGGTGACTATGTTCCGTGTAACTATCAATTTACCAAGGACGGAAAGATCGTACATGTGGTTCACAATGTTCGCTTCGTTCAGGAAGCGACGGTTTCCTTTTCGTGCAGAGACTGGACCGAAAATGATCGTATCCTGATCTTCACCACAGAGGCTAGCAAGAAAAAGAATTGGGAAAACAGACCCCAGGTAGATTTGCCAGGTGACAACATTGAGGGCTTAGCTGCGCGACTGGACGCGCTGTCATTACCGACCCTTGTTCAGAATGTGATGATCCCAGACGGTAAAAGCGAGGAGGAAATCAGGAGTATCTTCAAAACGCTCGTCGATTGCTTGACCGACGGCGACACTGTAGTCTTCGATATAACCCATTCATTCCGCTCTATACCTATGCTTGTCATGGTAGTTTTGAACTATGCTAAGGTAATGAAGAAGGTTTCCCTGTCCGGAATTTATTACGGAGCTCTCGAGGCATTAGGTACTCCTACAGAAGTGCAGCGGCTGATGCCAGAAAACAGAAATGTCCCGGTATTTGATTTGACCCCCTTCGATACTCTACTAGATTGGACGGTCGCTATTGATCGGTTTGTAAGCGCCGGCGATGCATCATCAGTCTCTAATTTGGCTAAGTCCATGGTAACAGACCGATTGCGGCAATCAAGAGGCTCTGACCATGACGCGAAAGTAGTATGTACAATTGCAGACAACATGAATGCCTTTACCAAAAACTTGTCTACCTGCAGGGGAAGAAGCATTAGTAAATGTGCTTCAAAATTGATTAGTAGTATTAGATCCGGTACAGCTATACTTAATGACATCGTTCCAGCGATTAGTCCTTTAATTAAGTCAGTCGAGCAATCACTGGCAAATTTTGTTGGGGATAAAATTAGAGACGGCATGGCTGCGGCAAGATGGTGCAGTGAACATAACTTGATACAACAAGGCTTCACTATCTTACAAGAGACACTTATATGTTATTTGGTGGACCAAGTTAAAGAGGATTTCGGCAGAAGGGAGAATCGCGAAATAGCTACTTCGAGTATAGAGATATTCAAAAGAAAAATACCTGAACACGCATGGCAGGGCGCAGCCGGAACCCATCCCGCAAAAACACGTAAGTATATAGAATTGTTTGACAAACGACCTGATTTAGCGTCTTTTGTCACTGGTGGAATATACGACAGGCTGAAAGACTATCGCAACGACATTAACCATGGAGGATACTTGAATAACTCACGGAAGGCGGAAAATTTCAGAGGTGTTTTGTCGGAAACTCTGGCTGAGGTGGAGAAATTTCTGGGATATGATGCTCACTGAAGACGGAATGGATGCACGGGAGATTAAATGCCAAAAAGGCCTCCCCGCATAGCAAAAAAATAAAGTATCGCGTGTTGGGGCTGTGCCCTGATGCTTAGATCTAGAACGCTACATACAGCAGGTTTTGCGCATGCTCCACCTGCTTTTTCTCGATTTATAGCACTCGACGGTCGTTGTGAAAAACAGGATTAGCAGAATCGACTGGTCAGTGACGATAAGGTTCAGAACATTAGTGACCAATATATGCAAGAATCATCTGTGTCATTAAGATCCAATGATTTTTCAGTCAGGGATTACATGCTTCGGTTCGGCTAGAAAAATCGTACTATGCTACATTACGAGGACAGTTTCGCAAAATACTTTATATACCGGTTCTCCAAATGCATCGCGAATTCTGACTGTGCTCTTGTCTGTCATTCCCACGAAAGTGGGAATCCAGGAAATGGCTCGTCGGTCGAGTCGAGGATGAGATTAGTTACTGCTGGTGATTGCCAGGAGGCGCAAACTGAATCGGCAATTTGGGCCTTCCCCTCATTCAAGCGGACTGACGAATCAATGTATACCACGCTAGAAAGCCAGTCGATTCCCACAGAAATTTAGAAAAGAGGTATAACAGGCAGTCATCTGGCACACTATTTCAGGATGGTTCGATAACATGGAACTCCAGGACATTGCACCCCAAGACGCCATCGAACAGGTGAAGGCAGCCATTGCTGCCGGTTTACATGACGAAGCTCTGTTATTGACTAAGAACCGTGACACCAAGAACATTAGCGATTCAGACTTGCACCTGGCATGGGCAGACATATGCGAAGAATTGAATCTGCTCGATGACTTAATAGGCGAGTTGAACATGGCCGTAAGGGATGGCCCTAATCGGGCTGATACCTATGAGAGATTGGCTGAAGCGTACTTGGATCATGGTCAACCTAACCGAGCAGCAAGGGTTTGGGCTGAATTGGTAAACAGAAAACCGGATGAAGTGCGCTACCACGAAGAGTTGGGAGCAGCCTATCGTGAGGCTGGTGAATTTGAGAAAGCTCGGAAAGCCTACGCAAACGCATTCGAAAAGACTGGAGATCCTCGTTTTAAAGGGTTTCTGAGAGACCTCGACTTTATCGCCGGGGCTGAAGAAACGGCTCCTCAGGTGGTTACCCCAGCGTTGGAGATCGTGCCTGAACGACACCATCTGGTCACATTTACTACCCTTTTTTCCAGTCGAGAAGGTGTATATGCAAGGCAGTGGGTCAGTCCAACCGGCGAATCTGGCTATACTCCTATCCAAGAGCCCTTGACGCTCCAGGTAGCCGAGAACCATATTCTGGGAAACTACACCATTGGGGTGTATCCCGTAAGGCTGGACAACACGGTGAGCTACATCGCATTCGACCTCGATATAGCAAAGTTTGCCGTGGCGCGCGCCATCAGCAGCGAACGGACTTGGAACATACTGATCAATCGAGTACACAAGATTGCATGTGAACTTGTAGATCTTGCAGCCGCTCATGAAGTCCCCATGTATATTGAAGATTCAGGATTCAAAGGGCGACACTGCTGGATCTTTCTGGAGACGCCAATCCCTGCCGGGGTTGCAAAAAAATTCGGCGACCTACTAAAAAATCAGCTCGGCACCACTCCCTCTGAAATCACCGTGGAAGTGTTCCCAAAACAGACTTCCGTGCGAAAGGGTGGACTCGGGAATTTGATTAAACTGCCATTAGGCATCCATAAAAGAACTGGGAGACGAGCTTTGTTCGTGAGGCCAAATGGGGCACCATTTGAGAATCAGCTTTCACTTCTAGATGAGGTCTCCAAGGCGCCGAGAAGACTGATTTACGCCTATATCCAAAGAATGATGTCTGCTCCTGCTGCGGCCATAACACGCTCTCAAGGCGAATCAGCCCCGCCATTTCAACCAGGCGAAGAAGTAGTACCAGCGCCTCCCCCAACTCCTGGTGCTGAAGAACCTAGGTTTGCCCCCCCTTACGATGTGGACACAGATCCTGAGTTTCAGACGCTCATGCTGAAATGTCCTGTTTTGAAATCCATAGTGGATAAGGTTAACCGGACGGGTGGCATATCCAAAGAAGAAAGCCTAGTTATTATTCATTCGCTCGGTCACTTGAGTCACGGTCCCGAAGCAGTAAACACTATTTTTCAGAGGTGCACGAATGCGGATCCCGCTCTTTTCCTAAAATCCAGACTCAAAGGCAACCCCATAAGCTGTCCAAAGATACGTGGAAGAATCCCCTCAATAACCTCAGCGGTTGCCTGTAACTGTTCCTTTGATCTGGCAGTAAACCTCTATCCTTCCCCACTCATCCATGTGCGGGCATTTGCAGGATCAGAGACTCCGAGCCCACTCGGTATCACCATAGACTCCATTCAGTTTAATAATCTCGTGCAGGACTACATAAAGTTAAAAAAACAATTGCGTGAAACCCGACTCTTGCTAAACCGCTATGAAGAACGTTTAAACTCCTTTTTTGAAGAAGCATCAGTCGATTCTGTTCAGACTCCATTGGGAGAGCTTAAAAGAACTAAAAAAGAGGATGGCACAGCCTCCTTCACATTGGAGATTTAACACAAAGGAATAGGTGCCGAGCTGGATAGTGGCGATCCTTTATATCACAGATCAAGGTGCTACTTTGACCAAAAGCGGTAATCAACTGGTCGTAACGAAAAAAGGAAAGACCATTCAATCTGTCCACGCATTTAAGGTGCAGCAAGTGGCCATCATGGGAAACATTAGCTTGACCCCAAGCGCAATCTCGTTTTTGCTCCAAGAAGGTATCGACACAGTATTTCTGTCGTACCACGGCAAGTACAAAGGCCGGCTGGTGTCTCAACACGGAAAGAATGTTGAACTGAGAAGAAAACAGTTCCAGCGTATCGATGATCAAAATTTTCGTCTAGCAGCTGCAAAGGAGTTTGTCAGAGGAAAGCTTGTCAATTGTCGTGTGATCTTACGGAGACAAAATCAAACAGCGCACGATCCAGAAGTAATCGCAGCCTTAACCCGTATCAGGCGTTTCATCAAACAGTTGCAGGAATGTGATTCACACGACGGACTTATGGGCATCGAGGGGATCAGCGCTGCCACGTATTTTGGTTGCCTCGGTAAATTTGTGCGCGCAGCAGACATTACCTTTGACGGAAGGAACCGCAGGCCTCCGAGGGATCCAGTCAACGTTCTGCTCAGCCTCGGCTACACCTTACTAGCAAATGCAATACACACCCAAGTCAACATTGTAGGGCTAGATCCCTATCTGGGTTGCCTCCACTCAACAGAATATGGAAGACCCTCTCTTGTCCTGGACCTCATGGAGGAATTTAGACCAGTGCTGGTAGATTCCTTGGTCCTTTACGTCATAAACAGGGGTATAATTCAGACTAAGCACTTCTTTCGCCCAGAAGATAGAGAACCGGCGGCGTTTGACTTTGCTGAGACTGAACCTATTAAAGAAGAATACCCCATCATCTTGACCCATGAAGGCATGAAACGATTCGTTGCATCTTTCGAAGAGCGCTTGAATACAAGGATTCTCTATGAACCATCAGGCAAACGCTTAACTTATCGAGGGGTATTATTGGAACAAGTGAGAAGATTCGCAAGTTTCCTCACGGAAGATTTGCCATACCGGGCTTTTGTCATGCGTTAGGGGGCACAATGTTTGTGGTTGTTGCCTACGACATCGTTGACGATCGAAAACGCCTACGTGTCGCCAAGTTAATGAAGCAATACGGTGTGCGAGTTCAAAAAAGCGTCTTTGAATGCATCTTGGATGACCGTCGCTACCTGCGTATGAAGGAACAAATAGAAAAACTTATTGATTGGGAAGAGGATGGTGTTAGATACTACACCTTGTGCATGGGGTGCGTAAAAAACATCGAGACTAGTGGAATTGGGGTTGTAATGGAAGACGACGAAGTGATACTAGTATGAGAGATGAGGTGGGAGATTTTGCGAGGCACAGCGCGTTTTTTCAACTTATGCACAACCTATTGAAAATACTATGGGCAAAAATTTTATGCCTCGTTTTTATAACGCATTAATATTAGGAGATAAACTATGTTGTTGACCAGATCAGTAGAGATCATAAATCTGCGGTTACTGGGATCCCCCGAATCGTGGCCAAAAACAACAAAAATGATGACACGTTATCCAGTATACTGTCGGAGAAAGTGACCTGATTAGAAGGGATTGCGACTCAAAACCCGTCATCGCTTCTTTTATTTTTTCTATTGTCAGTC
>FWPV01001970.1_pt1 | contig 52561 bp, 60 predicted proteins | sample 2228371 | NCBI WGS metagenome assembly FWPV01 (sample SAMEA103939776, study PRJEB20133) | metagenome
TACATTATATAGAATTATTATTAGGGAAAGGAGGATTCAGGATCCACCTTATATAACGGCAAAAAATGTCTTGACAACTTTGACCACCATATTCCGATCTGGTTCATTCGTAAAAAAGGTTAAATCATTGTGATAAACCACTGTACTGCACATCCTTCAAAAGCATATTATTTATATTAATTTATCATATTAAGTTTAATACAATTTTTTACATAATTCAATCTATCACAAACAAAAATGCTTATGTAGTTCATTCTGAAAATTCGTATAAACTGTTACATTTTTGCAAGGTGATATCTATATTCAAACTGTAAAGAAACTCCTTTTATCCGGCTTCAGGGTAAATGGCTTGAAGGTGCATGGTTTAAAATTGGAGATAAAGTAGAGGTAATTGAGAAGCCGGAAAAACTGGTAATTAGGGTTGTGAAAGACGAAAAAACAAAACAGATAGATTCATAAATTCCTATGGTTCTTTTCAACTATATCTTTTAAGTTTTCAACCGTAATATTTGCTTTATGCAACATGGAATGGCAATTCGGACATATAGGTATTAAATCATTAACAGGGTCAACTATATATTCTTTACTTATCTCGTTTAATGGTTTGATATGATGAACTTCGATGTACCCAATCCCAATATCGCCATAAAACTCTTCAAAGTCAAATCCACACACACAGCATTTATAACCATATTTTTGTAGGCACAACTGTCTTGCTTTTTGATTACGTTCATATGCATTCACGGTAATTTTCTTTTTTGCGCCTTCAAACAAATCCTTTAATTTTTCTTCAGGTATTTCCTCTGCTATTAAAACATTTTCCTCAAACTCTTTTAGAGATTTATTTGCATTCAGCAGTATTTCAAGAGCTTCCTTTAATTCCGGACGTAGTTGCCAATAGTATTGCCCTTTTACTTCAGCATCTTCACCCCAAAACGGAATATGCCAATAACGTACAGTTCCGTCTTCCCTCATCGGAAATTTAACACTTGGCAGCTTGTTAATTATTCTTTTCCCCAGTCTGCCGATTTGAAGATTCAAAACTGGATGGCCTGAAACGCCAAGAATCGCAGCAAGTACCGAAGCTTTTTCACGGCAGTCTCTGCAATTGTAAAGTGTTTTCATAAGAGCAATATCTTCATCTTTGAAAACACTTCTGTCCTGTAAAAGTTCAAGCCATTGCCGAGTTGAAATTTCAAGGTTTTCTCTATAAGTTTCCATTTATCAATCACCTTAATACATTAAATGATTAAAAGCTTTGTTATAACAAAACGAACCTTTTCTTTATGCCATAAATACATTTTCATTATGCCATCTCAAGAATTGCGCGGATGGTCTTTCCTGAACTTTATCCGGCAATATAGCTAATTCCTTACCATGAAAAGCATAGTATTCCTTTCCGTTACCGTAATCTTCTTTTATACGTTTACTTACCTCTATATGCAGGTCTTCGGTAACTGTAATGTATCCTCTATCAAACAGAGTATGCAAATCCTTTCTCAGTAATAGCCCATTACTCGTTTCATGGGTGCCTTCTTGGGAATATGGTTTGATATGAGCAGCTTCCAGCACAGGTAACGTCTTTTCTCCGGTTATTGCACATCTTCGTTGATATGCTTCAGTAACCAATACTCTAAAAGCGCCCTGTCCAAGACGAGGCTTTATTATTTGCTCTGATCCATATCTTGCATTTGCCTCACAAATTTTTAATTCATCAGAGCCTGTAGTAATATTATTGTTTTGAAGCTTCTCCTCAACCTGTTTGAGCAGTCTTCTACCAATTAAGTCCTCAGTGCTATAAGTTTTTCCCTGGACAATACTTGGCTTCCAATCCTCTGGAGCAGGTATCCAATCAGAACGTTTGAAGAAAAAGGGAGTGGTCAATACAATGCAGCCAATTTGCGGGTCTGGCTCAGTATTTCGGTCGGTATGGCGGTACTTATATATAGCTTGACGAAAGGAATAATAATCAACTGTACCATTTTTGTTCTCAAATGCTTCCCAAGCCAAGGAAACAGGCAGAAACGAATGACGCACAAAGAACCCACCACCAGCAATAAAGTTTAGTGGACTATGTAATTTAAACAAAAAGAGTTCATTTGGTTCAAGTGCTTTAAACACCTGTTTCCCACCTGGTTGCCAAAAATTCACTTCATCCGGCTGAATGTTTGATAAATAGTTGTACCAGTCTATATCTGTGACCCCAACATATATTTTCATTGTATCACCTAATACTAGAAGGTTTGTCAATGATATTTTACCACTCTTACTTTTATTTGAAAAGATAGACAATGATACTCAATAATTTAATTCCTTCAGCCAAATGCAAATTTAAATCATGTTCTCCTACTTTAAGGTATATGCATTTTTGAATGTATTAAAACATACTCATACTACTCAAACCCTGCTGTATGAACGCTTTACCTCCTATATAGCACTGTTATCGTCTCCACATGGCACGAGTTGATGGAATTGATGTCTGTTGTCCACTTTAGAAACCATCTGTACGTGGGAACATGTCAATCGGTTTTGGACTGATTTCTATAAAATCGTCGTTCGTGGGAATACATCAATCAATTTAATGCAATTAATATTTACTATAATATCTGTTTCCTATGTAGTAAGGCAAACCTTTTTTGATTCATTTATAGTATAAGTACTTCTATTATTCATTTATCACTTCCATTGTGGCATCTTTTAGTCTGCAGTATAGATTATCATCCCCGTCTTCTCTATATGTTTCAAAGGTACCTTGTACCACAATTTTCGTATTTTCTTTCGGATATTCGTCTGGATAAACATGGCTACCATCTCCCCAAACAAACTCCATTCCTTGGGCACAACAGGCCAGTGCATCCTGTATAATGCAGTAATGGTAATACTTCCCCGCAGGCTCATAATAGACCGCATAATACATACCCTCCATACGAAAGGTTTTTCCAATGTAAGCATCAGGATCTACCATCATCTGGTACACAATTGCATACACCATATCACTGCTCATATTTGTAAGGTCGTAGTCAATTATAACTGAATCATTCCCACTTTTTTCAGAAATGCAATCCCGTTCTTCCGAACCGCCCTCCGGTTTGGTTGATGCATCCTTTTCAGAATCAGAAGAATTATTTTCTGATTCTGTCTTGTCGATCTGCTCGCTAATTACTTTATCCACATTATTGCCGTTGCCAACTCGGTTAGCGACGTTCCCGTCATTGCCACAACCGGTTACTGTTAATAGTAGTAATAATACAATCATTATCTTTACAATATGTTTCATTAAGCAAACCGCCTCCTTAATACCTTTCCAATTATGCAAGCTATAATAAACGCCACTATATTAACAGCCACAATTGTTGAACCGACTGGCGTTCCTCCAAGAATAGAAACAAGTATGCCGGTTAGTGCACAAAATACAGACAATATTGAGGAGCAAACCGTAACACCCTTGAAACTCTTAAAAATTCTCATAGCTGACAATGCCGGGAAAATAACCAAAGCAGAAACCAGAAGGGAACCCACTAGATTCATGGCAAGTACAACAATAACAGCAACAATTACAGCAATTAACAAGTTGTATAATCCCACTTTTGTCCCTATCGACTGTGCAAAGCTCTCGTCAAAGGTTACAGCAAAAATTTTATTGTAGAATAAGATGAATATTGATACAACGACCACCGATAGCACCACACTTAGCCACACCTCAGTCTGTGTCAATGTCAGGATTGAGGTAGAACCAAACAGGATGGTGCACACATCACCGGTCAAGTTTGATGAGGCGGAAAATAAGTTCATCAGCAGATACCCAATGGCAAGCGCACCGACCGAAAGCATGGCTAATGTCGCATCGCCTTTAATTCTAGTGTTTTGTCCTGTCCGCAAAAGCAGTATTGCACAGACAACAGTAATCGTTAAAATCAATGGCATGTTGTTCGTGACTTTAAAAACTGTTGCAATTGCCATAGCTCCAAACGCCACATGAGAAAGCCCATCCCCGATGAAAGAAAAACGTTTGAGCACTAGCGTTACGCCAAACAAGGATGAGCAAAGGGCTATTAATACCCCTACAATGAGTGCATAGCGGACAAAGGGGTAATGCATGTACAGTGAGAGTTTATTAATCATTGCACTCATGATTCCCCACCTCCTGTTATACTGGCGAACATATGCCAAATCCCACTTTCCACATATTCTTGTTTTGTACCAAAAAATATCGTTTTGCCAATATGCAAAATATGGCTAGCATGTTCAACTGCTGTGGTTATATCGTGGGAGATCATTATAATTGTGGTATTGTTAAAGTGGTTAAGTTCGTCAATCAAGCGATATAATTCTGCAGTCACTTTAGCATCAAGCCCAGCAAACGGCTCATCAAGAAGCAATATTTTTTGAGTAGCACACAAGGCACGGGCCAGCAAGACACGTTGTTGCTGACCTCCGGAAAGTTCACGATAACATCGTTTTGATAAATCACCAATTCCCATCCTTTCCATCATTTCATCCGCAAGCTGCTTTTCCTTCCTGCTGTAAAATGGTCGAAAACCGCATCTTCCCTGACATCCCGAGATAACGACTTCCCGGACGGAAGCCGGGAAGTCTCGTTGTACTATGGTTTGCTGCGGCAGGTAGCCTATCTCATTGGGGCTAAGCCCGTCACCTATTATAACCTTACCGCAGATAGGTGCCTGTAATCCGAGAATTGTTTTCATGAGAGTGCTTTTACCAGAACCATTTTCCCCTACAATGCAAAGGTAATCACCTGCATCGACCGAGAAACTAAGGCCGTGCAAAATAGTTTTTGCATCATATCCAATGGATAGATTTTCACAAACAAGCTGTGACAATTGTGACTCCTCCTTATTTTAATGCGTCTTTCAGCACTTCCAGATTTTGTTCCATAACAGAAAGATATGTTGTTCCGTTTTTCACATCATTAGAGGTTATTGATTGCAGGGAGTTCATAGTAAGTACCTGTTGATTTTTACTTTTTGTATTTGAAATTATGGTTTCCGCAATATTATGCTTTGTTCCCTCGATTGTCAGAACGCAAGTCAGTCCTAACTCATCTACTTTGTTTGAAAGAAAGGTGATTGTTTCAAAGCTGGCCTCAGTTTCTGCGGAGCAACCGGAAAACGCCGCATAATAATCGAGGTTATAATCGTCTACGAGATAACGAAACGGGAAGCGATCACCAAACAACAAGGTTTTATTTAACGAATTATCAACCACTTCTTGATATTTAACATCAAGATCAGAAAGCTTTTCAATATATACCGACAAATTTGTCAGGTACTCATCTTTATGCTCGGGATCTATTTCACACAATTTATTAGCAATCTCCTGGCAAAAAAACTTAGCATTCTTTAGAGAGAGCCATACATGCTCATCAAGATGACTGTGTTCAGATTCGTCTTCGTGGTCATGTTCCGATTCATCTTCATGATCATGCTCTGATTTTTGCATACCCTCAACCATTTCCTCTTCTTTTGCAGAATCACCCATCAATTCCATCATATTGATAACCACCATATCCTTGTTAACCGCATTTTTTAAAGCATCTTCTACCCAGCCGTCAGATTCGCCTCCCACATAGATAAACATATCGCAGGTGGAAATTTTGATAAGATCGTCTGCGGTTGGCTGATAACTGTGAAGATCCACGCCATTGTCAAGAAGCATAGTGAGCTCCGCATTGTTGGCAACATCACCCATAATTTGTCTAACCCAATCATAAGCTGGGAAAATTGTTGTTACGATTTGAAACTTCTCGCTTTGCTCGCTTTGTTTGTTTGCGTTGATGTGGCAGCCAGTCAAAGTAAAAACAACCATTACTGCAGTTATAAAGAAATAAATATATTTTTTCATATATTAAAACCTCCATATTTTCTATTTTAGGGTATAAAAATATAAGGAAACACAAGCGTTCATTTATAAAAGTGCATAAAAATACCGCATTCATTAATGAACACAACATTCCCTTTCGGAGGTTTTTCAATTATTCAGCCGGACTTTTAGTGTAACGAGAGTGAATAAAACCACATATGGTGCAGATAGATTAAAGCAAAACGAAATGGATATGCAAAGTACAAATGCAAGTACACTTGCTACTATTGCTGTGGAAAGCTGTTTAAGTGAATTTTCAACAGCCGCTAAATGAATGCATGTCGCACAAGTTCCATTAGGCCCTTCATGGTCATGCTCGTGATTTGCGTGTGTTAATACAAATGCTGCTGATAGGAAGAACGTAACAATGAAGTACACACAAATTATCAGGGCTATATTCTTTATCATCGAACGTTTAGCACTTGAGTTGCATGATCTGTAATTGATGCACCACATCGCAGTTCCTCCTTTCCATTTCTATAATTCCTTTAAATGTATGTATTCTGCAATTACTTTCTATTCAAGTCCATCCTGTACAAACATAGTATTCCTCAATAATTATTTATCGTAATCCATACAATTCGAGCATTTCCCATAAAATACCGTTTTCATGGGATTTATCCGAAAAGCATATTTCTCATACAGATGTTCTGGCAAACTATCCACAGCATCACATTGTATGTGCAGAATTGCACCACATCTTTCACATTTCAAGTGAGTTTGATTTAATTTATTCCCCTCTGAAAGATATTGATAGCAAGCACCCGAGACTCCATCCAATGTATATTTATTCACCTTTCCATTTTGCACTAATGTATCAAGATGTCGATAAATCGTCGCAAGACCGATAGGGAACCCTTCGCGCTTAAAATATGAAGCAATTTGAGCAGCAGTGGTGTGTTTACCTTTCAGTGAAATAAGATATGAAATAATCGCTTCACTTTGCTTTGTATTATATTTTGAAGGTCGTTTCATCATCATATCTCCTAATTTGATAATCGTTTTTATATTAGCATACTGCATCTAAAATGTCAATTTAAAAACAATTATCAAATTCGTCAAATTTGTATCTGTGTTTTATTTTAAATGTAATCCTTTATTAACATAATCAAGTAAATTATGATATAATTTAAGAGAAGATAACGAGAAAAATGGCTGTGGATAATCTGTGCCTGACGAGACAACATTATGCAATCTCAGACATCTGCTTGAAGAAAACAGAATAAGCAAGCGCTTCTTCGATGCTATAAACCGCGTTATGTCTGCAACCGGACTTATAATGAAGGGCGGAACGCTCGTGGACACCACTATCATCAACGCTCCCAATTCAACCAAAAACGCTCAGAAAAAGCGGGATCCGAAAATGCACCAAACCAAAAAGGAAATGAATGGAAGTAACATCGGCAAATGTCCATAACATTGCTGTGGCATTGAACCTGATTCGTGATGACGACGATGTCGTTTATGGCGATTCCGGTTATCTTGGCATTGAGGAACGGACCGAAATCGTGAAAGATCAGCATTTGTCCAAAATTAAGTACCGCATAAACCGCCATCCGCACAGTCTTCCAAAAACTTCAAACAAAATGATTGACTGAGCATGTTATATTGAGAATCGCAAATCATCTGTCCGTTGCAAGGTAGAGCATGTTTTCAGGATTATATAATGTCAATTTGGATACAGGAAAACGGTATACAGAGATGAAAATTTGAAAAAAGAAAAAAAGAAAAAAAAAAAATAAAAAAAAAAAAAAAAAAACGAGAACAGGCTGTATGCTTTATTTGCGTGAGCAAATCTTTATATGCTTGTCAGTAGGAAGGAAACTTTCAACAGTTTCAACAGTCTGAATAAGGGGGGCAGTATGCCCTTTTTAAGAAAATCGGCTCAGATTTAAGTCGATATAAGGCCTAACAAGGCTTAAATATGTATAAAATCAACATTTTTACGCATAAAAATGCACAAATTTAATAGGTGCTTTTTAAAGGCGAAAAAATGGCGTGTTATTCAGAGGTTCTCTAGTATCTAAATCACAAATCCACCATTTGGGCTAATTATTTGTCCCGTTATAAAATCTGTCTTATTTGATGCAAGAAACAAAACCACTTCGGCTATATCTCTGGGTGTACCTAATACCCTTAATGGTGTGTCGCTTTTTAATTCTTCTATTATTGATGCATTTAAACGTGTAATCATATCTGTTTTAATTATGCCTGGAGCAACACAATTTACCTGAATATTTGAGGGTCCTACTTCTTTTGCCAATGCTTTGGTAAATCCTATAACAGCGGCCTTGGATGCAGAATAGTGTACTTCACACGAAGAACCTGTTAATCCCCATATTGACGAAATATTTATTATTTTTCCCCGCTTATTATTTATCATCTTTGGTAATACAGCTTGGCAGCAATTAAACATCCCTTTAATATTAACATTAAACATCCAATCCCAATCATCCTCAGATATATCAGTAAATAGTTTTTGTTGTGCAACTCCGGCATTATTTACTAGAACATCAATATCGCCGAAACGATTATATATTATATTAATCATACTATCGACCTGAATTCTGTTACCTACATCCCCCTTTACTTTAATAACACTATATCCTTCATCACGCAGCTGAAGATACAATTTTTCTGACTCTTCTTCACTTTTGAAATAATTAATTGCAACATTATAATTATCAGCAGCAAAGAGTTTTGCTATTTCCCTTCCAATTCCCCTTGAAGCCCCTGTAATTAAAACAGTTTTATTCATAGATAATCCTTTTCCCCTCCCGTACTATAACACTGCAAATTATGCTCTGTTTTACCATTAGGCACATCTTTATCCAAAGATACTAAACTATCATGTACCATTGATTATTATACAATTATAGCATATAATTATAGAAAAAAACTATGGCAAGGTGATGCTATGACACTCCAGCAACTAAAATATATTATTAAAATCGTCGAATGTGGTTCAATTACCGAAGCCGCCAAACAACTATTTATTACACAGCCTAGTCTTTCAGCGGCTGTTAAAGATCTTGAAAAAGAACTTGGGATAGAGATATTTTACCGCACAGCAAAAGGAATTTCTTTGTCAGATGATGGCATTGAATTCCTCTCTTATGCGCGCCAGATTATAGAGCAGACGGATCTTTTGGAACAGCGATATATGGGGAAGAAACCTTCGAAAAAACTTTGCTCAATATCTACCCAGCATTATGCTTTTGCTGTCAACGCTTTTGTTGAATTGCTTTTGGATTTGGATATTGATGAATATGAATTTACCCTTCGTGAGACAAGGACGTACGAAATTATTGAAGATGTGAAAAATCTACGAAGCGAGCTCGGAATTATATATTTAAGTAATTTTAATGAGAAAGTCCTTAATAAAATACTAAAGGAGAACCACTTGGTATTTAATCTTCTTTTTGAAGCTGATCCTCACGTTTTTATCAGCTCGAATCATCCTCTCGCCAAAAATGAAACAGTTACTCTGGAAGACTTAAATAATTACCCGTTTCTTGCTTTCGAACAAGGAACCTATAATTCTTTTTATTTTTCAGAAGAACTCCTTAGTACTATTCCCAGAAAGAAAACAATTTATGTCAGCGACCGTGCCACTCTTTTCAACTTACTGATAGGGTTAAACGGATACACTATCTGCTCAGGTGTTTTGAGCAGGGATCTCAACGGGAATGATATTATTTCCGTGCCACTTATAACAGATGAACGAATGCGTATTGGCTGGATTGCAAACGAAAAGACTTATCTCAGTCCATTGGCCATTGAGTATATTTCAAAATTAAAAAAGTGGATTTGTGAATATGGATATAGTATAGAGTCAATATAAATGCCTCCGCTTCCAATTAAGCAGAGGCATCATTCATGCAACAAGCAACGTATTTATTGCTTCATATATTCTATGAGCAATGTATGGATTGTTCATTGTGTATAGGTGTATTCCATCGACTCCCTGTGCTATCAAATCAATTATCTGGTCAACAGCATAGGCAATTCCGGCATCTCTTAAGGCTTCCGGATTGTTCTCATATCTATTCATAATAGCGAGGAATTTTTTAGGGAGGTTTACTCTGCAAAGGGTAACTATTCTTTCAATCTGCTTCTTGTTCACAACGGGCATAATACCCGCCTCAATAGGAATGTTGATACCTGCAATAGCAGCTCGTTCCCTGAATGAATAAAAACAATTATTATCAAAGAACAACTGTGTTATCAGTTGATTTGCGCCTGCATCCACTTTGCGTTTTAGATTGCGGATATCATCAATTATTGAAGGACTTTCAAAATGGCCTTCCGGATAACAAGCCGCTATTATATTAAAATCTCCATGTTCTTTTATAAATGAAATCAAGTCGCTAGCAAATTTAAAATCATTCTTCGGACTAAAACTAGGATTAACATCCCCTCTCAGTGCGAGAATATTCTCAATTCCAGCACTTCTTAAGTCTTCCAGGATTTTTAGCACTTCAACTTTTGTATGGTTTATGGAAGGAAGATGGGCAACACTTTCGATACCATAATTATTTTTAATGGCAGAGGCTATTTTAAATGTATCGGCGTTGCTCTCGCTTCCTCCCGCACTATATGTAACGCTAATAAAATCTGGGTTAAGGCCTTTCAATTTTTCAATCGTATCATAAATTATACTGACAGAGTCTATTCTTCTAGGAGGAAATACTTCAAACGAAAAAACCTTTTTCATTTGAAACAATTCACATATTTTCATACTGACAAACTCCTTCTAATTTCTTTTGCTGCAATAACCAAATTTTCAAGACTGGCAACAGTTTCTGCTTTTTCCCTTGTCTTAAGCCCGCAGTCAGGATTAACCCACAGCTTCTCCTTAGGTATTTTTTCAAGCATTTTAATCAGTGCTTTCTTAATTTCCTGAACAGCAGGGATTCTTGGTGAATGGATATCATAAACACCAGGTCCTACTTGCGTCTTAAATCCGCATTCGCTCAGCGTGTCAACGATACTCAAATCCGAACGTGCTGCTTCAAAAGTAATTACATCTGCGTCCATATTCTCGATATCCTTTATAATATCCGCGAATTCACTGTAACACATATGAGTGTGTATTTGTGTTTCAGGTTTTACACCGCTATGAACAAGCCTGAAAGCAGGAATTGCCCAATCAAGATATTCACTGTGCCAATCGCTTTTTCTTAGAGGCAGTTTTTCCCTGAGAGCAGCTTCGTCAATTTGAATAATTTTTATCCCGTTTGCTTCAAGCTCAAGAACTTCATCCCTAATAGCAAGAGCAATCTGGAATGCACAATCCTTCAGTGAAATGTCTTCCCGGGGAAAGGACCAGTTTAAAATTGTTACCGGACCGGTTAGCATCCCTTTTACGCATTTTGATGTAAGTGACTGTGCATACAAAGAATAATCAACAGTTATTGGTTTCGAGCGGGAAATATCGCCCCATATTATGGGAGGTTTCACACATCTTGTACCATAAGACTGTACCCACCCCTTTTCCGTAATCAAAAAACCATCAAGGTTTTCACCAAAATACTCAACCATGTCGTTTCGCTCAAATTCCCCATGAACCAGCACGTCAAGACCTATTTTTTCTTGCAGGGCAATCCATTCAGCAATTTTTTCCTTGATAAACGCTACATATTGTTCAAATGTAATCTTCCCTTTTTTATAATTGGAACGGTTCTCTTTCACTTCTGCTGTCTGCGGAAGCGAACCAATTGTAGTTGTGGGAAGTAGTGGTAAATTGAATACTGCTTTTTGGATTTTTTCGCGTTCCCCAGAATCAGGATACCGGATAAAATCATCTTTTGATAGACCGAAAACAGCTGACTGAACAGCTGTATTTTCACAATTCCTTGGTAAATTAAAAAGCTTTTGATTATCAACATATTCCACAGTTGAAGCAGGATCGCTGCATGATAGTATTTTTTTCAGTTCTGACAATTCCATTAACTTTTCCTCAGCAAAAGCAAGATATTTTTTATAATCCTGAGAAAGGCTGCTCTCATTTTTTAGAGTATATGGGACATGAATAAGAGAACAGGATGTACTTAATACAATCTCCTTGCAGTATTCACCCAATTCTCTGATCAAGTTCACAGTATTAGAATAGTTGTTTCGCCAAATGTTCTTTCCATTGACAACGCCTGCAAAAAGCGTTTTATCCTCCGGAAATCCGAATCTCCTCACAAGTTCCAACGTCTTTTTCCCTTCGACAAAATCAAGACCGATTCCGTCAAACGGCATAGCAACAACTCTATTATAACAATCTCTTATATCACCAAAATAAGTTTGCAAGAGCACCTTCGTATTTTTCTTTTCTGAAAGAATTCTCTCGTAAATTTTGCTAAAAAGAACTATATCCTCTTCAGATAAATCCATACAAAGGGCTGGCTCGTCAAACTGAACCCACCTGGCACCCAAAACACTAAATTTATTTAGAATATCTGAATATGAACGAACAACATCAGTTATGGAATCCTCAACCGTTCTTTTACCTGCAAATTTAACAAGCTTTAAAAAGGTGAAAGCTCCAATAATAGCACTCTTTGTTTCAATTCCGCAATTTTTTGCTTCCACATACTCATCAAATGGCTTTGTCCCTACAAGTAAAAATTCGGTATCGTCATCAATTTCAGGCACTATATAATGGTAATTTGTATTAAACCATTTTTTCATGGGCAAAGCCTTTACATCACCCTTATCTCCCTGATAGCCTCTCGCCATAGCAAAATACTCGTCTAAGGCATCCAATTTGAGTTGCCTGTATCGATTTGGGACGATATTCAATAAAACGGCAGTATCCAATAGATTATCATAAAATGAGAAATCATTTGAAGTTATAAAATCAATTCCGTTGTTTTTTTGAGCTTTCCAATGTTCTTCTCTCAACTTAGAGGCTATAGCCTGCAGTTCTTCTTTCGTCAGTTCTTTTCTTAAATATTTCTCTACCGCAAATTTTAACTCTCTTAAAGTTCCAATTCTTGGGTAACCTATAACAGATGTTTTCATAACTTTCTTCCTTTCATCTTAGTCTACTTAAAAAATATTATCACAAAAATCGTAGTCATAAGTAATATCTAATATTTATTCTTTGTCATAGTTTACAACTATGGATGCACATTAATTTCTAACCCCGACTTAAACTCTACCATTAACCTGTCATCATATACAATCGCTTTTTCAACTAGTTTTCTGACCAGTTTATCATCGAACTCCGTAATATCACCGGTTTGCGTGTTAAGGAAGTCCGTCATTTCAGCAATCCGATCCCTCTTATCTTGGCGAAGAGCGTTTCTTGAAAGTGTTTCTTGCCTTAAGTCCCGTAAGCGGTAAATTTCGTTGACAATATTATCGTATGCTTCCTTTGAATTTGCTTTTTGGATCAACTCGGTTTGGAGTTCTTCCAGCCTTTTATCAATGTCTGCTGTACTTTCATCCAAATCAGCGCTTAATACGGTTTCAATATTCTTTTTCAGTATAGCCAGAAAAGAGTTTTTTCCGCTGACTGCTACATTGATGGCCTCTACAATTTTCTCTTTAAGCGTATCTTCAAGTATAGTGGAAGCGGTACAAAACAAACCGGTGTTTTCCAATCGGCTGACGCATCTCCATACAATTGATTTCTTTCCCCGGTTATTCCAATGAACCCTGCGAAATATTTCATGACAGTTGCCGCAAAAGACCATCTGTGATAAAGGATGATTATTGCTATAGTTTCTCTTCTTTCCGTTCTTACTTATATGCACACATCTTCTTTTGACAAGCTGTTCCTGAACCTGCATATAAATTTCACGCGGGATTATGGGCTCATGGCTGTTTTCTACATAGTATTGTGGAACTATACCGTTATTGGGCACCCTTTTCTTCGATAAAAAATCTACCGTATAGGTTTTCTGCAGCAGCGCATCACCGATATATTTTTCATTTCTTAAAATCTTATTGATGGTGCTGGTATGCCATCTGGGATTGCCTGCACCTGTCAGAATTCCGTCAGCTTCCAAACCTCTTGCTATCTGCAGCATACTGGAACCTTCAAGGTATTCTCTGTAAATGCGTTTGACGATCTCCGCTTCTTCAGGTACGATAACTAAGTTGCCATCCTTATCCTTTGTATAGCCAAGAAACCGGTTGTGATTGATATGGATTTTTCCTTGCTGATATCGGTACTGAATACCCAGTTTTACATTCTGGCTTAACGATTGGCTTTCTTGCTGTGCCAAAGATGCCATAATGGTCAACAGGATTTCTCCTTTGGAATCCAATGTGTTTATATTTTCCTTTTCAAAGTAAACCGGAATATTTTTTTCTTTAAGTTGCCTTATGTACTTTAGGCAGTCCAGCGTATTTCTTGCAAACCGGCTGATAGATTTTGTAATTATCATATCGATTTTGCCCTGCATGCATTCTTCTATCATCCGGTTAAATTCTTCACGCTTTTTTGTGTTAGTTCCGGTAATACCTTCATCTGCAAATATGCCTGCCAACTCCCATTCGGGATTGCTTTTGATATAGTTTGTGTAGTGCTCAATTTGCGCTTCATAACTGGTTGCCTGCTCCTCGCTGTCCGTAGAAACACGGCAGTAAGCTGCTACCCGAAGCTTAGGCGTTTCTTCAGCCTTTGCACTATTCCCAATTCGCTTACGGGCGGGAATTACCGTAACATTCCTGGTTGTCATCTAAAATCACCTCGCTCTTAATAAGACTATAAGCATACTCTGCCTGCTGAAACGGATCATCGTATAGATTATCCGGCATTGAAGCATGAAACTTAAAATTCAGGCATTTCTTTTCATTTCCTTTATGTTCATAAATCCTGCCAAGCGCCTCAGCTCGCCTGTGTCTTTCCAGTTGTGCTTTTTCGAATGTGTCCTTGCTGATAATTGGCGGATAGAATTTGTCTTCAACATACCGTTTATCTGAAAGCATTTTTGCAACAGATGCGTGGTAACGCTTAATACCCGCTTTTTGTGCCGCTTCGCTTAAAGAAAGCCCGGAAAGATAAACCTCAAATAGCTTCTTAATTTTAACTGCTTCCTCTTGGTTAACTACAGCCCTGCCGTTTTGAATGGTATACCCAAAAGGTATATGGCTCATAATTTCATCAACCTTTCCCTTAATTTCAACCCGCATTTCATTTTGAAACCTATTTCCTCCTGTGAAAATACTATGATTTCTTCAATAAAATCCTCAAATATTTCACTATCAAATGCATCAATCTGCTTTTCAGCTTTCGTTGTAAATTTAAGAAGCTTTTCAACCTCAACGAGGATAGTCTGACTACCATCAATTGTGCGTTTTATGGCTTCTTTTTGTTCTTTTAATAAAGCCGCTTCTTTAAGCAGCTCATTTTTCTGTGTATTAAAAAGAGCGGGTTCCAGGTATCCTTTGGCCATAAGTCCCATAAGCACCTGAACCCGCTCTGTATTTTCTTTGATTTTTGTTTCCAGATCTTGAATCTTTGCTATATTATCTGAGTAATTTGTTTTCTTTAAGCTTTGCAGCAATGGTCTTAGAATGAATTTATGACCGAAAATAAGCTTATTGATCATTACAACAAAGGCCTGATGGATTGCATCCTCTCTGACAAACTTCATGGAACAGCTTGATGCGTCCTTTATATGCTTTGTGCAGCACCAGGCAATATATTTACGGTCACCGCTGCCATGAATTCGACGCTTAAAATTGCTGCCACATTCTACGCATTTGATTTTTCCCGAGAACAAATAGCGTTTTTGATACTTGCTGCTTCCCTTGATCACACCTTTTTCTTTTCCTCTTTGCCTTAATATTTCTTGGGCAGCTTCAAATTCTTCATGGGATATAATGGCTTCATGATGATCTTTTATCATGTATTGATCCTTTTCACCACGATTATAATGCCGCTTAAAATTCTCATCTGTATAGGTTTTTTGCAGAAGGACATCCCCAGTATATTTTTCATTGCTTAAAATGCTGCGGATAGTTGTCGCTGTCCAGTATGAACCTCTCTTTGTTGGGATTTTATCCGAATTTAGCCCATCTGCAATTTTCTGTGTACCTTTACCTGCCAAAGCTTCAGAAAAAATCCGCTTTACGATTTCAGCCTGTTCTTTATTGATAAATAGCTTTCCATCCACATAATCGTAACCATAGGGAGGGTACGAAATTTTGTATGTTCCGTTTTGGAACCTACGCCTGATAGACCACTTACTATTTTCTGCAATGGATAATGACTCGTTTTCTGCAAGGCTGCTCAAAATTGTCAGCACCAATTCGCCTTCCATGCGCTGCGTGTTTATATTCTCTTTCTCGTAATAGATGAAAACACCGAGATCGGTAAGTTTTCGCACCATTTCAATGCAGTCGGTTGTGTTTCTGGCAAATCTGCTGACTGACTTGGTTATAATAAAGTCAATTTTCTTGTTTTCGCAATCTGCAAGCAGTCTCAAAAGTCCAGTTCGGTTTTCCTTTTTTGTGCCTGATATGCCTTCATCATAGTAGATCCCTGCAAACTCCCAATCAGGATTTGCTTTTATATAGGATTCATAATGGTCTTTTTGTGCTTCCAGGCTTGCCATTTGTTCATCACTGTCTGTTGAAACCCTGCAATAAGCCGCTACCCTCACCTTTGGCTTGAAAGCTTGGAGAGCATTGTTTCCATCAATCCTTGTTACCTTTCTCACTGTTTTCACCTCCTTTGGGTATGTGACATGTTACCTCTGTGTGCCGCTAATAGCAAGCCAATTAGGCCATAAGCTGTGCATACATCGGCGTGAAAGTTTTGCGGTTCAACTTGTCGATTTTGTTGAATTCTTCTTCTGAAATCAGTCCCGCCTTAAGCATCCTCTGCAGAATTTTGTACGCCCGCCAGTAATCAACCTCTCTTTGAATTTCCTCCTGTGTTATCTTTGTATAGTTCGTTTTCTGCGGGTTATATGGTAAATGATTAGCCCCCTCTATCATTCAAGCACCTCCTATAAAAACTTAGGACAGCCGCGATAGGCTGTCCTTTATCGTTATTCCGGCAATTTGAGAACTTGTCCGGGGTAAATAGTATCTGAAGTCAGGCCATTGAGTTTCTTAATCTCCGGAAATCTTGTTCCTCTACCGAGTTCTTTTTCCGCTATTCTCCATAAGGTATCGCCTTTTTGCACTGTATAGGTTCTATTGCCCTTGTTATCAGGAATGCTGTTTACAATTACAAGGTTTTCTTTTGCTACCCAAGTGTTTATGCCTGCGATTTCTTGACCGCCGGATTTCTTAACCTTTTTGCCAAGCAATACACATTCTTTGCCGCCTTTTATGACCGGCTTGCCTTTGTATAAAGTCTGTGTGACCCTGTGGTAATAGTCATTTTTGACCCACGTTGGAACTTCCACACTGCCGGGGTAGTAATTCTTTACACTGACCTTAAACTCCACCATATCTCCAATTCCAATATCAGTATTGATATCTGTACTGTTCTCCAGCGCTTTTTTTACTGCTTTACGGAAAGTGTCCATATTCTCCCCATGCTTGGGAAACCAGTGCATCACATCAGCATGGTTGCTGGCAATACCGAGCTTATATCCTTCGGAGTGGCAGATGATGTCATTCTCATTAAGACCGTACTTCTTGCAGAGCATAACGCAGAGTTCAACAGCATTCTGCCACGCTTTACGGAAATAATCTTCCTGCTTTGCTGCATCATAACCCACCATTACCGACCCGGATTTATACGAAAACCCAGCAGGCTCACAGATTTCAAAGCCAATATGGGTATTGTTGGCTGCTCCTCCCGCATGCCACCCGCGATGATCCCAAGGCAGGTATTGCCAAACCTCTTTATCGTCTACAAAAGCGTGAACACATACCTGCCTGTTTATTTCACCGGCTTTGTAAGATTTGTTCCAACGGGAAAACCACTCAGCCGCCATTACACCCGGCACAGCTGTCGAATGTACCATGATTCCTTTAGGCGTGATTTTGCGGCCTGCTGTATAGCAATCGTTTCGCGTCATGTATTTAGTAAAAAGCTTCATTTCTTTTCATCCTCCTCATTTGAGTGGCCATGCAGTTGTTCCAATGCGTTCTTCAGCTTTTCAGGAATGGGCAGTCCTATATGTGCTGCATTCTCAAGAATTGAAATTCCCTCGTTACTCAGGTAAAAGAAAATCACCGCTGTCCGGATTGCCCCGCCGTTGCCGAGCACCTGGCTGTCGATTATGTGTCCCACACCCACAAGTACAAATATAAGCACCTTCTTAAAGATGCCCTTGGCTCCGACTTCACTCGAAAACTTTTTGTCTACAATGGCACACATCACGCCGGTCACATAGTCAATGGCCACAAAAGCGATGAGCGCATATAAAAATCCATCCAGCCCTCCAAGAAACCAGCCAAGAAATCCACCAATAGCAGTAAAAACCGCCTGTACCCAGTTCCATACCGTTTTCATTGTCTTAAACCTCCGCTTAACTTGAGTTTTGCATATAAAAAAGCGCCCTGCCTTAAAGCAAAGCGCTGAATATATAAAACTTTTAACCTATATTTGCTTCGGAAGCGCCTCCCACAGCCGCATATCCTCCTGCCCAAGCGACCAGATGGCTATACCTCGCAATTTCCATCGATAAGCCGCTTCGTTTGCCCAGTAAACAAGGCTATCCACATCCTGATAATACAGAATAGAAAAACCATCCGCATCTCCGAGGAAGAGACGGGATATCCAGATATTGATGTCTTTTGGTATAATTTTTACTTCATAGTCATTACCGCAGGAAAGCGTCAAAAGCTGCGAGTGGAAAAAATCATAGTCCATCGAAATGTCCTCATTGCGAGTTGCCGATTCCTCCACATCGCTATTTACTGAAAACACCTGAAATTCATCATCCCACGTGACACCAGTGCGAGCAAGCCTGCCAAAGCTGGTTATATTTCCATCCGGAAGTTCCACATCAAAACGCTCGTATGGTTCATATACCCATGCATCGCCCAGTCTCAGTAGCTCGCATACCGTCCGGTTGTCCGAGCAGTACCCTGCATAACCACTACCACCGTTTACATACACTGTGAAACGCAGGGTTGAAGCTGCACCTGAATATACTCTTACCTTATTGCCGCGTTTTCGCATCTCTATAGTATACATATTCGGATTAGCACGAAGATCGGCATCTGCAGTTTTTGAGAAACTGGTGGAATAGCTGCCAAGCAAGGAATTACCTTGATAAAGCTCGACTCTTTGCGCGTCATAATTTAAGCAGCAGAAAATATCCCCAAGGAACACCCCAGCCCGTCCACTGCTATTTTGAGGGAAAGCCAGCCTTGCCCGGATATGAATATCGGAAAACCCGTCGTATTTCCATGCAAGTTTGCCATATCCCTCGAGCTGGGAATATGGGCGACTTTCTGTGCTTTCTGGGTCTTGCCAAACATCCCATTCGCCGTCCAACACAGTCCAGTAATTTTCAGGCAGGATGTTCCTGTCCCGAAAATCCTCATACCAAATAAGCGCCGAGTCGGGTTTTCTTCGCAACATTTCAAATGTCAGTTTAAAACCTCGATCCGGCTCAACCATCACACCATTTACATCCTTGAACCGACGAGGAGAGAGCATAAAGCTGGCTTCACCGGCAAAGGGATACTCCGAAAATCCACTGCAAACCCTAAAACCGTAAAACTGGACTCCCGGCACACCACCGCTTATGCTGACAGCATGCGTTCCCTCTTGGAGAAATACACCTTTTGCAAGTGTCAACCAGCAAACTCTTCTCCAGTATGGCCACCATAAACGGTTCTCGCTGAAAGTCTTTGATTCACCATCAAGGTAAACGATAATCGCATTTTTGTCCCAGTAAGGAAAGCAAAGCTGTACTGCAATATCGTAATATCCCGCTTCTGTTATCTCAAAACGGTACTCTGCTGACGCCTGGTCATCTCCAAGTGAGGCCATCTCATCAGTATTAATGACATTTCCTTCGTATTCATCCGGAACTCCGTTCCTGTCAATATAAATGGTTCCGAACTCCGATTTCTGCTCCTTGCCATAGCTTGTCAAATATCTTCGCCTGTTATAAACCCCTTTTAGCAGCGGATATTCCCAGGATATAGCATCCCACCCTTCCATATAGTCATATACATGAGGAAGAGCCCAAGGTACTTTGTTATAGTCATCCCAGTAAGCCACAATTGGAATAAACGGCTGGGGCGGTGCATCGCCTGTGAAATTGTAACCCCCAGTCATCCAGTATTTTGCCGCATAGTAGGTATTAGACACTCCTCGATAGGTTATTCCAAGGTTTTCAGGTGTATCATGAATCCTCCAGTTCCAGCCATAAGCAGGCAAACCCATGAATATCTTGTCGGGTGACATAACGGAAACAGCATAATCATATATGCCCTCAAGCCAGTCACGAGGAGATACTGGGCCGGGAGCAGAGCCCGCCCATGCCATGCCATAGCTCATGATGGCGGCGGTATCGCAATAGTCGTTAAGATCGGCATAAACACACCAGTTTTCACCGCCCACCGAGCCTTGAACGCCGGTCATACCCGGCAGGCAGATATTGACAAGCTTTGTTGCATCATAAGACTTAACTGTATTGTATATATCCCTAAATAGTGCATTCGCCGCATCCTTGTTTTCATAACCGCCGCCGCGCTCCAGGTCAATATCTACCTCAGCGCACCATGGATACTTGTTCATGATTCGGATGATTTCAGTAAGAAACTTATCCTTTGCACCGTTTTCGTTGTTGCGAAGTGCAGTAAAAATATTGGCTATTCCATGATTCATAATAGTGAGCAACCACTTAATGTGCGGCCATTTCTGAATATACGGTAGCATGCTGCTGATGCTGGTACCGGTTTCAGTGATTGTGCCTGTTGCGTCAACCTCAAAAGTAAAAATGCCTACCGTATCAAAGCGGTCGCCGTAGTCTCTAAGTGCTTCATACATTCGGGCATTTCCCATAAAACTCCACACCATGCACCGCTTACCTTTTAAGAAATCCCTCACAACCGGTCACCGCCTTCCTGCATCTCCTGAAATTCAAAGAGCACCCGCGCCGATTTTCTCTCTTCCAGTTTCACTGTATGTTTGCTGTCCCATGCCGCAGAATATTGATAAAACCCATCCTTAGGAGTCTGACTTCCGTTTTTTAGGCATTGCCGGGTGGAAGCCTTGAGTGTCAGCTCATCGCCTGCGTTAACCGAGTCAAGAAACCTTACCTTATGCGCGCCCATATCTTGAGATATTTCAATACTTCCTGCGGCCATATCCTGTATAGGATAGATATAGCAGTCAAGACCAGCAGAAGTTTTACCCAGGTTGAATAAAACTACAGTCTCCGCTGTCCGCACCACACCGTTATAATGCCGGGGCGGAACTGGCTGCCCATTTTCCTGCATCTTCGTAAGCATTTTGCTCGTGTGGACGGTATAACCTGTTAATTGATCTCCTTCCTGAAACTGCAAGTCGGTGAAATAGATTGTTCCGGTGCAGTCGGAAATCTTGAGTGTCACAGTAACGCCCACCACATGTTTATTGCTTTTTGGTTGTATGGTTTCCGCAAACCTTGAAAACTGCATCCATTTCACCTACCCGTCCAATGTCCACTGAATTTCGCATACATGCCTGATCCATCCAGTGGAAACCGAACCGACCTGAAGCAATAAGTCTGTAAAGTACACTGTGCCGGTGCAGTCAGTGACGCACAGCCTGATGGTGATAGATTTGACTCTGCTGATACTTTTGGGAGAAATACTGTGTGCAATCTGATTGAAATATGCCATATCATCACCCTCAAATCAGGTCTATAAATCTTGTTTCTGTTGTACCGTCCTCGTATTCAATGACTATCTCAACACCAACTTGGCCGTTTTCACCCTTTTCAAGGTTTTCTGAAGCAATCTGCGCTGAAAATGTATAGCTTTTACGTGTTGCTGGGTATACCGTCTGTGACAGACTCTTTGTCATACCAGGTACACCAACAGCCTTGAAGGAAGCAGTTCCCGAAACACCATTCTCAGTATCCACTTCAAAGCCGGAATTGACCCAGTAGGCAAAACCATCATCCGCTCTGGAATTGCGCAGATGGTTGAATGGTACCATATCTTTAATTTCCTGACGGTTTATCAACTCTGCTGAGGACAGCGCATCCGCTGCCTTGTCCCACTGTGCTGAAGAATCGCCGAGTTTCCGCAGTTTAGTTGAAAGCTCAATCACTGTTTTCCATGGCTCCTGCAAGTTATACTGCCTTCTCACAACACGAGTCTTTACCAAAAGGCCTAGTTCTTTATCGTCCACTGTAACAATATCACCCAGTTTCCATGCTTCGTGCTCATAACCGGTTAGCGCAGATAAATCCATTGCAGACAGTACATAAGAAACGCGAGGCTTCGAATATTCTGCAAGCCGCATTTTTGCATATTCCAGCATCTGATACGGATTTGTAAACGACGAACAATCAAGCGTCGACACCCTCACTTCACTGGAAAAAGTGTAATCTTCCACGTATTCCTTACCTCCATTAATTGAAGCGAAGGTCAATCCGTCCTTTCCATAAGCATAGAGCCTTGTCACTAATTCTCGTGTATCGACTACCCGCTGAATACTTTTCAAATTCTTTCTATATGAAAAAAGCGCTCCGCTATCAGTACCGCTAAAAGTCAAAAGGTGTACCTGACGGTTGGCGCTGTCAAACACAAGGTCGCCGCCATAGATATTCTGTACGGCGCGAAGGATGGATAAAGCATTTTTTTCTGTACACTGCCATGTCCGTTTCGTAGTGACTGTAACATTTCCTACTGTCCAGCCTGTACCAAGAAGTGCATATTGCATCGGAACATCTGCAGTATCTGCATTGAATTCCCTAGGTTCTTTTTCCGCACTGAAAGACAGATCGTAAAACACCGCTTCAGCATATACTTGCGTAATAACACGCCCATCTTCGCTTTTATTGTCCGTTAAGGTACGGATCCGGTAAATGTCATTTACGATTTGCACTTGTTTTTCTTTTTCCAGTGTGCTTCTTTTTGGATCATGGTACGGAAGCTTGAATTCCAACGTATCCGCACCGTTCACTTCACCAGTGACAATGATATCAAAAGCATTTTCAAGAACAGCTTCCCATGCTCCGTTTTTATCCAAAACCACAGGACGGGCAAAGCCTAATTTCTCATAGGGAGCTTTCGGTATATCATAAAGCTGTATTTCCAGCAGTTTTGGCGTCCTCAACGGATCGCTGCTGGTAAGGGTAACACGGAACCTTATATATTGCCGATTTGGCGATTGAAGTTCACCGCTGGTTCCCACAGCCTGCCATGCAGACCATTCTTCAAGATCATCGCTTGTGCTGGTCTCTACTAGAGACACTGAAGTAACAACTGAAGTATATTCGCTTGTCACAGCTACACGGCCGCTACCTGATAAAGCACATGGAACCGCCCTTGTATAAAGTACGCCACTTGCAGGATACTCGCCATCTGTTGCTTTAAGGGTGACTGTACCAGGCTCTGTCAAAGCATCTACATCCGAAGCTGCATCCCTACCGTTTGCATGTAAAGACGACTTAAAATACAACAGCAAATCATCAGCTGTAAGCTGTGAGTCCGTTTCCAGAAACCAGTCATCGAAGCCTCCGGCATAGTAGTAGGTATTTGCATGCATCCCCATAATAATGTTTGCTATACATTCACGGTTCAGCTCTCCCGAAAAGGAACGCACAGGCGACACCCAGGTTGCCCCGTCGCTGCGATCGCATATGATGTTCTGTACCTTTTTGTTGTTTACTTCAATGATGGAGGAGATAAAATACCAGCCGCCGTTTTTCAAGGTAATGGAAGCCGTTTCACTCTGGTCGTAAATTAGTGTACCGGAGGAGTTATACAACATCAGCCTAAGTCTTCCTTGATAAAGCGAAACATAAAAAATTGGCTGACCGGGTCCTTGGCGGGTATTGAATATGGGAATATATGTCTGGCCGACCGAATAGGTGGTGGGGTTGATCCAGCCGCCCACAACGATTTTTTCACCCAAACTGCTGAAAAAACTACCGTCATTAGCAGCTATAAGGTGGGTCTTTTCCGAAGTCGGGTTTACAATATTTTGCCGGAAGTATCGCCCAAATCTTCCGGCAATCAGGCTCGCCGAAGTGCCCGACCAGCTGGAGACGGTAAAATGCCGACCGTGCCCGGACGAATCCAAAAGCCGCAGATTGCCGTCCGGCGCGCTTTCGTTGAAACGCCATAAAGCTGACGTCCTTGAAGTTACAGGAAACTCACCGGTAAAATCCTCTTGGCTCGTTAGAATTGATTTTATCGCCATGTTATCACCTCCATCTGCTTTTTGCCTGTATTTTTAACTCAGTAAAGGTCGCGTTTTCTGCGGCAATCTCAATATTATTAACACCTTTTCTGAGAATCGGAAAATTAAGATCCTGCAGGCTGGGAAGGCCATTTCTCAAGGTTCCGCCTGTTTCATCAATAACTTTAGCCGTTACCATGCCGGAGTCGACAATCAGAGTTTCACCTTCAGATAATGAGCCAACAATTCGCAATTCCTCGCCGTTTGTAATAAGCGAAATATAGCTTGATGAGGACGTTGATTTCAAACCCTTCAAGAGATAAACCGGATTGGAATCCGCATTTCCTTTAACCCTCTCCAGCTCATGCAGACCTGTTTCAGAAAGAACAAATATCTCATCTTCCAACGCGTAAACATACGGGTCGGGACAAACAAACCGAAGTTCAAAGCTGCCCGCTGTCCGCAATATCCGCTCACAGTCAACCGCTTCTGATAAGCGAGCCATGAAATATCGTTCGGGCAAATCATCTATAACAAGTTGCTTAAGCCCGTTTTCCGGATTTAACCATTCTGCAACATTATCAAGAACCGATACAAGCTCAGCAAAACTGCGCTGGGGAAGCACACTACAGCTAATTATTATGTTTCGTTCTGATATGTCGCAGCCAAAATCTGCAATACCTGCTTTGCCCGGCACAGTTTCAAAGGAATTGCGCAGGGCAGGGGAGACCTGCCATTTGGTAAGTCTTGCTCGTATTTTCATACTTTGCGACGATATTCCATTGTAGATAAATCCCATATGCTTCCCTCCATTACGCTGTTATAAAACGTCCCTGCGCCCTTGAACCTGTCTGCATCAGGTTATATAACTCCTGTGAAATCCTACGTATGTCTTCTTCACCACGAACAATCATCTGCTGCACCACAACAAGCGGCCCAGAAGCTAAATCGCTAAATCCACCTCTTCCACTTACACTAATATCAGGAGATATATTAAAATCTGTCGGCACTGCATTTTGCATATCGTCTGCCACTCTGGCCATAGCCTTGTCAAATCCCTCACCAATACCCAGTGCCATATTGCCGCCAATACCTTCAAAAACAGTGGACGGAGATCTGATTCCAAGAAAATTCTTTACTCCATCAACAATACCGGAAAAGAAACCGGAAACCTTATCCTTAATCCAGCTACCAAGGCTTTTAATACCTTCCCAGATGCCTTTTACAATGTTCTTACCAATCTCAACCACTGAAACAACCGCCTTGCCCAAGCCTTCTATAATAGCCGCAACAATCTGAGGTAAAGACTTTACTAGTTCTGGAATGGCTTTCACAAGCCCGGCAGCAAGCTGTACGATAAGCGTAATTCCCAATTCTATGATCTTCGGCATATTGTTCGTCACAAAGTCAATGATTGTTGTAATTATCCTCGGCAGTGCTTCAATGAGTTTCGGCAGGGCGTTTAACAGTCCCTGCGCCAACCCCTGTATGATCTGAAACGCCGCATCAAGAATTTTATCCATATTGTCAAGAAGTACCTCGGCAATGAGGATAATGGCTTCGACAACAGCGGGTATCAGCTCCGGAAGCGCCTCCCCGATACCGGACGCCAGTGTGGCAATCATTTGCACCGCGGCTTCCTCCAAAGCAGGAAGATTATCGATTATGCCCTGCACCAGCGCCATGACAAGCTGCAAAGCGCCTTCTGTTATCTGCGGCAGTGCGTCGATCAACGCCTGCAATAGGGTCATGACAATCTGAACCGCCGCGTCGATAATGACCGGGAGGTTATCCACTATTGCACCGCCGATGGATGTGACGATATCCAAGCCTACCTGAATGAGGTTGGGCAGGTTTTCCATCAGCATATTTACAAGGCTTCCCACCGTATTACCGATGACCTCGCTTATCTTTGTCCAGTCGCCACCCGCTTCAGATAACCCACGAGTAAATTCCCCAAGAAGCGTAACTCCGTCGTCGGCCAATATCTGAAGCTGGGGGAGCAGTACGGTGCCCAGCATGTTCTTGGCTGCTGCGCTGCCGGCTTTGAGCCGTTGGATGCTGTCATCGAATTTGCCGAAAGCGTTCAGCGAATCCTCGCTCATAACCGCGCCCATACGTTTTGCTTCCTCGGTCAGCTCCGCTATCCCTGCCGAACCCTGTGCGATCAAGGGGTTCAGTTCTTGGGCTGATTTTCCGAAAATCTGCATGGCCAGCACGTCGCGCTCGGTTTCGTTTGACACCTTGCCAAGTGCGTCTATGGTTTCCCAGTATACCGTTTCGCTGTCGCGCAGATTGCCGTTGGCGTCAGTGACCGAAATCCCAAGCTGCCGGTAAGCGTCTGCGACCTCGCCGGTGCCTTTCCGTGCGGAAGACATGGATCTGACGTTCTTTGCCATGCTGCCGGTTAATGTATCTAAGGAGACATCCACAAGCTCCGCGGCGTATTTATACGCCTGCAGGCTGTCGGTAGACATGCCGGTTACGGTCGAGGCGGTAAGGATTTCATCGGCATAGGCAGCCGAATTTACCGACATATCCACAAGAGCTTTTCCCGCACCGACCGCTGCTGTACCAATAGCGGCCAGGGCTGCTCCCATGGCCACACCGATACCTTTCAATACACCTCCCAGTTTTTCAAAGCGCCCGCCTGCGTCATCCGCCTGATCCGCGGCCTTTTTAATTTCTCTGCCAAATTCGTCCGCCTGTTTTTCCGCTTCGTCAAACTCTTTTCCCGCATTGTCCAGCGCTTTGTTGTTCGCTTCCAGCTCGCGCTCCATTTTGTTCAGCTCTGCTTTTGCGTTGTTAAGCTGTATCTGCCAGCTTTGCGTCCGCTTATCGGTCTCCCCGAAAGAGGAGGCGGCGTTGGCAAGCGCTTTTTCCAAAGTAGCAATTTTTTCTTTCTGCAATTCGATTTCTTTATTCAGCACCTTGTTTCTTGCAGTAACAGCTTCAACTGATTTATCTTGCTTATCAAACTGAGATGCAACCAGGTTCATCTCGCTGCCCAGTACCTTAAAACTTTGATTGATCTCACGAATGGCGTTCTTAAATTCCTTTTCGCCTTCAATCCCAATCTTCAAGCCAAAATTGTCTGCCACATAACCGCCTCCTTTCGAGTAAAAATTAAAAAATTATAAAAGGCTATTGTATTTCAATGCGGTTTGGCATATACTAATGGTAGGGAAAGTAGGGAATTTCCTGCTTTTCAAATCCTAAAAAGGAGGACTTAGCATGAACGTTCCCATAGTTGATAATGCAAAGGTAATGGCAAAAGGCCAGATCACGCTGCCAAAAGATATCCGCTCCAAACTTCGCCTTTCCACCGGAGACCGCGTCACCCTCATTTGCGAGGAAGACCGGGTTATCCTTATGAACTCCGCTGTCTACGCCATGAAAATGCTACAGAAAGAAATGGAGGGCGAAGCGGAAAAAGCCGGGATCCGCAATGATGACGATGTTATGGATCTGGTGAAGGACGTCCGCGCGGAGATTGAAGGTCTATGAGAGTGTTAATTGACACCAACATCCTGATCTCCGCTTCCTTTAGCTGCGAAGGAACGCCTTATCAGGCGTACATTAAAGCTGTAACACACACCAACCATGGTATGGTTTGCGATCAAAACATCGATGAGCTTCGCCGGGTATACAACCGGAAATTCCCCCATAAGATCCAGGCGCTTGAACGCTTTTTGGCGATTGCGCTTACTGTTCTTGAAGTTGTTCCAACTCCCGCAGTTGACGTGTCGGATGAGGCGCTTGTCCGGGACGCATCCGACAGGCCAATACTCAGGGCGGCCATTGCGGCAAAAGCTGACGTGCTTGTAACCGGAGACAGGGATTTCCTTGAATCCGGCATAACAAACCCAAAGATCGTAACAGCGGCAGAGTTTTTGCAAATGGAATAAAAGCAGCAAAAAAGCAGGGATTACAGCCACCCTGCTTTTTTGCTGCTTTTATTCCATAAGGTATCACATCATCAATGGTCAGCATACGCTTTGGTTTGGCCAGCCCTAAAAACTGCTTATGGCACTCCCATAAATCCAGCAGGTATCCAATAGGCATTAGCCATACTTCATCCTCTGAACGGTTGAGCTGGACAGTACCGTAATATAAAAGCCGAGTGAACAATTCCTCATCGCTCACTCGGCCGATGTGTTTTTTAAATCACCCTCACTTTCAACATTTCTTTTGGTTCCCTTGAACATTGCTTCCATAATAGCGTTTTTATATGCTGCCAGTTCCAAAGGAGATGTGAGAAGTTCCACTGTCTCTTCGGTAAGGAGTTCACGCTTATCCTGATGTTTGAGATTGTGTATCAGAATGCTCTGGTTAGCCAGCAGTGTAATCAGCCATACCACTTCGTCAAGAGCCATTTCGAAGTTCTCGGTTTTCATCAGTTTCGTGCCGAGGTTTTCAAGACCGCCGTACCTTTTTGCAATCTCCTTTGTCGCTTTAGTGGTTAGAATAAGCTGGTATTCTTCGCCGCCGATTTTGATAATTGCGCTTCTGTCATTATCCTGCATTATTCGCTGCCTCCTCCCACAGCAAATACCGGCTCATAAACTTCCGTATACCAGCCAGCGATAGTTTCAGGCAATACACCGGGATCGTCTTCGCTGACCTCCGCCTTCCAAGGGTGCTTTCCCTGGCCATCTGGTTTGTTACGTCTCATGACTGTCCCTTCAATGGTGGGTGTCGAAAAGGTAATGCTGTCGCCCTTCGTCTGCAGATTTGTCGCCGGGATGCCGAATTTAACCCTGTAAAGCCAAAAATACCTGTACTTGCCGTTAGCTTTCTTGGCCCTAAAGCCGATTGCCACAGGCGCGCCTCCATCCTCGCTGGTGGAAATCAGCACCTTATTGTCATCAAGGGTGGCTCCCGTCAAAACCTCAGCAGCGTCTACTCCGATATCCGCAACACCAAGAGTCAGGGTGCCGCTTTGAAATTCCTTGACCACTTCTGCCGCCCCGTCATCGGCATAAAGTGTCGCCTCTGCCAGCTCCACAGAAAGCTCTGCCGTAATAGCCTTAGCCAGCGGAACAGGCGTGGCGTATGTCTCTTCTCCGTTTTCATTCTCAGTTATTTTGGCATAATATAACCTGTCCAGTCCGATTGTGGCCATGTTTTTCATTCCTCCTTTACTTCATACTCTTTTTCCACATCAATGGCATAGTGGTGATAGCCGGTATCGTCCTCATGGCCTATATACCGCCTGTCGGTAATGGTAAAGCCTGCTTGAAGCAATGTGTTCACTATTTCGTTTTTACGGGCAGTGTAGTTTCCCTTTATAAATAAAGACAACCTTACCTCCTGGGTTTCTACCTGAGGCCGGTTGTCTGCAAAAACCTCAAATGTATCTGTCATCGGAGTAATGACAAGGTACTCATCCGGCGGTACACCGCTAAATACCCCGGTTTCAATGGGGATACCCAAACCATCCAATAACGAGTTTAATTCTGACAATATGCTCATATACGACCCAGCTCCTGTTCCAGTCTTGATTTCATTGCTTCGATGCAGGACTTCCTTGTAGCTGATTTTGCCGGTTTCAAAAAGGGCCTTGGAGGCTGCCCGGACTTGCCATACTCAATAATATTAGCAATCTTCGCATTGCTTTCCCCATCCTTCCTTGGTTCAGTAAAGCCGATTTTTATGTTGTGGTTTCCATCCCTGTCCTGTTTGGCAGGAGAGAGTCCCAAAGCATTTACCAATTCACCGGTTGCTCTGGACGGATATTTAGTGCCGCTCCCGATAACTGACTGAAGATTGGACTTCACTTTTGAAAGAACCACTTCTCCGCCCGCTTCCAATACCTTGGGTATAATTTCATCTGTCCTTTCTCCAAGTCTGGAAAGCCTGAGCAAGAACTCTTCCGGCATTTTAACTTCCACCTTAGCCACGTTGCAGCCACCTCCTCTTATGCTTTGCTTGATTTCACTTTTTCCGCAAGCACCTCAATATACATTCCACGTCCTTTTACGTCCTCAACACTGATAATGTTGTACCTGCCATCGCTGCAAACGAGTACAAGATCTGTGGTAACTTCCAGGTTAGGTATCTTACGGAAGCGGAACAGGGCAGACGCCTGCGAAAACGCCGCCCTGTTTGCCCATTTTTCACTGCCATGCCTATCTTCCTTGTATGCCCTTACCGAAGCAAGAATGACATCACCTTTTTCAGTAAAACCCTCACTATCCTTAACCGGCTTGACTGAGATAATGTCCACGAAAGTTCTCATTTTCCCAAAGCCCATATTTACACCTTCCAATCCCGGTCAAGCCGCAGCAAAAGGTTAACTGTATTCCATACCTGCTGTCCTGCCTGCACACTATCCCCAAAAAAGCCAGCCGTCGAGCCATCCCTGCTTTCGTAGAAATGGCTCGACAGCATAATGACAGCCTGCTCAGTAGTAGGCGGCATGGGGTTTTCAGCATAATATCCTTCCGGCTTTTTCTGGTAACTTTCCGCATAGGCAACTGCGGCTTTGATATAGTCCTGCAGAAGTGCGTCATCTTCGCTGTGCTGCAATATGAGGTTTGCTTTAACCTTCTCCAAAAGTTCCATGCCGCGGCACCTCCGTTTCTTATCAGGACGCCTTCTGCTGTAATATCTTAACTGCCTCGGCCAGCACCAGCTTGCCGTCCACGCGCTGGGTTGCCATGAATCCAACTTGTCCGGTCGCAGCATACAACTCATTAAGCCGCTTAAAAACCCTGCCTTGACGGTCTGCCACCCAGTAATAAGAAAAATCGCCGAATACAATCGTTTTTGCTCCGGCGGCGATGGCTGGCATAAATGCAGAAGTTTTAACTGGACGATTGAGGATAGTATCCGGTGTTCCAGCAGTTACAGAAGGCTGCCAGAGATACTGACCGTTGTTGTCTTTGAGCTTCCTTATAGCTTTAATTGTCGAATCATTCATAATGAATACAGCGTTCCTGCGGTACGGAGACTTTAGGCTGTAGAACAAGTCCATGATCTCGTCAAGGGTAATGGCTGTTGCACTCGCCGCAGTTACTCCTATCTCGCCACCGCCGTTATCTGCCAAGATACCGGTTGGCTTGCCAGATCCGTCACCGATAAAAAATGCTTCCTCCTCTTTTGCTCCGATTCGGCGGGCGAATTCTTTGGCGATATACTGTTCAAGGTTGAATACACTATCGTTTAACAATTCCTCTGACACCTTGATCATAGTAGCCAGCTTATATGCGCCGATGGATACCTGTGCAAAGGAATCATCGCTTTCGGGAATCTGGCCTTCCTCATCCACCCAGGATGCAGTACCCTTGCTTGCCACCACAGGAATTTTCTTGTCACCGCTGGACGTGGTAATAACATTGGCAATCTGCCTAAAGATATTCTCCTCCTCCAGCGCTTCCACAAGAGTACGCTCAAAGTCGTCGGGAACAAGATATCCACCTTCGGTGTCCTCTCCAATCTGCAGCGCGTTGTGTACGTCATATTTGCGCCTGCCGCGCATCATGTTCCAGAAAGACTGCCTGTACTCATCGCTGGCACGTCCGGTTTTTTCATTGTTGCCAGATATGGAAGTGGGTTTGTCTGTAATAGGAATATTCAACGGTTTTGACAGTTCAAAATCTATGGCAGCCTGACGCTCAAGACGCTCTATTTCTTTGCCCAGCGCAATAACGTCGGCTTCCATTTTTTCATAAGTCGCGGTATCCTCCGGTGAAAGCAGTCCGTCGTTCCCGCGTTTGCTGTCGAGGAAAGCTTTAGCAGCTTCCCATACTTTAGCGCGTTTTTCACGCAGTTCCAGTATTTTGCTCATAATCAAATCCTCCTTAAGGTTTTAATAAAAAAAGCCGCTTTTCAAGCGACTCAATTGGTGTTCCTTTTGGTTTCTCTTTTGGTTTAAGCTTTTGCAGGATGGAATTTGTTACTGCCTGCCTGCTGAAGATCATTCCTCCTGATACTTCAATTTCGGATGGGAATGATTCATCCTCCAAAAACAAGATTCCATCAGCAAAGCCAAGTTCCACCGCTTTTCTTGCGTTAAACCAGCTTTCTGCATCCATTAGGTGCGATATTTTTGCCCTGGAAAGTCCGGTTTTCAGCTCATAAGCGTTGATGATGGATTCCTTTATTTCTTCCAGCATTGCGATAGCTTTCTCCATTTCTTCTGTATCACCGATGGCTATTGTCATAGGGTTGTGAATCATCATCATGCTGACTGGTGACATAAAGACGTCACCTCCGGCCATAGCTATGACCGAAGCGGCGCTGGCTGCAATACCGTCAATCTTTACCGTCACTTTGCCTTTGTAATCCATAAGCATGTTGTAAATTTGATTAGCTGCAAATATATCTCCGCCAGGGCTGTTGATCCAGATCGTTATATCACCCTCTCTGGACAACAGCTCTGATTTGAACTGTTTGGGAGTTACTTCGTCTCCCAGCCAGCTTTCTTCAGCTATTGGGCCGTCAATATATAATGTCCGGCTGCCATCATCGTTTTGTATCCAGTTCCAGAAGCGGCAAACCGGTTTTTGTTTTTGTGATTTGTTCAACTTTTGATCTCTCCGTTTCAGCATTGTTTTTGCCTGCAAATGCACCTGCATCGGCAAGCCTGGTCATGTTACCGTTAACAAGATACAGATCTCCGCCCAACTCCGCCGGAATCCGGTTCATGTCCTCAAGCTCGCGGATATCGTTAGCAGACATCCAGCCGTTCTGTCGAGCTACAGCATAACCATTCATGCGGCTTGCATAATCACCGCGCAGAAGGCCATCTACATTGAATTTGACAAAGTATGCCCGCTTCTCTGATGGTAAAAGCAGCGCTTTTTGGAGAGCCTGTTCCCAACGCACCACCCACGGGTCAAGCGTGTATTTAACAAATTCCAGAGATTGCTGTTCGATGTTTGAAAAGCTTGACTTTTCAAGATCTCCAACCATATGGGGAGGTACTCGGAATATCCGAGCAATTTCATTTATCTGAAACTTTCTTGTCTCTAAAAACTGTGCCTGTTCGGGTGGAATGCCGATTGGTTGAAACTTCATTCCCTCTTCCAGAACTGCAATGCGATGAGCATTGGCACTTCCTTGATAAACAGCGTTCCAGCTTTCTCGCACCTTTGCCGGATCCTTTAATACGCCGGGATGTTCCAGAACGCCACCCGGATTTGCTCCGTTGGCAAAAAAGGATGCACCATACTCCTCACAGGCAATAGCCATGCCTATGGCGTTCTTGGCCATAGCAATAGGGGAGTATCCGATCAGTCCGTCAAAACCGAGTCCCGGGATGTGAAGAACCTCATCACTTCGTAGGTATATAAGGCCTGCTTTTGGATTAACCCTACTCTCATTGCTGTCGCGCCGATAAGTGTAAAACAGTTCTCCGTTTGGAGCCCTGTCTACCGTCATTTTGTTTGGCAAAAGTGGATAAAGCGCCAGCACTCGTCCGGAACCGTCCCTAATAATTTGAGCGTAAGCATTTCCCCATAAAAGAAGATGACTCATCAGTGTTTCTCGGAACACGAATGAAGTCATCTCAGGGTTTGGTTCGTCATGGAGTAAATAATAGAGCGGGTGGGTCAACGCTTTTTCTTTGCCACCGTCTTCTTTATAGCGGTACACATGAAGCGGAAGCCCGGCGATGGCTTCTGCAAGTATCCTTACACAGGCATACACTGCAGTTGTCTGCATAGCAGTCCGCTCATTGACAGCTTTTCCGCTGGATGTGCCGCCGAAGAAAAAGCTATATGCATTACCGAACAGGCTGTTTTTCGGCTTATCCCTTGCTTTGAACAAACGGGAAAATACACTCATATAATCAACAGCCCCCTTTCATCATAAATTGATCCGTTGCGTTCATCCCCGTCATGCCTTAACGCGCGGTCAAGCGCCATAATTAACGCTACCGCACCATCTATTCTCTCGGTGGATTTTTCTTTATCCGGCTTAATGTTTCCGGCGGGATCGGTTTTGACATAGATATTGTCCATCATCCACCGCAGTACTGGATTACCACCATGGGCGATGCGTTCTTCCAATGTCAGCTTCATCAACTCTTTTGTAGGCGGCGACATATCCTTGAAACCCTGACCGAATGGAACAACCGTAAACCCCAAAGCCTCGAGGTTTTGCGTCATCTGAATTGCGCCCCAGCGGTCAAAGGCTATTTCCTTAATGTTATATTTCATTCCGAGTTCCTCAATAAAGGTTTCGATAAAGCCATAATGCACGACGTTACCCTCAGTGGTATATAAAAAGCCTTGCCTCTCCCAGACATCATAAGGCACATGATCTCTCCGCACACGCTGATCAATATTCTCCTCCGGTATCCAGAAAAAAGGTAGAATCTGATATTTATCAGATTCATCAAGCGGTGGAAACACCAGCACAAAAGCGGTAATATCGGTAGTAGATGACAGGTCAAGTCCTCCGTAACAGGTTCTGCCGTGCAATTTTTCTGCATCAACAGGAAACGCACACTTATCCCATTTATCCATTGGCATCCAGCGCACCGATTGTTTCACCCACTGATTTAAGCGGAGCTGACGGAATAAATTTTCCTCTGCAGGATTTTGCTTGGCATTTTCACAAGCCACCCTCAATTTTTCGATGTCGACTGTAATGCCCAGTGACGGGTTAACCTTTCTCCATACCTTTTCACTTGTCCAGTCATCGGTATCGGCTGCGCTGTAGATAACAGGGTAGAAAGTCGGATCTATCTTACGCCCTTGAAGAATATCCTCAGCCTTTTGATGTACTTCCCAGCAGATGGAATTGCGGTCTGTGCCAGCAGTTGTGATCAGGAAAAACAGCGGTTGTTTTCTTGCATCGCCAGATCCGTGAAGCATTACATCATAAAGATCCCTGTTTTGCTGAGCATGGAGTTCGTCAAATACCACACCATGGACGTTTAGCCCATGTTTCGTATATGCCTCCGCTGAAAGCACCTGATAAAAACTGCCTAACGGTTTATATACCAGCCGCTTCTGCGACAGCATTGGTTTAATTCGAGACTTTAATGCCGGACACTGTTCCACCATATCTACTGCAACATCGAAAACAATGGATGCCTGCTGACGGTCAGATGCACATCCGTAAACCTCGCCGCCATGCTCGAAATCACCGCAGGTAAGGTATAAGGCAATTGCCGCTGCAAGTTCGCTCTTACCCTGCTTTTTTGGAATTTCTATATAGGCAGTGTTAAACTGCCGGTATCCGTTAGGTTTCAAGATTCCGAATATATCCCGGACAATCTGTTCCTGCCAGTCAATTAATTCAAAAGGCATTCCATACCATTCACCCTTGGTATGCTTCAGGCAGTTTATAAAAGTAACAGCGGCATCAGCCGCTTCCTTGTCATATCGAGAACCTTCCGCCATAAACTTGGTTGGTTTATACCGTTTTAACTTCCGCAGCTTTGCCGCCTCCTTTCCTAAAATTGAGCAAGAGAAAAGGAACCTCATGGATGAAGTTCCTCTCTAAAGTGGATTTCTATGAAACTTGTTACGTTATAACCGTTATCGTTTGCCTGTCAGGATAAACTCGGCATATTCTTTCTTGTGTTCATTAAGAAATACTACTAATTCATAAAACCCCATTTTATATGCCTCTTCCTGTACTCTTGGCAAGTCAAACATATTACAGGCACCGCTGTCCCGTATGGCCATAATCTGCCGATAAATCTTATCAGCTATCAGATTCTCGTTACCCATGTCCTACACCTCTAACTTCTCTGCCGCTGAAATTGAATCTCTTACCGCTTTATTGAGAAATGAAATATCAAAACCCGCATCTACATAGCCCTGCCGAATCATCTCGTAATAGTAACGACCAGGTGCTCCCAAAGGTCTACCTTCATTCATAATATACACCATTGCGGACACCCACTGCCCTTTGAAACGTACCTTAACCGTTTCTTTCCGGTATAGATGCGGATAACCTTCATATCTGTCCAGCGCCTTCTCATCATTAGGCATGATTCTCCAGAGCAGTACTGGTACACTTTCACCTTTTTGCTTTACTATTGTTGCTACTGCGCCGCCATTCCCGCCTCTGAATAACAGCCGGTATCCTGTGAGTTTTGCACTTCCCAGCACTTTTGCCGTCGGGCAGCGGTATGCCTGTAAATTCTACCTCGATTCCAAATCTCGTTGTAAGCATTGCGCTTTCTCCTCGCTTTCTCTGTGTTTTTTGCCCTTTGGCAGTGTACATTAGGCCATTGAAAACACAGGATAGCAAGGCAATTCTGCATGAGTTTCCGCTGGATTTTGGACAATTTTACACATCTTGATTTGTGTACATTTACAGCTTTCTGATCACATCTATACCATAGGCTACACCCAAAGAAGAACCGCAGTCCCAGTTGATATGAACAGTTCCGATATCATCCACGAAAGATACTGTTCCTTGGTCTCCAGGTTTCAGCTTAGAATACGGATCATTCATGCAGATAAGCTCAACACGTGTTCCCGGCGGATACTGCTCTTTAATGCGAAGGACTGTTTCTTTTGAAGGTAAGCCTCTTGCACTCATAGTTCGTCCTCCTCTCCAGGATAATATGCGGCATACTTTGGGTAATCTCTACCATCCGGCATTACCAACACTCCATCAGACCGTCCCCGCTGCTTAACCAGCAGGCAACGCCACACTCCATCCTCATTAACGTGACAAAGCCCTTTATTTTCCTCAATGAAAATGCGATCAACACATAGGTCGGCAACGAAGTTATCATAATCAATCTTTGATAGCTCGATAGTTTTTACAACTACAAATCGTTTCCTCGTCTCATACCGATGCGGCACTTTTAAATCCTCTATTCTAAACGGATGCTTGACAAAGAAGGCGGTGCTATGAAAATCATTCATTTTCGTCCACCGCCTTTGCTCTGCCTTTCCGATACGCCCCGTTACCGGACAGCCTTGAAAGCAACACCTTGCGTTCAGTTTTGAAGTTATCACCTATAAACCCCAACCTAAGCAGGAAACATCGAAAAGCATATTTTTCATTATCTGTTGGTTTTTCTTTTCGTAGTACTCGCTTCTGTAATTTTGCCTGTTCTGCCATCTGCCTTGCAAGCGTGATATATGTCTGCACCTCGTCGGCATTCAAGGTCGCGTTCCAAAAAGGGAATGTGATTTCGCCGTTTTCAGCCGAAACTTCAATACTGCGCTCGACAGACAGCGCTTTCTTGAGCAGCGTTTCCTTGCTTGCCAGCAGGTTTTTAAGGTTTTCAAGGCTCGCCTCGCCAAAGCCCTGCAAAGCAAGCGCAATCGTCATGTTTTCCTCCGCTGACAGCCCGGCGATATTCAGCGCGTCGATCACCGGCCTGACGCTTTTGATTTCGTCAAGGCCGGTTTCCGGCGAATGCACCACGCCGTCCCTGTCAACCGTCCAGCCATCAGCTTCGTAGGCAAAGCCCGGCGCTCCGGCATAGCGCACCTGGCCTCCGAGGGTCTCGGCAATTATTGCGGCAATGACTTTCCTCTCCTGACCGGCAACCTTCTGTGAAAAGCGGAAGCTGTTATTTCTCATTCCGTACACCTCCCTCCGGAAAATCTGAAATTGCTCTGATTCCCATAAAAAATCCCACCTTTCTTTATTGGCGGGGTACATTAACGCTCTGTTTTGAAGAGAAAGCAAGGACATTTTCAAGCGATCTGTGTTTCCGCATAAGGAATTTTTTCATCCCCGCGCAGCAGGAATGCGGCGTTATCCCCGAACTGGAAAACATAGCGCTTTGCAATCACATCGCAGTACTTCGGGTCAAGCTCCATCATAAAGCAAACCCGCCCGGTCTGCTCAGCGGCAATCATTGTCGTACCGGAACCACCGAACAAGTCAAGGGCCAAATCTCCCGCATGGGAACTGTTGAGCATGGCCTTTGCTACAAGCGATACCGGCTTCATGGTAGGGTGTTCCTCCGACACTTTGGGGCGGGGTATCTCCCAGACATCCGACTGCTTGCGGTCTTTCAGCGGGCAGAGGCGCGTCCCCTCCAGCCAGCCGTACCAGATCGGCTCATACTGCGTATGATAGTCCTTACGGGATAGCACCAGGCTATCCTTTTTCCATATAATCGTGCTTGACCAGTGGTATCCCGCCTCCCGCAGGGCGTTCATAACGTTGCCCCATTCCTGCGCGGACATCACCACATAAGTCATGCATCCGGCCTCCGAAACCTCACGCATGCAGTTAAAAGCGCGCAATAAAAAAGCGCCGAATTCCTCGGTGCTCATCCTGTCGTTTAGAATTTGCCTCGGCTTCCAGCTTGGATGCCTGGTATCCGAGCCATAATCCACGTTCCACGGCGGGTCCGTAAACACAAACCACGCCTTTTTGCCTTCCATCAGCTTTTGCACATCCGAAAGCAAGGTGCTATCACCGCACATCAGGCGATGCCTGCCAAGCAGCCATATATCTCCCCTTTGGGTAACCGGCGTTTCGATTTCCGCAGCCACCTTTTCCACATCGAAATTGTCTTCCTTGACTCCGGCTGCAGTTTTATCGTGGAACAGCTCGTCGATCTCCGCCGCGTCAAAACCGGTCAGCGACACATCGAAACCGTTATCATTCAAATCGCGCAGCAGGTCGTACAGCAGCGGAATATCAAACTCGCCGCCGATCTTGTTGAGCGCCACGTTCAGCGCCTTTTCCCGCTGTTCGTCGATATCCAGCACCACGCAGTCGATTTCCCGATAACCCATCGTTACCAGCACCTTGAACCGCTGGTGTCCGCCTACGATATTGCCGGTGCGTTCGTTCCAGATGACCGGCTCCACATACCCGAACTCCTCGATGGAGCGGCGCAGCTTTTCGTATTCCGCGTCGCCGGGCTTTAAGTCCTTGCGCGGGTTGTATTTCGCAGCCTTAATTTTTGATACGGGAATTTTCTGTATATCCAAACCTTATCCCTCCAGCCTGACCGCTTTTTCGCCGGTGAAATCTTCCCAGCGTTTGACCGCCAAATCGCAGTAAACGGGGGAAAGCTCCATCGCATAGCAGCGGCGCTCGGTCTGCTCCGCCGCGATAATGGTGGTGCCGCTGCCCGAAAAAGGCTCCAGAACAATGCCGCCACGGTCGGAGTGCATTTTCAGGCACCGCCACGGCAGCTCGACGGGAAACATGGCGGGGTGCTCCTTGTTTGCCCGGACAGTCGTCATCTCCCATATGCCGGCATAGCCCCATTTTTTCCGTTCTTCCTTTGTAAGCCGTTTCACAAATTTATAACTGTGTCCCGCAAAGGCTGAAAGCCATACATATTCCTGATCGTTATATTCCTCAGTCTCTCCTTTATTGCTGAAGGCTGAAATATACTCATATTGCTGAACCGGCTTGTTTGAAACAAGATGATAGGGTCCTACGCCGAAATTTTGCCCTTGTTTCTTCCAAATGCGGATCCAGATAGGGCGGTAACCGTTGTCCAAGAACATATTCACGCTGTAAACACTGGTGGGTTCAATAAACTGAGAGCCGGTGGCATAGAGATCACCTAAGTTCCAGCAGACAATATCTGCATACTTGCACAGGTTTCTAATCACTGGGCGTACTGTCTCGAACCATGGTTCAATCCCAGCCTTTTCATATTCTTTGCCTACCCCATATGGAGGGGAAGTCACTGCCATCTGTGCGTGACACCCTTCCATCAACTTCTCAAAATCCTCATCCTTAGTAGAGTCGCCGCACATCAAGCGATGATTCCCGAGAAGCCAGATATCGCCCCGCTTCGTTACAGGCTCGCACTGCACAATTTCCTCATGCGCTTTATCTATGTCAAAGCTGTCCTGCACCGCTTCCTTGGCATACCATCGGTTGAGCAGTTCGTCTATTTCAGAAGCGTCAAATCCTGTGAGCGAAACATCAAATGCACCTGCGTCCAACTCAGCCATCAGTTCAGCCAGTTTATTCTCGTCCCACTCTCCCTGAATCTTATTTAGAGCAAGATTGAGCGCTTTTTCCCTCTGGGGGTCAAGATCCACTACAACGCAGTCTATCTCAGTCTGTCCCAAGTCCAGCAAAACCTTTAAGCGTTGATGCCCGCCTACCACATTACCTGTTTTTTGGTTCCAGATAACAGGCTCCACATAGCCAAATTCCTCTATTGACCGTTTTAGCTTTTCATATTCCTTATCGCCAGGTTTTAAATCCTTGCGCGGGTTGTATGCTGCTGGATTAAGTTTTTCAACAGATATTTTTTGTATGTTCATGCTGCATTCTCCTGTTCAATATTTTCTTAAGACCCTTTTTTGCGCCCTCACAATCTCCGTTTATTACTTGTCCCGCAGAGTCTTAAACTGCTGCTTCGTTAAATGGTCTTTATATTTTCTTAGTTCCCTAAGAAAGATTGAATTTGTTTTATGCATCAGCCACCCCTCCTGGCTGTCAGTAGTTTTTCCATCACATCGTCGTGGGGAGTGGCCCCCTTGTATTCGGTATCACAGTTTTCCCGCACGACTTGATAAATTTGATACCACAGGTTATTGGCCTGTTTCATAAAGCTTTGACTCATAGCCACATAAGGTGACGGGATGGCATTACCAGTCGTCGGATGCTTAGCAAGAAAGCCAAATTCAGTGATACATTCCTCGCACTGAATCCACCGCGCCACACTCTGGGCATATTGCTCTATAAGCTGCGCAGGGATAAGGTGAACACACCTGCGTTCCTTAAGCCACTGCCATGTTTTTTCGTATATTTCCACCGCCAGTGTTGTTTTTCCGTTCTTCTGCTTTGCAGCAAGATAATCCCTCGGTGGCGGCATGCTCTCTCCTTCCAGTTCCGCAGCATCCGTAAACTCCATTACCATGAGCTTTCGTCTGCCGGGATTTCCTTCCAAAATCTTATCCGCCAGAGGTTTTTTCTTCTGTCCTGCACCGATACGTGCCCCGCCGCGGTTGGTACCGTCCTTTGCCATACACATCACCTCGATTCATGTAAAAAAAACAGGGGATATACCCCGTTTGAAACTGCGATTTTTCACGCGTGACCCCCCGCCCGTTGCACAAAACTGCTTCACCAGAGATTTTGCCCCCCTACCGTCTTGCCCATCTCTCCCCTTCGCGGGCAGTGATCGATGAGTGACATTGTTTGCACAGACTCATAAGGTTATTGTCTGCATTGGTTCCGCCTTTGGATAAAGGGATAATATGATGTACCTCTTCGGCTGGTGTAAGCCTTCCGTACTTTTGGCACTCCTCACAAAGCGGATGCTCTGAGATATATCTGTTCCTGATGCGTTTCCATCTCCGGCCATAGCGTTTTCTTGTTTGGGGATCTCGTTCGTATTTGTTGTAATAAGCATCCACTTGCCTTTGATGCATGTCACAGTACCTTCCGTCCGTCAGTTCAGGACAGCCGGGAAAGGAGCAAGGCCTTTTTGGTTTTCTTGGCATCTGGCCACCTCCTTTACGGGTATAAAAAAAGCCCTCACAGGTTCATCCCATGAAGGCTTATTCATAACTTTTCACAATACCATTATATTTGGATTTATAATGAATTTCATCTCATAAAAATCTCATCTTGAACACTGAATAGCATATTTGTTATTTACCCATGGCATCCTACCATTATAATATTTATCCGAAATATACCGCTGCATATCGGGTGGTAAAGCTGCAAGCAAAAGATAAGCCTTTTTCCTATCTTCCTCTAACTCCTGGGGGCTTTTATAGAAGGAACATTTATCTTGCAAGCACTTGTGTACAGTCAGGATATTGCAGCCATTCCTTCCGTTACTGCCAAAACAATTATCGTACATCTTTCCTCACTCCTGTTTTATGGCATAAAAAAAGCCCCGAAGGGCTTATGCGTTTTAAATGTCATTTTTTCACGATATCATTATATATTGGATATCTGTGTTTTTCATCTCATGAAAATCTCACCTTAAAGGAAGCTAAAAATATTAGTTTATTTGTTCAAAGATAGCTTTCGAATATACTTCTATATCTCCAGGAGTAAGCATGTTGAATTTTTCTTTTACAGCTACAAAATATTTCCCGATCAATTCTTTGGGTATTACACGATTAGAATGCGCATCCACCGGCAAACCGTCTCTAGTATGCCGCCATGGTTTCTCCAGATGCGTAAACTTCTCTAGCGTTTTTCCGCTATAACAGCAGAAGTTCTTAATAACGCTATCCAATATCGCTTTTTCAGCAGTTGTAAAAACTGATTCATTGAAAGCTTCAACACTCTCAATGGGGTCAAACCGATAAGATGAATACCTGTTATATATATCTCTGTAAACCGGTCCATGAACCCACGCCTCACAGTCTTCTTCAAAAAGAAACCGTCCTTCAAAAGCATAATAAAAACCCTGGACATAATATAGCGCCTTTTGTAAAGCTAAAGGAGTTATGTCCTCGCATTTATAAAGCAGATATTGGATAATTGAGTCCAGCTTTGAACCCGTTTTGTTTTCTTCCCCAAGCAGTTCCTGTACCTTCCGCTTACTTTTTTCATATGCCTGCAGAGATTTTAAATTGTCCTTATTTTTCTCCAGTAATTCTTTATAATATGCTGGATCATCATAAATCTTTTGAAGAATATCCGAATACTGTTTTGTAGGCATATCACCTTCACAATATCTCGAAAAAGTCATTTCTCCCCAACCTAAAAGCAATGATAGCGGACGTTTGCCAATATTGTATTTCTGAGGTATTTCTAATATCTTTTCCAGAGAAATAATGCCGTTTTTTTGACGGTACGTGTCATACAAAGCCTTTAGATTTTCGTCCTCTATATCCGCTACATAGACTTCGCTCCCACATTCCGTACAAACAGCCTTCTTTCCAGTATACTCATATTCTTCGCCTTTAAGTTTACCCTTAATTGTTGCTGTTTCTACTATATATTCGACATCTCTTCTGCATTCCTCGCAAAATGTCTTATTCCTATTCATAAGGTGACCTCCTTTCAAACTCTCTAATTTTCTGATTGATCATCGTAAAAGATAATCAATCGGCTTGTTTCGCTTATGAAACGATATAACAACCACTCGTTTTCCACTTTCACTATCAATTAGATTAATTTTCGTATATATATCAACTAACTCCTCGATGCCATCAAAGTTAAATAACGTAACCTGGGGACAAAATACATATAAAACCTCATGTTCAAATCCTACTTTCGTATTTTGCAATGAATGGCAAAAATCTTCTGTTTTTATTTTCAGTAAAATCTCATTTTGCCTTCTGCTGTTTAGATTATATTCATTTATAAAATCTATGTTTTCTTGTCTATTCTCATTTTTTGATATAATGAATCTGCCCTCTCTAATACAGTCATGTATCATTGCCAAAATCTCATTAATCTGTTCCCAGGTATAATTCTGATTATAGTGCTGATTCATTGCATCACTTCTTTTGTGATACAATGATACTATATTATATGCCTTTTGTCAAGATTTATGCATCAATTAGTGCATTTTTTATTTTGTTGATTTTTACATTAAGATATGTATACTAAAGATAACAGTTCCTACGAGCTTATATTAGGCGCAATATAGTAGGCCATTAAAAATACCCACTTAGGTAGTTCGTTCTATCTAAGTGGGTTCCTATTTAACATGCAGCTAATGTTATCTTAAACTACTTCCCGTATAAAAGCAGTGCCAGATGATTAAGTGCCTTGTCCTTCCTACGGTACACCTGTGCTCTTTCAAGAAACAGCTTCTCTCCGATGTTTGCTACAGCTTCTGTCTTGCTCACATCATTAACAAAAAATTCTGTCAGTATAAACTGTTCTTCCTCCGACAAGGCGTCCCAAGCAGGCTTGAACCATTCCATATATTCCAATGCCCGTCTATAACGTTCTTTCAACACATCAATCTCGTCAAGACAAACAGCAAGGCGTTCTTCGCTGCTTTTGGGATTGTGTTTGCCCGGAACTCCGGTAATCTTTGCACTGTGAGGGCTTGTCATACGGGTTTCAACTTCATATATATCCTCATCACTGTGTTCAATAATGTACTGCATGCTGCTGTAATCTTTCAAAGCTTCAACAGCAGCCGCTTTTTTATCTAAATACTGCCATGCAATCAGCATATCGCACCTCCAAAAAATCAAGATAAAAAACCTTGATCTTTGAAGCAGTATGCTTTTTTTCGTTGCTTTGCAGTGCTTTGTTTCCTTGTTCGTTATGTCTTCGTTCTTTATACAAGGCCATGCTTTTCCAGAATAACCTTCACCTCATCTACCGAATGGACAACCGCTGCCACTCCTCCTGCATTGAGGATTTTCCTTATAGTTGCTTCCTGCAGTTTTGTTGTCTTTCCCGATGGGGTTTTTATTTCAAAAGCTATAAACCGTCCATTTACACAGGCAATAATGTCTGGTATCCCCGCTGTCCCGTACATACCACCATGTTCCTTCCAACAGAAATACCCCGGTACTGTCTTTAAGTACCGCAGTACTTTAGTCACAATACTTCTTTCAGACATAACCGCTCATCCTCCAAAAATGTTACCTTTTTCCCTCTTATAACCTCGTAACGTCCAAAAAAGGCATCTCATAAATCAGCTTCCCAAGCGCTTTTCAGGATTTTGTTACCTTGTTACCTCTTTTTGGGGTAGGTGTATACACAAATATTTTTATTTTTTTATATTTTTTAGTCTTAAAAAAGCAATGGTACTTTCGCGCGTATATATAAAGTTGAGATAACAAAGGTAACATAGGTAACAAGTGGCTATTCATCAGCGTTTCGGGTGTTACCTTTTTGTTACCTTGTTACCTTTTTTGAGGTTAAAGAGGCTCAATATCTGTGATCTCAAAGCCGCTCACATCGCATCGCTCTTTCAATATCGAAAAATCAAGAGCCCACGCTTTCTTAGTTTCGTTCCCGAAACGCATCGTTTTATTGCTCTCCAGAAAAAAGTCACTTTGCCTCAATTGCTTCAGAAACTGGTTATACGGAAGACATTCACCTGTGATTGCATAATCGCGTCTGTACTTGGTATAGCGGTCATATACATCACAGAAACGAATCCCGATAACATTGCCTCCTTTATCAAAAGTGTAGTCTTGATTCGGAGCCAGTTTCATCCGGACCATGATTTCCAGCGTCTGTTCTACAATAGTCTTGTTGTTGCTGCCGCCATCCAGCAAGTATTCCTGCACACCGTTTTGAAGATATCGAATACACGCCCCTTTGTTAATGGGAAACACTTCAGACCATGTAACATTAAGGAAATCACACAGTTTGTTTACTAGGCTCAATCCTGCATAGCAACAGGCGAGATTATTGACGATACGGGATGGAAACTCATCGGATATCTCAGACATTGCCTCCTCATACCATTTCTCCGCCTCAACGGGCGATACTCTGAGTGCTATATCCAGCAGGCTCCGACCGAAGCTGCCAAGCAGGTCCGCTTTTGCACACAACTTATAAAATGCTTGCCTATGGCTGGCTGGTTTTAAGTCTTTCTTGCTGAAAAGCAATTCAATGCTTCGTTCCCTGATAGCCGCTTCATCCGGCGATTCCTCACCAGCTACAATAATAGGCGCCAATAGCTCATAAGTAACAGAACTTTGATCCGCCCGGCCGCGGACACCTTCATGCCCGTCATATGCATCACGAAGATGGTTGTATAAGGCATTTAGCCTTAACTTGTCTATCTTTGAAGGTTTGAACTCATCCATCAGCTGTGGTATCAGATTCGATGATGCAGATTCCTTCGTCAGTGTAAATGCAGTAACCTGCGTAGCCGCGCGGATTTTACTACATGAAAATACTGGCAGAATAACCCGCTCCAATGTATTACTCTTTCCGCTGCCTTGCTCCCCGACAAGCAATAAGCGAGGAAACTTTATGCCTGATTTTTTAAGATGCGGTTTAATAAAGCATCCGGCCACCCAGACCATTACTGATACCGTTTTTATGGGTTCGTTATAGCTGAGAATCCACTCACCAAGCATAATAAGCTGTTCCTTTGTCAATGGCTCAAAGATTAGGATATCGGTTGTTATGCTTTTATACTTATCAAGCTGCACGATATCTTCAACAATGCTGCCTCCGGCTTCAATGGCACCATCCGTTGAAACATATACCATCCGCCCGCCATGCTCATAAATCCCAAGAGCCTTGACCCCTGTTTTCCTTACCCACTCCATTTCAGATATATAACCTTTCAGCAGTTCCAAATCTCCTTCTGAGCCAAAATAGCCTAAGGATATTGTCCGGCGGTTCAAGATATTTTTAAATTTTTGGATGTTATTGAAGTCGGTAGTCATAAATGTCTGGCGGTATATTTCATCACGGATTGTAATAAGATCAGCAGTCATCTGCGTTTCATCTTCCGATACAATCATCTCCACCGGTTGAATGATAAAATTTGTTATAGGATACACACTTTCGCCTCTGGTGCGGTAATACCTGCCCTCATGTTCAAAGATAACTGACTCGCTTTCGCGGCTGTATACGTTCTCTGTGACTTCAATGGCCTTATCCAGTGTCTCCTGCCCATATGTTGCTCCACTTGCATGATGTACCGTATCCCACTTTTCCCGGAATAACCCGGAATTTCTAAACAGCCTGTCCATCTGCTCTTTGTTTTTGCCTGACCAAAAAGCCAGCATACAGCAAAGAGCAAGGTCGGCTTCGGACTGGCTCGGATACCCTGCTTCCTGCCATTTTCCTTCCCATAGCAGATCAAATTCCTTATGGTTTTCGGCTGTACGGGCTTTCTCCAGAATTTCTTCATCTGTAAGCGGCTCTAGCTTAACCACCTTACTGTCTTTCTTGCTTTTTCCTCTCCGTTTTTTACTTTTGATATAGCGCGACCAGACATTCCGTAATCCTTGGCAATCTTGCTGATCGGCACAAGGCTTTTATTTTGCAATATGAGATCATAATAGCTCGCTTTGGGCTTCAACTCACTGATAATCTGTTTATTCCTTGCATTTTCTATTTCAAAAGCTTTCCGCCTGTCGCGTTCTGCCTTTAGTTCAGAGAAAATCCTGATGCCATACTCCGGATTAGAAATCATCTCTTCGATAACTTTATCTGTAGCATAAACTCCATATTTTCTGATCGTGGGCAGCACTTCATCAAAGACCCATCTTTCAAAGCGTTCATCAGCAGGAAGTTTGCTACGTATAATGAGACGATATAGATTTCCCTCTGTAATATAAGTCCGTTCAACATGCTGTTCAGTCGAGACACCATATTGATTTGTAGTTAAGGTGACCCCGTCGTGTTTCACGACCCCGTCTGGTTTGCAATGGCGTTGTATCGCATCACGAGGGTTACTATATCCTAGCATCCTTGCACAATCCGTTGCAGGAAAGTATTCCTTTCCATCAATAACGAGTACTTTAAGTTCTCCAAATTCTGTATTCTTAAAAACCTGTAAATTAGTCATAATATCAATCCTCCATTTCTTTCATTTCTCCAAAATTTCTTCCTACCGAAGCCTCTGCCACAATAGGTACATCAAATTCAGGGAAGGGTTGTGTTTCCATACACTCTTTTATAAAAACAACTGCTTCGTCCACCTTGTCTTCCGGTAATTCAAAAACCAGCTCGTCATGTATCTGCAGCATAGGTTTCAGCCAAAGCCTTTCGGGAAGTCCACTGATGATGCGCCCACAGGCAAGCTTTAGAATATCTGCCGCTGTACCTTGAATAGGTGTATTTAATGCGCACCGCTCGGCAAACGACTTCTTGCCCCAATCTGATGACCGAATTCCCAGCAAGTTTCTTCGCCTGCCCAGCCATGTTTCTGAATAGCAGCTTACAGTAGCCCGCTTTTTTACCTCATCCTGCCATTTGGCAAGACCGGCGTATCCGGATTTCAAGTTTTGAATGATGGTCTCACATTCGGACAAAGTTGGGTTCAGCCCAGCTTTAAATTTAAGCGTTCTCTGTAAGCCAGTAGGAAACAGGCCATAGAACACACCGAAATTGCAGTTCTTTGCAATGGTCCTGCGCTCTTTATAATGTGGAGCATTTTTGTCTGCTGCCTCCTCAAAAGGAATGCGGTAAATAACAGAAGTGGTCTGAGCATGGATATCACCGCCAGTACGATAGGTTTCCAGCATACGTTTGTCCCTGCAATAAAATGCTCCGACGCGCAGTTCTATCTGTGAAAAGTCAAGGGATAAAAGAACCTTTCCGGCTGGCGAAATGATAAATTTCCGTACGCCTATTGGGTCATTATCTTTCTGCGGGCAATTCTGAATATTCGGGTTTCTTGACGCAAATCTGCCTGTCTCTGTCCCCAGTGGCATAAGGTCCGGATGAATCCTGCCGGTATCCTCATCAATAAATCGAAGATAACCGTCTATATAGGTGGATTTGAGTTTGCCCCATTTGCGGTACTCTTGCACCAGATCAAATAAGCGAGCAAGTTCAGGCCTGTTGGATTCACACCATTCTTTTAATAGGATCATGGTTTCATCATCGGCAGCTTCCTGATGTTTTGCGGTCGTTTTCATTACCGGAAGACCGAAATCCACAAAAAGATATTTTTTAAATGCTGAAGTTGAAGCATTTGCCCCAATCTCTACATTGCCGATAATTCCGGCAATCTCTTTTCTGATACTGACAATCTTTTCTGCGGCTTCCGCTTGTTTCTTCAGCATGGCTGACTTATCCACCAATATGCCGTTATACTTCATTATCCCGACATATACTGATGTAGGCGATTCTACCTCTTCCACAATAGTTCTGTGTTTGGGTAAAAATCTATCAAACCACTGATTGAAAACATGATACAAGCGAAGAGTGTAGTCGCTGTCAGCACAAGCGTAGCGGACAGTCTTCTCATCCTGAGGGTTCAATTCATCGAAAAACCGACCTTCAGTAACCGTTGAGAATTCTGTCATTTCTGCTTTGCAGAGTGCAGGCGCAAGCGTTTTAAGTCCGCTGTCAGCAAGACTTCTGAACTCCCACTTGCTTTTTAATGTAAGTTGTGATGCTGCAATCGTGTCATAGCAAGGCTTTTGAAGGACGATACCTCTTGCGTAAAGGAACATAGACTCAAAAGCCAGATTATGAGCAACTTTTATTACATCTTTTGATTCGAATAGTAATTTCAGATAATCCCATATTGCCGCCTGGTTCTCTGCATTTCGCCCGCTACGATGTTTAAGTGGAACATATATAGCAGTCCCTTCTGATACTGAAAAACTGATCCCTGTAATATCTGCTTTATGAGCATCCAGAGCTGCACTTTTATCGTTCCTCCATTTATCGCGGGGTGACGTTTCAAAGTCGAAAGCAAATAGGACAGTGTTTTTCAGATACTCTTTTATTTCAGACAGCATATAAACACATTTGTATCCCATGCGGTTCTCCTTTCCGCCCTATCGGAAATGGAAGTTACTCTCCGATAGGGCCTTTGATCACTTAAGCGGCTCAGTAATTTCACCTGATTCAGGGTCTACATTTATTACCTCTTCACCGGCAGGTTCAGTGTCATGGCCGACTCGAGTACTGAATGCTTTGACCTGCTCGGAAAGCTTGGATATCAACGCATATTCGTCGGCGGTCAGATCCCGATCTACAGCAAACTGAGCCTGTGAATAGGTGATACCGCTTGAATTGGTCGCCTTTTTCAAAGAAAAGCGAGTAACAACGCTGTTTGATTTTTGCCTTTAGAAAGCAGCCTTTTGATGTAGCGGGAAAACTCTTTCAACGATCCAGTAGGCAAAGAAAGTATTAACAGGAAAATCTCCCCTTCACGCAGTACATATATCCTGCGACGGTTCTTGCAAGCTTTGCTGCCGTTTTCCCCCGAACCGAACTGATTATATGGGCATTTGGCACAGCTTCCTCCGGGGTCTCCTTCGCCGGTTATACCATCAAAGCTTCCGCAATCCGGTGGGTTACTTCCTCCGGTATACTTGTCCTTGTAGTATGCATAAAGTGGATGATGATAAAGAATTACCGCTGAGAATTCCTTGACAGTATCAGGTTCTCCGGGATTTTCCCCGGGTACTTCAAATACTGTGCTGCCTGCGGACGGGATTTTTATGCGTTCAAAAGTCATGTCAAGACCGTCAAGTTCTGATGCCATTGCCTCGTCAAGATTGAAATCAGCGAGTTGAAGAAAACCTGTATTTTCGTTAATAGTTACGAGTTCATTGTTTTTCATGCTTTTATACCTCCGTAAATATGAATTTGAAATGTAATCTATATCATTGTTCTTTGATGCATTGTTCTTCGAACAGTTATTCCTTGAACATTGATTTTGGACCATTGCTTTCTGAAGCTATTTACCTTGCTGCTTTCCGCACAGTTACTGTTGTCTTTTCGAAGACATTCACAAGGCCTTTCAGCCAGTCCGGAAGCTCGTCCCCATTCTCCGCAATCTGTTCTTTAACAAATGCTGACAGAGAGTTTGCATTGACTGTTTCATAGATGAGTTCTCCGAAGCCTTTACTGCGTAGTGCGTCAAACAGTTCCTCCTTCATGCCTGCGGCAGCACTGGCTCTTGTTGTCGTTGAAAGGCAGAACATTGTTCCTGCTCTTGTGAAGTTTTGCGTCTCACTGCTGATCATCAGCTCAGACAGACGGTATTCGACCTCGTCAATCTCCGCATTTATGCTTTTCAGTTCCTCTTCAACAGCCTTCTTTGCATCGCGAAGCTCCTTAAGACGGTCAGCAAGTTCAAACATCGCATTATCGCTCATAGCTTTCACCTCCCTCTGGGGCAAAAGGATTTGCTCCTTTGCGGTAGTCGTCTATCAGCATTTTTGCAAGATCTGCCTTATTGCGTAGGGCAGTCAGGATTTTTGAATCCACAGTACCCTTGGCAATAAGGTAGATATATGTGCAGCCATTCTTCTGTCCAACTCTATGGATACGGGCTTTTGTCTGCTCGAAATTCGACATGGAATAATCAAGGGAGTAAAATACCATTGTGCTTGCAGCGGTCAGCGTAATACCGAGTCCAGCAGTTGCAATCTGGCCTACGAACACCATGCAGTCGGGATCACATTGAAAACGGTTTACTTGCCCTTGGCGATCCTTTGTTGCCCCATAAATACACGCATAACCAATATTCTTTTTTTCCATCATCCTGCATATGGCATGGATTTCAGGGATATACCTTGCTATGACAACCAGCTTATGTCCTTCTTGAATGCTGCTTTCAAGGATATCTTCAAGAGCTTTCAACTTGGCATCACTGACTTGCTCAATTTTCCCGCCGTCACCGCTTCCGATGAAGCCCCCGGTTAATTGCGAAAGACGAAGCAAGCGTGTCAGTATGTTTGTAGCTGTTACTTCTCCTGCTGACAGCTCAGTATAGCTTTGTTTGACAAGCTCTTTATATTTCTTTAAAGTGACAGGCTCAAGCTCAATATGGCGAATAATATCGGTGGTTTCCGGCAAATCCAGACACTCCGCTTTGGTCGCCCGGAATGCAATGCTGTGAATCCTTTTCATCAAATCCTGTTCCATTGATTTTTTCAGCACTGGCGTATGGTTGCCATAGCCAACCATGTTGAAATACCGGTTTCGGAATGCATAGAAGCTATTTCCAAAGATACGAGGATCAAGAAACTTGTACTGGCTGAATACATCTATGGCTTTGTTGGTTATAACCGTTCCTGTCAGTAGGAGCCGATACTGGGCAAGCAAGCCCAATCGGTGCATTGCTTTTGAAACCGCTGTATTATGAGTTTTAATTTTATGTCCTTCATCGGCGATGATAATGTCAGGATGCCAGTTTGCCAGTTCCTTTTCCATTCTCCATGCAGATTCGTAGTTGACTACCACCACATGGACACCTTCGCCAGTTAAAAATCTTAGCTGTTGGATTTTCTTTTGAATCATGCCATTAAGGACTATAAGCTGATATGGGAAATCTGCGAACCGTTTAAACTCGTCTTCCCACACTCCCAGAATGGAAAGTGGCGCAACAATCAGCACACGTTTTATTCTTCCTGCAGCAAGCAATGCTCCTATAATGGCGATTGAGACAAGAGTTTTCCCGGTGCTTTTCAGCCCATTTCCATCAGGAGCGCTGCACCCCATCCGGAAATGGCAGAAACACCACCACCCTTCAAAAGCCCAAATAGACTGCAGATGAAATTGAAAGCACGAATCTGATGCTTATATGGTCTGCCCTTTATGGGCATTGAAATTATTGACAGCGTTTTTGCATTGTTCATAGAGTCTTGCATCTTATATCCTCCATCCTTCAATTTTGAGGGTTGGCCAACTCTCTGACTTAATGCTACTTGAATTGTTAAAGCCTGTCTGGACATCTAAAGTCCATGTTTTGGGCAAAAAAATAGCCATTATGCAGTAAGGTTTTTGCGCTTTTTTTTGCATAATGGCTTAAAATCTCATTATAATAGCCGGTTTAAAATATAAAAAGTTGGACTTCAGAAGTCCAACATTTTTTAACTTAACTTGTTGTGCTAGCTTTTTTTACAGGTAAAAATTGCGAATGAAAAACTCCAACATAATATTGTAACCTATCATTAAATA